>Ga0307489_10000930_pt1 | contig 18676 bp, 28 predicted proteins | sample SB12metaG_FD_202247 | JGI IMG/M metagenome (GOLD analysis project Ga0307489, IMG submission 202247) | Sea-ice brine microbial communities from Beaufort Sea near Barrow, Alaska, United States - SB 1.2 | ecosystem: Environmental > Aquatic > Marine > Coastal | place: USA: Alaska | collected...
CCGCCGCCAGCGCGGGCGCCGCCGCCGCCGCCGCCGCCGCCGCCGCCGAAGCGGCCGCGCTGTCGCCCGCCGCCAAGGAGTCGCGCGACGCCACCGCCGCCAAGATCGAGGACCTGCGGCGGCGCCTCGAGGAGAGCATCGCGCGCAACGACGCCGCGGACGAGATCGAGAGGCAGGGGCTTCCACTCGTCCACTTTTCACCTCAACATTGACATTGAGCCATTCTTGTCACCCAAAACCACGCGACATGGCCCACAAAGTGCTTGTGGTGAGAGAGACAGACGCGTCCACGTCTATAAGGAGGCACCAGGCTTTTGCCCTGGACCCCGTATGCTTACGATGAGCAGAAAAGGGGAGAAGTGTACCGCCCCTGTATGTCGGATACCGCGCGGGGACCTGCTGGTGGACCTGAAGTTCCGCAACCAGGTACGGTGGTGCAGGTTGACAGGTTCAAAACCCATGTTGCAAGCGCTTATGGGTTCAGCGCTTGAAACTATAATATGACGAGCCGCTTCCAAAATTTTCTTTCAAAACCGAAGTTGCGGCGCTACAAGCAGTTGGTGGCGGAGGGCGACACGCGGGTGGACCAGGTCAGGCGGTGCAAGTTGGCAGCATCAAGACCCGTGTTGAAAGCGCCTTTGGTTTCAGCGCTTGAAGTCACAATATGATGAATCGCTTTCAAACTTTGCTTTCAATCTCAGCTTGTGCCACAACAACCAGGTCCGGCAGGGGCTGATACACGAGAACCTGCGCCGCGACTACGCGGCGTCCAAAATCAAGGAGGAGTGCTGGGACACCATGGTAGGGCATAGGCTATACTTGTCGCCCCTAAACTAGCCTACTAAGCACTAACCCTTAAACTAGCTTAAACTAGCTTAGTTTAAGCTCCCCTATTTTACTCGCCCACTGTAATTCCCAATACTAGCCACTGACCCACTAACCACTAGTCCCTAAACTAGCTTAAACTAGCTTAGTTTAACCCCCCCCGTCGCCAGCACTAGCTTAGTTCGACAAGCATAGGCATAGCAGGCTGACCCCATGTTGACCTTGGGTTGATCGCGCCTGGTTGCAGCGTTTGAAGCGAAAACAAGATGAGCCGCTTTCAAACTTCGCTTTCACTTTCGACTTGCGCCGCTACACCATGGCGGTACACGGCGCCGCCGTCGTGGCCTTCAAGGCCCCGGGCCTCGCCGTGCACAACTACCCCTTGCAGGTAGGCCGCTGCAGGTTCACCCCGGATTGACCCCAGGTTGACCCCAGGTTAACCCAAGGTTGACCCAAGGTTGACCCCAGCTTGACCCCAGCTTGACCCCAGCTTGACCCCAGCTTGACCCCAGCTTGACCCCAGCTTGACCTCAGGTTAACCCCAGGTTGACCCCAGGTTGGCCACAGGTTGACCCCAGGTTTACCCCTACTTGACCCCGGCAAGGTCGTGCTCGGTGACAGTGCTTGAAGCCAATATGATGAACTGCCTTGCCTCAAAAGTTTGCTTTCAATCACAAGTTGCGGCGGTACACACAGGCTGCGGACAACGCGGCGAAGCTGGCGGCGCGGGTCGCGTTCCTGCGCAAGGTGGAGATGGCGGAGGAGGACTGGCAGGGGCTTAGACTCGTCAACTTTCAGCTGTCAGCTCAACCTGAGCCGTTTCTGACACAAAATACGCCCTAAACACCCCCTGATATCCCCTGACACCTCCTAAACACCCCCTCAGCAGCCCCTACATGCACCCCCTATCCCACAAAAGGCGCTTACGTTGAGCCGTAAAGTGGACGAGTGTATGCCCCTGAGGACTGGCTGGCGCAGCCGGAGAACGGGGGTGGTGAGGACATCTTCAACCTCAAGATCGACCTCCCCAAGCTGGGCGAGGACGGCACCGACGAGGCTGGCAGCCCCACCGACGAGGTAGGGCGCTGCAGCTCGACCCCAGCTTGACCCCGGTAGACCGCGCTTGGCAGCTTGACTCCAGCTTGACCCCGGTTGACCTGACCGCCTGGTGTCAGTGCTTGAGGGTTAAATGTGATGAACCGCTTTCAAACTTTGCCTTTAACTTCAACTTGCGCCCCTCCGCCGAGGCCGGCGCCTCCGGCGCCGCCGCCGGCGCCGGCGCGAGCGCGTCCGGGTTCGAGGCGGTGCTGTACTCGCCGTTCAAGCTGTTCCCGCCCCGGCGCAAGATGTCGCAGATGGTGCTGCTGCAGATGGTGGCGCGCGACATCAAGGCGCGGTTCAACGCGGAGTTCCAGGACATGACCGGCACCAAGATGACGCACATGGACAAGGTGGGGGAGCTGAACCAGCGCATCACGGAGATCCGCGGCGAGCTGAAGGCGCACACCACGGACGTGGCGCCGCTCTTCGAGCCGCAGCTGGTAGGGCGCTGCAGGTCCGCCCCAGGTTCATGGCGCTTGCTTTCAGCGCTCGAAGCTAACACATGATGACTCAACGCTTGAAGCGAAACTATGATGATCAGCTTTCGAACTTTGGTTACAATTTCAACTTGCGCCCCTCCAAGTAGGCGGACATCGAGAAGGACCGCGCGGTGCTCGAGGTAGGGACCGATGGATAGTGCTTGCCACGTCATCAAACCTTTATCGAACCCTCGTTTATTGAGCTAAATGGCATCCCATGACGTGGCGAGCAGTATCCATGAGTCCCTGTGTGTGGGTGGCGGACAGTGAGATAAAGGCGGCGGTGTACGTGAGCCCGGAGGAGGAGGCGCGGGCGGCGGCGGCGGCGGCGGCGGAGCAGGACCGCCTGCGCTCCAAGGGGGCCGACGACCCCACGGAGCGTGCCTTGAAGGAGATGATGGGGGGCGTGCTCGAGTCCTCCAAGGGCGCCGCGGATGTGGAGGAGCTGGCCAAGCCGGACTGGATGCTGGACGCGCCCAACAAGGCAGGACGCGCCCAGCAAGCACTCGACCCACGGTGAACCCCCTCCTCCTCCTCCTCATCCTCCTCCTCCTCCTCCTCCTCCTCCTCCTCCTCCTCCTGCTCCTCCTCCTCCTCCTCCTCCTCCTCCTCCTCCTCCTCCTCCTCCTCCTGCTCCTCCTCCTCCTCCTCCTCTTCCTCCTCCTCTTCCTCCTCCGCGCGTCTGTATGCACATTCACCCTGAAGGTACGACATGCTCTGATCTCGGTTTTAGCGCTCGTTCTCAAGGGCCCTGGAACAAGGCGGAGTGGAGCGAGGAGCAGGTGAAGCTGGGCAAGGAGTGGGAGGGCAAGGCCAAGAACTTCAAGGAGGACCTCGATAAGCGCCGCAAGGCCCTCGACGCCGAGCTCAAAAAACTGCGGGAGGTATGGTCCTCTCACCATACAAGCTTACGTCGATATAGTCCACATGACCAAACCAGCTTACACCAGTATGGTCACCGGACCAAACAAGCTCACACCAATCTGGTCACCAGACCAAACAAGCTCACACCAATGTGGTCACCAGACCAATCAAGCTTATACCAATGTGGCGACCTGACCAGACAAGTTTACACCAATGTGGTGACCTGGCCAAACAAGCTGATACCAATATGGTGACCTGACCAGACAGTTAGTTGGCGTAAGTTTCTACCGGTGGGACGTGGAGGAGACGACTGCGAAGTTCGACGGTATGCTGATGGAATTTGGGGCGCGGCGCAACGCGGCGGATGGGCGGCTGGCGGAGATGGAGGCGGGGGTGGTGGCGTGCGCGGTGGAGGCGGAGACGGCGCTCGACGACGACGAGCGCCGCGAGGTGGCCATCGCCGAGGAGCTGGAGGCGCTCAAGGAGAGCCGCGTGGGGAGCGCCAACGCCGTGGTGCAGTTCCGCTGGGACCTCGATGCCGCGCGCGAGCGGCAGGGCCTGTCACTCGTACACTGGCACACTTTCCAATTTCATTCTGAGTCGTTTTTGTCAGTGACAGGCTGACGACTGACGCCACCCAGCGTATCCCACAAGTTTGCTTACGTTGAGCTGGAAAAGTGGAGGAGACCCAGCAAGTCCCACAAAAGTGCTCACGCTGAGATGGGATGGTGTAGGAGTGTATCGCCCCTTGTTCACGGCACGAGGCGGTGGCGGCGGAGGACAAGCAGATGGACAAGTCGTTCAAGCGGGACTTCGCCGTCACGGAGGAGTTCTTCGACGTGCTCTACGCGCTCTTCAAGCGCCGCAAGAACCCGCCGCGCGCCGCCATGGAGCCGGAGGGCGGCGACGCGCGCGACGGCCGCCGCCAGCCGCGCGCCTCCGTCCAGAACATGGCGCGCCGCGTGTCCCGCGCCTCCAAGGTGATGCCGTCAATAGGGAAGTTGATGGGGAGCGCGAAGCGGGGCGGCGCAGCGCCGCGCAGCAGCATCAGCAGCTTCAACTCCGACGTCTCCGAGACCAACGAGGACGACGCGCTGGCGGCGGCGCTGGTGCTGGTGACGAAGCACGACCCGTTCGCGGCGGCGTGGGGCGGGCCGGTGTCGGAGGAGTCGCTCCGCCCCAAGGCCCCCGCCGTGGAGGCGCTCGACCCGGGGTTCGACCGACCGGAGGGCCTCGACATGAGCTGGTGGGACCGCCTCGTCGAGCACCGCGAGCGCAAGGTGGGGTCCTGCTACTTCAACCCGTGTTGAACTAGTGCCTCGTCTGTACAGCGTACTACCTGTAGTATCACGAACTACCTGTACTAAGTAGGCGCCTGGTGATTTTGACCAAAAGCCAATTTACTTTTGGCCAAATGGCCAAACACCTACTTACTGGAAGTTACTAACCCACAGATAGGCACCAGCGGATGGGGTTGGTTAATGCTCACCATGTGAATGCCTTGGGCTTCGATGAACGATGGTAAACAACACAATATCAAGTTGCGGCCGTACGCTACGGTGGCGAAGGAGGCGGAGGTGTTGGCGGCGAGGGCGGTGGTGGAGGAGATGGCGCGGTACCTGGGCATGCTGCAGGCGACGGACGACCGCACGAAGGACCGCATCACGGACCTCACGCAGGAGGGAATCCTCTTCACCGAGGACCGCTACCGCAAGCTCTACGACCTGTCGGCACGGCCGCACACTCCCCAACTTCTCACCTCAACCTGAGGCTTACACTCCCCCGCTTCTCAGCTCAACCTGAGGCTTAGACTCGTCCTCTTCTCACCTCAACCTGAGGCTTACACTCTTTCTCTATTCTGCTCAACCTGAGTCGGCGTTGTCATCGAAACCACCCAACGCACCCCACCAAAAAGTGCTTATGTTGAGCTGAAACTTGGAGGAGTGTACGTCCCTGCGTGTGGGTGCTGTTGCGCATGAAGCAGGGTTTGGCGGAGGTGGTGATGCCGGAGGTGGCGGTGGGCGGGTCGGCGGCGGCGGCGGCGGTGCACGCGGACGCCATGCTGGTGGACCGCGCCGTTGTGGAGGAGCTCAACGAGGTGAGGCTCACCCAATCACGTCACGCGGAGCCACGTCATAGGGTCATCTCAGCCAATCACGTCACGCGTAGCCACGTCATAGGGTCATCTCAGCCAATCACGTCACGCGTAGCCACGTCATAGGGTCCAGTGCTCGCCCCATCATTCACCGTCTTCACACGTAGCATTTATTGCGTGAAGTCACACTCTTGACACGATATGCCACCTGACGCGGGTGCGCGTGATTCGCTCGGCGACACTACCGCTGGGTGATACGGCGGCACGGGTCCGGCAAGGTGGACACCCTGGTGGCCATCAAGGACTTCAAGAAGGGCATCTACGACCTGCAGTGGGAGAACACCAAGCTCGAGATGGACACGGATGACCTGGCAGGGGGCTTCATCACAACAACGTCGCAATTTACATCTGATACGCGATAAGCCGGAATCGGGACGTGGGTGAATGCTCATAGGTCAATCGTCCACCACTAACCGTGTCGTGTCCGCATGTCTATATGAGCAATTACCCTGAAGGTAAGTCATGCTCCGATCTCGGTTCAAGTGCTTGTTCTGAATGACCCTGCCGCGTGGTGGAGAAGACGAAGCAGCTGCAGCTGGCGCGCGTGGGCAAGAACTTCCAGGAGATACTGAAGGGTGCGGCGGGGGCCGACGGGGAGGACGGCGCCAACAAGGCGGACATCGCCAGCCTGGAGGGCCGCGTCGCGCACAACCGCAAGCTCCAGCTCCGCCACGTGGCAGGGGCTTACACCCCTTCACTTTTCAGCTCAACGTAAGCGCTTTCTGTGGTATAGGGGGTGCGTGCAGGGGTAGTTTAGGGGGAGGTAAGGGATGCTGGGGGGTATCAGGGAGTGTTCAGGGTGTGCTTTTGTTTCAGAAACGGCTCAGGTTGAGCTGAGAAGTGGACGAGTGTAAGCCCCTGCCATGTGGCGGACCGCAAGCGCGAGCTCGGCAGGGGGTTACACTCGTTCACGTTAGAGCTCAACTTGAGCAACTCCAGGACACATTCATGAGTTAAGTTGGGTAACACGGTGGACAGAAGCGCTCAAGTTGAGTTGAAATCGGAACGAGTGTAAGCCCCTAGAGTTCGGCAAGATGCACGGCAAGATCCGCGAGAAGGCGGACCAGAACGAGGAGATCGCCGGGCAGGTGGCGGCGCTGGAGGGGTCGGTCGGCGAGCAGCTGCGCGTCCAGGAGGGCCAGGGCCGCGAGGGCAGCCAGCAGTCCATCATGGGCGGCGGCGCGCGCAACCGCAGCGTGGACTCCATGCGCAGCGTGTCCAGCCAGAGCCACGGCGGCGGCGGCGGCGGCGGTGGCGGGCCGGGCGGCGGCGGGGGTCAGAGCGGCGGGGGCGCGCCGGCGGCGGCGGCGCACGAGCGCAAGATGCGCGCGCTGGTCACACAGCGCAAACTGCAGGACATCTCCAAGGCAGGGCGCACGGCGGCGCCACCATCCCTGTGCTTGTTGATAACATATTCGAGCAATGTGGAATTCCCCGAACACTACACAGTCTTCCATAAGCTCTGTGATGACTCTCGCTGCCCTCCCACCGCCCGACCCCTCCGGGTTTTGTTTGCGCGTTCGCCTCCCATCTGCTTCAACGCCATCATGTGACGCGGGAAGCGGTGTGTGCGCACGGCCCTGCTGGCGGTCGCAGGCGGAGGAGATGCAGATGCTGCGCGCGGAGCTGGAGCGGGCCCGCCTCCGCACCTTCCCCTCCTTCGTCGAGCGCCAACCCCAACACCCCGACCTGCGCCAACAATTCTAATCTTATTTGTCCGACCATGTCGCTACTGGTAGAGGAGAGGGCGAGGGGAGTGCATGTCCTCCGCACGCGCGCGTCGCTCATCAGACCGTTTAAATATTTATCTAAAAAGCTAGCTATAAATATGCTACCGCTTCTTGCGAGGCGAGAGCGATCAGACCCCCCCGCGGCCTCGGTCCGCCCCCACCGTCCCCCCGCACCCCTCCTGCCTCACCTGGCCACCGCTTCCCCCCCGCCCCCCGTCCCCGTCTTTTCCTCCCCACTGCTAGCTACCGTACACACAAACACCCGCGAGCACTACTCCTACCACGGCACCACACCTATAGACCTAAAAGACCGACCGGCCTACACGTTGCCGATGAGCCACCTGATGCCCTCGTCGATGCCCTCGCCCGTCAGAGCGCTGCACGCTCTGACGTTAGGGCCTGCCAGATATTGCTGGCCACGTTGTGGGATGCCCAGTAATGCAAGAAACGAGAGTCAGAATGCGTGTCGACGACGTCGCGGGTAATTGCTTTCCACGTCATAGGATGCCGTCTAACTGAAGAAACGAGGGTCCAAATGCGTTGGAAGACATGGCGGGCAGTATCCGGCAGGCTCTACCCGATGTGCCAGGCGCGGCCGTCCATGCCCGGCCCTTCACCCGTGACCCCCACCGCCCGCGCGATGTCACTGGCGCTCCGCGCCGTCGGCAGGTCGCTCTTGTTGGCGAAGAGCAGGAGCGGGCGCCCCTGCAGCTCCTTGTGTTCCACCATGGCGGCCAGCATCGCGCGGCTCTCCTCCGCCTTCCCTCGGTCCATATCACTCGCGTCCACCCCAAACCAGGGCCGCCCGGATATTGCTCGAGTACTCCGCGTCATAGGATGCCATTGAACTCAAGAGACAAGGGACCAAAATGAACTCAAGAGACGAGGGACCAAAGTGCGTCGAATGACGTGGCAAGCAATAGCAGGCCTGGCCCTACGACGAAGACCACGGCCTGGCACTCCTTGTAGTAGCACTCCCACAGCTGCACATACTTGGCCTGACCCGACATGTCCACCGCGCTCTAGGGCCTGCCGTGCAGCGCCCGCCACCTCATCCAACGCATTTGGAAGCCTCGCTGCTTGAGTTACGTGTCGTCCTATGATGTGGCGAGCAACGTCTGCCAGGCCCACTGCCCGCGACGTCATCGACACGGATATTGAACCCTCTTTGCTTGAGTTACGTGTGATCCTATGACGTGGCGAGCATTCGCTGGCAGGCCTTGCCACGGTGAGCTTGCACTTGTGCAGCGTGAAGCGCTCCACGCTAAACCCCACCGCGTAGGGCCTCACACGTGTTGCGCGCTGCATCGTCCAACGTATTCTGAACCCTGGTTTCTTGAGTCAAACGGCATCCTGTGACGTGGCGAGCAACATGCGTCCGGCCGTACCACTGTGGGGACGGCCTCCTGCTCGCGGTCCTTCACGGGTTTGAGCTGGTTGACCAGTGTGGTCTTGCCGCCGTTCGCCAGGCCCACCACCAGGATGGAACGCTGTGAGTGGGCGGGAGCGCGGGGAGGAGAGCGTCACGCGTCAGCAATGGATGGTGCTTCACGTTCTAGGAAGTTGGCTCAGCCCAAGATATGCTCCTCTAGCCGCGGGGAATCGGTGGCGGTGGCTACTTCGCGAAGAGTAGGCATACAGGGGGCAGCGCTTCCGACACGGAGCACCCGCCGCGCGCCAGCCAGCACGGCGTCGGGAGTTGTCCAGGACGTCAAACTGGCCAAGTCAACAAAATGAGCACCGGAACCGGAACCGGGACGATGGATTGGCGGAGCACCGGTGTCAAACGTGAAGCCGACTGACGTTGGTGGAGTCGCACCTTCTTCTTGGCGAGGCCAAGGGCGGTGAGGAACAGGCTCCATAGTCCCATGTCGCCGACCGGGCGCGTGACGCCCGCCCGAGCGCGCCGAGCGTGAGTGAGGGGCTGGTTTGGTTTTTTTCGTGACGCCTCTCGAAACCCTAAAATCGATAAACCCTAACCCAAAACCTAAAAGGTTCTGGGACGGCCAGACCCCTCCCAGCCGTGGTCTCTCTTCTCTCGATGTCTCGAAGCTCCATTCTTCGCGCCCCGCCCGCGCGGCGCCAACGACAGACGCGCTCCTCGACGGGATCCCTCGACGGACAACCCCGACGCGTGCGTGGTCCTCTGCGTATCGGCACGCCCGTCGCGCACTGAAGCGAAGTGTGGGCGGAAGGTTGCTGAAACATCCCTCAGATCTAGGTCATCTATGCCCTCTCGGCAGGAACGTCGCAAAGCCGAGCGAGATGCCGCCAAGCGCGCGCCGCGGGCGGGAGCCGCGGGAGCCGCGGGAGCTGCCGCCGCTCTCGCGAACCTAAACGTGAACGTCGGCGGGGACTGGACCACTCAAGCGGAGGACCCGTGGGTGTTGGTTCGAGCGGTTGGAGCCGAGATCGTGCGACAGAGGGCTCGCGCGGGCGACAGGGAGGCGCAGTTCAGTCAGGGCTACCTGCTGATGCGTGAAGCGGATGGAGGTGCGGGCACGAGGCTGGGCGAGGGCGGTAGATCGCCAATGGCGGATGTAGGGTTTACACTCTGCACCGCACAGTTTCTCGGTCCTTCACCAGACTGCGACGCGTCAAAGTGGTCACCTGACGATCAACTGATAAATGATTTGCGGGTGCCAACCCTGGGCGGAGGAGGGCATGGCGCTTCTGGAGCAGGCAGCAGGGCAAGGGCACGCGTACGCCATGTATGCCATGGGAATTATTCACGGCGTGAGGGGGGAATACGAACAAGCCGTGAAGTGGCACACCAAGGGCGCCGAGGCAGGGTTGCCGCGAGCGATGTTCAACCTCGGGACCTTGCTCGAAGAGGGGGAGGGTGTAGCGGCGCCGGACTGCCCGGCGGCGGCGGGCTGGTACAGGCGCGCGGCAGACGCCGGTGACACGGCCGCGGCAGTGAACCTCTGCAGCATGTACACCGTCGGCCGCGGTGGGGTCTGCTAGATAATGCCTGCCACGTCCCCCACATTTTAGTCCCTCCATTATTGCGTTGGACGGCAACTCGTGACGCGCCGAGCATTATCTGTCAGGCCCTGGGGCGCGGCGTCACGCGCAGCAAGAGGCAGGCGGCGCAATGGTTGCGCAAGGCCGCCGAGACTGGCGACGCCGACGCGTGCTTGCAACTCGCCAATCGCATGTATCTTGATGTTCCCTACGCCCGCGAGGTTGGGCATGTGGGGGAGGCTGCCGGGGTCGCAACGTTGGCTGGGGTCATCGAGGGGCACGACGTCCCCTTGGATGTCTTGAAGAGCGTGGTATACTGGTTACAGAAGGGTCGGCATAATCCAATTGACAAGCTCGATGCGTTGCGCAGTGAAGTGCTGGAGGGGGGTAGGTATTGCCGCAACGACGGGTGCGATGTTGTGGCACCGCTGAAGGAATTCAAAGTTTGCCCGCAGTGCAAGACCGCCCGGTACTGCAGCGACGCGTGCCAGAAAGCCGACTGGACTACGGGTGGGCACAAGGCGACATGTGGCAGTACTAAAGTATCCGCTCTCGCACGATTAGGCTCAGCAGGGCTTAGGATGTATTGACATGTAAGCAGAGCACTAGCATAAATGAAAGTCTGACGACCGCGTTCACGTCCCCAGTTTGTGCCCGACAGTGTTCAGATTCCGCCGCGTCTCGCCTTCATAGGAGCATTTACACGTTCGCCGAGTGCCATAGGTAGCCGTGCTCCCGCGCCCACTGCACACCGCCAGATGCCCGCCTTGAGCAGCGGCGAGACAAGTTACCAGCGTCCCACAGGCAGCCGTTCGCCTACGCCCATTCAACACCTCCAGGTGGCCGCCCCGAGCGGCGTATGCACAACATCGAGCACCGCCGGCGAGAGCAGCATTGGCACATCGGAAGCCCAAGGCGTCACAAAAGTTTGCGAGCAAATCATGCGATGTGATGGAGTGCGGCGGCGACACGCCACAGCTTGTTGACACCGCAGCTACATGTATGCTGTGTAGTGTGTCCTGAAACGTTTCCTGATCATCCATGTCTATGCTAGCTACTAGATTCCTAATGTTCTCGTATGACTCTCTTCAGTTGTCTACAGTATTCTAATCGTCGAAAGAGATCGGCTCGTCCGCCGTTCCGGCACCGACGGCGGCGGGGGCGGCAGCGGCAGCGGCGACCGGGGCAGCGGTGGCGGCGCTGACGGCGGCGGCAGCGGTGGCGGAGGTAACGGCGGTGGCGGCAGCGCGGGCCTCCGCCGCGGACGCTGCCGTACCTGCTGCATGTCCCGACGCACGTCCCTTGGCCGCGCCCTCCCCGCCGAGGCGGTTCCCGGCTCCAACAAACGAGCACTCACCGCCACCGCCACCGCCAACTTCCCCCTCGCCGCCGCCCCAGCCGCCCCCCCCGCCCCCGCCCCCGCCCCTCCCACCCCCACCGCCCCCCTCGCAACCCCCGCCCCCGCCACCACCGCCGCCCTCGCCCCCCTCGTCGCCGCCCGCGGCCCCCCCCGCCAGTCTCACCGACTCGGCCAGCACCTTCGGCTTCACCTCCGGGACCGCCGACCCGCGCTTCAAGATATACGCAGACGTGGGCGACTTCTTCTCCGCCAGCGTGTACACGTCCGTCTTGTAGAAGAGGTCCATGCCGGTTCCAAACCGCCGGCGGAGCGCCTGGGCGGCGCGCGTGACGTCTGCGAGGCTCCGGAAGTCTTTGGTGTAACAGATGATGACCCCGAAGCCGGTGCCGTCATCCAGGGCCAAAAATACGAGCACTTTCCCCGCTTGGCGCGTTGGGCCATTTGTTTCTGGAACCACGTGAGTTCCCGAATGTAGTCGTAATACAGTATCCCGCGCATCGCACGATATAATTTATCAACACCCCCAAGATGCCAAGTGCCAGCTGTCAAAGAACAGCCTGTAAGGCCCTGCCGTCATTGCCGGTGGGCGCCTTGGCATCGGGCCTGGCAGATATTGCTCGCCACGTCATAGGATGCCGCTTGAATCAAGAAACGAGGGCTCAAATGCGTGTGGATGACGTGGCGGGAAACATCTGGCGGGCATTACCTTGGCAGCGGCAAACTCCCCCGCCGCCACCCCCTTGGCCGCCTCGATGAACCACCGGTGCAGGCAGTCGCTCGGCACCCGCATGATCATCCACTTGCCGCTGAAGTTTCCTCCCCCGCCGGATGCTGCCGCGCCGCGGTACTGCTCCGGGGGACAACTCACGTCAGGGCCTGGCAGATGCTGCTGGCCAAGTCATAGGATGCCGTTTAAATCAAGGAACACGGGCTGGAAAAATGCGTGTCGATGACGTGGCGGGCAATTATTTGCTTGTCCCTATCTCACGTACACCCAGTCTTTCGCTCTCGGTTGCTCCAGGGGAGAATGCGCGGCGGCGAAGGCAGCGGGATCCGCACCAGGGACGTGAGTGACCCACTGGTGGTGCTCGTCCCGCTGCGCGGGGGCGCGGGACATCGCCGCCTCGTCGGTGAAGGCGCCACCATCCAGGGACAAGCACATGCTGCCCGCCACGTCATCAACACGCATATTGAACCCTCGTTTCTTGAGTGAAATGGCAACCTATGACGTGGCGAGCAATATCTACCCGGCCCTACCCACATCGGCTGGGACGGCGCCGGGAAATCCGGGAGCGGCGGGAGCGGCTCGGGCGCGCAGGAAGATGAGCGCCACGTCCGCGCGGCAGGGCCTTACATCAGCACTTCTCGCAGCTTAACTTACGTGCCTTCGAGATGGTTATGCGGGGTACAGTAATCAAGCGGCATCATCATCAGGGACACACGGCATGAAGTTAAGCTGGAGCAGGAAAAATACTTACGGGTAGGTACTGTAAGGAAGGCCCTGCCGCAAGGGAGTGGGGCATCTGGCGGAACGCCGCGCCCAGGGCGAGACGCAGATGCACGTCCAGCGGAGCTGCGCCCATCGGCGGCGGCGGCGTCTGCAGCGTCGCGCTCACCACCACGACCTGCCCGGCGTCGAGCGCGGGGGCGAGTCTCTCCGCCTGCTTCTTCCAGACGTAGCCCGCCCTTGCCATTCCAAGGCTGGGAATGTCAACGTCCACCGCGATGGCGTTCTTGTCGACCGGGTTGTGGGGCTCGCGCCGGAGCTCCAGCGCGACGCCGGCGCGAAGCCCCGCCGCGCCCGCGCGCGCGGGTGGCCGCGTATAGCCCACGAGGAGCACCTCCACCTCCTGGGCAGGAAGGTCATTGAGAACAACGACTTGTCCGACGTTGAGCGCGGACGCAAAAACCCCGCCGACGCGACGCCGGGGGTATGCCACACGCACCGACTCACGAACGTGTTTATGAGCCTTCACCCTGAAGGTTAGTCGTGCTGTGACCTAGCTTCGCGTCTTTGTTTCGCAACAAATCACCCCTGCCTGCTCATGCTCCTGCTCCTGGGGCGCGGGCGCGGGCGCGGGCGCGGGTGCGGGCGCGGGCGCAGGCGACGCCTGACCCGTCACCTCGTCGCCGCCTTCCATTTCGTGTTGCTGAGCACCTGCCTCGTCAACAGGAGGCTGCTGCGACAGCGGCGGCAGCGGCGGCAGCGGCGGCGGCCCGTCCAAGCCGCCGGCGCCCGCCAGCATCATGTCCACGCTGCGCTTGAGCAAGGGACGGGGCATCGTCCTCTTCTTGCGCACGCGAGGAAGAATGCGGATGGGGTCCAACGATGTAGATGGGGGGTGCCCACTTCACGCAGCTGTGTGAGGAGATCGAACCCACGACCACTAGATATGATAATTGGCGCAGAGCGCGCAGTGTAGCAGTGATTTCCGTTCTTTGAGTCATAAACTAAGGATCATCATGGCGGATCAATGGCGGATCAAAAAATATTGTGAATTTTGGTGTTTTTCCCCTTGCCACTTTGATGGACGTCCCATCCACTCTCATCACCTCTGGAGCGATGGTGGCGCCGTTCGCTTGCCAAATGAGGCAAAAATAGCTCACCCGCGAGTGAGACTATCAGTAGCTCCCGCGGCGCCTCCGTTCGCCCCAACAGCGACGTAAATCTCCCTCGATGGTTAGTGCCAGTGAAAGCCGTTATTTGAGCTCACAACATCATACATGCTTAAAATATGGACACTCCCTCCCACCTGGCAGTCTGGAGCGATGGCCTAGAGCTGTTTATACTCAAATGTGTGAAAAGGAGAGGTGGCGAAGCTCTCCTCTCCCCTGATCGGAGAGCAGCAGAGGAGGAGGGTGGGGCTGGGTCCCGAAGGCATGCCGTGCCGCCGCAGATGTGTAAAAGTGCATCTGGGTTTCGCCGAGTTGTATTGAGCTTGCGTCGAGCGTGAGGGTCTTCGCTAGCATACTGTACACGGCGTGCTTCGGTTGCAGGGAGGCAATGGTACGGCGTGCCCCAGTAGTGCAAAAGGTTTGCTCCGGGCTTTCACCCGGTTTAGTAGCGAGTTGTTCTGAACTTGCGTTCAGGGCTGTCGTGTATTTGTTATGAGACCGACGCACTGCCGACTGTGCTAAAGAGGCTCGCCTTCGTGTATAGAAGTATTTGCCTCCTATAGGGCTCGAACCTATGACCTCCGGATGGCTCAAGAATGAGTTACTGGCCGAGGATTTCTCCTCGGAGAGACTTCTTCGTTTCGATGAATGAACAAAGAAATCGTGAATACTTGAACGGCACGAAAAATGCGCGCGAGTTCCGAGCCTGCCGGCGCGCGGCGCGACCAACGCAATCAGATATTTTCCAGGTTCTATCCCTGCAAGACGCATTGTCACGCAAATGAGACAACACGCGGTCACAACCAACGCGCGAACGCTTCCAACCCCACTCGTCGGTGACCCGCGCCGCACGCCGCGATGCTCAGGCGAGTGGTGCAGCACGTGGCGGGGCGGCTGAATGGGGGCGGGGCCGGGGCCCTCGGAGGAGGGTGCGGGTGGGCCGGGGGGGCCGTGTGCTCGTCGTCGCGCATCGGGGGCGCGCTCGCGGGCGGGACGGGGCACGCTGCGTACAGCAGCGAGAGCGAAGGCGGCGACGGCGGCGGGGAGGGCGGGGGCGGGGGCGGGGGCGTTCCCGCCTCTGCTGAGCCCCCCTCCGCCTCCGTCCCCGCCTCCGCCGAGCCCCCTCCTGCCTCCGTCCCCGCCTCCGCCGAGCCCCCCGCCGCTTCCGTCCCCACCTCCGCCGAGTTCCTCGCCGCCTCCGTCCCCGCCTGGACCACCGAGCCCCCCCACGCCTCAAGGGGCGGGGACAAGACTGTGTTCGTGGAGAAGCCGGACACGTTCGCGGCGCGGCGGCGCGAGTGGAAGCTGGAGCTGAAAACGTACCGCAAGCGGTGGCAGGATGAGATCGCGGAGGTGAACCGGGTGGCGGCGGTGAAGGCGGCGGAAGCGGAGGCGCAGCTGAGGCTCGAGGTGGCGGAGCGCCGCCGCCTCAAGGACCTGCGCATCGTGGCGCGCGCCGCAGAGGTAGGGTGGCCGCATCACACCTGATCACTTGACAACTGTTTTTGTTCATTTGGCCTTCCCTACTAGGAGGGACTAGTGCCCCCAGTCTGCGCCCATCGGCCCGCTTTCCACGTTAGTGGAAGGGTAGTTTCGTTGCTGTGGGCGCCAACCCCTTCCCGCCTTGCAGCTCATTGCGTTCAGTGAAAGGGCTGCTCCGTCTCCGCCCATTCGTCGAGTAGAGTTGAAGGATGGGGATGGGGGGGCAAAAAAGAGGTGCTTCGTCTCCTGCCCATCCGTCGAGTTAGAGTTGAAGGATGGGGATACGGGGGCACGGGCACCACTTGCTTTGCTGCACCGGTGAAACGTTTCGGTGACTCACCGAACGGAGGTGTGTGCTTTGTGGTGACACCTGGCACCCGACACGGGCATCTGACCGACTGGTGTGCGAATGCGGCACGACCCCAAACGCGGGTGGCGATTGAGGAGAGGGCGCGGCAGCGCATCAGGGACCAGAACCTGGCGAACCGCACGGCCAAACGCACCAATCGCGACTTCATCCTGCACCTGCGCCGCACGGCAGGGCTTCTCTTGTTCCATGTTATCACAATCTAAGACATGGCACTGGTATGCTATTGGGCATAAACATGTTTGAGAATTGGGGGATTCATCAAACACTGCACAGTCTTCTACTCGTAACTCTGATAAATCGCGTCACACCTGCCGACCCTTTCGGGGTCTTTCTTGAGCGTTTGCCTGCCAAATGCTTCAACAGGCGAGGGGAGTTGTTGAGAACAAGCACTCGCACCGACATCGGACGTGCCTCACCTCGTACCTTCAGGGTGGATGCTCGTGCTCGTGCCCATACAGACGTGCGGTCAATTAACGTCGTTCGATTGCTCGCTCCCGGTGGCCCTTCCGGCCGGCGCGCGAGGAGGAGCTTTTGAAGAACAGCCGCAACTGGGTGACGCGCGAGATCCTGGATGCAAAGATAGAGTACGCGCTGGAGAATCCCAAGCAGATGTGGTGATGCGGGTGTGAATTAGTGTGTTGGGACAGAGAGAGAGAGAGAGAGAGAGAGAGAGAGAGAGAGAAAAAAATAGCAAGATAAAGAGAGAGGGAGAGGCTTCCGCGTGTATAAGAAGGCACCAGGATTTCGCCCTGGCCCCTGTGAGAGGGAGAGAGGCTTCCGCGTGTATAAACAGGCACCAGGCTTCCGCTCTGGCGCCCGTGCGGTGAGTTAGTGTGTTGCGGTAGAGGACGGACGCGTCGGACGAACCGTGTAATATGAAAATGATGAGACGTTGCTGTGCTAGACAACTTCTCCGCTACTCCCTAGTCTACCAGTACTCGTACCCCGTCACCGGTTCCTGTGTATGTGCGTACTCTTCAAGTCGTTCCCCGTGAAGGGCTCCATGCCCATCCACACCTCCGGGTGGTGGAAGCGGTTGTCGTTGAGGCTCCACTGCGGGCGCGGGTGCGGCGCGGGGGCCGGCCGCTTCGCCGCGGATCAGGGCCGAGCACTGCTTCCCTTCTCAGGTCCATAAAGTTGGGGTGACGCTGAAGGCAGATTAAGTTGAGACAAAGGGTTAACGTAAGAAAGGAAAAGGGTCGCAGGGACAACACGACTTGCGTTGAGCTGGGTGAGGCTGATACTCGTATTGTCGGGCCCAGCCTTGAATTTGGCAACCGCCGCCGCGACGCCCCACGCCCCCCGGGCCGCCGGCGCCGCGGGTATGGCGGCTTCGGAGCCCTCGGGTTTGGTGAAGGACGCCGTGAGCATGCTGATGCGGGAGTGCAGCAGCGTGGCCTGCTTGCGGTACATGTAGCCCTGGTACGCGTCGTCCCGCCCGTGCCGCGGCCACTGGAACTCCTTCTCCTCCTCCTCACTTTCACTCTCAGTCTCACTTTCCTCCTCCTTCTCCTCCTCATCCTCCTCCTCCTCCGCCTCCTCGCCCGCACCCTCACCCCCCCTTTCACCCTGCCTTTCACCCCCCTCGGCAATATCCCCACCCCCGTCCCCCCCCTCCTCACCCCCCTCCACGCCCGCGCCCCCTGCCTCCTCGTCCTCCTCCTCCTGGCCCGCACCCTCCACCGTGCGCGCCGCCCCGACATGGCCCTCCTCCAGCCGCAGCGTCCCCCGCAAGGTGCCCCGCAGGGTGCCCCGCAGGGTGCCCTTCATCGTCCCCGTCATCTCCTCCTCCACCGCCTGGACCATCAGCTTGGCGCTCGACGCGTCGAACCTGTGCCCCAGCACCTGTCGCCAGGGCCTCACCACTGGTTCCCTTGTCAGCTTCGCTTGATGAGCACCTGCGATGTTTCAGTTGGTTGGTATAATGGAGTGTTTTCAAGGGACAACAGTGAGCTGCAAGGCCGGGTGACAGCTAACTTGAGCATGTGAGAGGCATGCAGTTGGTATATTTGAGGGGCAACCGGCAGCTGTGACGGCTTCAGTTGAGCTGAAGATGGAACTATCTGCGTCAGCGGCACACCGGCTTGAGTTGAGCTGAAAATGGGAGTACACGTGAGAGCGGCAGCGGCCCTGCGGCCCTACCTGACGCGGCACCTTGTGAATGGGATAGGGACCCGCGCCGTGCAGCCGTGACTCCCACGTGGGCCAGGGCCGAGTAGACAGTGCCCGCCAGGTCAAAGGAATGTCATATAACTCGAAGTGCACCGGTGGTCGCCACGTCAAGGATGTCATATGACTAATGTTGTACCGGTGCTCGCCACGTTGAAGGATGTCATACCCACAGTGTAGAGTGTACGTTGCTGGCCACGACATACACTTGAGGAACAGTCAGGTTGAGCCGAAATGGGAACGAGTGGCCATGCCAGCGGCGCCGTGTCGGGGTCCCACGGGATCATCCCGTTGGTCATCGCATCCCGCACCCGCGGCAGGTGCTGTTGGAACACCTGCCTGTCGCACTCCTCCGCCCGCACGTGCACCCGAAACGGGCTCCCCTCCACCACCTCGCAGGGGCTTACACTCGTCCACTTCTCAGCTCAACTTGAGCCGTGTCTGACACAAGAAAACACCCTACACCCCCTAGACACCCCCTAACACCCCCCTAACACGGGCTACACAGCCCCTACGCGCACCCCCTATCCCATACAAAGCGCTCAAGTTGAGCTGAAA
>Ga0307489_10000931_pt1 | contig 18668 bp, 16 predicted proteins | sample SB12metaG_FD_202247 | JGI IMG/M metagenome (GOLD analysis project Ga0307489, IMG submission 202247) | Sea-ice brine microbial communities from Beaufort Sea near Barrow, Alaska, United States - SB 1.2 | ecosystem: Environmental > Aquatic > Marine > Coastal | place: USA: Alaska | collected...
GCCCCGAGTGCAGTCGCAAATTCCAACCAACATTTGAAAATAATCATATTGCCATTAAATAGTCGTTAATTTAATAATTTTATCCCTGATTAGCTGGTAGATTAGATTGTATATAACTAAAAATTTTATTATTAATAAACTAAACGCTTAATTAAAGAGGAATACAATGAGCACTAGACCAGAATCAACGCTAGCATCGCGCCATCGAGCGTTAGGATCAAACCTTGAAGATTGGAATGGTGTCGGGACACCTTGGAGCTATACCGCAGATGCTTGTGACGAGCATGATGCAATTCGTGAAAGGGCAGGTTTGTTCGACGTAGTTGGACTCAAAAAAGTATGGGTTCGTGGCCCTGATGCTCTGGCTGTCGTTGATCACTTAGTTACTCGCGACATGACTAAAATAGAAGTTGGTCAATCCGTTTATGGTTTAATTCTAACCGAACAGGGCACTATTACCGACGATGCTATCGTTTCAAATATGGGCAACAACGAATATTTCGTTGTTCATGGCACCGGTAATTGCATGGACATGCTGGAAGATTCGGCAAAAGGCAAGGACGTTACGGTTGAACTTGATGATACCATTCAAAGTGTTGCACTTCAGGGTCCAAAATCTCTTGACGTACTTGATCAACACACACCATTTGACTTGGCTTCATTAAAATATTTCCACATCACTCACACTACCCTATTTGGTTTTGACGTGATGATTTCACGGACTGGCTATTCTGGCGAGCGCGGTTATGAAGTCTATTCTTCGCGCGACAACATGCCGGCTATCTGGGACAAAACACTTGAAGTGGGGGCCAGCGTCGGTGTTATTCCTTGCTCTTTCGATTGCCTCGACAAGATTCGTGTTGAAGCCGCACTGCTATTTTACCCATACGATATGCACGAAGAAATTTCACCATGGGAAGTGAACATGAGCTGGGCTGTATCGCGTAAAAAAGGTGATTTCCGTGGTCGTGACGCTGCGTTTGCTCTGGAAGGTAAAAATAAAGTAGAGCTGGTTGGTTTAGTATTCGATCATAACGAAATACTCGAAGACGGCGACTTATATATCGATGATGAAAAAGTCGGCACCGTTAACAGTCCTGTTTTCTCACATCGTATGCATGGATCAATTGCGTTGGGTCATGTAACACCTGGTAATGAAGCCGTAGGTACTCAGCTGGAAGTTCGTGGCACCGTTAACACAACGGCGGTTATTCATAGCCTTTCTTTTTATGATCCAGAAAAGAAAGCGTCACGCGATTAACTTTTACTCAACTCCTAGAATTTAAAATTTAATTATGATCAAAACGCAACATAGCTGATCCAGATTGGCTATGTTGCGTGTTATTATCTTTGTCGTGAACCCTTTATTGAGGAATAGCAGCCGATGACTGAAGAAGCTCCAGGTATCAAAAGCAAGCCGGTATATAGCCCTCTACAATATGACCCAAAATCCCGTTGGAGCCTGATGATAGGAGAAGGTGAGGGTTTAATCGGACTTATTAACCTACTCAATAGTTCAGATTCAATTCAATCGCTGACAAACCATTTTATGTACGCTGGTTCAAATGTTGAGAAAGATTATGCACATTCATACTTCTCACCTAATCGTTGCAATAAAATCAGTCAGTTCGAAAATCAAGATACGCTACTTGCCAAACTACCCCAAATATTAGCTAATAGCCATATGGGTTTGCGGCTGTATATTTGTGGCTCGGAAACATTTTTATGGAAAGTGGCGGGTGTCGCCAGAGCTGCGGGTATGCATAAGAGTGAATACAACATGCAACTCATTGGCTCCAAGGCCCGGCGCGTCTATTGCCCACATTGTGAAGCTACCAGCGACGGTGTTACAACAGATATACACGAATGTGATGGTTGCGGCTTGCCACTGGTCAATTGCGATCATTTTTCTCGCGAAATGGGCGCTTATCTTGGCTTTCGAGTCGATGCAGAAGTTCATGGCGAGATCCCAGAGCGTCAGGAGTTATACCGATGAGCACCGATTTTTCACACACCGCGCGAGTGACTCGTGCGGATCAAATTACACCGCTAATAAAAAACTTTAGCTTCGAGCGTGTCGACGGCAAACCGTTTGGCCCTTTTTCAGCGGGTAGCCATGCTGTAATAGGCATGCACGATGGTAGTGAAAGCTATAAGAATCCCTATTCGCTTGTCGGTTCTTCAAATAATTTCATGGAGTATCAAATTGCGGTTCGCCTTGAGTCTAATGGTCGCGGTGGATCACTGTTCATGCATAATAATGTTGAAGTAGGAACAGAGCTAGAAATTGGTAATCCATTCAACCTGTTCCCCGTTTACAAGCCAGCGAAAAAACACTTGATGCTCGCTGGCGGCGTCGGAATAACGCCATTCATGGCCTATATTGACGAGATGGATTTAATGAAATCTAACTTTGAGCTGCATTATTCAATCCGTGATTTTGAACACGGCGCTTTTGCAAAAGAATTGAAGAAGAAATATCCAGAGCAAGTAAAGCTTTATATCCAGGCCGATGATGTTATTGCTAATTTCAATACGATTTTAAACAGCCAGCCACTCGGCACCCATGTTTACGTCTGCGGCCCTCATCAAATGGTAGGTGATGTATTACGTATAGCCGATGATCTCGGCTGGCCAACCACTTCTATTCATAGTGAAGAGTTTAAAGCGCCAGATCCTGGTAATCCGTTTACCGTTACTCTAGCTAAGTCACATTGCGAAATAAATGTGCGCGCTCGCGAAAGTCTACTCGAAGCACTCGAACAGGCGAATGTCGAAATACCCTATTCCTGTCGTGGTGGTGCCTGTGGTTTTTGTAAAACTGAAGTCATCAATGGCGAAATTGACCATCGTGATTATTATTTGACCGATGCCGAGAAAGCCTCAGGGAAGTGTATAATGCCCTGCATATCCCGCGCTCAGGGTGATCATCTGACACTCGACATTTAACTCTGGTTTCCGCATGAGGAAAGATAAATGACAAAGCTAGCATTTAAGCCATCACTGGAAACTTTTCGTGATGACTTTACTTACCGTAATAGTGAAAAGGCAGTCAAGCGCTTCCCATTTCCTTATCCTGAAGATAAGTATATGTACAGCGTCAACATGGAACACCATAATGGCGGCGAACCTGGTTCGGTTTTTGAAAAAACCTTCGATATAGACGAACATTACCTTTCAGAAGTAGAAGAACGCCGTATCGTATTAGAGAAGGACCCCAAGCGTTTTGCTACATTGCCACATATGGACTTACATCAGTGGGATTTACTCGAGCTAATCATGGAATCATTAGCAAAGGATTATCCCGAGCATTTCTCTCTCACTAAAGACAATGACAATTGGTTGTGGGAAAACCGTCCGTTAGGCATTAAGAAGAGCTTTGTATTTGGCGACAAGTCGACCCTACCGCAAGATCCGGCTGAATATATAACCCGCCAGGCGCAGGGTGACTTCGTATTAATGGATCAACGTGACGAAGATCTCTATGCTGACGCTGCAATGGTTACCTCCTCAGCTGACTGGAGCGTTCAGTTCGACCTTGGTATGTCATTTATGGAATGGCACGGCCCCGTGCCACTCGCACATGGCATGGGCGTATTTGAACGAGCGCTGAAATATTTGTTGATGATTCGGTTAGGTCAACCCGTTCGACGATTAAACTGGACCCTGACAATAAACCCAAGAATGGATACGGCACCTGAGGTTTATCACGAATGGGGACATGAACGTGCATCAGTAACACCCGAGAATGCTGGAGAGAAAGTTCATTTACGAGTCGAGGTACAGACCTTATTCCGTTTACCCCGCAGTAATGGCATGTTGTTCGGTGTCCGCGCTTATTTAATCAGTATGGAAGATTTGTGCACTAACCCAGCATGGGCTCAACGCATGCACCGAGTAATGGAAACGTTACATCCTGAATTAATCGATTACAAGGGTATCACCCGATATCATAAGGCACTTGTCGGTTGGTTATCTCAGTTCGATCAGTAACAATTACTCTGAACATAAATGCTGCGGCAGGTCTTTAGATTGGTCGCAGCATTATTTAACTATTGGCTTTCAACTCTATTTAACAACGATATAACCCCGCTCAAGCGCATGACGTAATGCGGCGAAACTGAGCATTAGTTCATCATAACGCAGCCGCTGACAACGCATCTGATCGACCATAGCATCAGAAATATAACTATCGTCAGCGCGACTCATCTCTATAGCCAGCTTTATATATTGTGCGCGACAGCTCGCAATTTTGGATCCGATTTGCAGCAACTCCTCACTTCCAATATCACCCGCCACGTCACTGATATACTTTTGGTTCACACCTGTAATGTCGTGCTCGAATTGCTGCAGTAATCGCTGCACGCTCATTTCGTCTTCACCTACCATCTGTTTCCCCTCAATAAATTAATTGCACTTTTATAATCGAATTAAGCGCACTTTACTTACTTAATTGATAGTTATCAATTTAATAGCCCAACTGCCGATCAACCAGGTGCAACAATGGTTGCTCTTTTTCGAGTTGTCGAAAATTCTCAGCTATATCACAAATGGAGTCACCTAAATGCCAGCCAGAAACATGAGGCGTTATTGTGATGCAGGGGTGTTGCCACATCGGACTAGAATTTGGCAATGGTTCAACTTGCATTACATCCAGAATGGCATGAGATAATTCAGCGTTATCCAGTGCTTGCACTAGGTCAGCCTCGTTAACCAAATCTCCTCTTCCGACATTAATAAGAACAGCACTTTGTTTCATCTCAATAAAACGCTGTTGAGCGAATAAACCGATGGTTTCTGGCGTCGACGGTAATATCGAAATCACATAATCAGCCTCTGTCAAAATTTCTGGTAGTTGATCCATTCCGGAGTAGCAACGAACACCCACCAATTGTTTAAGGCTACGACTCCAACCGGTGACTTTAAATCGATTGTCCAAAAAACGATTAGCGATAATACAGCCGATTAACCCCAGACCTAAAATGGCCACCGTCGTTTTACTCGGCTCTTTCGGTTCCGTTGGTTGCCAGCTAAATGCCGCCTGATTGTCACGATACTGCCGAAAATGACGCTGTTCCTGAAATACTGCCGCCAAACAATACTCGGCCATTTCAGTCGCTGGGACATCAGATCTCAGTCGGGTAACTTGAACTGACTCCGGTATCGTCGAATCAGCGATGATCGATTCGACACCAGCACCAGCTTTCTGGATTAGCTTTAAATTAGGATAACGCAAAGCCTCTCCCTCGATATAGGTGCTGACCACCAGCATTTCGATTTCTTCGAGATTGCCTGGTGATTGACCACAGCGTATGTCACCCGATGGATACATTGGCAATAAAACATCACGCAGATGCTCATCAGTCATCCAGTCAGACTGCTTAATATCAATCAACAAAGCCATAATCAAATCATCCTAAAGGTTTTAAAACGTATAATAAAAATAGGGTAAATAAAAGGTAATTTATCAGTGACCTAACGAACCTAAATTCACTTAACTACAAAGACCGAGTATCAGACTTCCTGCCATCGTTTTTTCTAACTTATTTTTAGCAATGAGTGGCTATCGATCAACTAACTTGTCACTTTTCTGTCGTTGCGGCACAGGTTTCAAATAATATTGCACATCGTCCAGTTGATCCATAACTGAATCAGAAAAAAAACTCCAGCGATGATTGATCGGATAATCCGCCTGTTCAATCACATCAGCGGTCCAATTATTACAGGTGTAGAATAAATGATAATTACCTTTAGACTGGAAAAATCGACTATGTTTATCTCGTCCAGGCGCCAATTCAATCGCTCGACCTTGATCTAAACTGAAATCGCTAACAATTGCATCGAGTAACTTTTTCATTGCAGATTGAGACAGCTTTATCTCAATTGTGTTGCTCAAAGGAAATTTTTTTGCCGGCAGATTGTTATAGGCACTCAGATGCAACACCGCAGGCGTCGGCAAAAATAGCGCCTTCAGAGTAACTGCGAGAGTCTCTTCTTCAACCTGATAAAACCCCGCATCGCCACGACCAATTTCGATAAATTTATACTGACCAAATAAGGTGTCAGTTAGCCCTAACCTGGCTGACAGTGACATTGCGTCAACCACCACCGCGGTGTGCATACCGTGATCAATAATATAAGCAAGCTGATCATAACGATCAATCTGTTCGGCATAATTATAAAGACGCTTGCCGTCACAGCCTGCCAACAGAAAAATTAACGACACAACAGATAGAACGCGACCAGCCATCTGTATAATCCTAAATTGTTATATAAAAAATGAATATTAGCTTTTTGACTATAAGCCAAGCAACAATATTATTAACTTCAGGCTTCAGTCCTGGGTGAACTCAGTTAAAAGTATTGATTAATCAGCGCTAATAGAAGCAAGCGGAAGGGTCTGTCGTATAAACTGCCAAACAATATTAATTCAGCCCACTTTTGTTGCAAGCAAAGTGGGCTGTTCCAATGTTTCTTAATCGATATTGAGTGACGTTTTTAAGGTTAGTAATCTAAGGTGCTTTAGCTCAGATAAGCGAGCGCCTGCTCCATATCTGCAATCAGATCGTCGATATCTTCTATTCCGGCCGAATACCTCACTAAACCCTCAGGAATCCCTGCAGCGGCACGTTCCTCAGCACTACATTCAACATGACTGGTGGTCACTGGTGGGCCAACGACGGTTTCGACGCAACCCAGGTTTGCCGCCATGTGGGCATAGTTAAGTTTGGGTAAAAATATCTTAATGGCATCAAGCCCACCTTTGACCGAAAAACTCAACATGCCGCCGTATCCGCGCATTTGAGTTTTAGCAACGTCGTGATTGGCATGCGATTCAAGGCCAGGATAGTTGACCTGCTCGATCATCGGATGTTTCTCGAGCCAGCGGGCCATTGTCATCGCATTATCGTTTTGTCTTTCGACGCGTAGCTTTAAAGTTTTCATACCGCGAATAAAACTGTAAGCATCCATCGGGGAAAGTGTTGCACCATTAATTTCACGATAATGATAAACCTGCTTTACCAGTGCTTTGCTACCACAAATAACACCACCGAGCGCATCAGCGTGTCCACCAAGATATTTTGAGGCCGAATGCAAAACAATATCCGCGCCTAGTGCCAATGGATTCTGATTGATCGGCGTTGCAAAGGTATTATCAACCACCACCAGCGCACCAAACTTTTTTGCAACGGCAGCCAGACGTTTAATGTCCATGATTTTAATGGTTGGATTAGTCGGCGTCTCAAGATAGAGAATTGTGCAGCCTTTGCCGATCTCAGCTTCGATTGCGGCATAGTCAACGGTATTACAAAGTGTTACGTCGATATTCAGCGGTGGCAGAAAGTCGTTAAATATTTTATTGGTTCCACCGTAACTGTCTTTGATCGAGACAACTCGATCGCCCGGCTTTAAAAAAGTACCCAATACATTACTGATAGCGGCCATTCCAGATGAAAAACTAGTGGCTGCTTCTGCGCCTTCTAGCTCTTTAACTTTATCTTCAAACGCTCTAACAGTAGGATTAGTGTTACGCGAATAGATATGACCTGCTTCTTTTTCCAAAGCAACATTCTGCCAGGTATCAATGTCTTTATAAGTGTAGGAAACACTGTGTACCACAGGCACCTGAGTTGCACGTTCATAAAGTTCATGCTCTTGCTCTCCACCCCAGATACTGAGTGTGGATTGGCCTACGTTTTTTTGATGAAGGGGCTTATGATTCGGTGTTTTTTGGTTCGATGATTTCTGATCAGACATAGTTTAGCGCCTATAAAGCGATGTGATAATAAATACCTGTTTTAAAAATTCAAACAAGTGTCTAGTGCCAAGGCAGCGCTTTGAAAGCCTTTATCTTGAATGTTGGAATCATACACAGTGAAATTTCTAAAACAAGTCTTGGCCCTCTTCATCACCCCACAAATAATGGGAATACCCGTTTTGCTGAAAGTTTAGTTGCTTACTATTGAGGTTTTTAAGTAACCATAGTCAAACTTGTGCTGGCGATATAAATTCGCAACACCGGATTATTGAATGAGTATCTATTGTCTGGCAATAAACCAGAGCGTTAAGGATTAGCGATTAGGCTGAATCAATAGTTTAATTGCAACCCTAGCTTGAATGATATGAGCATTCTGTTAATACAAACGATAAAATTAGGTTATAGATTATTATTGTGAGTAGTTGAAATTGAAACAAGTTTGGGATGTCATCATATTAGGCGCAGGAGCTGCAGGATTAATGTGCGCGCTTACCGCAGGTATGCGAGGCAAGCGCGTACTGGTGTTAGAAAAATCGAACAAGGTTGGCAAAAAAATTCTAATGTCGGGCGGTGGCCGCTGCAACTTCACCAACCTCCATACTCAGCCAGACAACTTCCTCTCTAGCAACCCACACTTCTGTAAATCAGCGATCAGTCGATACACTCAGTGGGATTTTATCAACCTGGTCAATCGTCACCAGATTGCCTATCACGAAAAAACCCTCGGACAATTGTTTTGCGACAACTCGTCAAAAGACATTCTGATCGCCTTACTGAATGAATGCGAGGCCGCCAATGTCACTATTAAAACACTGGCCAACATTACCGCGGTGGAAAACCCATCTCATTTCAAACTAACCGGCTCAATCGATAAACAATCCGTTTCGTTAACTTGTAATTCACTGGTAGTAGCGACTGGTGGCCTGTCAATCCCATCACTGGGTGGATCCGATTTTGGTTATCAACTTGCTAAACAATTTGATCATCTAGTATTTCCGTTACGGGCCGGTTTGGTGCCATTTACCTTTACAGATGGATTCAAACAGTTATCCGAGAAATTATCCGGCAGTTCAGTGCCCGCAAGCGTTACCGTCGAGAATCAAACCTTTAACGAAAACATCCTGTTCTCACATCGCGGCCTGAGCGGCCCAGCTATCTTACAAATATCAAGTTATTGGCACGAAGGTAAATCTATTAGTGTCGATACCCTTCCAACACTCGATGCGCTTCAGTACCTGCAAGATGAAAAAAAGAATCAACCTAAACTATTACTGCGTAACATCCTCTCCCAACAATTGCCCAGAAAACTGGTATTAGAACTGGAGCGACTCTGGTGGATTGATAAAGCAGAAATGCCAATCGCACAAATGAACGATCTTTTGTTAAACACCATTGCAAACAACTTGAACGGCTGGCAACTAAAGCCAGCCGGAACCGAAGGTTACCGCACTGCCGAAGTAACGCTCGGCGGCCTAGACACTAACCAATTATCATCCAAGACGATGATGAGTAATAAGGTAGACCAACTCTATTTTATCGGTGAAGTCGTCGACGTTACCGGTCACCTCGGCGGTTTCAATTTCCAATGGGCCTGGTCGTCAGGTTATGCGGCCGGTATATCGATTTAAGCTCGCAGCCTAAATCTAGGGTGCGACAAGCATCCTAGAATGACCTCAAAGCGGTGGATTAAGCCTCGCTTACCTATCTTACGAGGCTTCCCAGCCCCTTAATTACGCTGCTCTGTGCAAAAAGTCACCTGGAAGAAAGAACCTATTATACTGGCTGATTAGCATCGCTCAATTTCTCGACACTTTCCGCACATCAGTGTTTGTTGCTGTTGCTTTGGCACTGACCACATTCATGTTAGGCTTATTTGCAAGAGGGCTCTAAAAGTGTTGTCATGCCGGTTTATAGATAGTTGCCATTCAAACTGGAAAGCCCAAATACTATAATTAGCAGTCGCTCTAACCAGTATCTGAAATGGGCTCTTCGTGTTATTTTGCCGTCATTGTTAGCCCGATACATGACACTGCCCTTTTCACTGTCTCGATCAAAAAAGCTACTTCACTTTACAAAAATTAGTGAGGTTATCAGGCCTCTTTTTAACGGTTAGAAGGGTAGCAGGGAAATTTTCTGGGCAAAAAATTATGCTGCGTCTAAAATTAAAAGAAAATTACGATTTTCGACATCAGAAAGCTTTCTTGGAAGATATGCATAACGAATGCTTAATAATAATCAGCAAACCTCATACACGAAGAGTATTAACCAACGGTTTTGGTTTTTATTAAATAATATCTACAAATATTAGAGAGCAATAGCATGAATTGTCTAACTAAATTAAAATTCCCATTGTTTATTATCCTGGTAATGTTTCTCATTCCGAATGCAAATTCAGCAGAGACGTTTCCCTTCGATGGAAAACTTGACCCCGTTAATGAAGCAGGCTATATAATTACAATCAGTGGAGATGGTCAAGAACGTGTACTCTCAATCACCGATATTGAAAAGTTACCCTTACATATCGCAAATTTTTCTTTTGGTACCCAAGAAGATTTAAAAGGTGATTTCGTTGGGGTAAAGCTGAGTGATTTGTTAAGCCATGTTGGGATTATGACGTTTAAGAGATTGTATGTTCTTGCATCAAATGACTACAAAATCACGATTGAGAATACAGATCCTGGGGTTGAAGATGTCATTCTGGCTAGCCGCATTAATGGGGAGCCTTTCACGCTCGATAATAAAGGTCCATTTTTTATTATATGGCCAAGTCAAGCCGATGCTTTACTTACAGGAAATATCGCTGGAGTTAAGTGGGCTTGGAGCGTAATAGAAATTAGAAAAATTAGGTGATTATTCAAAAATTTAAAAAACATCGCCTTTTTTTTCCAATATTGGTTTTGCTGGTCAGTTCTTTTGTCTTGTCTGGAGCATTCGTTGTATATGATGTGCTTGGAGAGGCCTCTAAATACCTTGACGCGCGCACCCAAGCTTGGATTGTTAACGTAACCAGGACCGAAAACCACACCACCAGCTATCAGAAGTTAGTAAGCGCTTATTTGTTAAATCCGACGGTGGACGGCAAACAAGAGCTTCAGTCATTAAATGAAACGCTACGTTCCCGTCAAAATATGACCGATCCAAGGTTTTCTAAAATCCAATTTCCTGAAGCTTTTAAAAAAGAATTGATAGCAGAGATTGGCTATTATGATGAAGCACTTTCTAGTATATACACACTTCTCAATTCGCCGAGCTTACTAAAAACAAAAGAGAAGGAAATCGAAGGGCATTTACGATCACTTGTTGTCAGTATGACCTTTATTTATACAGAATCTCTTATCTTCGTACAAAAAATAGCATTAGCGGAACAAACCGCTCTCAAAAATTTATCATTAACGATCGTTGTTTTGAGCCTATTTCTTGTTTTAAGTATACTTACTCTTGCCAAATTTATATTAAGGCTAAACCAACAAAGTTCTATACTAAAATCGAGCGAAAATCGTTTGTGTCTTGCACTGGCGGTAACAAAACAGGCCTGGTTCGATCTAAATGTTCAAACAGGAGAGACGTTAACTAGCCCAGAGTATTTTAGGCTAACTGGGCATGATTCAATTAATTTTCATAGCGGCTTACAGGGGTGGCAAGACAGTCTGCATCCAGACGATCACAATGCTGTGATGGCAGCCTATCAAAAATGCCTGAGTCAAGGCAGTGTGTTTTCTGCAGAATATCGGCAGCGGACAAAAGCTCGAGGTTGGCTCTGGTTTAATACCACTGCAGAAATTACCGAGTGGGACTCGTCACAACGAGCATTAAGAATAATCGGTATTCACACTGACATTACCGAACGTAAACAAGCCGAAAAAAAGCTCAAACACATGGCTCATTACGACTTACTGACTAATCTACCTAACCGTGTATTACTGGCAGACCGTTTAAGCCAAGCTATGTTGCAATGTCAGTCCAGCAAGCAGTCATTAGCCGTTGCCTATTTGGACTTAGACGGCTTCAAAGTGATCAATGACACCCATGGCCATGATGTGGGTGACGGGTTACTCACTTTAGTGTCGCAACGCATGAAAGAAGCTTTACGTGACGGTGATACACTGGCAAGAATTGGTGGTGATGAATTTGTTGCTTCAATAGTTGACTTGGAAAAAGTAGAGGATAGTAAACCTATACTAGAGCGACTACTAAAGGCCGCTGCTGAGCCTGTTACCCTAGGTGGTATTGAATTGCAAGTTTCAGCGAGTGTTGGTGTCACTTTTTATCCACAAGACGGTGTAAACGCAGATCAACTCACGCGTCACGCCGACCAAGCTATGTATGTCGCTAAGCAAGCAGGTAAGAACCGTTATCATCTGTTCAATACCGCGCTCGATAATGCAAAAAATATTCAGCTGCAAAGCATAGCCGATATTCGCGTGGCTTTGGAGAGGCGTGAGTTTGTTCTACACTATCAACCCAAGGTGAATATGCGCACTGGCGCAGTAACAGGAGTAGAAGCGTTAATCCGCTGGCAACATCCTGAGCGAGGTTTAGTCCCGCCTTTAGAGTTCTTGCCGATGATAGAAAATCATACTATTAGCTTGGAATTAGGTGAATGGGTCTTAGCGACTGCATTGACTCAAATAAGTCAATGGCGAAGCATCGGAGTCAATCTACCTGTCAGTGTCAACATTAGCGCTTATCAATTACAACAAATTAACTTCACCACTCGCTTATCAGCATTGTTGGTCGACCACCCTGAGGTGAACCCGCATTGTCTAGAATTGGAAATACTCGAAACCAGTGCGTTAAATGACATCAACCAAGTATCTACCACCATGAAAGCTTGCCAAGAACTAGGTGTAAGCTTTGCCTTAGATGACTTCGGCACAGCATATTCATCAATCACCCATCTTAGACGCCTACCAGCGTACTTGATTAAAATCGACCTGAGTTTCGTGCGTGACATGTTAGAAGATTCCGACGATTTAGCGATTGTTGAAGGCGTCGTTGGTTTGGCTAAGGCATTCCAGCGAGAAGTGATTGCTGAGGGAGTAGAGACAATAGCTCATGGTGTAGCCCTGTTGCAAATGGGCTGTGAGTTAGCACAAGGTTATGGCATTGCCCGACCCATGCCTGCCGATGATATTCCAAAATGGACATCTAGCTGGAGAGCTTATGAAGCTTGGCAAGAACGAAGCCTTTTTGAGGCTAACCGCCGTGCCTGATTGGGTATGCCGACTTTAGAATTCACCTCTATTTAAGCAAGCTCATAAAAAAACAGTTTTTGGCAGAATAGTACTTTCCAACTGACTGCCAGACCGATGAGCTGCTTTACTGAAGGGGTTTGACGACAACAAGCCAAATTGTTGCACGATAGACTCGCCAATTACATTGCCAACCAAAACTGAATTCGGGTAATCAATGCATTTATCAACCCTCAGCTTCGTTCTGATTTAGTCTTTAAGACGATAAATCCACTAATAAAAAACTGATAGTGGAAAAGAGTAGCTAGCACCCCAGTTAAAAACATTGAGATTTGCCACTAGACAATTAAATGAAGCGCATGGTTAATGATGCTTCTCATCGTGCCATTAATAGTATTAAAACTATTGGTAAAACAAAGAGTGAATATGCTAGCCAAAAACAATTCGAAAACCTAAAGTGGGTCAGCGGCAATCGACCCTTTAAAAATTGCTCTGCAACCTATTTCAAAGTCTGGCATGCCAAATAAATAACGTTCCTTACATCCTCTGAAATTTGCTCCTTACAGCATATTGCTGCCCTTTTGAGTATAAGTTTAACTTATTGAAATTGAACTGTAATGATAATAGCTGGATAAAATTACCACTTAAACTGATGAATTTCATATCACTGAAATTAATTCCATATTGAACTAAAGTCATTGGACGATTGTAGTCTGATCAGTCTAGCTAGAGATTTCAGGAGAAACCTAAATGGATGAAAAGATAAATCTTCACGAGTTGATTTTAGAAAATAAAAACCTCTGTAAAGAACTTCATAACCTTACTCAAGCCCAAAACGATAATCTAAACCACAAGCAGCAACTTGATGCAATATTGGATAACGCCCTTGTAGAAGTCTATTTGAAAGACCAAGATGGTCGTTATATCAAGGTCAACAAAAAATTTGAAGCGCTCTTTGGCATTAAAAATCAGGACCTGATTGGATTGCTCCCAGCCGACATTGTTGACCCTGAACTATCTGTCTCTATAAGAGAGCATGATCTATCTGTTCTAAATTCAGGAGAAAGCGAATGGCGTGAACAGATCGTCAAATGGGGTAATGAGAGTCAATCACGCACTTTTTCAACCATAAAATTTCCAGTACTCAATCTTGATGGGGAAGTCCTTGGTCTGGGTGCAATAGTGACTGAAATCACGGTGACAGTAAAAACTGAAAACAAACTGCATAAAAGCAACATTCTATTTAGGCAGGCAGAATCCATGGGCAACATGGGACACTGGACTTGGAATTTTATGGAGGATCAATCAATTTCCTGCTCCGAACAGTTTGCACAAATATTTGGAATGACCGTGCCATAAGAACTCGATTATTTAATTAGCTCCGAAGCAGAAATGGATGTCATTCATCCTGATGACAAGGAGTCTTTCAGACAAAGCAAATATGATTCTAAAGGAGCACACACTAAAATAGACCTTGAATATAAAATCATCACCTCCTCAGGCAATAGTCGCTACGTCTATACCCGCAGTGAGCTTGTACTTGATGATGAGGGCGTACCATCACAGTCATTCGGAACCGTTCAAGACATCACAGAACGTGGAAAAACCGAATTACATGAAAAGTCTCGAATACTGGAAACCAGTGAGTTAAGTGATATCAACCAAGTGTCAGCCACCATGAAAGCGTGCCATGACCTAGGCGTGCGCTTTACCTTAGATGATTTTGGGACGGGATATTCATCACTCACCCATCTTAGACGCCTACCAGCGCACTTGATAGAAATCGACCAAAGCTTCGTACGTGACATGTTAAATAATACCGACAATTTAGCCATTATTTAAGGCGTAATCGGTTTAGCTAAAGCATTCCAGCGTAACGCAATTGCTGAAGGCGTAGAAACAATCGACCATGGAGTCGCACTGTTGAAACTGGGCTGTGAGTTGGCGCAGGGTTATGGCATTGCTCGACCCATGCCTGCCGGTAATATTCCAAAATGGCTATCTAGCTGGAAAGCTGACGATGCTTAGCAAAACACAAAGTCGTGTCGAGACTGACTGGTTGCGCCCCGGTAAATTGCTGTGTCTGACGGCTATGAGCGGTCACTCATTAAATAAACATACTCTCAGAGCTAACTTTTTCACAACACTACGGACCTTGGCGCGCGGTCTAGGTGGTTAAGACTGTTAACCGAGTGACGCCATTGATTTACTTGCCTATTAATGAAACTTATAATTTACCTATACCTCCTTAAACACTCAAAAACCAGCCTTTGACTGCAAGTACAGATGCTCAATCCTATCATTTATGTACCTAAATCTGGCTGGCTGAACAGCGCCAACTAAAATTAATTGAAACGTTTTTTTAGTTGCTATTTCGTCGCAATATACGGTTCATATTAAGTGGATGAACTTGACATTATGCTATTCATTACAGTTTGTACTATAGTAGCTGGAATACACTAGATATCAGCATTTCAAGTATCATCATTAGTCGATATAAACATGAATGGCATCGGATCACCAATTTCAACCGTTTCAAACTCGCCTCTCATCGCGAACCCAATGACTGAACAAGCGATCGGTTCAGAACACACCGATACAAAACAGGATATTTTCAGCGCCGTCAAAGAGACTTCTGAGAGTAACGCCAACAAGGCCCCTCACCACAGTGGAGCCCCAGAAAACAACGTTAACACCCGACCCGAACAAGATCAGTCCAAGCCGGAGCAGCAAAGCCTGGAGCAATCAAAGCAAGAACTGGCGATCATTCGAGATTTGTCTGCGAGAGACCGCGAAGTTCGCGCTCACGAACAAGCACATGCTTCGGCCGGTGGGCAGTATGCCGGTGCCGCCAGCTTCACCTATCAACGGGGACCTAATGGTGTTAACTATGCGGTTGGTGGTGAGGTTTCGATCTCTACTCTGCCCGGTGGCGATGCACAATCCAGACTGCAGGCAGCAGAGCAAATTAAGCGTGCAGCATTGGCACCCGCTACCCCTTCAACACAGGACAGGCGGGTTGCGACGCAAGCTTCCCAAACTGCCACACAGGCCAGAGCCGAAATAGCGACTGAAAACTTGGAAGAGCTTAGTGCATTAAATAGCGCTGAAGTGGCTACATCTGAAAATGAAGAGGTTAAAGCTGATAGCCGAACAAAAAATGAGGCTGATATAGCCGAAAGGGAGAGCAATTCAGCTACGCAGGCGTTTAAAAACGTTACAAATGCCAGTGATGTGGGCGCTATATTGAATCGGCTTGTTTAACCAACTTATTTTATAAACTTATTGTATAAACTATTTAACCAGCTTGCCTAATTTATACGGTTTAACAGCATGTCAATTACTTTGCTCTCCGAGCTTCCACTCAATTCATCATCGGCTAATGTCTGGAAAGATTCGGCGGCCGGTCACTAGATCGACTGTGACCAGATTTAAATCTAGCGACAAAGGTTTATAGCGGGCTGCCCACGACAAACCTTGCGCATCAACCGTAACCGTTAGCCCAATACTCGAGTGGATATCGGGCGAGAAATATCACATTGGGTGAATCTACTGTGTTTAACAAGCATATTTCATAACTAAATATTACAGCACCCCATGAAAGGCATTACTCGCTATTTTGGTGTAGGCCACCGCATCGTACAAAATTGGGTTAGTGCCCGCTGCACCATCGAGTACTGCCATTTCACCTATTTCTGACAAACGAGAATCGTCGGGAATAATAGCTGACAGTTTATGATGAATCCCAACCTCTTTACGCAGTGTCAAAATCCAATCCATAAACGCATCAAAACTAGGGTCGAGGTCAAGATAGCGTGCTAGACGTGAGATGCGTTCTTCGATGACACTCTGATTCGCCTTCAACACATAAGGCATCAAGATCGCGTTTAGCATGCCGTGGTGCGCGTCATAAGTAGCGCCCAGTGGATGAGCCAAAGCGTGCATTGCACCCAGCCCGCGTTGGAAAGCCGTAGCACCCATCGCCGAGGCCACGATCATTTGAGTACGAGCCTCGATGTTAGAACCATCGGCAACTGCTGTCGGTAGATATGTCTTAATTAATCGTATACCTTCAATCGCAATGCCTTCTGCCATGGGGTGATAACCTGGCGAACAGAATGCTTCCAGATTATGCGACAAAGCGTCCATACCCGTCGCAGCAGTCAATGCGGTCGGTAACCCAAGGGTGAGCTCAGGGTCGAGAATAACCAAGGCTGGCAACATTTTCGGATGAAAAATAATCGCTTTCTTATGTTCTATCTCGTTCACAATAACCGATGCGCGACCCACTTCTGAACCTGTGCCGGATGTGGTCGGTACACCAATGATAGGTGGGATTTTGTCAGGGTCAGCATTCAACCAGTTATCCCCGACATCTTCCAGGTCCCACAACGAGCAAGTTTGATTAGCGGCCACTGCGACGGCTTTAGCGGCATCGAGACCGCTACCACCACCAAATGCGATGACACCATCGTGATTGCCGGCTCGGTAAGCCGCGATGCCATTTTCGACATTAGTGCCCGTTGGGTTAGGTTTGATATCGCTAAATACAGCAATCGCTAAACCTGCTTGGCGACAGTTAGCGACAATATCGCTCACCATAGGTAAACCAGCAAGACCAGGATCGGTGATTAGTAAGGGCGCTTTCATGCCCATTTCGGTGCATGCGGTAGCGAGTTCATTTATTCGGCCTGCACCAATGCGTATGGCCGTTGGGTAGTTCCAGTTTGCATTCACGTTGTTATATCTCTCATTAACTTTTAACTAGAAAATTTCAATATCGGTTTGGATCCTGTATTGGAAACCGTATTGAGTCTATCTTCGCTACTTCACACACCCATGTTTAAGACATTTCGTATTTAAAAACGCGTGAGTGTAGAAGAAATAGCGCTAAATCTGCTTCAGATGATAAGACTTAGGTCGAGTCATATGCTCAAACCCGACTGACGAAAGGGTGCATCCCCGTCCAGAATTTTTAACACCGGTCCAGGCCAGAGCCGGATCAAGATAGTCACAACGATTCATAAACCAGGTGCCTGTCTCGATTTGATCACCAATATGAATCGCTACTGCTTCATCTTGCGTAAATACCGCTGCAGTCAAACCAAACTCGCTATCATTCATCAACTTAATCGCTTCATCATCACTACTTACCGACATAATACCAATCACCGGACCAAATGTTTCTTCGGTCATTATGCGCATGCTGTGATCAACATTCACTAACACCTGAGGTGCTAGATAAGGCGTGTTTTTTTCATCGGCAGAAAACAGAGCAGGATCAACTAGTGCCTTCGCACCAGCTGCGACCGCATCATCAATTTGGCCTCGTACAAAATCAGCAGCACCCGTTCTTACCATCGGACCCAAATTTGACGCTGCATCGTCTGGGCGACCCAGCAGATAACTTTTGCACAGGGCAACGACTCCAGCAACAAAGTCATCGTATATGGTTTCGTCTACATAAACTCGTTCGATACCACAACAAGATTGGCCTGAGTTGAAAATGGCACCATCTGTGACTGTCTCGATAGCATATTGCAGGTTTGCATCTTTACGCACATAGGCAGGATCTTTGCCACCTAGCTCTAATCCAACCCCAATAAACCGTCCAACACTGGCACGTTCAACCATTTCTCCACCAGACACCGAACCAGTAAAGGCAATGAAGTTGATTTCGGGGGCCTGAATAACATTTGCGGTATCGCCACGAGTCA
>Ga0307489_10000932_pt1 | contig 18665 bp, 31 predicted proteins | sample SB12metaG_FD_202247 | JGI IMG/M metagenome (GOLD analysis project Ga0307489, IMG submission 202247) | Sea-ice brine microbial communities from Beaufort Sea near Barrow, Alaska, United States - SB 1.2 | ecosystem: Environmental > Aquatic > Marine > Coastal | place: USA: Alaska | collected...
GTCGACACTGAGTTTAAGTGGACGAGTGTAAGGCATCTTGTGACGTGGCGAGCAACCTCTGCTGGGCCCTATACCCTTAAACTATAAACCCTAAACCCTCAACTCTAAACCTCTGCTGGACCCTATCTCGAGGAAGGTGTTGTTTGCGTTGGTGCCACCGCCGCACTACTATGGTAGGGCGGTGCAGGTTGCCAGTATCAAAACCCAAGTTGAAAGCACGCCTGATTTCAGTTCTTGAAACTAAAATGTAATGAACCGCTTTCAAACGCTGCTTTCGAATTCAACTTGCGCCACTACACTACGGGGGGTGGGGCTGCTTCGGCGTCAGCCTGTTTTTCATCGGTGCGGTGACGGCTATCGTGGAGCAGGCAGGGGCTTACACTCGTTCACTTTCAGCTCAACTTGAGCTGCCTTTGTGCCTCACGTCATCCAACTTGACCAATGAATGAGTCCCGAATGAGCTCAAGTTGAGCTCGAACGTGAACGAGTGTAAGCCCCTGGGAGCAGGTGGCGACGCTGTTCGGGTGCGCGCTGGGGCTCAGCAACATGGTGACGGCCATCACATTTGTGGCGCTGGGTAGGGCGGTGCAGGTTGACCCGATGAAACCCATTGAAAGCGCCTGGAACTAAGCGCTGTAAAGTAAAATGTGAGAAACTGCTTTCAATTTTGCTTCATGGTTGCTTCAAGGTTGCTTCAAGTTTGCTTCAAGTTTGCTTAAAGTTTGCTTCAATTTTGCTTCAATTTTGCTTCCGATTTCAACTTGCGCCGCTACAGCTGGGCACCTCGCTGCCCGACACCTTCGCGTCCAAGCAGGCCACCATCGAGTCACCCGACGCCGACGCCGCCGTGGGCAACATCACGGGCAGGGGCTTACACTCCTCCACTTCTCAGCTCAACTTGAGCTGCTTTTTTTTTCAGCGTCCACTTCTCGGCTCAACCTGAAACGTATTTGCCCGCGCAACCTCTCATCTCAACCCAGCGCACAAAACGTGCTCACGTCAAGCCGAAAAGTGGACGCGAGTGGTCCACAAAAAGCGCCTATGTGAGCTGAAATGTGGACGAGTGTAAGCCCCTGATCACAGGCTCCAACTCCGTCAACGTATTCCTGGGTCTGGGCCTGCCGTGGGTCATAGCCAGCGTGTACTACGAGTCGCAGGGCTCCTGCTTCAAGGTGCGCGCCGGCGCGCTGGGCTTCAGCGTGATTGTGTTTCTGATATTCTCGTCCGTGTGCCTTTCGACGCTGCTGCTGCGGCGGCTGCCCGGGGTGGCGGGCGCGGAGTTGGGCGGGCCAGAGTTCGGTAAGAAGCTCACGGTGGGGCGGTGCAGGTTGAGCCTATCAAACCCACGTTGACAGCGCCTGGAAATAAGCGCTTGAAACTATGATATGACGAGCCGCTTTCAAACAGTGTTTTCAAATCCAACTTGCGCCGCTACATCACGGCGGGCCTCTTCGGTGGCATGTGGTTTGCCTATATTCTCGTGAGCTCACTGCAGGACTACGGGTACATCGCGTGGGACGTGGACGACGACCTCACCACCGCTTGCGACTAGAGAGACAGAGACAGAGAGAGAGAGAGAGAGAGAGAGAGAGAGAGAGAGAGACGCTTCCCCGTGTATGAGGTGGCACCAGGATTCCGCCTTGGCCCCCGTACCGCCTGCGACCAACTCAGCGCCGGCAGTGGGTGGAGTGCGCGCGTCAGTGGAGTGTGCGGCGGGGCGGCGGTCAAGTGAGTGGCGGCGTCCGGGCCGCGTGCAATGTAGTGAGTGGCGGTATTGGTGGCAGCTGAGTGAGTGGCGGCGGTAGCGGCAGTGGCGGCAGTGGTGGCCTATCGCGTGCGACTCACAAGATGGTGTGAGCGGCATGCACGGTGGTGGCCTCAGCACCGCATGCGCATGCGACAGAGGAAGTGGCGTGTACGGCGTGAGTAGTGGCTGCTGTGATATGTAGCGCGGCTTACTGAGCGCCTACTTTTACGGGGATGTGCACTGTGCGGAGGTGGAGGAGGTGCGGCGGGGGGGGGGCAGGGAGTCATATGAGGAGGGGTGGCGATTGGAGTCCAGATTGACGTTGGTGGCGCCGCGCGCGGCGGGCTATGAGAGCAAACAGTCTGAGGTGAGAGAGAGGAGGGACTTGGGAGGAGGGAGGGGGGGAGGGAGAAAGAGGGAGAAAGAGAGGACGCCTCCTCAATATATAAGGAGGCACCAGGCTTTCACCCTGGCCGGCCCCCGTAGACGTGCTGGCGCAGAGCGCGCGTAAGATGCGGGCTGGCGAGCGAGATGGAGATGGCGGAGGAAGTTCGTCGAATGTTGTCGTGTGGAGGCGGTGGTTACTGGTGTTGATGTGCTGCCGTCCCCAGATGTCATGGCCAACACATATTATACTTTAGCGGCCTATAGTTGTTGGGAAATATTTTATACGCCCACATCGACTCATCTGCAGCCCCGGAGCTGCTCACCGATCACGCGGACAAGTACAGCCTCTCGTAAATCCGAACACAAGACGCCACACCGGCGGCAAAATTGTTGCGCAAATTTGAAACTTTACAAAGCCCGTCAATAAAATTTATGTAATCTAGCTAGCACCCTTTTCTGCTGCCTCAGCTGGGAACACGGTAGACAAGAAATGTTTGAATCCAGCATCTATGAGGTCTAGTCGACGCTAGTCGTCTACCCGCGAAGATCTATATGTCTAAGACAATCAGGTGGGCTGTGGTAATTTGCCGCTCCAACTACTGCGAAAGAAGTTCCTCGGCGTATTCGTCATTATATGGGCGGCCCTCAAAATAGAGCTCTACCCATACCGGCAGCACTCTGCTTTCCTTTTAATATGGGCCCTTTTGTGGAGGCTCTATGATCGTGTAGCGTTGTATTAGAACACGAGCTAATCGACCGGTGTGCATTGATCGTGTAGCGTTGCATTCCAGAGTTGCGCCACGGTTGAACTGTTTTCGCGAATAGTGCCCGTTCCTTTGCATGCTTAATCCAATAAAACTTCACGATCTGCCGTGGCTGTAGAGGTTGAAATCTCGCATGCCTTTGCAGCTCGTGTGTGCCTCTGATCCAGCGAAACGTCTTACTGTGCGTCGGCAGCGTCGCACGATTGTCAACATTCTCGGATACCACCGTGTTTGACGAGCAACTCGATGGGGGGGTGAGTGCAAATGTGTGCCTCATGCCAAGTCTTTGTGACAGATTGAAGACCCTTTGAAAAGAACCATTGGATGTTGCAACCTCACTCGCACAAAGCAGCATATGCAAATCATCCAACAACGGTTGTCCAACGCGCATTTCTATATTATCATCAACATCCGAAAGTTTGGCAAAAAAATCACAGGAAGGGTTATCCATGTTTTCACAGAACACATAGATTTTCATGTCACTTCGCCGACGGATGTCGCGAATGACCGATGCATAAAAGGAGGTGGGATGTAACCAATATAAATGATGGATCCATTTTCCTGGCACATACGTACCTGTAGTCTCATTGTAGGCACCGCTCGCCAGGGGCTTACACTCGTCCACTATTCTGCTCAACTTGAGCCGTTTCTGACACAAACGCACACCCTGAACATCCCTATTACCCCCTGCCACCCCCTAAACACCCCCGAAACAACCCCTGACTGCACCCCCTGTCACACAGAAGGCGCTCAAGTTGAGCTGAAGAGTGGACGAGTGTAAGCCTCTGCCGCTCACTATATCACCTGAACGCACATGGAGCGCTGCGTGCGGAAAACTTGGACAGGATCTTCCAAGGACGTGTGTATCGTTGATACCAAAATGTGCCTTCAGAAGGTGCGATGCACAATGACCAATCGTTGCAGGCCGATGGTAAAACCATTCACTTCCGGTTTTTGACAAACAGCGTCCGGCATTCATCTCCGGCGAAAGTTCACCACTACATTTCGCGGAATGACGAAAAACAGATACGTCTGGAGTCCAACCAGTGAGTATATCATCACTGATGAGGACGTCGCAGCAGTTGGCTTCCGCGGAATGGATCATGTTCGTGATTGCCTGAATCCGATTGCCTAGTCGCCCCCAGAATCCTATTTGCATTTTGTGAGTCCAGTTCAAGAGTCCATTTTGGACAATTTCGTCACCGTTTACTCGTGCACCCTGTGCCACAAATTTATCGCAAACCTCACCAGCATGAGTAGTCGTCTTTCTCCCTTGTAAGCCAACTACCCTGTTATTTGCCGGTCTCCGTCCAGACGCAACAGCATCCGTCAGCGTAATGCAGCGCAGCAATAACAATATCGCAGTGCAAGTTCTGCAAGCAGAGATAACAAGTGCGCCCCGCCTCATCCGAATGGCCTGTCTGGGTTTTCAGCCTTCAAAGGAAACGCAAGCAAAGCACATCGGCGAAATAACGTGTGACGGACAACTCGTCCCGCCGCATCACGGACATACTGCACCGCCGTTCGGGTGAGACACCGCCGCCGGGCCACCGCAGCGCTAGTGCCGCTCGGTGCTGTCTCTGTGGGACACGTGATCTCGTGAGCGTGCGCATGGGACACGAACCTCATGAACGGCCAAGGGTTTAGGGTTTAGGGTTAAAACCCTAAACCCGAAACCCTAAACCCTCAGCATCAGACCCCATCATTAGACCCCTATCACCTTTTAATAAATACCCCCCTGTCCCCATCAGACCCCCAGTGAGAATAAACGGCACCAGCACAGATCACTGATGGTCGCGAGCCACCGCCGGCCCGCTCGCCCGTTCTGTCGTTGCGGCGCCGCCGCCTGCCCCGCCACGCTCGACCCCCTCGCCGCCGGCCTCTGCCAACCGGTACTCTCCACCGCCGCTGCCGCCGCCACGTCCCACACGCGCGCGATGCCGACGCCTTCCTTCCCTCCGGTGCCTAAGGCACGGCAACGGCAGTTTGCATTTCCCCGACGCGCGACGGCACCCTGTGTCGAGCCACCAAAAACGCGCTAACCCCCGGTCCAACGCCACCCCGGATGCGCCTCGCGGGTGTTACGCTATCCATCGTACGCCCATCCCCGTCCCTGTCCCCGTCCGCGACCCCGCACGAAACGGGGAGGGTGCGGGGGCGACGTCTCGACGTCGTGTTTGTGTTACGGAATGCCCGGCGTGAAGGTTCAGCTATCAGTAATCACCCGTCGTCCCCCCTCGCCTCCGCCTCCACCGGCACGGTGCGCGGCCAGGCCAAGGTCTCAGCCTACTCGGCCCACGCCCGCGCTCGCGCTCCCGACCCTTCCCACGGCCTACCATTACCGCCAACCACGCCGGGGCTGTGCATCCATTCAAAAACAAACTCGAACCTGACCGTGACAATCTCCTTCTACCAAAAGTACTGACCTGCGGCTGGCAATTGTTGTGTTGCACTCTTGGCGGCAGCGCTGCACGGTCACCGGCGGCATGGTAGAGCCTCACGCACATATCTCGCCATATCATCCAACGCATTCTGAACCCTCTCACACACATGTCTCGCGATGTCTTCCAACGCATTCTGAACCCTCGTTTCTGGAATAAAAGGCATCCTGTGACGGGGCGAGCAGTATTTGCCAGGCCCTACCGCCGGGGCTTCGTGGGGCGCCGCTTGGTGGAGATGCTGGTGGTGCGGCCCGGGGCCCGCCTGTAATGGGCACCTGACCCCCCTACAATTGGCACCCATCGCCCCTGTAATAGGCACCTGACCCCCCTACAATGGGCACCTGACCCCGCTACAATGGGCACCTGCCCCCCATAATGGGCACCTGAGCCCCCTACACTGGGCACCTGAACACCCAACAATGGGCACCTGACCCCCCTAAACTGGGCACCTGAACCCCCTACAATGGGCGCCCGACCCCCCTGTAATAGGCACCTGCCCCACCGATAATGGGCACCTGAGCCCCACACCGCGCCACCCACGTCATCGTCATCGCATGCCGTTCAAACTCAGGAAACGAAGGCTCTGAATGCCTGTAAATGACGAGGCGGGCAATCTCCGGCAGGCTCTACCTGACGGAGCGTGGCGCGGAGCGTGTGGTGGCGTTCGACATCGCGCCCAAACCGGCGGACGCCGCCGACGACCCGCGCATCGTGTGGATGCAAGGTGCGGTGCGCTACGCTGGACACCGTGTTGAAACTTGGATGCGTCTGGTTCCAGCGCTTGTAAGTAAACCGATATAAATAAAATCATATGACAAGCCCACGTTCGAAAATGTACTTTTTGCACATTTTAACTCAAGACGGCTCAAGTCAACACATATTTTCGAAGGTGAGCTTGTCTTTAAACGTCATTGATTTTCTTTCAATGTGAAGTTGCGGCCGTACAGCGAGGTGACCTGACCAAGCCCGCCGACGTGGAGGCGGCGTGCGAGGGGGCGGTCGGGACGTGCGCATATTGCACGCCACGTCATCGAACCATCGTCTATCGATTTGAACCGCATCCTATGACGTGGCGAGCATCACGGCATCCACCACATATTGTCCCGGTGCTCGCCACGTCATCGACACGCATCTCGATCCCTTGTTTCCTGACTTAAATGACGCGGCAAGCAATATCTAAACCCTAGATCCTAAACCCTAAGCCCTCAACCCCTAAATGACGCGGCAAGCAGCATCTGCCAGCCCCTTATGGTGGGAATGCGTGTGGCACATCGCCGCGCTCGTTGGTATGACGGTGTAGGTTGACCCTTTCGAACGCAAGTTGAAACGGTTGGAACTAAGCGCTTGAAACTGAGTTGTGATATACTCCTTTCAACTTCTGCTTTCAATTTCAACATGCGCCGCTACATGTCGGGCCCTACCACGCCAGTGAGATGTACATGAAGGTAGAGCCTCACTGTTTGCTCATAAAGTACCGGTACACACTCGCAGCATCCTCCTCCCGGGGGCCTGACGCGGCGGCCTGACTGTTTGCGCATAGCCGACCGGTGTACCCGTTGTCACTCGCCGCATCGTCTCCACTGGCCTCACACAGCGTCCCGAGGGTGAAGGGTTTAGGGTTAGGGTTTCAGGCTTAGGGTTTGGGATATTGCCAAGCTGAGATTGAAGCTCTTGGTAACCGTTCCTTGACTGATGACTCGAGAAGACCCATTCCCCCGTCATGCCGTGGGTCGAACCACTGATCGCCAGAAATAGGCCGATTTTGGTGTATCGCTTCCCGCGCCGTGCGCTGACGCTCAGCCCGCAGCTCTGTATGGGCATTCAACCTGACGCATGATATCCCGCGCGGAGCGCTGACGCTTTTCCCGCAACTCTGTATGGGCATTTCACCCGGGCGATATACCGAAATCGGCCTATTAAGCTTGCTCATAGTGTACCGGTGTACCCGTACGCGAAGGTCAACTACGAGGGCACGCTGAACGTGATCAACGCGTGTAAAAACCAGGGCATCAAGGTAGGGCGGTGCAGGTTGAGCCTATCAGAACCCAAGTTAAAAGCGTCCGGAACTAAGCGCTTGAAACTAGGATATGATGTCCGCTTTCGAACATTGCTTTCAAATTCAACTTCCGCCGCTACATCACGAAGATCGTGATGTCCTCCTCACCCAGCACGCGCTTTGACGGCAAAGACATCAACGGCAGGGGCTTACCCTCGTCCACTTTTCGGCTCAACGTAAGCACATTTTGTGGGATACGTTGGGAGCATGATTTCCCCCCAGTCTATTAGACAGGGGGACACGGGGAGGTGTGACCACAACGGCTGAGGTTGAGCTGAAAAGTGGACGAGTGTAAGCCCCTGATCAACGGCAAGCGGGAGTCCGAGCTCGTCATTCCTGAGGTGTTCCTGCAGGAGTATGCAGGTATGGTCAGTATCATTTCACCTAAACCCTAAGCCCTAAAGCCCTAAAGCCCTAAACCCTAAACCCTTTCCTGAGGTCTTCCTACAGGAGTACGCAGGTATGGTCATTTCACCAAACACCACACCTCTGCATACCGGCGTTTTACCGAAGAGAAGCCCAAGCTCAAACTTTGGAACGCTCCAATCACCTCCGTTGTGGCGGCGCTTCACTGTAATAAATTGCCAACCTCCCCTACGCAACATTTACGCCTCTCTGTAATAAATGCTCAAACCCTCTTCCGCACAATTTATGCCTCAATGTAATGAATGGTCAAGGGCCCTCCCCGCGGAGAGCAAGGCGCGCGGGGAGGAGGCGTGCATGGTAGGGCGGTGCAGGTTGACCCTAGGAAACCTAAGTTGAAACCGTCTGGAACAAAGCGCTTGAAACTAACATATGCTGGACCGGTTTCAAACTTTGCTTTCAATTTCAACTTGCGTCGCTACAGCATGGCGGCATGCGACGGCGAGAACCTGCTCACAGTGGCCGTCGCGCCGCATCAAGTTTACGGCCCGCGCGACTTTCTGTTCTTGCACAACTTTTTGATCAACGCCGCGCGGATGCGCGTGTTCGGGCCCGGCGACAACCTGGTGGGGTGGTGCAGGTTGTCAGTATCAAAACCCGTATTGAAAGCTCCTATGGTTTCAGCGCTTGAAGCTAGAATATGATGTACTGCTTTCAACTTATGCTTTCAAATTCAAATTGCTCCGCTACAACCTGGTGAGCGTGTGCTACGTGGACAACTACTGCCACGGTAGGGCGGTGCAGGTTCACCCCGTCAAACCCACGTTGAAACCGCCAGGATACGAGCGCTTGAAACTATAATGTGATGAAGCGCCTTCAAGCTTTGCTTTCGGTTTCAACCTGCGTCACTACACCACGGGCTGATCATCGGCGAGCGCGCGCTGTACCCGGCAGGGGCTTACACTCGTCCACGTTTCAGCTCAACGTCAGTGCTTTTTGTGGGACAAGGGGTGTTTAGGAGGTGTTCAGTGGGTATTATGGCGGGGGCGGAGGGGGTGTTTAGGCGTTTTGGGGATGTTTTGAGTGTCAGAAACGGCTCAGGTTGAGCTGAGAAGTGGACGAGTGGAAGCCCCTGGTACCCGGGGTCACCCGCGCTGCGCAACTTCTACATCTGCACGGATGGCGCGCCGGTCAAACTGTGGGACTTCATCGACGACGCGCTGGTTGAGATCCTGGGCATCCCCAGCCTCTTCACCAAGTTCAAACTCCCGGTCAGGCCTCGCAGATGGTTTCTGCTACCTACGGGACTCAGGCCGGCCGGTCCCAAGTATGGGACCCACTTTCGCGCCGCCGAATCCGGTCGGCGATGTGACCAAATGCCGCTGTCGATACCATATCTCTGTCCTTGCGCCATACAAAGCAGGCCATTTTGGACTGCCGTACGGCTTAGATTTACGAAACAGGGCCCTAAGTCCCGTAGACCTCGTCCAACGCATTTTGAACTTTCGATTATTGAGTGGCATCATGTGACGCTTCCTCGCAATATCTGGCGGGCCGTAGGTGGCGGGGTGGTTCATGTACCCGCTGGCGTACGTGTGCGAGGTGGGGCGGTGCAGGTTGACCCTATCAAGCCCACATTGAAAGCGCCCGGAACTAAGCGCTTGAAACTGAAGTGTGATACACTGCGTTCAAGATTTGCTTCCAAATCCAACTTGTGCCGCTCCTGCGAGGGCGTGGGATACGTGCTCGGGAAGAAGCTCAAGCTCAACATCTTCGCCGTTCGCATGCTTCTCATCAATCGGTGGGGCTGGGACCCGACTGTTTACGCATAGTGTGCCAGTGTACCTGATGGGCCCAACGCGGCGTGCCCTGTTGCATGCGGTGAGTGGAGTGTGTACGGACGGGTACACCCATACATGATGAATAGACGGTCAGGTTTAGGTGCAGCGGGGGCGCCCGCCGTGTAACGTCCGTCAGGTACACCGGCACACTACGAGCAAAATATCAGGTTGAGGTGCGATGGGGGATACGGCGTGCACGGCCGCGGCGGAGGATGTGGTGAGTGTGTACGAGTACACCGGTACACTAAGAGCAACCAGTCAGGGAGTGAGTGGGCAGGCCAGTGACTCAGGGAGGAGGATGCGGAGAGTGTGTGCGGGCACACCGGTACACTATGAGCAAACAGTCGGGGAGTGAGTGGCTTCGGTACCATTGTGCCTGTACGCACTTGCCGCATTCACGGGTACACCGGTACACTATGAGCAACCAGTGCGGTGTGAGGTGCGGCCCTACGGCGCGGTATTTCAACCCCGAGGCGTCCAAAAAGGACCTGGGTGAGAAGGTGCAGGTTGACCCTATCAAAACACAAGTTGAAACCGCCTGGATCTAAGCACTTGAAACTAAAATATGATTAACCGCTTTCAATATTGCTTCAATTTTGCTTTCAAATTCAACTTGCGCCACTACACCTGGGGTACGAGCCCATCGTGACGCCGGGCGACGCGTGGAGCCAGACCATGAAGTGGTTCAAGGAGGTGTGGGCGCCCCAGTACAATGTGTGACACGGGACGGGGATGATGTTGATGTTGAAAAGTCTCGGCAACCTTTACTCGTAGCGCCGGGATTGTTCTCTTGTAGTCCCGTTTACTGAGTGAGTCGTGCTGGGACGGTTTAGTGAGTCGAGTGCGTAGTCCCGTTTCTTGAGTGAGTTGAGGGAGTCGAGTGCTGGGACGGTTCTCGCTTAGCCACGTTTAATGGTAGTGTAGTGCAGATCCTTGTCAGAACCTGGTGTTCGTTGCGATGTGTCATCACATGTTGCGTGCCCCCGTGGGGGCTGCCGGGGGCTGCCGTTGCCGTCATCGTCGTTGCACGCATGCTGCGGCCGCGGCCGTCTGTCACATTCGCACGCTGAAAGGACTCTACTCTCGGTCGTCCACCAGCAGCCAGCACCAGCAAAGTTCCACAATAACAGCCTTTGTAGTTTGTACCACACCTTCAACCACCACCTTTCAACCAGCAGCACACCTTGCTTTCGTTCGGGGACCTCCTTTCCAAATTCGAGGCTCACAGCAGCATATTCCAGGTTCAATAATCCATCAGTTTCGGTTTCAAAGAACCCCAGAGCGCAAGGTCTGCTTTCAGCGCATTTACTGGATCGTAGGCCACGTCGGCATCGCGATGCTTATTTTTCCGGAACGTTTCGCCGCCGGCACGTTCACTTCGCGCCCACGCAACCACGCACGTGAAACCAGCACGGATGTCGCAGGCTGCCGCTCTCTGCGCTTCCACCGCAACCACCGCCGCCGCCGCCGCCGGTCGGAGGTCCACCGCCAGCCCCGCGTCGGCACCTAAATCCCAATCCCACAACGCCCGTGCCGGTAATCCTATCCGCGGGCATACAATGGCGAAGAATGTGACGCTGCGCGGCGCGCCCGACCAAACGCTGAACGATCAGACGTCGCTGACATCGGATGACGTCAGCTCGTGGAAGGAGATCGAGATGCAGCTGGCAGGGGCTTACACTCGTGGACGTCAGAGCTCAACTTGAGCAACTCCACGACACACTCACGAGTCAAGTTGGGTTATACGGTGGACAGAGTAGCTCAAGTTGAGCTGAAATGGGAACGAGTGTAAGCCCCTGGCAGTTGGCCAAAATGTGCGCCACGTACGCGGGGGACTCCAGCGTGAACCCGCGCGTCATGGCAGGGGCTTACATTCATTCACTTTTCAGCTCAACTCGAGCCGTGTCTGACACACACAAGGGCACCCTACACACCCTAAACACCCCCTCATACCCCCTTAACACGGGCTACGCGACCCCTACGCACACCCCCTATTCCATAGAAAGCGCTCAAGCTGAGCTGAGAAGTGAAGGAGTGTAAGCCCCTGCGTCATGGCCATCGCCGCGCTGGGCCCCGACACCACCTACGAGGCAGAGGCTTACACTCGTCCACCCTGCAGCTCAACTTGAGCTGTGTCTGGCACAAGAAAACACTCTACACACCCTAAACACCCCCTAACACACCCTGAACACGGGCTACATAGCCCTTACGTACACCCCCTATCCCATACAGAGCGCTCAAGTTGAGCTGAAAAGTGGACGATTGTAAGCCCCTGCTACGAGGCCGTGAACGACTTCAGTGTGGTGGACGTGTACCAAGCCGCGTACGACGGCGGCCTGGTAGGGCCGCGCCCGCAGCGTCACCCAACGCATTCTGACCGCTCGCATGTCGAGCTGTAATGCATCCTATGACATGGCGAGCGATATCTGTCGCGCCCCAACAGCCCGCGATAGAGATCCGTGTCAAGCTGTCATCCAACGCATTTCAGACCCTCACCTGTTTGAGTCAAATGCTCCCATGACGTGGCAAGCAATACCTTCCACGAGCCATGTCGTCCAGCGTATGTTGTCCCTCGAACCCTCGTCACTTGAGTCAAACAGCATGCTATGACGTGGCGAGGCAAACCAGGCAATACCTTCCACGAGCCATGTCGTTCATGGTATTCAGACCCTCGAGCCCTTGCATCTTGAGTTAAAGGCATGCTATGACGTGGCGAGGCATACCATTATCTGCGTGCGGCACTACTCGTAGGAGGAGTGCATGACCATCATCGACGTGCACTTCCGGCTGCTGGCCGAGTGCATCATCCAGGCAGAGGCTTACACTCGTACACTTTTCGCATATTCACGGAGGCGATCTATTGGCGTTTAACGATTTGTCCCTTTTCTGAGTCAGCTCGTCGGCCGACTCTTGATAATCAAGAGTCCAAGACGAGTTGACACAAGAAAAGGGACAAATCCCTAAACGGCAATAGATCACCTCCGTGAGTATGCGAGGCTATTCTGATCAACATAAGCACATTCAGTGGGATACATTGGGTGCATGATTTTCCCCCAGTCTATTAGACAGGGGGATAAGGAGAGGTGTGACCAACACGGCTTAGGTTGAGCTCAAAAGTGGACGAGTGTAAGCCCCTGCATCCAGGACGACACCGCCCTGGTGAGCACCGTGTACGACAAGTTCCGCCGCATGCCGCCCATGCTGCAGAAGTCATCCCTCGTCGCCACTGCCGCTGTGGCCGAGGCAGGGCACGTGCCTGTGCCTGTTTGCTCGTAGCGCACCGGTGTACCAGTGCAGGTTTAGGGTTTAGGGTGTTTAGGGTTCCCTCGTCGCCACCGCCGCCGTGGCCGAGGTAGAGCCCCGTGCCTGTGCCTGTTTGCTCGTAGCGTACCGGCGTACCCGTGCACACCCGCCGGATCTTGATGCCGCGGCCGCCGGGGCCCGGGGCTGGGGCTGCGCCCGAGCCGCTGCTCCATCCCAATAGGCCGATTTCGGTGTATCGCTTCCCACGCCGAGCGCTGACGCTTTGCCCGCAACTCTGTATGGGCATTCAACCTGGCGCCCGCTTTTCCGCGCGGAGCGCTGAAGCTTTGTCCACAACTCTGGATGGGCATTTTACCCAGGCAATGTACCAAAATCGGCCTATCCCAGTTGGACCTCCGCCTTCTGGTGCGGCTTCCGTGAGTGCGAGGTGCTCCTCGCCCCCAGTCTAGTGCCTAGTCTGAGGGCTAGTAACTTCTAGTAAGCTGGAGTCTGGTGATTTTGCCAAAAGTCATTTGACTTTTGGTCAAAATCACCATACGCCTACTTACTACAGGTAGGTAGTACAAGATACTCAGGTAGTACGCGTTACAGACTAGGCACTAGCAGCTCCTCCGCACGAGAGCGGCGGCAAGTGTTGGGGCCGGAACACTGCTTCCCCTTTTCAGCTTGAGTCGAAGGCAGTTCACCGTGTTCACCGTCTTGTGACACGGGCAGTGGTGCAGCACGGGCTCGCGGGTTTATTTGGGTACAAGATTCGCACAATTCAGGAACAGTGAATCTTCGGCTCAACTTTCGCTCAACTTTATCAATTCAGTACATACTTTTGCAAATGCTTTGCTTAAATCTGACCGACCGTCATCGCGATCAAGAATGTTACTAATTGCTCATACCCTAAAGCGTATATGTGGTCGAATTGTTATTGTAACACAGTTCCCATCACCTGTTCTAGGAGCTGGGTACGAGTAATGAGCGAATAATGAGCGAAATCCCTTGTTCCCAGGTTATGAAATCCTTGTTCCTGATTTATACATAACCCCAGCATGGCCCTGGGTGTGGGCGGGCATGCTGTACATTAAGGAGGATTACGATCTGGTTGAGGCTATGCTGCGGGAGCAGGTGGAGGAGGGTGACGGGGGTGATGAAATGATGCTGGAATACAACAAGACAAAGGTGATGATCGATATGATGGATCGGATCATTGCCATCATGGTGGGGTTTTTCTGTCAATTTTTTATAACGTTCATCGATCGTCAAGGCGCTTCACATGGTGAGCTTAACCAACCCTCTCCGCAATTTCCCTCAGTCAGTCAAGGCTTATGGCCGTATCGAGGGGCATGATGGGGGGAAGTGGGCGCCTGCGCCTGCTGTCTCACTCAGTGTCCCGTGTGTCATGCGCAGTGATCTCATCATTTGTGACGGATACACGGTGTATGACGTTCGTTGGTGTGTCTGACTAGTGCCTAGTCTATGGGCTGGCAACTTCGAGTAAGCTGGAGTTTGGTGATTTGGCCGAAAGTCAATTGACTTTTGGTGCAAATCACCAAACGCCTACTTACCACGGCTAGTACGAGATACTATATATATTACGCTTTGCAGACCAGGCACTATATGCCTGTGTGTGATGCGCAGTGGACTTACCACATGCTTGTAGTGGGCGTTTGGACCCTACGGCGCGCACCAGGAGAAGGGGGAGGTGGACGGGGTCATCGAGTCCGACCGGCCGTCCGTCGCGTCGGATTACATCGACGTCGATGAGATCGCGTCCATGGTAGGGCGGTGCAGGTTGACCCTATCAAACCCGCATTGAAACCGCCTGGAACTAAGCGCTTGAAACTAAAATCTGATGAACCGCTTTCAAGTTTTGCTTCAAATTTGCTTTCGAATCCAACTTGCGCCGCTACACCATGGCCAACCCTCCCCCGGGCGCGATGTAAACGGGGGATAGAGATAGAGAGAGGGGGGAGAAGAGAGGGGAGGGGGAGAAGAGGGGGAGGGGGAGGGAGAGGAGAAAACAGGGGGTGCCTCGGGCCGGTACATACTGTATGGACCCGTGTAAGAGGTAAAGGTAGAGATATGCACGCCTGAATCACGACGCCTGACCAGATCAGATGGACGAGATGTCATTGATGTCACGATCGATCGATTTGTTTTGTTGGCACGCGCAGCAGCAGCAGCATGACCGGTAATTGGTTCTTGTTGCCATATTAGTTTGATGAATTTTGTCATTGACAACAACAGTGGCGAGACTCCGCGGGGAGGGTGGGCGCTCGTTACTCGTTTCATGAAGGCAGCACACATCCCTCAGTCCCCGCTCTCTCGCACACATTCTCTCTCAGGGAACAGCCTCCAACCCTCCTCGCTCGCACCACTCTCTCTCAGTCCACAGCCTCCATCCCCAATAATTAATCAGCCGCAGCGCTACTGTCACTATCTTCCGGCATCAGCGCATAATATGGGTGACCGGATCATTATAATTCGATTTATAACCAACTTCAACTTTTAAGGTAGTTTACGAATTGGCTAGTCAAGCCTCGGTAGTCTTCATAACTCCCCCAGCCAGTCAAAAGTTACTCATGTTTTCCTGTTTAAATTACTGTTCTGTAGTCTGGGTGGTTTGGCTGATCAGCCTAGACTGCTTTTGAAACCACACACACCCTCACTCACACATACACTTTACGAGGTGACGTCGGCGCCCGGCGCGCCAAAGATGAGGGCGTGCCAGGCGAAGACGATGAAGAGCACACCCCCGGAGAAGGCGACGAGGCGCTGCGAGATCTTAAGCGCCAGGATGTAGCGGCGCAAATTGAAATTGAAAGCAAAAGTTGAAAGCGGTTCATTATATTTTAGTGTCACGAGATCAATTTCCGGCGCTTTCAACTTGGGTTTCATAGGGTCAACCTGCACCGCCCTACCAGGATGCGCCCGCCCACCACCGCCAGCCAGGGGCTTACACTCGTCCACTTTTCAGCTCAACGTAAGCGCTTTTGTGAGCTACACGCATCCACTTTTCGGCTTGACGTGAGCACTCTTTGTAGGCTTATGTGGGGAGGCGCCATTGGCAAAAACGTCCAAGGATGAGCTGAGAAGTGGACTCTTGCTGTGGCTTCAGTGACCAAGAACGGCTCAGGTTGAGCTGGAAAGTGGACGAGTGTTAGCCCCTGCCGCCAGCCCCGTGCAGAACGCGTGCCCGATGATGGCCCCCACCGTCACGCCGTACGGATTTTTGTGCGCCGCCAGCGAGGGACTGGCAGATATGAGTGCGCGTGCTTTAAATGATGTTCCGAGCCAGGTATGCATCCCAATTGTTCACAACGTTCCGGGCTCGGTACGAAACGATTGTCGGCGATTTTGGGCGGTTTTGTTCATTTTTGGGCGATTTTTAGCGTGGGTACGCTCCCAAAACACACGCAGTGTCCAGGTTCCTGGGTTGGTACGGAATATTGTTTAAAGAGTGCACTTGTTTTGCTCGCCACGTCATAGGATGCCATTCAATTGGAGTAACTCAGGAAGCGAGGATTCGAAAGGCGATGGATGACGCGGCGGGCAACGTCTGGCACGCCCTGCCGCCAGCGCGATGGTAGTGATCTGGCTGCGGTCACCCCACTCGGCGAGGAACGTGAGGACGAACGCCTCGATTTAGCGGCGCAAGTTGAATTCGAAAGCAAATTCAAAGCAAAATTTAAAAGCGAATTATCACATTTTAGTTTCAAGTGCTTAGTTCCAGGCGGTTTCAACATGGGTTTCATAGGGTCAACCTGTACCGCCTCACCTCGAGGAAGATGGGGGTGCAGATGCGGCTTAGCACGCGGCGCACGGGCCCGCGCACAGGGTCACACACTCCAAGGGTTTAGGGTTCAGGGATTAGGGTTTAGGGTTTAGGGTTTCGCACCCAGGGTCGCACACTACGCCCGCTTCTGCCCTCAATACTTCGCACCTATGAGTGTAGTTTCAGGAGGGGGTTCAGAGACAAAACGGCGCCGCAGTTGTGGGGAAGCGCGAAGGAGCGGCATGAATCGTATGGATAAAATGACCCCTGACATAAACCATAAACTTACGAGCAACCCTCAACCCAAAGTAGACCGCGTCGTATGGGCAAAATGACCCAAAAACCGATCCGGCTCGTCCGAAATCACCCAAAAAGAAAGGGGTCGGTTGACCGGATCTCGATATTAAATAGGGTCGGCCTGGCGGCCCTGCCCGGCGCGCGCGGCGCCGCCCTCCAGCTTCTCCTCCACCTCGGACACCTCGTCCACCATGGTGGCGTTGGGGTCGCTCCGCCACGCGATGAACATGAGGCGCAGCCCGAAGAAGGTGTACAGCACAAACGCCGCCTTGTTCACGGCGTCGCCGCTGATCAGGGGCTTACACTCGTCCACTTCTCAGCTCAACTTGAGCCGTGTCTGACACAAGAAAACACCCTACACACCCTAAACACCCCCTAACACCCCCTTAACACGGGCTACACAGCCCCTGCGCGCACCCCCTATCCCATACAAAACAACGCTCAAGTTGAGCTGAACAGTGGACGAGTGTGAGCCCCTGCCGCTGATCAGGTTGGGCACCACCAGGCCCAGCGCTGTGGACAGCACGGTCATCACGCTCAGAGCCGACAGCGCGCCCAGCCCTAGAGCCGCAGCACCAATTCCCGTGCTGGCTCAACTTGAGCATCTTTCGTCAGGCTGGGGAGGAGGAGACGGCGAGTGTTCACACTATGAGCAAACAGTCACGTTGAGGTGCCCTGCCCAAGAGCACGATGAGGCGCGGGTGGCGCATGGCCATGATGGCGGCGATTATGAACGTTTCATCGCCCATCTCGGACACCAGGATCATCGTGATGGACGACACGAAGGCATCCTTCAACCAGGGTCTGCCGAATAGGTCCCTCACTGTTTGCTCACAGTATACCGGTGTTCTATGTACCAGTGCTCATCCTCCTCCTCCTCCTCCTCCTCCTCCTCCTCCTGCTCCTCCTCCTCCTCCCCCTCCTCATGTGTACCAGTTTGAGTCAAGGTACGACGGGAGCAAATGGCCAGGGCCTGCCTTGAACCCGCCAGTCTCCTTCAGCGGCGCGGTCACCGCGGGCACGGGCTTCGCCTCCTGAGGTCGCAGTTGCGACGGAGGGGGTATGCACGGCGTCAGTGACGCAACCAACAGCGTGTGAGTATAAAGCTCACATGCCTTCTCACTGTCCGTTCCCTTTTCGCGCCCAAGACGACTGCCGTCGCGCCCCGGACGGGCTTGTGCCGTCGCTCACTGTGTTACAAGGTGGTCTGATTGACCCTTTGACCTTGCCTACCTGCGCGTCCACATGCAAACACACGGACTCACACACTCATCACACGCTTACCGTCCCTCTCCCTCTCTCTCCAACACTTCAGACAGTCGCAGCTTCAGACATCAGAGCATCGCAAGGGCGCGCCAGGTGAAGCCTGGCTCAGGTATGGGTGTGACTGGTTCGGGCTCGCACCACCGCGGCGGCCACCGTGGTGCTCCCGGTCCCGGTCAAGCCGCGGGTGGCGGCGGCGAGCGACAGCGCGTGCACGAGCACCACCAGCACCGCCGTCACCTTCCACGACGCCGCCATCTCCACCACTCAACTACTCAACTATCTGCTTGCTCAACGATCGCGCGGGATGCAAAAACCTTGGTCAAGCCTCTTCCAAATCAATATTAAATTGTGCAAGCTGTGGCACGGGCGCCCGATGTGACTTCACGGCTGACAGCCCGATGTGAGTTGATGGCGGCTCGAGCGGTGCCGGGTGTGAGTGGCGGGCCCGCACCGCCGCAGCCGCGGCCAAACCG
>Ga0307489_10000933_pt1 | contig 18663 bp, 25 predicted proteins | sample SB12metaG_FD_202247 | JGI IMG/M metagenome (GOLD analysis project Ga0307489, IMG submission 202247) | Sea-ice brine microbial communities from Beaufort Sea near Barrow, Alaska, United States - SB 1.2 | ecosystem: Environmental > Aquatic > Marine > Coastal | place: USA: Alaska | collected...
CTCACGAAACACGCGGACCTTCTCAATCCTCCGCGGAAGACCGCGCTGGCGGCTCTGGCATCTGTCGCGACCGACCCGGCGGATGCCACACGGCTGAACCATCTGGTAGGGCGGCGCAGCTCCACATGATCAAAACCCGTGTTGAAATCGCCTACGGTTACAGCGCTTGAAAGTACCCTAAACCCCAAACCCTAAACCCAAACCCTAAACCCCAACATGATCATCTACTTTCACCTCTGTGTCATATTCAACTTTTGGCGCTACGCCCTGGCGTCCACGGCCGGCAAGCAGGAGTACGCGGCATACATCGTCGACCCGTGCCGCAGCCTGGTAGGGCGCTGCACCCTAAACTATATACCCTACACCCTATACTCTATACCCTATACCCTAAACCCTAAACCTGCCACTATCCAAACCTGAAAGCGCAATGGTGTCAGCGCTTGAAACTCTATTTTACAAACTGCTTTCAAGTTCTGATTTCGGATTCAACACGTGCGGCGCTACATGGTGGTGGAAGTACTGGAGGCGTTCCCGTCCGCGGTCCCCCCCCCCGGCCTCTTCTTCGGTGCCATCGCCGCGCGCCTGGCGCCGCGGTATGGCCTTAACCCAAAACCTTAAACCCTAAACACTGAACCCTAATCCTGTTGGTGCAGGCTCACAGCGTCAAAACCCGTGTTGAGAGCGTCTATGGTTTCAGTGCTTAAAGCTGCAATATGATGACACAGTTCCAAACTTTGCTTATAGTTTCAAGTTGCGGCGGTACACCGCGGTACTACTCCATCTCATCGAGCCCGGCAGACAACCCAGTAGGGCGGTGCAGGTTGACCCTAGCAAACTGGCTTTGAAAGTGCCTGGAACGAAGCGCTTGAAACTGAAATTCTATAGACTTCTTTCAAATTTTGCTTTCATTCACAACTTGCGCCGCGACATCCCGGGGGTGGTGACGGCGACAGTGGCGGTGGTGAGGGGGGAGACCCCCACGGGGCGCCTGCACGAAGGCAGGGGCTTACACTCGTCCACTTTTCGGCTCAACGTATGCACGTTTTGTGGGATACTTTGTGTCTGTGGGCGGGGTCAATGACAAGAAACGGCTCAGGTTGAGCTGAAACTTGGACGGGTGTAAGCCCCTGCACGAGGGCGTGGCGTCCACGTACTTGGCGCGGTTTGTGCCCTACGGCGCCGCAGCGGGAAACCAGAAGGTGAACGGGGTGGCCACCGCCATGCTGGGTGTGCGAGTTTCGCTGTTTGTGCGAACGAGCACGTTCAAGCTGCCGCGGGACCCCGCCACGCCTGTAGTGATGATCGGCCCGGGCACGGGGTACGCACCCTTTCGGGTAGGGACTGATGCACAGCACTCGTCACGTCACAGGATGCCATTTATCTCAAGAAACGAGGAATTGAAACGCGTGTGATGACATAGCGAGCACTATCCATCAGTCCCTAAATTGTCCTCGTGACTGGTGTGTAGTGCTCGCCATGTCACAGAATGCCATAACTCAAGAAACGAGGGTCTCAGATGCGCGTGGTGACATGGCGCGCACTATCCATCGGTCCCTACTTCCCGGGATTTATTCAGGAGCGTGCAGCGCTCGCTCAAATTGGAAAAACTCTGGGACCGGCGTACTTGTTTACCGGATGCCGGCGCGAGGATCAAGATTACATCTACCGGGACGAGTTGGAGGCAGGGACCGTTGGATAGTGCTAGCCGCATCATCAAACGCTTTTCTAACCCTTGTGTCTTAAGTTAAATGACATCCCATGACGCGGCGAGCACTATCCATCAGTCCCTCTGTCACTTGCGTTAAACGACATACTATGACGTGGCGAGCACTATCCATCAGTCCCTCGTTGGAGGGGGCGATCGCCGCGGACTGCCCCCCGCTAAGCGCCATGCACGTTGCCTTCAGCCGCGCCACCCCTGGTAGGGCGGTGCAGGTTGATAGTATCAAATCCCGTGTTGAAAGTGCATATGTTCACAACGCTTGAAACTATGACAAAGTGCGCCAAACCACTGAGACACTTAGTCCGACTTGGTGTTACTTAGTCTGACTTAGTGCCGCTCGACCAATCAGAACGCTCCATCTGGACGACTTAGTACTACTTGTTGCTAAGTGTCTAAGTGGTTTCACGCACTTCGTCATATAATTGATAAACTGATTTCAACCTTTGCCTTCATAAATTTCAACTTGCGGCGCTACACACCGGCCGTAAGGTGTACGTGCAAGACAAGCTGATGACGGCGGCGAAGGAGGTGTACGCCATTATGAAGGGTAGCGTGGGTGCCAATGAGGGGGCGATATACGTGTGCGGCGACGCCAAAGGTAGGGCGGTGCAGGTTGCCCCTATCAAACCCACGCTGAAAGCGCCTGGAACTAAGCGCTTGAAACTAGATTATGATGCACCGCTTTCAAGTGTTGCTTTCAAATTCAACTTGCGTCGCTACACAAAGGGATGGCCAAAGACGTGCATCGTGCACTGCACAGCATACTGATGACCGAAGGTGGATATGCGGGGCACGAGGCGGAGGAGATTGTCAAACGTCTGTCAGACACGGGCAGGTACCACAAGGATGTGTGGTGAGACTTGTTTGCTTGCCTAGGACTAGTCCACAGACAAGGCCCGAGGGCGAACGCGTCGTGCCTCAGCGAGGTAACATTTGATCTCGGTGTTTGCATTGCATAGATTCTACACATTGTTGAATCTGCAAGACAATCTATGGAAGTGTGTCGAGCTTTGTCGCCATCGTTCTGATCCCGCGAGCGTCTCCGACGGTTATGTGATGCCGCAGCTGACAGGTCATCCCCACCTGGCGATTACACCAGTATATGAGTTTGGGTAACTTGACCGGTTTAATGCTCACCATGTGAGCGCCTTGGAGCTTGATGAGCGTGAATTGAGAAAAGTTTACAAATCATTCTCTGTGCTTGGAAATTCCAAATACACCCTAGGGTCTGTCCGCTTGAAATGGCGGAGGGGGTTGCTTGATGATCACCATGTGAGTGCCGTTAGGCTTGATGAACGTAGTTAAATCAACGATATTCATGCTTGAAGGAACCCCAGCTGATGCGGCGAACAAGGGTGGCCATTATTGTCCGCGCAGTCCACGAGCGCTGGTACACATGCGGTTGAGGTTGGCTGAGAGAGAGGGAGAGAGCGAGAGGAGGCGTGCTGTGCGTCCACCGCATATTCCATTTGAAGCGAGGTTTAGATTGTGCGCGCAGCGACTTTAAGATGGTGTTCATTAATGGTGTTTCATTAAAGGGAGTCAGTTGTTATACAGAACAACCACGACCGTGCGCCTCGGTATTATAGCGCACGGCCGGCTACGGGTGCTAGCTACCCTTGCCTACATTGCCTACATTGCCTTCGTTGAAACTGGCACCTGGCTGGTTTTTGATATCGCAGGTGGGACCTTACAAACTGCGGATAGGTTTTTGTTAGCGCAGGAAACCTTGGCCAAACTGCGTATACATGCGTGCGGGACTAATACCTTTCATCTACTGTCGTCGAGCCCCCGGACCCCAAGGTGATCCAACCGCATCCAAATAGCGGACAGACCAATTTGGGTTGTCGGGAAACATGCGAACGGCTATACATGAAAACAGAAACCTTCGTACGGTTCAACTACACATCAGGAGGATGCATCTGACAGTTACCGTTATGATCCACTGGCGCCCTTTTTGCCCTTTGCACTGCCGATGCTCAGGGCCTTGCAATCGGTGACTGTACAGCTTAGCTTTAGCACCTTTGAGTGGTTATAGATGAGGCATGAGGGAGAAACCGGCGCAGATGTGAGCTGAGAAGGGATCAAGTGCCCAGGCCAGGGAAGAGGATGCGGCGAGTGTGTACAGGTAGGGAACGAGGAACAGTTAGGGAACGAGCAGGTCAGGGAACGAGTGGCCAGGCTGGGGAGGTGGATGCGGCGAGTGTGTACGGTACAGGTACAGGCACACCTGTACACGTTGAGCAAAGAATCAGGGAACGAATGACCAGGACAGAGACGAGGGGCCAGGGAGGAGGAGGCGGCGAGTGTGAACGGGTACACCAATACACTACGAGCAAACTGGCAGGCCCCGCCGCTAATCTGGCGCAGGCGCGAGAAGAACCCCTTGCTCTCCTTGTCCCCGTCCGCCGGCGAGTCCGTGTGCTTCAGCAGCGACAGGTAGGGAACAAAGCACACAGTGTACCGGCACACACGTCAGTACCCAATATCGCACGCAGGCAATTCTTCGGACATCCGACAACGTCTTGCTTCGTGTGTCACAAGACAGGCGTGGCACGAGATTAAGACGTCTTGTCTCGTGAGCCACAAGACAGGTGTAGCACGTGGTAAGATTACCGAATATCACGCACAGGCGTTCAGTCACACACAACGAGGAGGGCTTATTTCATGTCCCTACCTCCACAATCTGCTCAAACTCTGGCCGCGCGTTGGGATCCGGCTGCCAGCAGTACTGCATCACCTGCGCGATCACCGGGTGGCAAGGGCTTACACTCGTCCACTATTCAGCTCAACTTGAGCGCTTTCTGTGGGATAGGGGGTGCATTCATGAGTTGTTTAGAGGATATTAGGGGCTATCATGGGGTATCAGGGGGTATCTGGGGGTATCAGGAGGTGTCCTGGGTGTATCTTGTGTCAGAAACGGCTCAGGTTGAGCTGAAAGTGGACGAGTGTAAGGCCCTGCCGGGTGGCAGCTGGGCGGGATGGTGGGCCGCAGGCCGCGCTGCACCACGCCCACCGCCGCCTGCAGCCAGGGGCTTACACTCGTCCACTGTACAGCTCAACTTGAGCGCTTTGTATGGGATGGGGGGTGCATTTAGGGGATGTTCAGGGGGTGTTTAGCAGGTGTTGGGGGTTCTTAGGTGGGGGGTTAGGGTGTGTTTTGTGCTCAGAAACCGCTCAGGTTGAGCTGAGAAGTTGACGAGTGTAAGCCCCTGCCTGCAGCGGCGTGTACCCCGGGTACGGTATGTCGCCGCCGCTCACCAGCTCCCACAGCATGATGCCGTAGCTGAACACGTCGCACTTGTGGTTGTAGTACTGGTGCGATATCACCTCCAGGCAGGGCCTCACACGGCGTTCCCTGCCAGCTTAACGTGAGCATACTTGTGTGGAGTCAGGTGGAGCTGGCAAGGGAACGAGTGGCCAGGCCAGGGAGGAGGATACGGTGAGTTCACAAGTGGCCAGGCGGAGGAGGAGGATGCTGCGAGTGTGTGCGAGTACACCTGACACACTATGAGTAAACAGTCAGGGAACGAGTGATCAGGCCAGGGAGGAGGACACGGCGAGTGTGTACTGGTACAACAGTACCTCAAAGCAAGCACTCGGGTCGAGGTGAGGTGGGAAGGAGTGAGCGGCCCCGGCCCCCGGCCCCCGGCCAGATTTAGGATTTAGGGTTTAGGATTTCGGCCCTGCCTCGGGCGCCATCCAGCGGTAGGTCCCGGTCTCCGCCGTCATGGAGCCCCCGTCCGTTGTCTTCACCCGCGCCACGCCAAAGTCCGCCACCTTAACCACCTCGTTCTCATCCATCAGCAGGTTGGCGGTCTTAAGGTCGCGGTGGATGACGTTCACCTTGTGCAGGTAGTCCATCCCCAGCGCCACGCCGGAGCTCAGCTTGATGAGCTGCGTCAGCTTCAGCGGCGCGTGTTTGTGCAGAAATTGCAACACGCTCCCTCCCTCACCGAAGGGTCTGATAATGCGTTCCCTTCCCAGCTTAACTTAAGCGTCGTCGAGGTACCAAGCGAGGATGACTTGGTGGACGAGCTGGGGGGGGGTCAGAGTTTAGGGTTTAGGGTTTAACCTTGGGATTAGGATTTCGAAGACTTGCAAAGCACGGAGTCGGAGGTACCCGGGTGCGACCCCAGGGTGAGCCGGTCGTGCGTTCAGAGAGTTCGTCGGACCGACGTGGACGAATAGTAAGTAAGTCCATTGAAACGGCCCGGTGGCTGTGCGCACTCGGCAGTTGGGCCCCGCGCCTTCGGCCCCACGAATGGGACATGGCGGGCGCTATCGAAATGAGTGCGCGATCCGGGGAAAAAACAGAAGAAACTCTCGTAGCACGCATCAGAGTGGTTTCGGAGGCAACACTGTAGCTGCCACAGCTGTGACGGCTGGCAGTGGAGCTGCACAGGGACGCCGTCTCGGGCCATGCAACCAAGGCTATGACAGCTATGACAGCTGGCAGTTGAGTTGGAAAGGAAACGGGACGCCGTGTCCGGCCAGGGAGGAGGATGCGGTGAGTATGTACTGTTACTCTATAAGCGAACAGAAGAGTGAGGGGATGGTGTGTGCAGCCCGGCGATTTAAATCCGAGACCGCCTAGATCTAGGCGGCCTGGCGACGAGGTGGGAACCCTATAACAGATGATAGGAAAGGTTTCACAATCATATTCCGACACCACATATCTCTCCTGGTCATCAACTCAAGAAAAGAGGCCGCCTGACCTGGCGGCCAAGGTCAAGGATTTGGATCTTCGTGTGCGGCCCCACCTTCATGAACTCCGTGACGAGGCACAGCCGCGGCGGCTTGGTCATGGCGCCGATCAGCTGCACGATATTGCGGTGTCGCACCTTGCGCAAGATGGAGAGCTCCTGCGCGAACTCCCGGTACACCTCCTCCTGGCTCGACTTCTCCCCCGTCTTGAGCACCTTTATAGCCACCTCCTGCCCGCAGTACGTGCCGCGATACAACACCCTCACCGCAGGGCCTCACCTGGGTATTTTATTCAGCTTACCTTCAGGCCTGTGACCACTTGAGTTGTCCACACTCGAAAGCTTGAAGGTACTTGTGAGAGAGAGACGCTACCGCGTGTTTGAGGAGGCACCAGGCTTCTGCCGCGGCCCCCGTTTGTGGCCCGTGTGCAGACCGTTCAGATATTTAAGTTGAGCTGGGAACAGTAATAATGTTGGGAGTTGAGCTTGGGAAAGTATCTGTGGAAGGCCCTGCCCGAACGCGCCCGACGCGATCTTCTCCGAGAAATTGAGCTGTGACTCCGAAATCTCCCACTCGCTGCTGTCCGGCGGCGCCGGCAGCGCTGCCGCGGACTCGCCGCTCACCCCCCCCCCAAGCGCCCCTGGCTTCACCCCCTCGTCCCCGCAAGCAGGGTCAGTGGTACACGCCGCTCGCCGCATTAGAGAGCGAGCTGGCCAAGGTAAACGACGACAGTTGCCGAGTCAGAGGTTGGCCGGCCGCAGTCAATGCTAGTCGCCGCGTCAGTCACGTACCGTTTGGTCGTCTAGCACTTGGCAAGCGCCTCCTGTCAAGATTCATCGTAGACATGACAGAGATGGCCGAGGTCCGACGGTCGCCGCGTGAGAGGACGCGACGCTGAATGCAACAAGACTCGGGTCCGCGAATAGAGTGTGCGGGACTCCACCGCCTGAGAAGCCGTCAACACATCGAAACCATATACGCAGCCAAACGGCACATGAGTGCCAAAAACGTCGGACAGAAAATGAGGGCCTGGGGGGCCGCCGCACTGCCGGGTCGCGGCAACGGCAGCACGCGGCGGGACGTGATAGTCCCCCCGCATCGCACATACATCAGTACCAAGGCATGACCGCGCAGCAGAGCGTTCAGGAAAGCGAGCGCGCGCCCCTCGATCTCATTTGATATTTGACAGTCCCTACCAGTTCACTTGCCCCAGACGCTTCTGCAGGTGCACGTTGAGGGACGCGGCGTCGTCCGGCTTCCACCCCTGCACCACGAACACGTCCAGCGCGAAGCCGTCGTCAGTGCAGAACACGTGCGCCTCCGTGATGTTCAGCCCGATGTCGAACAGCGCGGTGCTCACGCGGCTCAGCATGCGCGGCCGGTTCAACCCACTCACCGCGATTTCGTACACCGCGAGGCGCTGGCGGGTGGAGCCGTCCGCGTTTACAGAACCGATGGGACCCCCGGGTTCCTCCAGCGTGTGCAGGTTGAAGGACGACCCGAACGTCGGCGCCCGCAGCTTCCGCGCGATGTTCACGGGCGACGCCGCCCCCGCCATGTCGACGTCCCCGCTGCTCTCCCCCCCCTCGCCGCGCCCCGCCCCATCTCCGAACACGGAGGAAACCCTGATCCCACGCGAGTCACATATCACGCTCCCGCGGGAGCTCCCATTTTTCGCCGCGTGTAGTAAACGCATGTGCGTCCGCAAGTCCTCGAGGTTGTGAATATCGAGAGCATACCGCCGCGGCAGTCGCATGAGGTGGCCCTTCAGCTCCTCCTCCAGCTCGCGGTCCTCGGCGATCGCCGGCCAGCTCTCCTTCAGCCGCTCCAGCACCTTCACCGCTACCTGTTCCTTTGAGGCCCGCGGCACGCTCGGAGAGCCGCTCCCAAAAGCCGGAGAGCCGCTCATTCTGTGTCACCTCCGTCGTCCGAGAGTCTCTTCGTTATCCCGCAGCCTCGCGGCCCCGGCGATCACCCCTTCCAACCCCCGCGGCCCCGCCGCGATACCTGGAAAGCGACGCGACGCGTAAGGGGTGCTCCGTGGGTTCACTCTGCGCTCACTGGCCTAGCGCCGGCGCTGTCGCGCGCGTTCGCGTGTGCGTTGGTGGCCCCGTCGACGTTTGAAACAAGAGAGTTCCGTTTGACGCGGTCATCAGAATTGAACCATTTGATCGATAAGACGTGAAGTGACGTAATGTTCGCGTTCGGGGCTCGGTTTCGATTTTTAGCGCGAGGCGGACCCGGTCTGGCGGTTTTGTTGAAACGTCGGATTGCCGGATGCTGCACGCCTTTTTGGGCCATTTGATGCAGTTCTGATGCTGATGGGGCATCAATTTTGCAGGCGCGGCGCGGTGGGGCGGCGGCGCTCACGCCGGAGCCGGTAGTCCGGCAGTTCCAATTTCCGGCCGGATCCTGCCTGCCGGCTAAAAATCGAGCCCTGTTCGAGTCCGGTAAAGTACGATCTAGTGATGATGACGGTGTTGCCGTTTTGTACACGTCGGATTTGCTCCACGTGGAATCCTGTCGTCATGACGTGAAACACGGGAGAAAACAGAACGCCATCGCCACCCACCACCGTCAATCCACCACTGACTGCCACCACCGTCCCTCCCTCCCACTCCTCCCAGGCGCTACCGCGCCATTTGAGAAGAGCGCAGACGCCCTCCGTCCGCCTGGTTGTTGAGAACCCGACAGTCAAACCGACAGCTCGCGTTCGAAGGCACCCTCCTCCCCTCGCGCTTTTGCCAACCCAAACGTCCGTCGTCATAATGTCTGCCATCGGTGCCGTCGCTCGTGCGGGGCCGGGGTGCCGCGCCCCAACGGGCGCGGGCGCGGGCGGCGGGGCGCGGCGAGCGGCGGTGGCGCCCACTCGACATCGCTCGGGTCGAGTCATCGCGCGAGCGGAGACCGTGAACCGGCAGGAGAACACTGACCAGGGGGTGAGCACCGGGCCCGGCTATCCCCGACACGTGTAATCATAAATTGTATCTTTCGAAGGCCGTCTGGCCTCGTGTCCCGTCCCCGTCCCCGTCCCCGTCCACATCTCAGTCCCCATTCACCCCGTCCGTTCTCCCCTCCCCGTCCTCTACCCCTTCCCCGTCCCCGGTCCCGGCCCTATCCCCGGCCACGTGTACCAGACAGAATGGATGCCGTCTCGATCTTCACCTTTCTTGTGCCCCCGCCCCGTCTCTCAACCTCTGTCCATCTCTCTGCCTCTCGCAGATTTTCATGCGGCAGATCAGCGAGGAGGAGGCGGCGGTGGAGGTGCTGTGGCTAGCGGGGATGCTGAAGCTGTGGCTGGACGAGGAGTGGAGCCTGCAGGTGGGAGCCAGGCACTGTTTGCTCATAGTGCACCTGTACCCACTGGCCCCGTCCTCCTCCGTGGCCTTGAACTTCTTCCCGCGCTGGCTTCATGAACGAACACCTGTGCGATACTACGTGGAAACTAGTTCAGTGAATTGCAGGGACAAGACGCAGCTTGACACACCAACAGTCAGGGAAGGAGTGGCCAGCCAGGGAAGAGGATGCGGCGAGTGTGTACCGGTGCACTATGAGCAAACAGTCAAGGAGGGAGTGGCGCGGCCCTAGCTGGCGGCTCCGCACGCGGAGCTCGGGCGCCTGGCCGCGGAGAAGTGCACGGCGATGCGGGTGGCGGGATGCGAGGAGATGGGCGGCCTGGTCATGGGTAGGGAGGGCGGGCACCGCGCACGGACAGTTGAATGGTTGCTCATTGTACACCAGTGTACCCCACACACTCGCCGTGTCCTCCTCTCTATCCCTGTGTCAATCGTTCACGTGTTGAGCCGTTCACTTGCTTTGGTGGTCACTATGAGCACTCAGTCTTCACTTGCCACTTGGGTGTTCGGCCGCTCACTTGCTTGGGTGGTCCTGCGCGCGCACGCCAGTGTACCCTAAACCCTAACCCTGAACCCTAAACCTGGAATTAAACGTGTGTGGAGTTGGGCGGCGTGGAACCCTGGCGGGTGGCGTGGCGGCGACCTTGATCGACTATGACTCCCTGTTTGACGACACTTTCGTCAACGCCTTCGAGGTGCGGCCCTGGCAGAAATTGTTCGCCACGGTGAATGAAGCCATTTCACTCAAGAAGCGAGGCTAAAGAAATGCGTTGAATGACGTCGCGGGCAATACCTGCCAGGCCCTAATTCGAGGTGGCCAACAAGTGCAGCGAGGTTCTAATGATTAAGGAGGCGGGGCTGGGTGCGCCCCCGGTGCCCCCCGGACACCCTCTGAATGTCTGCTCCCCTGACTGCGGTGGCTGTGGTTGTGTCACTGAGCCCACTCGAGTTATCCCCGCTAGTTGTGTGTCTCGGAAATGCTCAGGCTGTCGCAGCTGTGGTAACTGTGGTCTCTGCCCCTGGATCCATTCGAGTCATTCCATCTGTGTTCCCTGAGATGCTCGATCTGAGGTGAACTGGGAAGGAGTGTAGCGGCCTTTGCGGTGGGGGTACGAGGTGTGCTGCCTGTCAAAGGACGACGAGACGCGGCAGGCGCGCTACGAGGAGATGGTCGCCAAGGGCGAGGTCTGGGGCTCCTGATCGTGTGGGAGGGCAAGGCGTGGGGCTTGAGAACATGTTGAGGGTGAGATGTGTGGTTCCTGATAGTGTTTGATCCCGATAGATTTTGTTTCGACAAGAGGTGGGCCTCGTGAAGAAGTTGGGTCCCCTATAGTTCTGGATCAGACGGTGCTGTTTCATATTGTGAGGGTGAGGTGTGGGACTCCTGGAGATGTTGGGTCCCGATAGTTTCTATCGAGAGCTTGTTGGTTTCAAGTTGAGCGTGTACAGTGAGACCGGTGGTAAAGTGTTGATACTGAGAGCGAGATAACTACTCTGCACAAGAATAATCGAGCGCAAATCAACCACGAGCAGACACGCTGTCTGCCCATAAGGTCTCCAGGTCTGGCGTCTATCGCTATCGCTCCCTAGCTCGCACTCACTCTCGACAACTTCGCCACACGCCCAGCCCTCGACCGTTTGAGACGTTTCGGTGCAAATAACAGCAGCGTAATCTGGTTGTTACTCATTATGCGTAAACGTGCTGTGCTCAGCACATCTTCGTCTTGTGGCAGCTTGCCTTGTGCGAGTCCGTCGCGCTCCGCCAGTGCTGCAGTTGGCACGCCTCACCGCAATACCGGATCTTGACGCCGCCGTCGAGGGAGCACGCGGAGCAGGCCTTGGACGCCTTGTGCGCGCCGCAGTTGGCGCACGCGCGGACCCGCTTCACCCGCTGGGGTTTCTTGCGGCGGCACTTGCTGCGCCGGCCGCCGCAGTGCGCCCGGTGCGAGTCCGCCGGGGCCGTCCAGTGCGCCAGCTGGCACTTGTCATCGCAGTACCGGCAGTAGCACGTCGTCATGCAGCCCGAGCAGACTCTGGGGGCGGCGGCGGTGCCGCAGTGCGCGCACGCGTTCCACTCCTTCAATAGCGCAGCTGCGTAGTCATCGCCCTGCGCGGCGCTGGACTTGATGTACTCCCTGGCGAGCTGAACGTTCTTTGCGAAGCCGCCCTCCCCCTCCTTGTAGGCCCATCCGACCTGGTATTGAGCCGCTGCGTGTCCGAGGTCACCAGCCCGCTGCCAGAACGAAAGCGCCGTCGGCAAACACGTCTCCACGGCCCGGCCTTTGCAGTAACTGACTCCCAGGTTGAACAAAGCAGACGCGTTGTTGCCCACTTCCATAGCCTCGCGATAGAGTATGTTAGCGCGCGCGTGGTCCTTCTCCACGCCGTCTCCGCCGTCGTAGAGCGCGCCGAGGTTCACCATCGCGATCGCGTACCCTTGGCCGGCCGCCCTCTGGTACCACTCAGCCGCCAGCTCGTAGTTCTGCGGAGTGCCCCTGCCCTTTGCCAGAGCTACACCTAAGTTGGACTGAGCCGCGCGGTCGCCTCGTTCAGCCGCTGTCTTAAACCACGCCACCGCTGCCTCGTTGTCAACCTCCACGCCCTTGCCGGTATCGTAGCACACACCCGTGTTATACTGCGCATTGAGGTGCCCGCCCTCGGCCGCGCGCAGGTCCCACCTGAACGATAACCCCAGAGACTGGTGCAAACCCTCCTCCCCGTTGCGGTACCACCCAGCCAGGCGGTGCGCAGCCGCGGGGTCCGTTCGCGCCGCGGTCATCACATGCCTCGCTCGCTCGCTTGGCGCCATGCCGCCTGCTGCCAGATCCTCTTTCCCGCGCGTGCGTTGCTGGGTGCCGCCGCCTCCTGTGCGCGCGCGTTGTTGGTGGGGGGAGGGGCGGCGCGGCGAGTAGTAGGGCTGGCCATCTGGCAGGCGGTCGGGCGGACACCACAATGTCCGCGGCTGGTCAGCCACGTACGAGGCAAGTGCCGGTCTTGAGCGCCGCCACAGTGGGTCCACTGTGCGTGAATCAGACGACCACACGGCGCGCCATGCCTGTACGATGGTGCCGTTATGTGAGTGAGTGATCGTGTCGATGTTTCTTGACAATATGGGATGCAAGAAGAAGAGCGGACCAGCGGTAGCATAATCTAGTTGTGTTATGTGTGTAAAGGTAACGTGTTTTGTTCAGCTCAACTTCATCGTGTGACAGTTCACCTTGTGTGGGTCCTCCAGTGCTGTAGTTGTGACGCTTGACGGCGCCGTCGTAACAGAATGCCGATACAGGCTTGGCCGCCTCGTGTGTGCTGCAGTCTGTGCGCTCCGCCGGAACCGCTTGTGTTTCTTCCAGCAGCACCATTCCTTCAGCGCCTTCCGCCGCAGTGCGCCCGGTGCACGTCCGCCGGGCCCGTCCATTGCGCCAGCTGGCACTCGGCATCGCAGTACCGGCAGTAGCACGTCGTGATGCAGCCCTTGCAGACTTTGGCTCCGGGGCTGGTGCCGCAGTGCGCGCACGCGTTCCACTCCTGCAACAGCTCAACTGCGTTGTCGTTGCCCTGCGCGGCGCTGGCCTTGATGTACTTTCTGGCGAGCTGAATGTTCTTCGCGTAGCCGCCGTCCCCATCCTTGTAGGCCAAGCCGACGCGATGCTGGGACTCCGCGTGCCCTAGGTCAGCAGCACGCTGCCAAAACGACAGCGCCGTTACCAGACTTGCCTCCACGCCATCGCCGTCGCAGTAACTGACTCCCAAGTTGCACAAAGCACTGAGCAAAGCAGTTTGGTCGTCGTGGTCGTCGGTGTCATCGTTGCCCGCTTCGATAGCCTCACGAAAAAGTGTGTTGGCGCGCGCAATGTCCTGCTCCACGCCGTCTCCTGCGCCGTAGAGATTGCCGAGGTTCACCATCGCATCCGCGTGCCCTCGGTCGGCCGCCCTCTGGTACCACTTCGCCGCCAGCTCGTAGTTCTGAGGAGTGCCGTTGCGGCCCACAGCCAAGGCAACCCCTAAGTTGTACTGAGCGTCTCGGTCGCCTCCTTCAGCCACCTTCTCGAGCCACGCCACCCCCGCCGCATCGTCAACCGCCACGCCCGCGCCCTCAATGTAAGCGCATGCCGCGTTAACTTGCGCGTCCAAGTGCCCGCCCTCAGCCGCTCGCAGCTCCCACCTGAACGCCAACTCCAGGGACTGGTGTAAGCCCTCCTCACCCCCGCTGTACCACCCAGCCAGGCGGTGCGCCGCCGCGGGGTCCGTGCGTGCGGCGGCCATCATCCGCCGGGCACGCTCGCTCGGCGCCATGACGCCTTATCGCAGATCCTCTACCCCGCGTGTCGCCTGCTTCGGTGGGTGCCGCCGCCCTCCTGCGTGGGGCGCGTTGTGGTGGGGGGCGCGGGGGTGCGGCACGCAGGAGGTGAGGGATAGGGTTGCCCAGCTGAAGGCGGTCGGGCGGACTCCAGCATGTCCGCGGGTGGTCACCCACGTACGGTGGCAGGTGCCGGTCTTGAGCGCCGCAACAGTGGGTCCACTGTGCGTGAATCAGACGACCACACGGCGCGCCATGCCGTCAGGATTGTGCCTTGATGTGTCTGAGTGAGTGCTCGTGTTAATTTTGTATCTTGACAACATATGGCATGCAAGAAGAGCGGACTAGCTCTAGCGGTTAGCGTGATCTCGTTGTTAGGTTCTGTCTATCTATGTAATGGTAACGTATCTTGTTCAGCTTAACTTCATCTTGTGGCAGTTCACCTTGTGTGGGTCTAACGCGCTCCTCCAGTGCTGTAGTTGTGACGCTTGACGCCGCCGCCGTAACAGGATGCCGATCAAAGCTTGGCCGCCTCGTGTGGTGTGTTGCAGTCTGTGCGCCCCGCCGGAACCGCTTGAGTCTCTTCCATCAGCACCTTCAGGGCCTTCCGCCGCAGTGCGCCCGGTGCGCCTCCGCCGGGCCCATCCATTGCGCCAGCTGGCACTCGGCATCGCAGTACCGGCAGTAGCGCGTCGTGATGCAGCCCTTGCATACTTTGGCGGCGGGGGTGGTGCCGCAGTGCGCGCACGCGTTCCACTCCTTCAACAGCGCAACTGCTTTGTCATCGCCCTGCGCGGCGCTGGCCTTGATGTACTTCCTGGCGAGCTGCATGTTCTTTGCGAAGCCGCCCTTCCCCTCCTTGTAGGCCGATCCGACGTAGCATTGAGCCGACGCGTGTCCGAGGTCACCAGCCCGCTGCCAAAACGACAGTGCGGTCGCCACACTTTGCTCCACGCCCGTGCCTTCGAGGTAACTGAGTCCCAAGTTGAACAAAGCGCAGGTGTTGTTGTCCACGTCAATAGCCTCGCGATAAAGTGTGTTGGCGCGTGCGTGGTCCTGCTCCACACCGTCTCCTGCGTTGTAGAGCATGCCAAGGTTCGACATTGCACTCGTGTGGCCTCGGTCGGCCGCCCTCTGGTACCACTCAGCCGCCAGCTTGAAGCTCTGCGGAGTGCCCTTGCCCTTTGCCAAGACAACACCTAAGTTGTACCGAGCTTCTTGGTCGCCTCGTTCAGCCGCTTTTTCGAACCATGCCACTGCCGCCGCGTCGTCAACCGCCACCCCCAAGCCCTCAATGTAACAACATGCCGTGTTAACTTGCGCGTGCACGTGCCCGCCCTCGGCGGCTCGCAGCCCCCACCTGAACGCCAACTCCAGAGACTGGTGCAAACCCTCCTCGCCCTCGCGGTACCACCCAGCCAGGCGGTGCGCAGCCGCGGGGTCCATGCGCGCCGCGGTCATCACCTGCCGCGCACGCTCGCTCGGCGCCATGTTGCCTTCTCTCAGATCCTCTAACTCACGTGTCGCGTGCTTCGCTGGGTGCCGCCGCCCTCCTTCGTGTGGCGCGTTGCGGCGGGTGGGGCGGGCGAGTGGCGAGAAATAGGGTTGCCCAGCCGAATGCGGTCGGGCGGACCCCAGCATTTCCGCGGGTGTCAAGCTGTCAACCAGGTTCGAGGCAGGTGCCAGTCTTGAGCGCCGCCACACTGGGTCGACTGTGCGTGAATCAGACGACCACATAGCGCGCTGCGACGGTAGGATGGTGCCGTGATGTAATTGAGTGATCTGTTGATGTATCTTGACAGTATACGGGATGCATGAGGAGCGGTCTACCGGTGGCATAATCTCAACTGTGTTCATCTATGTGAAGGTAACGTGCTCTGTTCAGCTCAACTTCATATTGTAGCAGCAGTTATCCAATGATGTAGCTGGTAGGTGTCGACATCGCTGTAGCGGACCCAGATGACGCCAACATACACGCACGCTGAGCACATACGCTTGGTTGCCTCATGCGTGCCGCAGTACGGCGTACGCCCGGACACGCTCGGAATTCTGCAGGCGACGCTAGCAGCGCCTTCCGCCGCAGAGCGCCCGGTGCGGGTCAGCCGGGTCCGTCCAGTGATGCCGTTGACACACGGCGTTGCAGTATCGCGCCGTCATGCAGCGCGGGCACACCTTGGGGGCGGCGTCAGTGCCGTAGTGCGCGCACGCGTTAAGCTTCTTCAGCAGCGCAACTGCTTCGACATTGCCTTGCGCAGCGCTGGCCTTGATGTACTGCCTGGCGAGCTGTGCGTTCTTTTCGTAGCCTCCCCTCCCTTCCATGTAGGCCCAGCCGACGCGATACTGACACCGCGCATGCCCTAGGTCAGCAGCCCGCTGCCAAAACGATAGCGCCGTGGCCAAACTTTGCTCCACGCCCAAGCCTTTGCGGTAATTTATTCCCAAGTTGGACAAGGCATTGACGAGAGCATGGGTGTCGTTGTCCTTGCCCACTTCGAAAGCCTCGCGATAAAGTGCGTTCGCGTGCTGGTAATCCTGTTCCACGCCTTGTCCTGCGTCGTAGAGATTGCCAAGGTTCACCATAGCCCTTGTGTGTCCTTGGTCGGCCGCCCTCTGGTACCACCCAGCTGCCAGCTCGTAGTTCTGCTCAACGCCCTTTGTCCCTTCCTCGAAGGCAGAGCCGAGGTTGTACTGAGATATCCGGTGGCCTCGTCCAGCAGCCTTCTCGAGCCACGGCGCCGCCACCGCATGGTTAACCGCCACGCCCTCGCCATCACCGTACGCGCAGCCCACGTAACCTTGCGCCTCCAGGTGCCCGCCCTCGGCCGCTTGCAGGTTCCACTTGAACGCCAACTCTGGTGACTGGTGCAAACCCTCCTCGCCGAAGCAGTACCACCCGGCGAGCTGAAACGCCGCCGCGGGGTCCGTGCGCGCGGCGCGCATCACCTGCTTTGCACGCTCGCTCGGGGCCATGACGGCTTAATATCTCCAATCTTCTAACCCGCGCGTGTCGCGTACTCCGCTGGGTGCCGCCACGCTGCTGTGTGTGCGCGTCGTTGTGGCTTGGGGGAGCTGGAGAGGCGAGGGGGGTGCCCAGCTGGAAGGCGGTCGGGCGGACTCCAGCATGTCCGCATGTGGTCAACCACGCGTGGAGCTCCTGGCTTGTGGTTTAGCGCTGCCACTGTGGGTCCACTGTGCGGGAGTCCCGACGTGGACACCGCGGTTGGGCGCCTCGGAAGACCACACGACTCGCGGCGTCGTTCGAAGGGCGCCGTGATGTGGGTGAGCGAATCGTGTTGTGTCTCGACACTAGCGGGATGCAAGAGGCACATATAAACACAACTAATTTCCAATAATCAAGTGCATCCACTTCAGCAGCTCTCGCCCATCCCACGCCCCCACCTCCTCTGGTTCACATCCACTGCCAGCTCTCAGCTGGGGCATGAGAAAGCACAAAACGCAGCACGCAACCCGCTTGCCCCCATTCAGACTTTACGTTCTCATGCCATCCCACCCCCACCGCCCCTATCGTTCTCATCGGCTCGCAGCTGACACGCCAGCCCTGGATAAACCTAGCTAACTAGCTTAGCCTGATTGCCCATAACGAATAGCGAATAGCTCTAGTCCCTGACGCACCCATTCGTTCGTGACTAAGGTCTATTTGCCTCATGCTGCTTTGCTGTCCTCTGAGATACAATGTTTCCTAGTCGTCTTCATCAGCTGGTGCACAGGTTGATGAGGCCCCCGAGGTGCAGCACTCGTAGGAAGATGGTATCGAAGGCCCAGTAGGAGGGTCACTCAGACCAAGCAGCACTCCAGCGAGATCGGAGCATGACTTACCTTCATGGTGAGAGCTCATACAGACGCGGGCTCACTTCGTCGATTCAACGTCAGTCGAGTGCTTGCACTCAAGCACTCGTACCGAGATCGGAGCATGACATACCTTCATGGTGAATGTTCATACAAACGCGCGGGCTCGGTTCGTCGATCAACGTCAGTCGAGTGCTTGTTCTCAAGCACTCGTACCGAGATCGGAGCATGACATACCTTCATGGCAAATGCTCATGCACACGCGCGGGCTCGGTTCGTCGATTCAACGTCAGTCGAGGGCTTGTTGTGAACACCCACCCTGCCCAGTCGTGGAAGCGGCTCATGCGCGGCGACCGCGCGTCAGGGGCTTACACTCGTTCATTTCTCAGCTCAACTTGAGCGCTTTTGTGAGATAGGGGGTGCGCGTAGGGTTTGTGTAGCCCGTGCTAAGGGGGTGTTAGAGGGTGTTTAGGACGTGTAGGGTATTTTTGTGTGTCAGACACGGCTCAAGTTGAGCTGAAAACTGAACGAGTGTAAGCCCCTGCCGCGCGTCGTCGCGCTTATTCAGCATGTCCATCGAGTACGAAAACCCAAACAGGTTCACCCGCTCGCACATCTGCGGGGTTGGGTTCAAGTTGATAGGAAGTTAGTCTCGCGCTGCTGGGATGCTAGGTCCGCGTTGATAGCACACCAGATCGACGTTAATGGGGTGTTAGATCCATGTTGATAGGTAGACAGGTCAACGTTGATGAGACGTTAGGTTCAAAGGCAAA
>Ga0307489_10000934_pt1 | contig 18661 bp, 34 predicted proteins | sample SB12metaG_FD_202247 | JGI IMG/M metagenome (GOLD analysis project Ga0307489, IMG submission 202247) | Sea-ice brine microbial communities from Beaufort Sea near Barrow, Alaska, United States - SB 1.2 | ecosystem: Environmental > Aquatic > Marine > Coastal | place: USA: Alaska | collected...
GTAGCGTAGTAATCGAATATTTTGCGGGTGAAAGCGACTGCATACGACCCTCAAGCCCCAAAGGAAGGCAACTGAAGCGTCAGTGAAAAGTGCCCTCTGCGTATTATTGCTGCCTGCGCTTTCGCCGCCCAGACTGAAGCTGCGCAGATGCGCTCGCGTCAGTGGCGGCGCTCTGGTTGGACCAGAGTGAGTTTAGACCTATCCGCACGAGTTATCCAGCAAACAGGCGTCGTACATCTATATCGACAACCGGTGAAAGAGGGTGTTCACGATTTATCTTTTCACTGAAGAAGTGTATTGTCAGTAGCTAATGAGTGCGGCGCGACTGACGCCGCGATGCCTCCGTTGGGCAAGAAGGGCGGCGGGGGAGCTGGGGGGTCCGGTGCGACGCGGCCGCTGACGGAGTGGAGCGGCGCGAAGGACGACGTGAAGGGGCGCCTCGATCAAGGCTGCACGCCCTTCACCTGGCTCAGGAGCGGAGGCCACACGAAGACACGATTGATGGGTGCAACTCTCCATGACGATAACGATAGATCCGCCGCACCGTGAGTCTGCATCGTGGCAGAGTGAGGTTCTACAAATCGCATAGACATTCACTCCTTCTAGCCTTAGATTTGAAAATAAAAAAATAAAAATAACTGTACCAATTACCAATTGCATTATCGCGCCTGTTGTGGTTTAATCGGAGTCAGAGTCGATCTCGTCCTCCGCCTTTTTGTTCATGCGGCTCCAGAAGCCGCCGCCACCGCCGCCGCCGCCGCCGCCGCCCTGCTCGTCGTCCGAGGACGCGCCCGAAGACGCCGTCGTCTTGGTGAACGTGGTGGCCTCCTGCTCCTCCTGCGACTCCGCAACCGTGGTGGTGGTCACCGTGGTGTAGCGGCGCTAATTGAATTTGAAAGCAAAATTTAAACCCAGATCATCACATTTTAGTTTCAAGAGCTGAATTACAGGCGCTTTGAACGTGGGCTTCACGGGGTCAACCTGCACCGCCTCACCGTGGTGTACGTGGTGGACATCTCCTCGTTCGACTCGCGGCTCATCGCGGAGGAGGTGTTCAGCCGCGCCAGGGAGGAGGAGGATGCGTTCACCGCGCTGGTCGAGGAGGTTGCGTTCACCGCACTCGTAGAGGACGTGTTCACCGCACTCGCAGAGGAAGTGTTCACCGCACTGGTAGACGAGGAAGAGGCGTTGACCGCACTCACAGATGACAAGTAGTTCGACTGAGCCGCAGCCACGAAGGTGGAGGAGGACGAGGTCTCCACCGCCGCCGCCTCGCTGGCGCTGGCGCTGGCACCGGCGCTGGAGCTGGTCTCCAGGCTCTTGAAGTACGCGGTGTCAATTGCCTCGGCCGCCTCGGCGAAGGCGGGACTCCGCACGGTGTCGTCGGGAAGCTCGACGCCGTCGTTCTCATCCTTGAGGGGCGTCCCACCGAGCCGCTTCCGCACCCCCTGCGCGGTAAGCAGCTCGCTCCAGCGCCCCTTGGCCACGTCCTGCCGCTCTGTGCTGTCCACTATGGCCTGCAGCGAGTCGCGCTCGCGCTTGGAGTCCTGTGTGTGTGCAAGTGCACGTTCATGGCATGTTAGCTTCAGGTTGATGGGACACTAAGTTCAGGTTGATGGAATGTTGGGCTCAGGTCGATAAGATGGTTGGTTCGGGTTGAGAGGATGCGCCGATTGAGGTTGAGGTGTGTGTGTTTACCTCGAGGCTTTGCTTGCACACGTCGAAGTCATCCTTCATCTCTTCGAAGCGGCCGGCCAGCTCCTCCACCGCCACCGCCGCCTTGACCACGTCGGTGTCGCCGCCCTCCACGCAGGGGCTTACACTCGTCCACTTCTCAGCTCAACCTGAGCCGTTTCTGACACAAAATGCACCCGACACCCCCCCTACTACCCCTTAAACACCCCTTAAACACCCCCTAATTGCACCCCCTATCATACACAAAGCGCCTGCGTTGAGCCGAAAAGTAGACGAGTGTAAGCCCCTGCCTCCACCGGGCTCTGCCCCAGCCGGATCTTGCGCGTCAGCTCCTTGATGCGCCGTACGTCCTCCTTCGCATAGATAGTCGCCTCCTCCGCGCCGGTGGCGCGCCGGTGGCAAGACTGCGCCCACTGCACCGCGGACTCCTCTTCACAGGGTCACATGCATCACGCCGCCTTACACAATGGTTTCTAAAACGATGCCATTTAACTCAACAGGGTTTACACTGTGGTGCATCACGTGGCAGCAGGCATCGCAACGCTAGACTGGGTTTCATGTGTGTTGATGGATAACGTGGCAGGCATGGCATGTATGATCCACGTCGCCTCGCCTTCTCGTTCATGGCGGCGGCCAGCTCGTTCTCCAGCGCGACGATGCGGGTCTTGGCCGCCTGCCCCTTGCTGTATCGGCGCAAGTTAAAATTGAAAGCAACGTTTGAAAGCGGTTCATTACATTTTAGTTTCAAGAGCTGCAACCAGGCGTGCTTTCAACTCGGGTGTTGATGTTGGCAACCTGCACCGCCCTACCTTGGCCAGCAGCTCCTTGCAGCGGTCGCGCAGGCCATCCGCGCTCGCCGCGTGGTCCTTAAACTCTAGCATCCCGCGCGGCGTCGCCCCGCCTGAGCCAAAGGCCCACCAGATAATTGCTCGCCACGTCATAAAATACCATTCAAGTGAAGATACAAGCTTTTGAAATGCGTGTCGGGGGTTGATGGCCCGGCGGGCAACATCCGCCAGGCCCCGCCCTCAGGTTAGGCTTTAGGATCTAGGGTTTAGCGTTTAGGGTCTAGGGTTTAGAATTTAGGGCTTAGGGTTTAGGGGTTTGGGTTCTGGCAGGCCCCGCCCTGGGCGTCCGGGCTCTCCTCCTCCCAGTCCTCGGACAGGCTGCGCGCCAGGTCCACCGCGGCGGCGTCCTCCACCGCCTTGGCCGCCTGCAGCGCCTTCACCTCCCGCTCCGTCACCTTGGTGTCCACCCCCAGCCCCATCAGCCGCGACATCAGCACCTGCATCTGGCCCCGCACCACCTGCATCTCCGGGGAGTTGTGGATGTCCTCAGAGGAGGCGCCAGCGCCGGAGGAGGAGGAGCGCGCCACAGCCAGCGACTGGCGCAGCGCATCCAGCTGCTCCTGTAGCTCCACCGCCCGCGCCCAGGGGCTTACACTCGTCCACTTTTCGGCTCAACGTAAGCACATTTTGTGGGTACATTGGGTGCATGATTTTGCCCCAGTCTATTCGACAGGGGGGCCCGTGGAGGTGTGGCCAACACGGCTTAGATTGAGCTGAAAAAGGCGAAGAGTGTAAGCCCCTGCCCGCGCCTCCGCCGTCTTCAGCTTCGCGCCAACATCGCCGGTATAATCCGAATCGCCCGAAGCGGTGAACTTTGAGTCGGTCGTGACCGTCTCGGAGGTGCTGCGGTACGCCTTCCCGCTACGAGTGGCCTCAATCCTGGTGATGTCCTCGTTGTCGGAACCGGAATCCCCCATCCCGTCACCCGCCTTGTCGATCGCGCCCCCGAGCGTTGCGCCGAACCCCTTCTTCTTCGGAGCCGCCTCCTCCTCCTCGTCAGAATCCATGCCCTCCCCAGCCCTGTCAATGGCGCCTCCCAGTGGGGCCGAGTAAATCATGCTCGTCACGTCATAGGATGTCAAGTGAGTCTCCAACAAGGCCTAAACCGCTGCGGATACAGTGTCATTTGACTCACGAAGGTCTAAAATGCTGAGGTCTCAAACGCTGCGGATACGGTGTGATTTGACTCACGAAGGTCTGGAATGCTGCGATCTAAAATGCTGCGGATGACGTGGCGAGCACAAGTCATTGAGCCCAACCTCCGAGAGTGGCGCCGAAGCCCTTCTTCTTGGGCTTGGAGGTGGTGGTGAGCTCCACGTCATCGATCTCCTCGTTGTAGCGGCGCAAGTTGAATTTGAAAGCAAATTTTGAAGGCGGTTCATCATATTATAGTTTCGAGCGCTTACTTCCAGGCGCTTCCAACAAGGGTTTCATCGGTCCAACCTGCACCGCCCTACCTCGTCATCCTCGCCATCGCTGCCCTCCATGACCGTGGTGTAGCGGCCAAGTTGAATTTGAAAGCAAAGTTTGAAAGCGGTTCATCATAAACTAGTTTCAAGCGCTGAAAGCACAGGCGCTTTCAACACGGGTTTTGATACTGTCAACCTGCACCGCCCCGCCGTGGTGGTGACCGTGGTGACTGTGGTGGTGGTGTACTCCTCCTCCTCCTCCTCGGCGGTCTGCTCCGTGCGGGAGGAGGACGACTTCTTCGCGGAGGAGGAGGTGGTGATGCGGGTGGTGCCGGTGCCGCCCGCGTCCACGTCGTCGTTGCCGCTGCTGTAGTCGCTGTCCTCCTTCATGCGCTAGTGCCACCGCTTCATACTGAAAGCAAAATTCGAGGGCAATTCATCACAACTTAGATTTGAGAGCTGAAACTGAGCGCAATTTAGGGTCAACCCGCACCGCTCCACCATGCGGTCCAGCGCCGCTCCGAAGCGACCGCTCTTCTCCTTCTTGGGTCGCGCGTTCAGCTCCTTGGACAGCGCCGTCTTGGCGTTCTTGACGCCGTCGTCGCCCTTGAGGAACGCCGCTGCGGAGATCATCTCGCCGTCGGAATCCGAATCGTCCGCCGGGGGCGGCGGCGGCGGCGCGCGGGGTGCCGCTTCGGCTTCCGCCAGGAGCCTCCGAAGCTCGTCGATCTCCAACTCGAGGTTGGAGACGCGGCTGGTCATGGCGGCGAGGCGCGCGGTGGCGTCGTCGCGCTCGCCCGACAGCGCGCGGCGCACGGAGGTGATCTCCGCCGTCAGCCGCGTGGTCTCGCTGCGCATCGCGGCTGTGTGCTCGCTGGCAACGCGCGCCGCCGCCGCCTCCGCCTCCGCCGCCGCTACACCCAGGGCCTGCCAGATATATTCCGCCACGTCATGGAACATCCCTGAACTAAAGAAACGAATGCGTTGGATGATGTGGCGAGAAGCGTGTGCCAGGCGTTACCCGCGCGTGCCGCCGCAAGCTCCGACTTGACATCCTCCAGGCCCCGCTTGGCCTCCTCCATGTCCGACCGGAGTGTCAGCTCCTGGGCGCGCGCCGCGGACAGCGCCGCCTCCGCCTCTGCCAGCTTGACACCCGCGTCGCCCTCCGCGGCGGCCAGCTGCCGTTCCAGGCTCATCACCTTGTTCTTCAGGAACGTCTCCAAGTGCTAGGGGCTGGCAGCTGTCGCTGGCCACGTCATAGAATGACATTTCATACGAGAAACGAGGGTGAAAGACGCGTGTCGAGGGTTTAGGGAAAGACGCGTGTTGACGACGTTGCGGGCAACATCTGCGAGGCCGTACCTCGCGGCGGGAGGCCTCCAGCTCGTTGCGGGTCTGGGAGAGGTCCTCGGCGCGGCGTGTGGCAGCCTCCAGCTGCTGCTTCAGCGACGTTTCGGATCCGGCTAGTACGGCCCGCCACAAAATACTCGAAACATCACGCGGGCGCCATTTCACTCAAGCAACGAGGGTGGTGGCAAATGTGTTGAAGGATGTTCACCATGTGAAGCGCCTTGAGGCTCGATGAATGTAAAAACAATAAAAAAATGTATTGGAAGGATGTCTTGAGCAATTTCGTCCAGGCTTTACCCTGGAGGGTGACGAGGCGGCGGTTGGCGGCGTCGAGGTCGTCGCGGACGGCGTCGAGGTCGGCGGCGGCGGCCTCCGCGGCGTCGTCCGCCTCCGCCGCCGTCCGCGCCGCGCCCGTCGTCACGCGCTCCTCCTCCTCCCTCACGCCAGGGACCACCAGGCATTGGGGTTTAGGTTTTAGGGTTTGTGGTTTAGGGTTTAGGGTTTAGGGTTCAGGGTTTGGGGATTAGGGTCTTGGGTTCAGGGTCGAACCCTAAACCCTAAACCCTGGAACCTGCCAGGGCCCGACAGACATTCCTCGCCGCGTCATAGGACGCTATTGCACTCAAGAGGGAACGGGGGAGCAAGCCAGGGCCAAGGATTCGGACACGGGACAATGCCTTGCCGCGTCAGATGGCATCTAAACGCAAGGGATTCATTACAATGCGTTTTGATGACGTGGGTGGCATAATCCGGCGGGCCCCACCTGACGCGGGTCTCCAGGAAGGTCTTCTCCTGCTGGATGATGGTGACGCGCTCCGTCACGGTGGTCAGCTCTGTGCGGATGGTGGTGATGCGGCTCTCGTACCGCGACTTCTCCAGCGACCACGCGTCCTCCGCCTCGGCCAGTGCCGCGGCGGCCTGCTCGCGCTCCACCTGGCGCCAGGGGCTTACACTCGTCCACTTCTCAGCTCAACGTGAGCCGTGCCTGTCACAAGAAAACACCCTACACACCCTGCACACCCCCTTAACACAAGCTACACAACCCCAACGCGCACCCCCTATCCCATACAAAGCGCTCAAGTTGAGCTGAAAAGTGGACGAGTGTAAGCGCCTACCTTGCGGCCCTCCCTCTCGGCCGCCAGCACGGCCTCCAGCTTCACCTTGTCCGCGTCGGCGGCTGTGAGCGCCGCCGCGGACGACTGGGTTGACCGCGTCAGGTCGCCCTGCAGCCGCTCCTCCAGTGCCGTCAGCTCACCCTGCGCGTTCAGGTTGTCATGGGATGTCAGGATTTAGGGTTTAGGTTTCAGGGTTTAGGGTTTAGGGGTTAGGGTTTAGGCTGCGCGTTCAGGTTGTGATGGGATGTCAGGTTCAGGTGCATGGGTGGAAGATGCGCAAATTACACTATGTTCACGTGGACTCCAGGTTTAATAAGTATAGGTACTCTATGCTCAGGTGGATGTATCGAAGACGTGTCGGCACACTCCGCTCAAGTGGATAGGTTGAAGATGCACCGGTGCGCTATGCTCAAGTGGGTGGGTAAAAGAACATGTACCGGCACACTACGCTGCGATGGATGGGTTTGGTTACCTGGAGGCGCTCGATCTCGGCGCGGTGCGCGGCGAGGGTGGCCTCCGCCTGCTGGCCCGCCGCCAGGGGCTTACACTCATTCACTTTTCAGCTCAACATGAGCGCTTTCTGTGAGACAGGGGGTGTATTTAGGGGTTGTTTGGGGGTATCAAGGGGTATCAAGGGGTGCCCAGGGTGTATTCTGTGCCAGAAACGGCTCAGGTTGAGCTCAAAACAGGACGAGTGTAAGCCCCTGCCCGCCGCCTGCTCGTCCGCCTTGCGCCCCTCGCGCTCCGCCGCCAGCGCCGTCTCCAGCCGGCTCTTGTCCTCGGTGTACGGCCCATTGAATTTTAGGGTTTAGGGTTCAGGGTTTAGGGTTTAGGGTTGAGGGTTTAGGGTGGCACATATTACACTCGCCACATCACGCTCGCCACATCACAGGGTGGCACGTTACTCGAGAAGAGAATCATCGAACAACGTTTGATGACTAGGCCCGGTGGAAGACGCGGTGGGTGTCCTACCTTGTTGGCGGCGGAGAGCGCGGCGGCGGAGCTCCACTGCGTCTGCACCTGCTCCGCGCGCCGCGCCTCCTTCTCCGCGGCCACGGCGGCCTCCAGCTTGGCGGTCTCGGCGTTATGGGCGCGCAGCGCGGCGGCGGCGGCGGCGGCGGCCGCCGCGGCGTCGGTGTCGCCCCGGCGCTCGAGCGCTTTCGCGGCTTCCGCGGAGGCGCGCTCGGACTCCGTGCGGCGCGCAGTCTTCTCGTCGTTCAGTTGACGCTCGAGTTGAGCCTTGTCGCTGTTGGCGGTACGCGCGGCATCCGTCGCCAAGCTCGCGAGCTTGTCCTCCTCGGCGGCGCGCGCTGCCTTCTCGGCCGCGATGGCCGCCTCCAGCCGCGCCTTCTCCTCGCCGTGCGCCCGCACCGCCTCTGCCAGCTGTGCCTTGGTGTAGCGGCGCAGGTCGAAATTGAAAGCAAATTTGATAGCATTTCATTACATGGTAGCTTCGAGCGCTGAAACCATACGTGCTTTCAACATGGGTTTCGAAACTGCCAACGTGCACCGCCCTACCTTGTACCCCTCCTCCTCCTGGCGCCGCAACGTGCGCTCCTCCACCAGCAGCCTCTCGATGCGGGTCTTCTCCTCCGTGATTGTGGTGACGGAGGTGGTGATGCTGGAGTAGCGGCTGGATGAGGCGCCGGACTCTGCCTCGCGCTCGGCCCGCTCCTCCGCGAGCTGCTCCTCCAGTCGGCGGATCTCCACGCGCAGCTCGGCGGCGAGGGCGGTCAGGCGGCGGATCTCTTCCGTAGCGGCAGCATTCTCTGCTTCGCGCGTAGTCTGCTCTTCCTTGAGAGAGTTCTCGAGGGCGGTGCGCTCGGCGGAGGAGGAGCGCTGGAGGGTGAGGTAGGAGTCCTCCGCCGCCCTGCGCTCCTCGCGGCGCTCGGAGCGCTCCGACTCCAGCGCCGCCGTCACCTGCTGCAGCTCCTGCTTCAGCGCGGCCAGCGCGGCGGCCGCGGCCTCCGCGCTGCGCTCCGCCGCTGCGCGCTCCGTCACGCGCTCCTCCTTCTTCGCCGCCAGCTGCGAGTTAGCGGTACACGTTATATAGGATGTTAGGTTCACGTTGAATGATGTTAGGTTCGCGTTAACAGCCAAGGATGTTAGTTCATGTTGAATGATGTCAGGTTCGCGTTGATTGCCCATAGGATGCTAGGGTTGACACCTGGGATTGCAGCGTAGAGATGTCCTGCGACAGCTGTAGGATCCGGCGGTCGTACACGGTGACGGCCTCGGCGTGGCGCTCCGAGTCCTTGCGGCGCGCCTCCTGCTCCGCCTCCAGCGCCGCCTCCAGCTCGTCGCGCGCGCTCTGCGCCGCCTTCATGTAGCGGCGCAAGTTGAATTTGAAAGCAAGGTTTGAAAGCGGTTCGTCATAATCTAGCTTCAAGCGCTGAAACCATAGGCGCCTTCAATTCGGGTTTTGATACTGTCAACCTGCACCGCCCTACCTTGAGCGCCGCCATCGCCGCCGCGCCCGACCGCTCCTGCTCCTCCTCGCAGGGCCCAGCCGTTTGCCTCCCCCAATCACAGGTTAGCACTTAACTCAGCAATCGAGGGTGTTCAATGTGGAGAACGGCGCTGCAGGGTGGGCGAGTCAAAGCGGCGAGCCCTGCCGTGGTGTGCATGAGCACGAGGCGGTCGGTCTCCACCCGGTGCGACTCGCGGATGGTGACGATGGTCTCACGCAGCTCTGTCTCCTTGATGTAGCGGCGCAAGTTGATTTTAAGAGCAGAAATTGGAAGCAGTACAATACACTTTAATTTCAAGCGCTTAGTTCCAGACGGTTTCAACTTGGGTGTCATAGGGTCAACCTGCACCGCCCTACCTTGATGACCAGCACGCGGTTCTTCTCTTTCTCCTCCGCGCCCAGGGAGGACTGCGTGGACCGCGCGCCCTCAAACTCTGCCAACTTCTCCGCCAACTGTTCCTCCAGCTCGGTGATCCTCGCCTGGAGCTCAACGGTGACCGTCTCGGTGCGCGTGTTGGACTCCGCCAGCAGGAGGCGCAGGTCGGCGAGGGCGGCCTCCGCGGTGTCTCGCGCCTCCTCCACCTTGGTGTAGAGGCGCAAGCTGAAACTGAAAGCAAAATTGAAGCAAAATTGTAAGCAGTTCCTCATATTTTAGTTTCAGGTGCGAATTTCCAGGCGCTTTCATCGTGGGTTTCATAGGGTCAACCTGCACCGCCCTACCTTGGCCAGCGTGCGCACCTCCTCGGCGGCGCGCTCCAGCTGCGCCGCCTGCACTCAGGGGCTTACACTCGTCCACATTAGAGCTCAACTTGAGCAACTCCTGTACACATTCATGAGTTGAGTTGGGTTATACGGTGGACAGAGGAGCTCAAGTTGTGCTGAAATGGGAACGAATGCAAGCCCCTGCCTCCAGCGCCTGCACCGTCACGCACAGCTCCTCCACCTCGTCGCTGCTCGCGGTCTTGCGCTCCGTTGCGGCGGCCAGCCGCATGCGCAGGATCCCGTTCTCCACACGCAGCGCCTCCGAGTCGGTCTTGGAGGCGTCGCGCTCCTTCCGCATCGCCTCAACCCCGGGCCGCCCAATCGTCCCCTCTTCACCTCACATCAAGCACCTTCGAGGATATCTACGAATAGCTTCACGGACAGAAATTGCTCAAGTTGAGCTGAAATGGGAACGATTGAGAAACTGCTCAAGTTGAGCTGAAATGGGAACGATTGTGATGAGGCCCTGCCTCCAGCGCATCGCGAAGATCCTTGACGGTCACCGAGTTGGCCTCCACAGTGGCGGTGAGCAGGCGCTCCGACTCGCGCAGCTTGTCGCACGCCTGCTCCGACGCCGTCAGCGACTGCTGCACATCCGCCAAGTCCTTCGCCCAGGGCCGTGTAGGCAGCACTGACCTATTTACAAACCGCTCGCTCATGGGGCACCAGTACACCACTGACACTGACCTGGTTACAAACTGTTGGCTGGTAGTGCACCAATAGGTCCGAACAAGGGCCGGTAAAGTGACCCCAAAATTTACCAGTTACAGACTGTAAAAGTACTTTAGGGTTTAGTTCTTAGTTCTTAGAGATTTCCCCACGAGACGACCCCCCTAATACCCCCCTAATACCCCCCTAAAATCAAAATATACCCCTCTTAAGTGGTAAATTCTGGGGTCACTTTACCGGCCCTTGCACGGACCTAACCAATGCACCAGGCATGTGACGCCCTGCCTTGGCCAGCTGGTGGCGCTCGGCGCGCTCCTGCTCCAGGTCGCGCTCCGCCTCCTTGCGGCGCCGCTCCTCCTCCGCCAGCCGACCCAGCGCCCACCTGCAGGGTTCTCACCAATACTGCCTCCACACGTTATAGGATGGCATCTCCACTCAACGAGGGCTTAACGTGTGGTGGATGACCTGTGCTCGCCGGGTCAGATTACGGCATCGTCACTCAAGAAGCGAGGGTTTGCAACGTGGCCGATGATGTGGTGAGCATCCGTACACTATGCACGTGAGCCTGCCTCCGCCTGGCGGCTGTCCGCCGACTCCGCGCGCGACCGCCACAGCACCACGTCCTCCTCCACCAGGACCAGCTTCTGCCGCGCCAGCATAGTCTCGGACTCGCTGTCCGCCCCCGTCACGCCCACCTGCACGGCCAGCTCGCGCGTGTCCGCCACGGCAGTGGCGGCGGCGTCCGCGGTGTCGCTGGAGGCCTGGATGGCGAACGACGCGGTGCGGGGCGCCATGCCGTCGCACGGCGCCTGCACGCCGCTGTCCCGCCGCGTCACCATGCCGCTGTCCAGGGCCTGTCAGATAATGCTCGCAACGTCATATTATGCCGTTTAACTCAGGAAACGAGGGTCAAACGTGTGGATGATGACGTGGAAGGGTCTATCCGCCAGCCCCTACCGCTATCGGGCGCCTGGATGCCGCTCTCGCGGAAGCGGCGCGCAATCTCCGGCGCCTGCACGCCCCAGTCGCGCGTCTTCACGGGGGAGGGGATGGCCATGGCGCGGCTCTTCTTCTGCGGGCTCCGCTTGCGCGGGCTCCGAGGCGGCGAGCCCGGGCCCACGAACGCGGCGCGCGACTTGCGCTTGTTCTTCGGGTTCGGGATCTTCGCCAGGAGGTTCTTGAGGTCCAGTGTGAAGCTGAGCCCGAACGGGTTGATGACGCGGCGTGTCAGCGGCTGGTCCCGCGCCTCCCGCGGTTCCTCGGGCGGAATTTCGGCAGCACGGGACTTCTTCTCCAGCGGCGGCGGCGGCGGCGGCTTTGGCTTGGGAATCTCGGTGCCTCTGTCGAGGATCTCCTGCGCCTTTTTGGAGATCTTGGGCGTGTCGATGTCACGGCGCTCCACGTTGAGGAGGACGCCGCGGAGGAGGGCCTGTGCCGCTATGAGCAAGCAGTCAGGGGGCTGAGGTGGGTCACTGACATGACACTTGTTCCCGTGGTGGCTTACCCCAACTGAGGAGGGTCCGTGTCACCGTGTCACTCGTTTCTGTGGTAGCTTTCCTTGAGCAGCTAAGGAGGATCCGTGACGCTCATTTCTGTGGTTAGCTGAGGTGAGCACCTTCGACGTACAAGCTGAGCATGGTCCGTGGCGCTCGTTCTCGTGGTAGCTTAAGTTGAGCAACTTGCAGTCCGTGACACTCGTTCCAGTGGTTGCTTGAGTTGAGCACCTTCGAGGCACCAAGTGGGGATACCATGAGATGTGTGGCGGGGTAGTTGAGCAGGAAACGGGACGCCGTGTCGGGCCAGGGAGGGAGGGAGGGAGGGAGGGAGGTAGGGGGGGGGAACCGGCGAGCGTGTACGGGTGCGCTGGTACACCAAGCAAACAGTCAGGGGGCGTGGCACGTGGCAGGCCCCGCCACTGAGGAAGCTCTTGGGCTCAGGGATTTGCACATTCTTCTCCTTCCTGTCGGGTATCTCGTCGAAGGGGGGCACGGGCGCGCCCCGGCCCTTCTTGGTGTTGCCGCCGGGCGGGGGGGCTGCTCGCGGATGGGCCGAGAGGGATTGGGCGGGCTGTCAGAAACGGGAAACAATCCAGCTGCAACCTTCGGAGGTTACACTTGACAACTGCAATTTTGAGAGCAACTTGAAGACGCTCTCCTCCCTCCGCCTCCCTTTGAGCTTCAGCGATCCACGCGGGGTTGGGAGCCGGGGAAAGATGGGAGGTTCGCGCGACGCGTCGAGGTCCAATGGATGGATTGTTAGTATGCAAAGCCGCCCGTAGGAGGGGCGGACCCCGACATAGACGGCCAACGGGCACATCTTTTCAGGTACCGAAGTGAATTGTAGAACGATTGTCGGTCGGGAAGGGCATTCGAGTGAATTTGCTCACCTGGTTTTTCGCAGCCCTCGCCACCAAAGCGACACTCGTTCATCAGGGTCCGACGACAAATAATATCACGTGGGTCAACATAGGAGGATCACGCCGGCACGTGCGATGGGCTGAGACCCCGATATGCCGGGTTGCAAACTGGACCCGTCTCAAAGATTGTTTGTTGAGTTGGGGGAAATTCAAGTCACCCATGTCACGGCAGCCCCATCCACGGGGACCCGGATCAGCCCATGACGCCCGGCCTCGCCCCCCCTTGCAGGACACGTCGCACTGCTAACACTAACGCTGACAGACTGTGCGGGCGGCGACGAGACATAAGGCAACCACTAATCTCGGTCGGTGAGTCGGTTGACAGCCGTCAATCGTATCGCCCCTACCGCTGAGCCAGGCGAACTCTTTGCTGCCTTTCTCGAGGCGCCCCTCCACATCGTCCTTCGCGCCGCTCCAGTCCGTCAGCGGCCGAGTCGCCCCGGAGCGCCCCGCCCCCCCGCCGCCCTTCTCGCCCTGGGCAGGCATCGCGGCGGCAGTCGCGGCGCACCCACTACTGACAACGCATTTCGTGGAGCGAAGAGATAGCACTTGAACACCCTCTTTTCACTGGTATCGACACTCGTCTGGACGGATACGGATAACCCGCCCGCATAAACCCGTTTTTTTGTCTCCCAGTCGCTATCCGGCTAAACCCTAAAACGAGGGTACCGGGGGGGGGAAAGGTAGGATCTAGTTATTGCTCACCACGTCATAGAATGCCATGTGACTCAAGAAACGAGGATGTACAATGCGTAGAAGGATGTGTTGCCCCAAATCTATGTTGCAGGATGCGTTGAAGGTGCGTTGAAGGATTTCTGTGCTGAGGATAGGATGTGTGAAGGACGTGTTGAGCATTTTGTGCCAGGCCCCATGGCAAGGTCCTGGTGTCGGCTGAACGCAACTTCACGATGGAGTGGTAGGGTGGTGCAACAAGCTGAAACCCGTGTTGAAGGCGCCTGGTTTCAGCGTTTGAAACGAAAAGATTACACTGCAAAGGAGACTAATCTAGACTATTTCAACTAATGTATTGGTTTGTTTGCGGGTGCCAACCCTGGGCGGAGGAGGGCGGAGGACGGGGGGCGGAGGGTGGAGGGCGGAGGAGGGCGGAGGGCGGAGGAGGGCTCTTCTGGAGAAGGCAGCGGGACAAGCGCACGCTAACGCCCTGTTTCCGCTTCCTTGTTTCGCTCGCTGAAAATAAACCAGCATATCACGTGTACGAGTGCGTTGTAGAAGGTCCTCAATTTGCCACCATGCACAATCACGGTGCCGGCGGGTGCTTGGCGTACCACGCCTCCACCTCCGGCAGCGCCATCAGCCGCGCCATCATCGCCTTCACCTTGGGGTACCCGTCCACGATGGTGGTATCGATGCCGTCGTTGACGCCGCTCTCCAGCCACTGCAGGCGGGGCACGAACACAAAGTCGGCGATGGAGGGCTTCTCGGTGCCCGCCTGCAAGGGCCTGGCCACTCGTTCCCTTTCCAACTTAACTTGAGCAACTTCGAGGGAGTGGTTTCGGGAACTAACACTCGTTCGCTTCCAACTGAGCAACTTCCAGTCACTGGTGATACAACTACGAGTGGTTTCTGGGACAGATCCACAGCTGTGATGGCTGGCAGCTGAGCTGAAAAGCGAGCTAGTGCTGTGCTAGTGTGAGGCCCCGCCGCGAGCCAGCCGGTGGTGGACGCCGTGAGCTTGCGCTCGAGGTGGGCGAGGTGGCGCGGCAGCACCTCGTCGTTCAGCGCCGTGCGCACCTTCGTGCGGAACTCGTCCTCCATGTCGAACCCGAAGCGCGGTCCGTACTTGCTCACAGCGAGTCCCGCAAACATGTCCTCCTCCTCGCTCACTGCGGAACACATGAAAACACGTCAGTACGACGTGTACGGGGGCCAGGGCGAAAGCCTGGTGCCTCCTTTATATCAACGGGAGTCGACAGGAGAAGTGATTGCGCACCGATGCTGTCGATGTACGCGGCCTCGAGGGGGTCGGAGGGGTGGAGCCCGCCCAGGGCTCCCACGTAGCGCAGGATGGCCGAGGACTGCGCCAGTATGCGGCCATTTCCCACGTCGAGCGCGGGCACCTGCCCGTACGGCAGCTTGCCGCTCTCCCCCTTCCAGGGCCGTACGCCAGTCCCCTTGTCCTCGTCAGCCTACCAGCATGGGGAAGGTATATATTATTAAAATTTGGTATCAGCTCATCCGCCGCTTGCGCTGCCCCTAAAACCAGTGGCTGGCGGCGATGCTGGTGGCTCCCTGGTCATTGACAGCTCATCTACCACCCACGACGCCCATTGACACCATTGGCTGGCAGCGGCGCTGCTGGCGCCGCCGGAGGGACGCTCCGCCACGTCATAGTGGGCCGTGGATGGCCGCTCCCAACCTGACGTGACACCTCGAAGATGCGCAAGTGCAGCCGAAAAGGGAACGAATGAAATACTGTCAGACCTACGGTAGTTGAGCAGTGTGACGGCTGGCAGTTGAGTTGCAAAGGGGAAGCCCTGTCAGGCCCTGGACGGCGGCAACACGCAGGGCGGCGGGCGGTACGCAGTGTGTTTTACAGGTGCACTTGAGCACAGGGTCTTGCCTGCAATGCATTAAACTCTTCGCGCATGACCCGCACGTCCTCCAGCTCCACGTGCCCTACGGCGGCGCACAGGCGGATGGCCTCCGCCTTGCCCGGGATGTCAAAGTAGATAAGCGTGAGCACCATGGTTGCGGCCGGAGTGGGGGCGTTCGTTGCGGGAGCGTGCGTCGTGGTGTTGTGTTGATGAAGCGATGCGGTGTTCATGTTATTGTTGGAACTGAAACCCTAAACCACTAAACCCTAGTCTAACCTAAACCGGAATCAGCAGAAGAATGGGCACCCCCGCGCTTCGCTCGGCACAGTGTGCAACTCAGTTTGAGCGCGCAACGGAGGGCGAATGCGCGGCGGGGGTGCGCGGCCGTCGAGGCCAGGGGCCGCGCGCGGCCTCCCGGCGGTCCTCCTGGCCGCGCTGCTCGCGGCTCTGGCGCCGCGGACCGGCAGCAACCCCGCCAGCTTGCTCGGCGCCGTCGTCGACAACCCATCGTACCCACGCTCAAACTTTGCCATCACCACAACGACAAACTTTTACAACGGGCGCGGCCGGCTCAACGCATTCTATGGGCTCGACCGCCAGGAGCTGGGCGACGACCGTGCCGCGGGCGGGGCCTGCATTTCTGCGCATATTGTACCATTGCACATTCGCCGCATCCTCCTCCCTGGCCTGACTCGGCGTCCTGGCTGTGTGCATATAGAGTACCCGTACGCACCCACCGCATCCTTCTCCCCGGCCAGGATCGGCGTCCCCTGCCCAGCTCAACTTAAGCTGTCACAGCTGTCAGGCTGTGTGTTTGTGGGCCTGACGCGGCGTCCCCTTCCGAGCGCAACTTCAGCTATCACAGCTGTCAGGCACAGGTTCAGACCCCGAGCCCAGTCCTGTTGTCTGTGCTGACTCGTGGTACAGGAGAAGATGCCTGAGGGTTTGAGTTCTGAGTTGAGGTGACGCGGAAAGGAGTTGAGTGAGGCCCTGGCCGCGGGTGCGGGGGGTGCCGGCGCTGCCGCACCGCCCCAGCCATCGCTCCGCCGCCGTCTCTCCCAAGACTACCCGCCTGCACGACGATTGCTCGCCGAGGACGCGACAGAGGAGTCTGGTGATTCCTTCTACGGGCTTGACCAGCCGCCTCCGCCCTCGCCGCCTCCTCCGCCCTCCCCACCGCCGCCGCCCTCGCCGCCTCCACTGCCCTCACCGCCACCTCCGCCGTCGCCGTCGCCGCCGCCCTCGCCGCCGCCGCCTCCGAGCCCTCCGCCCCCGCCGAGCCCACCCCCGCCGCCGCCAAGCCCCCCGCCGCCGCCCAGCCCCCCTCCTCACGACGTCCACATCCACACCAACACCGAGGACGTGACGGTGGAGGAGGGGGATGCCTTCTATGGGCTAGAGACCACGGAGGAGCACTTGCACTACAGTCCGCCGCCTCCGTCGCCGCCGCCGCCTCCATTGCCGCCGCCGCCGCCCTCGCCGCCGCCGCCTCCATCGCCGCCATCGCCGCCGCCTCCTCCGTCCCCTCCGAGCCCACCGCTGCCCCCGAGCCCGCCGCCGTACGATGTCCACACGCACACAGCTGTGGAGGACGTGACGGTGGAGGATGGGGATTCCTACTACGGGCTGGGGCTAAAGGCGGGGACACTCGCGCAGGTGGAGACCTTGGAAACGCACTTGCACTACAGTCCTCCGCCGCCTCCCCCGCTGCCGCAGTCACCGCCACCGCCCCCCAGCCCCCCTCCGCCGTACGACATACACGTGCACACCACCACGGAAGACGTGCGGGTGGAGCATGGGGTAGGGACGATAAAATGTCGCCCGCCACGTCATCCAACACGTCTTAGACTCTCGTTATAGAGTTGAATGACAAGCTATGAAGAGGCGATCATCATTCACCTGGCCCTGCAACGCTCACCACTTCATCAACACTTGTACCCTCAAATCTTGAGTGGAATGGAATCCGATGACGTGGGGAGCAACATCTATCAGGCCCTACGTACGCTGACACGCATTTTGAGCCCTCGGTTCTTGAGTTAAATGGCGACTTTTGACGTGCGAGCAATTTCTGCAAGGCCCTCCATGGGGGATGAGTTCTACGGGCAGGGCCTTGCACCTGACACCAGTTTCCGTTTCAGCTCAACTTAAGCCGTGTTGTCCCTTCCCTGAAACCGATTAAGTTATCCCAAGTGATACCATGACGATTCGCAAGTTGAGCTGAAAAAGGAACGATTGGCCAGGACAGGGAGTGAGACAGCAGGATGCGGCGAGTATGTACGGGTACCCCGGTACAATATGAGCAAACGAGCGGTTGAGCTGAGAAGGGATGAAGTGTAAGGCCCGGTGTGCGGGCTGGGGCTTCCGGTTGGGTCACTGGCGCAGGTGGAGGTTCCGGGGGAGACACACTTGCACTACAGCCCGCCGCCGCCGCCGCCGCCACCTGTTTCCCCGCCGCCGCCGCCACCGCCCGCGCCGCCACCGCCGCCGTCGCCGCCCCCCGGGTATTCCAACACCGCGGCGCCCGCTTTCATCGCCTCCAAGGGCGTGGCCTACCCCGCAGTAGGGGCCGGCAGAAAATAACCCTAAACCCCAAACACCAAACCCTAAACCAAAAAATCCTACAAACCCTGCGGTGTAGGGCCCGGCAGAAAATGCTCAAAACATCCAGGCGGGCGGCATTCAACTCAAGAAACGAGGGTTGGCAAACGTGTTGAATGACGTTTTGAGCAATTTCCGCCAGGCACTACCTCGCGGCGCCGTTCGCGGGCGTGACCGAGACCGCGGTCGTGCTGGAGGCAGAGCCGGGCAGTACCACTGTCTGTTGAGAATTTGATCTCCACAGTATACAGTCATTTGATGTCAAGGCCTTTCGCGCCACAGGTTATAGACCCACCACGCTGACACTGCTATCAGTAAACAGCAAAGGAGCGCAATTTCGTTGTGACGCTACCAGCAATCGCATATATGTGTAATCAGTGCAGCTGGATTAGCGTGCGCCAAGCGAGGCGACTAGAGCTAGCCGCCGCGTCTTTTCAATTATTCATTTATTTGCACGGCCGTGGGTTGCGGTGCAACTGGACGCGGCCGGCACCGTATACTACCTGGCCACGTCGGCCGCCTACAGCGTGGTGCTGGACGCCGCCACGGTACGGCCCGGCATACATTGCTCAAAATGTCCTTCTACACATTTGTCACCCTCGATTCTTGAGTTATATGCCATCTCGTGATGATTGAGCATTTTCTGCCGGGCCCTATACCACGGGGATCGGGCGCAGGGTGCCGAGCCCCGCGGAGGTTCGCGTTGGTACCAGCGGAGGAGCCGGCACGTGGGCAGGGGCTTACACTCGTCCACCTTTCGGCTCAACGTAAGCG
>Ga0307489_10000935_pt1 | contig 18652 bp, 10 predicted proteins | sample SB12metaG_FD_202247 | JGI IMG/M metagenome (GOLD analysis project Ga0307489, IMG submission 202247) | Sea-ice brine microbial communities from Beaufort Sea near Barrow, Alaska, United States - SB 1.2 | ecosystem: Environmental > Aquatic > Marine > Coastal | place: USA: Alaska | collected...
CTTCGTTTGCTGGACCTGAAAACACTTTAAACTCAACATTTTTTAGAATATCAGCAACATCAACAATCTCTAAGGGATTACGAAGATCTGGTTTATCAGATCCAAAGCGAGTCATGGCTTCAAGATAAGTCATGCGTGGAAAAGTACCTAAATCAACACCCATCAACTCTTTAAACAAGTTAGCAATCATCGTTTCAGCAACTTCCATCACTTGATCACTGCTCATAAACGAGGTTTCAATATCAATTTGAGTAAACTCTGGTTGTCTATCAGCACGTAAGTCTTCATCACGGAAACATTTTACGATTTGATAATAACGCTCCATTCCAGACATCATCAACAATTGTTTATATAATTGTGGCGATTGAGGCAGTGCAAAAAAACTACCTTTGTGAGTACGACTCGGCACTAAATAATCACGAGCACCCTCAGGGGTTGCGGCGGTAAGAATAGGTGTTTCAATATCGATAAAACCTTGGCCCTCTAATGACGCTCGTACTTTAGAGGTCACTTTTGCACGAAAACGCATACGTTCTGTCATTTCAGGGCGACGTAAATCAAGGTAGCGATATTTTAAACGCTGCTCTTCAGAGTTATTTTGGTTAGGGTCAAGGGGTAGAGGGGCTGACTTGTTTAAAATGGTGAGTTCTAAACCTAAAACCTCAATAGCACCGGTTGCCATTTTCTTATTTATTTGTCCTTCTGGACGAGCACGAACAGTACCTTTGAGCTGAACACAAAACTCATTACGCAAGCTGTTAGCGGTTGCTAAAACATCTGGTAGGTCTGGGTCATAAACAACTTGAACTAAGCCTTCACGGTCGCGGAGATCTAAAAAGATCACAGCCCCTAAGTCACGACGTTTATTTACCCAACCACAAAGGGTTACTTCTTGACCAATATGAGATTCGTTAACCTCACCACAATAAAGACTACGCATTTGTTTTTCCTGAAAGTGACACTAAATGTTCCCACCTAAAAAATACCTGCAAGAGTAAAGCATTTTGTTGATAGAATAAAAATCTCGATAGTATAAAGCAATCACATCTAATGTCACCTGTGAACATCAGTTTCCCTTAGTTAATATTTCAGTTAAAATAGTCGCTATAAAATTTATCACGACTCTAACAAGAAATTTACCAATGTCTCCATCTAAAACTGATGTCATATTTTCAAACAAACAAAACCAAGTAAAAGACTTTACATTTGATGCACAAGTCGTTGAAGTATTTCCTGATATGATCAGCCGTTCAGTACCTGGTTATAATACCATCATCGAAACCATCGGCCATTTAAGCCAACGGTTTGTCACCGACAATTCCAATGTTTATGATTTAGGCTGTTCATTAGGTGCAGCAACATTAGCAATGCGCCAAGGTATTACAGCCCAGAATTGTAACCTTATCGGTATTGACAACTCTTCAGCGATGGTTGAACGTTGTAAAATGCATGTTAAGGCCTATAAAGGGCAAACCCCTGTTGAGATCGTCGAAGGTAATATGCTAGACACCGTCATTGAAAATGCTTCCATGGTAGTGCTTAACTTTACTTTACAATTTATTGAACCAGAACAGCGACAAAGCTTAATTAATAAAATATCAAAAGGTTTAAATTCTGGTGGTTTATTAGTCATTTCTGAAAAAATATCAGACAATGATGACATTTGCCGTGATTTACTTATCGACTTACATCATAACTTTAAACGCGCAAATGGCTATAGTGACCTAGAAATTGCTCAAAAACGTACTGCACTTGAAAATGTGATGCGCACTGATACTCTAGAAGTCCACCGACAAAGATTATCTGAAGCGGGATTCTCTCATGTTAGCCCTTGGTTTCAGTGCTTCAACTTCTTTTCACTTATCGCTATTAAAGCGTAAAAACATTAAAATAAAATCAATGACTTCATTTAATAAATTCTACCAAAAAATAGCCACTAACCGTTTAAGTCACTGGCTAAATATACTTCCTGCACAATTAAGTGACTGGCATAACAATAACTTACATGGTGAATATAAACATTGGCAAAAAACACTCGACGCCCTACCTCAACCAAAAAATGACTCCCCGGTTGATCTTACTAACAATGTATCTGTTGGTAGTAGTTTAGATGTTGAAACAGGTGTTATCAGTCAAGGCGAGTATAAACGATTAGACAATCTATTAAAAAAGTTAAAACCATGGCGTAAAGGCCCTTATCACATTCATGGTTTGCATATTGATACCGAATGGCGAAGTGACTTTAAATGGAACCGTTTACTACCTCACATCAGTGAATTAACAGATAAATACGTTTTAGATATAGGTTGTGGCAGCGGTTATCATTTATGGCGTATGCGTGGTGCTGGCGCTAATTTTGTTGTCGGTATTGACCCCACACAGCTATTTTTAATGCAGTTTAATGCCATTCAACATTTTATTAATGATGACAATGTGCACTTATTACCCTTAGGTATCGAACAACTGCCTCAATTAAAAGTTTTTGATACCGTATTTGCTATGGGCGTTTTATACCATAGACGTTCACCTATCGACTTTCTTTATCAGCTAAAAGCTCAATTAGTCAAAGGTGGCGAATTAGTCTTAGAAACCTTAATTGTTGATGGTGATGAAAATACGGTACTTGTTCCTGGTGAGCGTTATGCCAAAATGCGCAATGTTTGGTTTTTACCGAGCGCAGCAGCTATGTGTGCTTGGCTTGAACGTTGTGGTTTTAAAAACGTTCGTATGGTTAATAGCGATATTACCGCGCTTGACGAACAGCGAAAAACTGATTGGATAGATACCGAGTCATTAAAAGACTTTATCGACCCCAACGATCCAACAAAAACAATCGAAGGTTACCCTGCGCCACAGCGAGCTATTTTTATCGCTACGACATAGGCTGATTAATTCTATATCTTGCGCAAAGCCAATATTCAAGTAATGTATATTGTCATAGGTAAAAGTGGTTTTATTGAATACCGTTATTTAAACACTAGTGATGCAGGAATTTTATGAACAAAATGTGGGTAGAGCGTAAACAAGCAAGTGTCACTAAGCGTCAGCAGGATCACCGCAGTCCTTTTCAGCGAGACCGTGCCCGGATATTACATTCAGCCTCATTTAGACGGCTTCAATCTAAAACTCAAGTAATGGGCAGTGGTCAAAGTGATTTTTACCGCACCCGATTAACTCATTCTCTTGAAGCATCTCAAATTGGCTCGGGTATCATCGCTCAATTAAGATCAAAGTACGCCGCATTATGTCGTCAATTATTTCCTGACGACGATACGTTAATTGAGTCAATTTGCCTAGCACATGACATTGGTCACCCACCGTTTGGTCATGGAGGTGAAATTGCCTTACATTTTATGATGCGCAATCATGGGGGCTTTGAAGGAAATGGGCAAACATTCAGAATTGTTGCTCACTTAGACCCCTTCAGCGAACACGCAGGAATGAATCTAACGCGACGGTCATTATTAGGTTTACTCAAATACCCACAAACCATTGAACAATTAACCAATCAGCAAGCTGTTGACATTCCGGATAATCATCGACAATTAAAAGCTGGCGACTGGCATCCACCTAAAGGCATTTATAGTGATGACCTAGCATTACTAAACTGGGTACTTGCCCCGCTATCAGCTAATGACAAAGAACAATTTCAACAAATAAAAGTGAATACCGATACACACCATAAAACACTTTTTAAGTCACTTGATTGTTCAATTATGGAATTAGCTGACGATATTGCTTACGGGATACACGATTTAGAGGATGCTATTGTCACTGGTATTGTCAATCGTAACGACTTTGACACGCATGTTATTAAAAAGCTTTTAAAAATTAATGATACTTGGTTACAAGATTACAGTAAAACGTTAACTAATAAGCTTTTTTCTCAGCAGCACTTTGAGCAAAAAGAGGCCATTGGTGGTTTAGTGAATTACCTAATAACTGCGATTGAAATAATTGATAGCAACGAGCTAGATGGCCATAGTTTTGAAGAGCCCTTACTAAAATACAACGCCCGCTTACCCGAAGAAAAAGCACAAGCATTACAAATATTTAAAGACTTTGTTTACTTATTTGTTATTAAACAAACAGGTATCCAACGTATTGAATACCGTGGCCAACAAATTGTGATGGAAATATTTGAAGCCCTATCATCTGATCCACTTCGTTTATTACCCAGCAATACCGCTACACGTTGGCAAAAGGCTAAGGATAATAAGCTAAATCATCAAAGGGTTATTGCTGATTATGTCGCAGGTATGACTGATGAATACGCGACAAGCTTATATCAAACACTATTCTCACCTACCGCAGGTACCAGTTACAGAGAGCCTAATTTTTAACTATTTCTGTGGGTATTCACATAAAGCAATAATTCTTGCTCCGTGGTTTGCTATTTTATCGCTAGATTGAGATAAATCAGTTGAATGTTTACCGTTAAAAGTTGTAGCAAAGCACAAAAATCGTCATGACTGGTTAGAAAATAAAACCAGAGATGTGCTCATTTCAAGAGTAAATAGATCCTTATCGTTATTGTCTGCTTCAAGAGTTACTGCGGACAATATGTAACGAAACATAAGGCAGCCAACTGTTAGGTATATTGGGGGGGCTTGTTATATTCTTGCTATATTAAGATCGACTAGGTACGCAAAAAACCTTTGATATCGCTGGTGTCTATCCAGTTAGCGCTATCCTTGACACTTTACAGTCCAAATAACATGAAGAATTTATTAATTATTCTTAATTAATAAATGTTAAAACCTTTTAATAAATACCTACCTTTGGCTGTCTATTAACGTAATATTTCATCCCTGTAACATCTCCATAATTCTTGTAACAACTTTGCCCTCAGAGTAATTGGTAGTAATTAGTGTATAAGCTATATTTCGTTATATATAAAATATAATACTCTTAGTTATATTGAATTAAATGGAAGAAATTCACAAAAGGAGAAAGTTGTGAGTATTTGGGGAAAAATAAAACTACCACTTATTATTCTAGTTGTTGGCGGTACTGCTATTGCATTGATTATGCTATCTAAACAAATACCTAAACCTAATGAAGAACTACTAGCAGCGCCTCCCAGAACAAAAGTAGCGGTTCAAACCGCAGTTAGAGAGCAAGTGGTTTTATCGGCCACCAGTCAAGGCACAGTAAAAGCCAAACGTGAAATTGCTCTTGTTGCCCAAGTATCAGGCCTAATTGTCAACGTAGATAAACAATTTGTTGATGGCAACTTTTTTGCTCATGATGCGGTATTAATTGAAATTGATTCACGAGATTATCGTGCAGCTTTACTCAATGCCAAATCACGCTTATCTCAAGCACAGCGAGGTTTAGCTGAAGAAAAAGGTCGTTCTCGGCAGGCAAATAAAGAGTGGCGGGACTTAGGTAATAAAGAGGCTAATGAATTATTTTTACGTAAACATCCACTAGCAGAAGCCCATGCGGCAGTGGCCTATGCCAAAGCATACGTAGGAATAGCGAAACTCAATATTGAGCGAACAAAAATCAGTGCCCCATTTGATGGCCGAATTGAACACACTTACGTCAATGTTGGGCAATTTGTTACCAGTGGTACGCAGTTAGCAAAAGTTTATGATACCGCAACCGTAGAAGTCAGTTTATCGCTATCAGACAGACAATTAGCGCTATTAGACTTGCCAATGTTAGGCGCTGAATTTGAGAGTAAACCAGCAGTTATATTAAGTGCGATTATCGGCGGAAAACCTCATCAATGGCGAGGGATGATTACGCGTACCCAGGCATCTGTTGATGTTAATTCTCGTCTGTATTATGCCATTGTTGAAGTTGAACAACCTTTTGAGGTTACCGGTACCCGTTATCATTCAGCACCACTCATTCCCGGTTTGTTTGTTAACGCAGAAATTGAAGGTAAAAAACTTAATGATGTGATTGTTTTACCTAATAACGCCATTGTTAAACGGACAAACATTTATACCTTAAACGATAGAAACATCATTGAAATACAGCCGGTAACTGTGTTGAGTAAAACGGATAGCCGTGTTTGGATTCAATCAGGTATTAACGACAATACCGCTATTTTATTGGATAAACATGCGGTTGTTTCTCCGGGAACTATTGTAGAACCGATATTTGACGTAAAAGTGAATGACAACGCTGACCCTCTACTAGGGATTACTGCTACAGCAGTTAATGGCAGTAAATGATGAAAAATATTATTGAGTGGTTCATTAAAAACCCTATCGCTGCAAATTTATTAATGCTGGGCCTCCTTATTGGTGGTTGGTTTGGTGCTGACACCATTAAAAAAGAAGTTTTTCCTACATCCGATAGAAACTTTATAAATGTCAATATGAGTTACCTAGGTGCTGCGCCCAGTGAAGTAGAGCAGCAAATCGTGATTCGAATTGAAGAGGCGATTGCCGGTTTACCTGGAATATTTAAAATAACATCCAATTCACAACAAAACTCTGGTTCGGTAAGCATTGAAGTTATTGAAGGTTATAACGTTAAAGAAGTATTATCTGATGTTAAGGGACGGGTTGATGCTATCAATACCTTTCCGCCGTCATCTGAACGACCTATTATCAGTCAAGTTATATTTAGAAACACCTTAATGTGGTTTGCCATATCAGGTGATGTGAGTAAAAGCGAACTCAAAAAAATAGCTTATCGAATTAGTGATGAAATGCCATTGTTAGCGGGGGTATCTGAAGTAAATATTCAAGGCTTACGCTTAGATGAAGTAGGTATTGAAATATCTGAAAACAACTTGCGTCGTTATAACCTTACTTTTGATGAGGTCGCTGCCGCTATTCGTCAATCTTCAATGAGTGTACCCGCGGGAGCTATTAAAACACAACAAGGTAGTATTCAAATTCAAACCCGTGCGCAAGCCTATAATGGCGAGGACTTTGCCGATATTGTTGTCCGTAGCAATATCGACGGTAGCCAATTGTTTTTGTCTGATATTGCCCAAATAAAAGACGGTTTTACTGAACAAGAAATAGACTTTATTATTGGTACAAAGTCTGGTTTAAATTTTGAAGTTAAAATGAGTGATGATCCTAAACTCTTTAAAGGTACTGTTAATGCGTATAATTATTTAGAAAAGTTGAAGAAAACACTCCCTCAGGGATTAGAATTAAAGATTAATAACGTGAGCAAAGATCTGTTTGATGATCGCTTTAACTTATTAAAAGACAATGCCTTAAGTGGATTAATTTTAGTTTTTATTATTTTAATGTTATTTTTACGCCCACTCTTAGCTATTTGGGTAGTGGTGGGTATTGTCACTGCCTTTGCTGGTGCTGTGTGGTTATTACCCTATTTTGGTATTTCGTTAAATATGCTGTCTATGTTTGCATTTTTACTGGTGTTAGGGATTGTTGTTGATGACGCTATTATCGTTGGAGAAAGTATTTATAGTCAGCAACAAAAAGGGATAAAAGGTGATGACTCAGCAATCATCGGCGCTAAAAGTGTGCTAATACCGGTAGTACTGGCCGTATTGAGTACCATTATCTTTTTCATGCCGATGGTAGATGTGCCAATAGCTGTTGAGCCTTTTACCATATCAATATTTTTTGTCGTGTGTTTTTGTTTATTATTTTCATTAGCTGAGTCACTATTGATTTTACCTTCTCATTTATCACATATGAAAGCCGATCAACCGAGCCGCTTTGTCCTATTGAGAAAACTAGAAAAAACCCGACAGGGTTTTTCTTCAGCAATGGAGCGTTTTGCTGCCGGTACTTATCGTTCAGTATTAAATGATTTTTTGAAACGAAAAGGCAGTACCCTACTTGCTTTTATTATGTTGTTTGCTATTTCTTTGTCAATGTTTAATGCCGGCTGGCTTAAAACATCTTTTTTTCCTCGGGTACCTCAAGCGTTTATTTACCTTCAAGTAAGTTTTCCAGAGGGTTCGCCTTATCGTTACACCACTGATTTAGCTGAGTATATGAAAAAACATGCGAGTTCTCTTGATGAAAATCCAGAGCTGTTGGCTAAAAATGGCGGTAAAACCTTTCTTACTGAAGTCAACACAACGAGTAATGGCAATAATGTTGATATGTTTGTTGGTTTAACCCCCGTAGAACAGCGAAGTATCAGTGTTGAAACCGTTAGAGTTAAATTGAAAGAACTCATTGGCCCTTTGCCTGACGTACAAAGGTATTCGTTAATTTCTAGCTTTGGCGGCAATAATCCCGACATTCAACTCAATTTAAGTTTGTCTAGTAATGCCCTGAGTACACAACAGCAAGCCGTTAATGATATTAAGAAAATGTTAGCGGCCTATGGTGGTATAGAAAATGTCCGCAGTAATCTTGATACGGGGCGTTTAGAGATCGAGTTAGATTTAAAAAATTACGGACAAACGTTAGGGATTACCACTCAAGATATTTCTACCCAAGTAAGACAAGCTTTTTATGGTGAAGAAGTGCAACGTATTCCTCGTTCTAAAGAAGATGTTAGGGTGATGTTACGTTTTCCTGAAAATGAGCGCAGTAGCTTAGATACTTTAGATGATATGCGTATTCGAACAGCACAAGGGAGTGAAGTGCCACTCGAAGCTGTTGCTAATATTACCTTAGTGCCCGGCAGCAGTACTATTCGCCGTACGGATCGCATTCGTAATATTACCATAACAGCTGATACGTTAGGGGGCGCCGATGGCCATAAAATTGTCACACAGATGTTAGCAAGTTACGGAGAAAAATGGGAAAAAAAATATTCAGGTTTTAAACTGTCACCTGATGGTAATTTACGTGCTCAAGCCGAATTTGGTGATAATTTTTCACAGAACTTTTTATTCGCTTTTATTATCGCCTTTTCATTATTTGCTATCGCATTTAAATCACTTTTTGAGCCTATACTCATTTTAATTGCCGTACCTTTTGGTTTTATGGGCGCGATTTTTGGTCATGTCATATGGAGCGCTGCTATGAGTACGAATTACGACATTAGCATGATGTCGTTTTTTGGTTTCCTTGCTTGTTCGGGAGTGGTTGTTAATGACAATTTGGTTTTATTGGAGAGAATTAATCATTTACGAGAAAAAGGGGACAGTGCCTTTGAATCAGTTTTAAATGCAGCCACTGACCGTTTTCGCCCTATCGTATTAACCTCTTTAACTACCTTTGCTGGTTTATTACCTATTTTGTTTGAACGTAGCACCCAAGCGCAGTTTTTAATCCCTATGGTTATTTCTTTAGCCTTTGGTGTTTTGTTTGCATCGGTAGTCACCTTGGTCATGATACCTTGTGCTTATTTAAGTGGTCACTCAGTTGGTCAACGTATAAAAGGCCTAACGCGATGGACAGTGAACAAACTAGAGATATTAGCGCCAAGTGAAAATGTACAAGCTGATACCGCTAATGACAAAACTAATAGTTAAATTATCTTTATTTCGTATTTCATACCAATATAAAAAAACACCACGTGAGCCGTGGTGTTTTCATTGAAAAATCAACTTAACTCCTTGACATAATATCAATTATTTAAACACTGACTCAACCGCAATCACTTCAATATGTTTAGCGGCTAGTGTTAGTTGATAGCTTTCGATAATTTTATCAGTGGCTAACAACTCAGCCGGCTTCTCTGAATTATATATCAATGGTGACACTTGCTCAGACAGCAAACGCTTTTTCATATCTTCACCATCTGCTGAAATAAAGACATACTGAATATCCTCGGTTTGTAGATTTTCTTTAATCACTCTATTCACATCGGCTAAAGATAGTTTTGCAAACTGTTCACGTACATACTTTACAAATTCATCGGTTTGATAAAACTCACTATCAAGTGCATAGCCTAATTGTTGATCCTGGCTAGCCACTAATTGCGGCGCATAATTAGTGAGGTAATTACGCGTTGCTTGGAAGTCTTTTTCACTCATGCCATCAGCAATTAATTTGTCCAGCTCATACACAGCTGCACGTGTTGCAAAATGCGCATCGTTATTTGAACGTAATGGACGTAACCAAACTTGAAATATTTGACTAGAACGCCCTAAATTTGCATCGGGTTTGGTTTTGAACATGCCGCGAGGGAAGTATTCAATGTATGAATAATCTCCGTAGTTCATACCACGAGCTTGGCGTATTTGTTTATACAGATAGCTGTTTGAACTTCTGTGCTCACCAAAGTATGAACGCACTAACCATAGTGCCGCCCAATCTTTATCGTTACGAATAGTATTGATTGGGAAACCAAAAGAAACCGCCGTTGATTGCGCATTTTTTTCAACGATAGTTGCGTGATGACCTTTTAATACTGGTGCTTTACCAATAATTAAACGTTTTTCATCACCTACTGGCAATGCCGTTAGGTCAGTCATTAACTGAGCGTTTAAATTACTTGGCATAGCTCCTGTAATACCTAAATGTAACTTGGATTGAGTGAGTTGGGCGGTATAGAAAGCTTTAAGGTCTTCAATGGTAATAGTTGCTAAATCAGATAAATCACCACTGTTAAAGTATTGATAAGGATGACCTTGATAAAGTTCGCTATAAAGCACTTCTTTGCCTAGCTCTTCATCATTAGAAGATTTAAGCCCTGATTCAATACCATCAATTAATTCTTTTTTCAGACGTTTAAAATCATCTTCACGCCAGCCAGGATTGAGCAATTGATCACTAATGAGTTGATACCATTGATCGGCATTGTCTTTATGAACACGACCGGTAAATGATATCATTTCTTTGTCAAGTTGAGACCAAAATTGACCCGCTAACGGGTATAAGCCCTCTTGAATTTCTTTATAGCTACGTGTCTCTGAACCTCCTTGAGTTAACATTCGTGCAGTTAATGCGGCTACACCTTTTTTACCTGCGGGGTCTGCTGCTGCACCAGTATAGAATAAAAAATTAACATCAATTAATGGCGAGTCATTCGTTTTATCTAATACCGAAAATTTTGGTGTTATCGGCTGTGCTTTTTTCATCTCTATTTTTGCAACCGCTGCATTTAAGTTAACTTCTTGTTCAAAGTTAGCCACTTTATCTAGAGCGGACATTGTCACTGTTGTGCGGTTTTCATTAATAAAGTATTTATTAGCGATACGTTGAATATCTTGAGCAGAGATATTGTTGAAGCTATTATAAAGATGATTGATAGTTTCAGGGTCGCGATCAAAGTGCATGTAGCTCGCAAGTGTTGAAGCTATAGACTCAGACGAATCTAACCCATTGACAAAGCTATACCTTAAGTTGGATTTTAAATTGTCGAGTTTATCAGTTGAAACTAGCTCGGTGCGTGCTTGTGCATATGTTCGATTAATCGCATCACGCACTGTCGCTAAATCTTTTTCTTCGTTCACTTTAATGAATACATGACGTAATCCAGCATCTTTTGTTTCTGGATTGTAGTTAAACATCTGGCTCGCCAACTGCTTATCTACCACTAATTCTTGATATAACGCTGAATTATTTGAAAAGTATAACTCTGAGATTAAATCTAATGCCGCGCGATCTTTTTTCTTCGGTTGCCAATTAGCACCTTTATACGACACTAATAACCAATGGCCCGGTAAGCCCTCAAATTTTTCATGAACATATTTCGCCGCTTGTTGCTTTGGCTCTTGGGTGATCTCGTTAACATATTCACCTTCTTGCCAATTACCCCAATGCTTTTCAACCATAGCCATGGTTGCTTGTGGCTCAACATCACCAACAATTACTAAAGAAACATATTCTGGCTTATAAAACTGCTTAAAAAACTTTTCGCCATAAGCAATTTGTTCAGGCATTGCTTCAACATCTTCAAAAAAGCCCATAGTGGTATGTTTATAAGTATGGGTATCGAAGGCTTTTTTACGAACGGCTGCAAGTAATTTACGCGTTGGGCTAGCATTGTTTTTTAGGTATTCACCCTTTACTGTTAGCGCTTCGGTTTTAAATTGTGCATCGCTGTAGCTAAGGTTTTTAAAATGATCCGCTTGAATCTCTAGTACTTTATCTAAGTGATCCTTAGAAAAGTCCAAATGGTAATTAGTGTAATCATTGGTTGTGTAGGCGCCATTATCAACACCGGCATTTTTAAATAAATCTAAGTAAACATCTTGTGGAAACTTTTTTGACCCCTTAAACATCATATGTTCGAAAAAATGGGCAAAACCGGTTTTTCCCTCTTCGTCTTCATCACGAGAGCCAACTGATACCGGGATTTGTACAGAAACAAGATCTGGATAATCGGTTTTTACAATTAATACTCGCAAACCATTTATTAACTCTTTAAAGACATAGTTTTGACTAAAAACTTTGTTGGTGTTTTCATGAATCGAAGTGACTGGTGATATTGATTTTTGGTTGGTTTGTGTTGCTACACAAGCAGATATAGTAGAGCTGGCTACTATCGTCGCCGCTAAATAGATTAGTTTCATTATGGTTCCCTTTATTGTTATGCCGACATCTTATGGAATTCATGATTTTTTTTCATCTATTTCATCAATAATTACCAAGTTTTTTTTGTAACAAAATCAATACATCAATACATCAACACTTATCAAGCCATCCATAAGAGGAGGTGATCGATGATAAAGAACGGTTAATCAAAATGAAAATAGGCTAGCACTTTATTGAAGCAACTCTCATCAGTGGAAAAATTTGAAGTGAAGACAATAACTCAATCAGTGTATCCAAAAATAATAGGCCTAATCAAAAAATCATCATAAAAAAATAATGCTCAAATTGAAAATATAACGGATTCTTTATTAATGTTAGTCAATTATATTGCATTGCCTATATGTTCTGTTACTTATATTTTAACTTGTTATTATAAAAAATTTTTGGTAAGCAATAGCGACACTAATAATCATTTATTTGATATATTATGCTCATTAATTTTCACCTTGGGGTTTTTAGGATAATACTTGTCAGGTAAGGTACTTATGTGTTCAAAAAAGCGGGTGTCTTTGTAAGGTAGCTTCATAAAACCAGAGATACCATTACCATCAATGGTCGGCAATAAAGTTAAAATCTCTGCTAGGCATCGAGTAAACTCATTTTTTTTATCATGATTTAATAACATTAAATAACTGTGAATTTTCAAGTGGGTAGGTAAAACTTCAAATATAATACACCCCGTATGATGTATAACATTCAGTTGTGCTAATACTGCCATCATACCATCAGGCAAATATAAATACTCATCAGGGTCTTTACCGTCTTCAAAATATGAGTGAAGTCGACTGATATCATCCATTTCAGGAATATCACTAATTTCAAAAGGTATTATTTGATTTTTTTCAGCAATAAAAGGCTGAGCATCATCGCTGCGCTCAACATGTAAGGTGTTCCTAGCATTAAACAAACAACTTTTAAACATACCAATACGAAAGATCCCTTGTGCGAGATGGATCATATTATTAACCGCACTTTGGAATGACGTTTTTAGTGATTGATCAAACAAGGTCAAGTTTGAATCGATATAAACACCTTCTTTCTGCCAACGGATAGCTAATCCACCCACAACAGGAAAATTACCCAAACGGCTAACGGCAGCAATAAAGGCTTTTTCATTATCTCCCATACCGATAAGGAAATTTTTATAATATTTTTCGAGTTGTACATCATCTATACCTTTTAAATGATCGCTATTTGATGACTCTCGCAGGAAAGATTTTCTAGAGCCGTAAACCACTGTATCAATTTCTTCAATAAAGGGCTTTACCCAAACAGGAATAAGTGATGCCACCTGATAATTAGTCAGCTCTTTTGATAAAACCAACTGTTTAAAATAAGCAATATGATTAAAAAAATAATCCCCTGCTTGATGACGTAACTGTGCATTATCACTGAGCATGCCATCAATTACTTGTGCTAAAGCCTTTGGGAGCCCTAGAGAACTCGCAGTGATAACTTTTGAACCATAACGACAAGACTGACCTGAAGCTAATGCATACAAGGTTGCGGCTAATCCTTGTTCATCAAACCGAGGGGATGATAAGCCGCCATTGAGTTGCTCGGGTCCGATAAAATATACATCTCCTAATCGCGCATTACTGTGCTGTAAATCGCTGCTCATCAATTCCATGATGTTATTACTCGTACTTTGGCCATTCACCTCCATTTGTGCAGTGACCGATGAGCCCCAATCAATTAAATAAACCTTACCATTTGAATTATCGTAGACAACATTAGAGGGTTTGATATCACCATGAATATAAGGTTTAGATTTTTCATGAGCATTGGTATTACGTAAATAAAGTAAAATATCAGCTAATTGTAGTGCGATATCAACAATTAATTCTGGAGACAACGGGCCTTTTTGATAGGAAAGCTTCTCTAAATCAATACCTGGGGCACGCGACATTTGTAAAATACACTGCCGTTTTATTTTATGATATTGAATAACTTTTGGAATTCTAGAGTGAGACAGTTCACTTTGAATACTGGCTTCTTCTTCAAGACGGTCTTGAACATGTTGAGGAAGGTTTAAACGAGAAAATTTAAAAACAACACTTTGCCCTAATTCATTATCTCCTGTAAAAACAAAGCCATACGCCCCCTTGCCCAACAAAGAAATATTTTGATAACCCAGCTGCTTTAACTGTTGCTGACAAAGTTCGACCCATTCTTTTAATTTAGTCGCATCTTTATGGCTCAGTAAATATATTGATTGGTCTTCAGCTATATAAAAATGCTGGAGTTCTTTTTCTCTCACTGAATTCAACTTATCTTAACGTTAAAAGGATGACCAACCATCACCCAGAAGTATGTACCTTGATTTCATATTACCACATCGAATAAGCAAATAATGCCTGCAGTTTAAGTACGTTAATCACTTTCTAATAAAGTTACTAAGTCGTGTAATCAAGCATATATGAAATTAAAACACTGTTAAGCGGGATTGCGTTATCAACGCCATACAAAAAATGAACACCGTATACAATTAAAATAAAGCTTCCAAATACACAATAGAATCAAATAGTATTTAGCAGGCAGTTAATTACTTAACGTGCGCTTCATCAAATTTGATGCGCAATGACTTTGCCCACTTTTTGATGATGATTTTGGCATCTTGCCTATTCGATACTTTGCTGGCCCATTGATAATACCCTTTATCTCTAGTTTTTCTTGTATCAATAATACGTGCTAGTATTTCACCACTGACCGCATCATAAATTTCAAGAAAAAGTGTTGCCTCACCGGCAGTTTGAACATAATTTTTAACATTAGCAGCAGACCTAACGTCAGGCGCATTAATATCAAAATTAATTATCGCAGGCTTTAATAATAAGGTGCCAGCAACAACGTGTTCAACAATAAAATAATTTGAACTTTTACTGAATTCTTCTAAAAGTGTTTGATCAAATAACTGAGCAACGTCTGCTTTAATTCGAATCACGTCTTTATTACTTACTCGAGTTGAGAGATAACGTTGATCACGATTGTAGTCTTGTTGCCAATTTCTTTTAAAAGCAACAGTACTATTACTGATTTGAATATTATCGTAATTTTTAAAATTTATTCCCTCCAGTTTATAAGCAACCGTTGAACGAGTATTTTTAGCTAACGTCATTCCCTCTGACGATACTTGAGGTACTACTTGAGTATTTATCGAGCTACAACCACACAATGCTAAAACACTAGTTAACATTAGCGTGTTACTAATAACGGCACGCTTAAATTTTAAAGTGTTCATTTTATATATCCTCACTTTATTAACTTCGATATTTTACTAAACTATAATCTATAGTTTATAGTTTTACTTGGTATTTATTATCAAACAAAGGTTTAGTGTTTGAAAAATGACTAAAATATGACAAGCAAAACAAGCCCCCACAATTAAAGGATTATGATGAAAAAAACATTACTATTCATTAGTTTATTGATATTTTTAGCTGGCGGAGCCTTTATATTACTCACCGGTGATGTACTCAACCAATTAATTAAGGAACAAATTGAAGCGCAAGGCCGTGCATTAACCGAACAATCAGTCAGCGTTGCTAATGTTGATATGAAATTACTGAAGGGTACTGGGTCTATTAAAGGGTTAGTATTAAACAACCCGACAAGCTTCTCTTCTTCACCCGCGTTTTCACTTGATGAAATAACGTTAGATATCAATATTACAAGTTTAACTTCAGAGCCTATTATTCTTGATAAACTCATTATTAATAGCCCCAAAGTATTGGTTGAATTTAACGAAAAAGGTCGTTCAAATATTCAAGAAATATTAGCCGCTATCAATAAAAATTTTTCTCCTTCGTCTGATTCTGTTCCTAGTAATGAGTCGGAACGCAGGATTATGGTGAAAAAATTTATCCTTGCTGGTGTTGCATTAGATCTTGATTTAACAAAGTTAGGTAATACGACACATACAAAAACACTACCCGATATGACGTTAACAAATATAGGTGGTAAAACTGGTTTACCTGCCAATGAATTAGGCGGTGAATTACTTAAAAAGGCGCTTTCTAGTATATGGAAATCAGCTAAAAAACAACAAAATAAAGTGATTGAAGATAAGCTAAAGGAAAAAGTTAAAGATAAAATATCTGACTTGTTCAATAAACACTCCCCAAAAAAGTAGCCACTCTTTTATAATAAACAAAAAGTCCGCTTTGGTGGCGGCCTCTTTAGTTTATTTAGAGCGATTTAATTAATTTATATTTAAACACTTTTACTCCCCCTAATGTGAGGACAACATATGTATTTTGAAGATTATCACCAGGGTCATACATCTAGGTTTGGCGCTTATCAGGTAACGGAAAGTGAAATAATAGAATTTGCCAGCAAATATGATCCCCAGTACTTTCATTTAGACGATGAAGCGGCCAAAGACTCAATTTTTGGCGGTTTATGTGCCAGTGGATGGCATACTTCGGCCATGTTCATGCGTATGCTAATTGATAATCTTCCAGAAGAAAATGGATCACTTGGCTCACCTGGTATCAACAATCTCAAGTGGTTAAAACCTGTATATCCGGGGTATATTTTAAGTGTAAAAAGTTGTGTGACTCAGTGTAGATTATCTGAGAGTAAACCAGGTGTTGGTTTGATTTGTGTGAATTATGAAATTGTGAATCAGCATGATATGACAGTAATGACACTAGAGTCGAATGCTTTCTTCAGATGTAAAAGCACCTTATTTCCTAACAGTGGACCTAAGTAATTTATTTTATAATAACTCTTTTTGAATTAATTAAAGTGTTGGCAAATTTCAGATAAATCTAGAAATACGATGGCCTTTCTATATTTTCCAATGCCTTATTTAGATCTCGGTTTAAGTCTTTTTTTACTCCTAGTCCTATAATTCCAGACTAGAAGCTAATCATCAGAACGCTTATGATTCTAATTAACGCAATATTAATTAGAACTGATACAAAGGATAGAAAGTAAAAAGAATAATAAGAAAATAAAATGAGAGTATTTAGACATACCCTAACATCTTATTTAATAAATAGACGTTAGACTTAACTTTATTGTAAAGTCTAACGAAAGTCAGTTAGTCTTCTACGCGAATGCCCCAAACATCATGTTCGTCTGCATGAATAATTTGCACCCAAATTTGATCGCCCGGTTTGGCATCAAAATCATCCGACAAATACACTTTACCATCAACTTCGGGTGCATCCATGTATGAGCGACCCACTCCGCCAAGTTCGTTTACTTCATCAATTAAAATTAAGTACTCTTGACCAATACGTGCTTGCAATTTATCGCTACTAATTTTCGCTTGTACCGCCATAAAACGCTGTAATCTATCTTCCATTACCTCTTCGCAAATATGATCAGGTAAGACATTCGCTTTAGCCCCTTCAACGGGCGAATATTTAAAACAGCCAACACGGTCTAATTGCGCTTCCTCTAAAAATTCAAGTAACTCTTCAAATTCTTCTTCGGTTTCACCCGGAAAACCAACAATGAACGTAGAGCGAATAACGAGTTCAGGACAAATTTCTCGCCAGTTAGCAATGCGCTCTAACACGCGATCTGAACTACCAGGGCGTTTCATTAGTTTTAATATGCGTTTATTGGCGTGCTGAAAAGGAATATCTAAATACGGTAGTATTTTACCTTCAGCCATAAGAGGAATAATTTTATCCACATGCGGATACGGATAAACATAATGTAAACGAATCCAAACACCCTGCTTCGCTAATTCTTCACATAACTGCTGCATATGAGTTTTAACCGGCATACCTTCATAAAAATCAAGCTTGTGTTTAACATCTACACCATAAGCCGAGGTATCTTGGGAAATAACCAATAATTCTTTAACGCCGGCTTTAACTAAACGCTGGGCTTCACCTAATACATCGCCCACTGGACGTGAGTCTAAATCGCCACGCATAGACGGAATTATGCAAAAAGTACAACGATGATTACAGCCTTCAGATATTTTTAAATAGGCATAATGTTTAGGGGTTAGCTTGACACCTTGGGGTGGGACCAAATCAATGAAAGGATTATGCACAGGTTTGGCGACATGTTTATGCACTTGTGTTAATACTTCATCGTAAGCATGGGGGCCAGTGACCCCTAATACGTTTGGATGAAGGTCAATAATTTCATCTTTTCTTGCGCCTAAACAACCGGTAACTAGCACTTTGCCATTCTCGCGTAATGCTTCACCTATGGTATCAAGCGACTCTTTCACTGCACTATCAATAAAACCACAAGTATTAACAATCACGAGTTCAGCATCGTCGTAG
>Ga0307489_10000936_pt1 | contig 18647 bp, 34 predicted proteins | sample SB12metaG_FD_202247 | JGI IMG/M metagenome (GOLD analysis project Ga0307489, IMG submission 202247) | Sea-ice brine microbial communities from Beaufort Sea near Barrow, Alaska, United States - SB 1.2 | ecosystem: Environmental > Aquatic > Marine > Coastal | place: USA: Alaska | collected...
GCTGCTTTTTTTAAAATTAATTACAGCTGTGTGGTCTGAGGTTGGTATAACTTCATCCACCTGAAAGGATTCATTACTTACGTTACCCTCCCTGTTGGTGTATGAAAAACGCTTTGCGATTACCTCTGAGAACTTATTAAGCTCTTGTGCTATCTGTTTGTTCATAGTGTTCTGTAATATTCGTTGTCAAACATTCTTAAAAATAGAGGAGTCTTCTCTCCTACATACGCACCAACTGTATTGAAGTAGAAGAAGTCTACCGCATCCTCCTCATTCATTTCATCTTCACGCATCAGTATCTGAATACATTTATCAGTGTCGTATACAGCCACTGGGTTGTTGCCTTCAGTTATCCCTATTAAAGCATCGTCAAAACCATCTGCAATAAGGCAGTCATGGTCTTCTAATTCTTGTAGTAATTGTGAGTCTATCATTTTGTTCTTCTATTATGTGTTACTATTCGGTGGCAGTTAGCGCATCTTATTTCACACTTCTTAATTTCTTCTTCGATTTTATTTATGCTGCAAGGACGGCCAACCATGTCTGCAATATTATCAACCTTCAACCCTCGTACATGGTCAAAGTCTAAAACAATAGGATTGGATTCTCCACAGTCAACACACTGTGAGTTTTCTTTTACGCTGTTCGTATACTCCCTATTTTTTTTACGCTGTAGTTGGTTTCTTTTCTTGGCCCTCTCTTTATAAATATTTTTGTTGGAAGCGTAATGCTTCCTGGCGTATTTTCTTTGATCTTCTTTATTCTTGTAAGCCATTAAAGGTCTTCTGATAAGGACTGAATGAGGTCAGCTAACTCTTTTATTAGTGACTGTGCCTTTGCCTTAACCTCGACATGCTCTCGGTCCATTAATGCCTCGTAAAGATCGTCACCGAAGTCATGTATCCTTCCGCACACATACTCTATGTGTATGACTGTGTTGATGTCTTCTGGTGATATCTTTGCCATTACAAGTCTATTGTCTTTAATAAAGAGTCCCCCTCTATAGGGTTTATTTTTTTTATTGCCCTGTATATTTTTATAGACAACGCCTTTGTCTTCTTCCTCTCAGCATCAGAAGACTCTGTCCCCAGGTTTGTATACATGTTACAGTCTACACGAAGCAGAGTGTCTATCTTTTTCTTGTCTGTCCACGAACCGAAGTCTACTATCTTCTGTATGTCGCTTGAAGTATATTTACAGTCCATTTATAATTTCTTTTAATCTTTTTTCAACCCTATTTAATTTATAGTCTGGGACCCTCTGCTCCATAATATCTATTATAGACTTATACTTCCCCCATTTATTCTCAGAAGTATCAGCCAACTCTGCAAGCTTTATGTTGGCTTCTTTAACTAACTGAGTTAATGTTTTGTTCTTACATTTAAGGTCGTTAACTTCTTTTTTAAGCTGTAATGGTCTTAGGTTTAGGTAGTCATCATCATCATTTTTCCATATGGATAATATTTCTTGATAGAAATTATCCATAGAGGAGTCAGACTTTATCATGAAAGGGAACTCCCTTATGGAGTGAAGCACAGTAGCGTGGTTCTTTTGGAATTGCTTACCAATAAAGTCATAAGTAAATAAGCACTCGTCCCTTAATATCTTATAACATATGGCCCGCCCTTTTACATACAAATCTTTCCTGGTTTTTAGGTCTACATCTATCTCCAGATGTGAATTAACTATATTTTTTATAGCTTGTGCTTGTTCTTTATTCATTTGATTTATTTATTTAAATTTAGTAGGTCGAGGTACTCATCCATAGACACCTCTTTTATATCGGACAGTACAACAAGGGAGGACTCATCCTTAGTAATCTCTAACGCAAATGTAAGCGGATTATCGTTATCATCCATAACTAACACACCTAAAATTGTAGAAACCAAGTCGCTATAATCAAAGTCATCTATGTTATCGTCAATAAATTTAGCTATTTTAATACCCGTCCTCACGTCCAAATCTTGCAGCCCCTCTACAAAATAATCATCTACGTCATAGCCATCAACCCTTGTATACCTCTGTTCTGCATCCATGTTTTTCTAATTCTTTTAGTCTATACTCTTGTATCTTAGATAGTTTTCCTGTCGGTCTTTTTACCTCAGAGAAAAGTACATCACACCCTGGGGGTATAGCAATAAGATCAGGTATACCGTTCTTGTTTGTCTTGATTAGCTTAAGAACATAGTACCCTTCAGCCTCCAGCTGCTTGATTCTTTTACTCTGTATCTGCTGCTCTGTCATATTTTAACATATCTAACGCATACTTATTAGCCTCTTCATCTGTGTATAGGTGTTGTGGTATACCTTCAGGTATGTCAAAGTAACAATCAAAATAGTACTCATAACTATTCTTTTTAAAAGGGTAACCATCGGTAGTTGATTTTTCTTTCATCTTGTTTGTGTTTATAAAGATAATAAATCTCTTTTAAAATGAGTCAGCGTGTAGTCCTTCTTCTTTATTACGGCCTTGTATATCTCCCTCTCTATTCCGTTCTTACTGAAGACCCAGTAGATATTATTCTTCAGCCTTTCCTTGGTGGTCATACGGTCACGACTCTGCCAGTAGGATGTTGCACTGAAGTCTATGTTGTAATAAACCAAGCACTCAGCCTCCTTCAAGGATATCCCTTCACGCCCACTAACAATCTGTAGTGCTATGTTCTTGTCTGTAGAGTTAAAGCAGTCCAGGTCTTGGCAGATGTCATCACCAAAGACCTCCTTGATAGCGTTCAACTCCTCCTTAAACTTGTAGAATATACCAACCTTCTTGCCCTTGAACTTCTCCTTTATGAACTCAGCCTTGCTGTAGTCTAACACCATCGACTTGCCACTCTCAAACTTCACAGTCCCGCTGCATAACTGGTGCACCTTAGTCATTAGTTTTACGGCTGTATCAGCAAGTATAACCTCTGACTCACCCTCCACTACCAAATCTTTTTTTAGCTTCGTTATAAGGCTTCTGGTGGACTCCTTTAGTTCAACCTCCAAGACATGCTCAGTGGTCTCTACTAAGAAGCCAGCGTCCTTCTGACTAAAGTTAATGGTGTAGGGAGACATGTGCTCAAGTATCTTCTTGCTACCCTTGGAGTAGTCGTTTATGTACATGCCCCCTATCTTCTTTTTAGATACACCTATGTAGTCACCAGCAAACTGGTAGAAGTTTCTGTACTTATTGAATGGGTTGTTGGGTATGAAGTAAACTTGATGGTACATCTGAGAGTATGCCTCTGGAGTAGGTGTACCACTGAGTAATATAACGTAAGGGTTACATCTAAAGATAATAGCCTTCACGTTCTTGGCCCTACCACTTGGCTTAGGAAACGCTCCCATGCCATGAGCCTCATCACATATCACAACATCCCACCCCGAAGGATTGACCTTGTGAAGTGACTCGTAGTTAGTTACAACTATATTGAACGCAGGGTTGAGCAAGTCGTAGTCATTCTGTATGCTTGAGATGGCCTTCTTCTTTGTTATGAACAGGACACTCTTAACACCTAACGACTGGCATATACCTAAACTTGTCAGCGTCTTCCCAGTCCTAACCTCCATAGCTAAGTACAAGAACCTGTGACTCTTTATTATGTCCGTACCCTTAGATATAATATCCTCTTGGTAGTCTCTAAATTTTATCATATGGCTTTGGTTTTGGTGTTAAATATTAATGTACCAACCGCTTTCTAATTCCTCCTTTAATCTTGCTTCACCTTTCTTAGTAAAGAACTGCCTCTCATAGTCTCCGAATTTATTATAGTCATTTAACTTATCAATACATTCTTTTACTGAATCTCCGCTTGTGTAAGTGCTACGTTTACCGCATTCACTTTCAATTTTTAATTTATATTTACTCATCTTTCTAATTTTATTAATGATTTTTACAATTTCCTTTATGAGTTAAACTCTTGTAACCTGCATAAGGGGAATAAATATATTCACAACCATCATATTCAATTGTTCTAAATTCACTTTTACGATTATACGCAGGTGTTTCGCTGCAAGAGCAAAAGAAGATAACAACGGCTATAAAGCCATATTTAATTAAGTTTTTCATATTCATTTTATTTTTAAGTTTCAAAATACAGCTTATAGCCAAACGCGTTGTTATGTGCAAACTAAACACTGATAAGTGTTTGTTATTCTTTCATCAAAAATGATAGTATTAAATACCATATTTGTTCCTTTCTTCTTTATTTTCCTACATTTCCAACACTCATGACACTTAATTGTTTTTACTTCCTTTTCTCTTAAAACTTTTATATTCTCCATTTTATTTAATTTATCTCTTAATAATCCGTAGCCCATAACACGATGTAAAAAGGCATTAAAACGCTTTTTACATTTAACGTTATAAACAATGGCCATGTAGTGTCCCCATTAAAGTCAATGTTTATAGGTGTTTTTAGTGTTTAATACAATATTATGTCCCCTTTATACGCCACTAACCTTATAAGAATACGTTAGTAACTCGGAGGCGTTGAGTTGTTAATGAGGTGGTAAACTATCTCATTACCTCCACCACTCAAAGGAATCATTATAGTGAATGACTTGTGCGGCTCAGGGTTTGAGTTAACTCCTGCTGCCTCATCCCACTTGGTGCTGTTGGCATCAATGAATCCGATGTTAGGACTATAGCAGATAGTGCCATGACTATTCCAAAAATCTTTGTAGATAGTATCCAACCCTATTTCGTAAATAGAACCCCAACCCCCAATGTACTTAGATAAATTATTTACCGTTAGAGTGTCTCTGAAGTTGTCTGTAAAGCTTGTAGTGTCTTGACCGAAGTGAGTGAGCAAACTAACTAACACAGGCATGTCCATAAAGTACTGAGAGTTTGCTACCTGATAACCTTGTACGCTATCTATTCTGTGTACACTATAGTTAGTACCCCAAAGTGAGGCCAAGCTGTTCTCATTTGGAACAAGTAACCTTGGTTTGACAGCATCAATCTCTATGAGTTCAAGTTCGTATAGTATTTTCTCAGCAGGTTCTTTAGCTAAGTTATTATACCATTCAGGAGTTCGTTCTTCTGAGGGTGATAAATCTGTTTTGTAAATACATGATGCTACTATCAGTATAATAGCTACAATAAGTAATTTAATAATTTTCATTTCTGTTTTGGTTTCAGGTAAATCAACAAGGCTATCTGTATCAATTTCAATAATATCTGGTTTTAAATTTGAGATATACTTTTTTAGTTTTTGTTCGTTTTTTGGTGTCATAATATTTACGTTTTTTAAACCTCTATAAAAAAGGTCGGTTAATAATTCAATGTTTTCGGCTTATCAAAGCCACTAATCATACGCTCAACGTTACTTACGTACCATTTCCATCCATCTACCAAGCATATCCCTACCCTCTAAAGCCTTGCAGTCATACTTGAACTCAGCGTAAGACATAAGCCACTTACCAAACTTATTCCTACTGAACCTCTCCACACCTTTGGGTGCGTAGTCTGGGTACTCTTCTATAAAGTCTAAGTACAAGTCGTTCTTGTATATCCTATTATTTACAACCAGCTTCGGGTGTGTCTTGCCGTCAATCACACCACACCATTCTATAAATGCGTGTGACGTGTCAGCTACAAACGTCCTTGTCTTTAGGTTTATGAAGTCACTCTTCAGTAGCCCCTTGTCTAAGTATAACTGAAGACACTTGATCATGTAGTTGTCAAACTGACACCACTCATTGTCATTCCACTCACCAAACATTAGCTTACCAAACTCTACAAGAGGGGTGAACTCCTTGGTGTAAAATTGATTCAGTTCTAAGTCCCACTTCCTTCTGGCAAACGAGTTACCCTTACCCCTTATAGCATAGTTAGTGGTGATTGCAACCTTCGGAGACTTACTGAATGGTATCTTGATTGCATCCTTGTTCTTTTTCTCTAAGGTCAAACCCTCAGTAACAACACTGAACAATCTCTCAAAGTTAAAGTTTTTCTTCACGTCATCGAAGCAAAGTATCTGCGTGTCTGCTGACACCAACTGATAAGGGAATGACTTCTCAAAGTTAAAGGACTTGCCGTCTATTACAACCAGCTTCTTCATGTGACTAAGACCAGTCATAAACAACCCCTTACCCGTACCCCCTTCAGGGTTATCAGATATAACCTCGTCATTAAGTATGGTTGCTGGACAGTAGGATAGGTTCTTCCAACCATGGAGTAAGAACCCTACGGTAGACTCCATTGACTTTGTCCTTGAGGTGTCGTTACCTCCAATGTTTTTAATGAACACCTCGTAGTCACAGTTCACAACGTCACATATGTCAAAGACCCTGTCTATCACATGATCCTTCCACACATACCCACCCAAGTCTAAGTAGTCTATAGGTAGTATCTCGTCCTTAGTTATCTTGACCGCACAGTTCTTATAGTAAAGGTAGGCAGTGTCCTTGCTGTCTGCAATAAAGTAAACATTAATGGATGACAATAGGGTAAGGAAATCCTCCCTGAAGTAGCGTGTACACTCAGCAAAGTAGTTGTATATACTCGTGTCATCAACCTCCAAAAGAAACTCTAACACGAAGTCCTTTATCTCCTTCTCTGAGGCGTGCTCTATTAGGTTGTTAGTTACCCTTACAAAAACATAGTTGTTGCTGCCCTCTGGACTAAACTTATAGAAGCCATGGTCCTCCAAGAACTGCTTGAATGATATGTGTACAATCCTAACAACCCCCTTGTCACTCTTCGTCCAAAACTTATGTTCATCCTGCTCCTCCTCAAAACGTCTGAGAACATTATCAATAACCACCTCATCTATTTCAGTGGTATCCTCAAGGCTACTCTTTATATCTTTCTTGGACATACCCCTCCTCATCTTCTGCTTCACGCTTGACACTGTGTCCTCGTCCTCGTAATACTTAGTCCCAAAGTTTTGTGTTTGTGCGTAAGCTGACTTGATAGTCCTCCTCAACTCAGCAGTTGGAAAGTCATCAGAGGTAAACGTGCTCATCACATACTCTGCTAACGTCTTGGATATACCGAAGTCATTAAACGCAGAGGCCAGGATGTAGATGTTGTTGTTCCTCTCTCCACTCACAAAGCCATACTTCCTATCCCACCACTTCATAAGGATGTCAACTATCTTGTTCTCGTCTGTGATTGGTATAGTCTGAACGTCCTTGTGCTTAACCACCTCTTGGTACTCATGCTCTGTGATGGTATTAAAAATACTCGACTGCTCATTCACAAAGATTAGTGGATCGTAGGACTCGTAACAAACCCTCGACACATTCTTACAGGACTTGTCAAAGTATGCCGAGTCGTAATGCTTTTCTAAAGAGTTGAAGAACTTCTTGTGGTTCTCACCCTCTGCTGGTATCTTAACCAACACCTTTAAACCCATTCCACTTGGTGAAATGAATACGGCATAGGTGTACCTATCCTTTGTAAGCAACTCCTTCTCCTCCAAGAGTAACTTGTCTGACTCATACCCGTCAAAGTCTAAGCAGATTACACCACTATGCTCAATTAATGAAGCGTCATTTCTTTTGGTAAACTTTCCGCTAAAACATATAGCTGGTAACTTCTGCTTTAACTCGTTCCTTTTCTCCTTGTCGCTCTCTGAACGGATAGACCTTACTATGTCCTGAGAGGAGCCATCTCTTATCCTATCTATTATCTTCTCCACGTCTCTGTAGAAGGGTTGGGCAGTGTCTTTTATATCTTTAAATATCGTTACTTCCATTTGAATTAATACTACTTATGTTACTATGTTAAAAAAAAAAAAAAAAAAGAATAAATATATATATAGTATATGTAATTGTATAGCCTCTATATATTTCCCTTTGTATTGACATATCGACATAGACTAAAGAAAAGAAAGGGGACAAACGCCCCCTTACTTTAGCCTACTCGTTGGTTTAGAAAGGTAAATCCTCTTCCTCTGCGGGAGATGCAGCCTCTTCCTTCTTTACCTCTGGCTTAAACGTGTCTACCGTTAAGTAGTGCGTCTTGCCATACTCATCAGCACCATCCTTCTTGCTGCTGACATTTAATTTAATGTACCTCTTGCTATTGTACTCGAACATATGCTCCTTCGGTAAGTCGGACAGACATACACTGCATGAGATCATGTTACCATCGAACTTAGAAACTCCGTTCCCGACATAGATTTTTTCTTGTGACATACTTAAATGTTTTTATAGATTAATTTTTCCAACTGGTTCATAGTAGCCTCCATGAGATTATCTCTTTCGGCTTGTGTGCTGAGGTCGGTTGGAATCCGCAACCACACCACACTATTGTTTGTATTAAAGTATTTCTTTAATGATATAATTTTCAATATCTTCTTCAGCTTCATTTGAATAAAATTTATTGTAAACTTCTATTGCCCTCTCCACCTTCTCCTTTCCGTACTCCAAGAATGTTTGTGATGGGTGGTATATCCCTAACTCATAGGTGGACTTGTCTATGACATAAAACACCATAGGCTTGTCAAAGAACTGCTGGTATAGGAAGGCTTGGCTATCGTAGTTATACTTCCTTGCACTGTACTTAAAGTCCTTAATGTTACCTGTGGTCTTCAAGTCAATCAGAACGTCCTTACACACGATGTCAGCCTTGCCCTTCCACATCATTCCCATCACCTCATGCACTGCTGGAACCTCATACTGATTCCCATCATCGTAGATGGCTTCGTAAAACTCTAAGTTATTTTTCATAGTACCTATAGCCTTGTCCATCTCGTCCTTCTCCTTTTTCAGCATCATAAGTGGGCGTTTATAGTGTAATATTTCCTCTTTGTATTTTTTTGTATTTCTACTGGAGGCATCTATAACCCAAAACTCTACACTATCTATTTTCTCAGGCTCCAACATAGCAGTGTGGAAGTACCTCCCCAGTAACATTGGTTTAGTAAAGTCCTTCTGCTTTCTGAAGTTCTTAGGGTCGTTGAGCAGCGTTATTATATCTGAATTCGATAGGTACTGCTTACCGAACTTCCCATAGTAATGGGTATCGTCCTTTAGTTTTTCTAATATCTCCTCCATTACTTTATAGATTTAGAGAGTTCCTTCTTTACCGAAGCTACTATCTTGTACTTAGCCTCCAAGTTCTTTACAATCTTAGGCAGACCTAAGTCCTTGTTGACAGAGATGTACTTCAATACCTTGTCCCAATTATCGTCACCAATGTTTAACACAATGTGTGTGCTCATAGCTTTAGATGGTACGGGGTTTTTACTCACAGGTGCGGAGGGTTTTATTGTCTGAACAATGTCCTCACCTATCCACAGACTTAGTCCAAGACCATGCATAGCAATAGCCTTAGCAGTTGACCTTTGTATGGTAGTGTTCACGTCCATAGACGTTATCTTGTCCAGAGGTATAGAGTTATTTCTGTAGTCCATTACGGGTAGGTAGTCAATATGCTCCATACCGTCTATAGTAATACCTACCTTTACATACGCACTCTTGCCGTCCGTAAAAAAATTCAAGCCAGTGTGCTCAGACTCGTAGACCTTTCTTTGTGCGGATGGGTGCTCGTGCTTTATTAAACTCCAAGCAGATGCCCACGAAAGGTAGCTATGCTTACCCTTCTTCTCAGTCTTTTCCTTTACGTTTATTGCGGATAAATCCTTGAATACATTTTTTGGTTCACTCATTTTATTGAATTTTAATTAATTTTAATTGTTTATTTCTCCTCGAATATTTTACAAGTAAGTTCTCTCGACTGCTCTTCAGCCTTTGTATATGCTTGTCGTTCTTTCGGGTGTTTATTTCTGATCTTATCTTTCTCTCTACTATGTCCAACTTCCTCTTGCAGTTCATCATCGAGAGCCTTATAGCACCTTCCCTCCATCCATACTGATAAAACAAGTCGTACTCCTCCTCATTACACTCTTGAAAGTAGTCACCACCCCGACCACAATTTAAGAACTCTATACCTGAACTGAACCTCTGTATCTTTACGCCATAGTTTATTACGGTGTTCACACCTTCAGTTAGTGAGATTGAAGCGTTGTTGTCGTTTAGTGATTGAAGATAGACCTCCTCCTTACTATACATCTTGTAGCTTGTTAACTACCTCCTTGTAGTCCACGTCTGTGTCTATCATTTCCTTAGCCTTCTTGTAGCCATGAATGATTGTGGAGTGAGAAACGGTGTGACCTTGTGCCTCCATAAATCTTTGTATGTAAGATATCCTAATAGGTCTCTCCATACACAAATAGTAAAGCATCTGACGTGCGTCCACTACCTCTCTCTTCTTGCTCTTGATGAACATCTGGTCTAATGTAAGATGGAACTGCTCGGCTATAGCCTTAGCATAACCATCGAATATATGCTTCTTCATTTGATTTAATTTAATTTTTGGCAAGGTACTATTTATGCACATCTTCACCAAATTATGTTTAACTTTATTTTGATTTTTATTCAAACAAAGTCTGCTGATTATTAATTTCTTTCTCAGTTTCACTTCGTGTGTCCAAGTCGTTTATACCACAGAAGCCATTACAATCTACCAAAGGTTTAGGCTCCCTACCTTTCATCATCGTGATGTCTTTAATGTGTGGGTAGTCGGGGTGTGGTTTTAAGAATACTAACCCACCACCCTTACTCTGATCTTTCAGCATCGTAACGGGCTTACCCTTTAAGTCTGTTAATTTATGCTCTAACTCTGCTCTCTTGTCAAAGGCTTCCTTGTTATCCCGAAGTATCTTCTGCCAGTACCCAATCCCCCCTTGTACACACCCGAAATTTTTACCCAAGCAGTTGTTGTTCAAGTAACCTAACGTGTACGCAGACGGAACTATTATGTTTGCCTCTTGCACCCTCTTGATGCAGTCTTCTTTGTTTAGACCGTACATCATTAGAGGAAAGATAGGCTTTGTTTTAGGGTGGTTTAACACCATCCCTAACGCCCTCTTTGACTCCTTTAAATCGAAGCCGAATATCTGGTGCTCCCATGTATTTTCTTTCTGCCACTTCTCCCTTACCGTTTTCTTTAATGTCGAAGAACAGATGGCTCCCGTTGCATTGTTCAGGGCTTTGTTTTTAATCCATACCTCCTCTATTGAATTGAACTTGTCGTGCTTTATAGTTTCTATCTCTATACCATACCACTCCGCACAATCCTTCATAAACCTATAGGTGTCATCGTGTTCATTCATCGTGTCAATAAAAATAATCCTCATATTTTCTTTGCCGTAAAGGTCTACACCTATCTTACAAGCTACCGCACTTGTTATGCCACCAGACCACCATCCTATTATCTTCTCCATCCTATTTTGATTTATATTCAAAGATAAGACTGGCTGCAAGACCAACGCCTATAATTATTACTACTATTAGTATACTGATTAGATTCATTTTCTATTTGTTTCCGTTCTTAAAAAACCACCCGATTCGGGAATTTATTTTAGCCTCTACTCTCTTGAGGAATAATATTAAAGCCCTCATATCTTGTTGGGATATATGTTACCTAACTTGTTTAACAAGTCCTCGTACTCGTCATACATTTGATTGTAATAGTCTTGAGCCTCCTCGTTAAACCCTTCAGAATCATTATAGGTTTCTGCACCATAGTTCATCTCAGTTATCTGTGTGGCGAACTCATCGACTATCTCCATAAAGGTGGATCTGTCCATATATATCTTTGTTCGCTCCTTCTTAATGTATCGTAGCCACTGCTCGTGGCTTAAATTATCTTTACTCATTTGATTAAATTTTTTATAAAATTATCTAATTTATCTATTCTACTATTTGCTTTATCCATATCTAATGACGTGTCAGTTAGGTAATGCTCTACATACATATTCGCATCAAAATAATTGTGCAAATCAGCAAAGCATTCCACCACTACATCATTATTTCTTATGAATGATGCTATGTCTTTTTTTGATTTTTCTAATGTCATCTTATTAATAAAAAAATCCTTGATAAAAGCAGTCTTCTGGTGCTTCAGATTTGTAAACCCATTTGTCTAAATCGGATACTAAATTAGGAGACTTAAATTTCCTACCATCCTTCTTGCACCTATAGTTTATCTTTATTCCTAAACACCTGATTGCATCATCGTCAAAAGGATTGGAAGGATTCTTCTCTTTGTAAATATCCCAGAGATCTTCGTTCATCTCTGCTAATAGTTCGTAGTAATCTTTACCACCGAACTCTCCATAGCCTTCGTAGTTATCCTCCTTCCAAGAGTTACCCTTGTCATCTAACATATAGACTGGCTTTGTTTTTTTACGACTATGTCGTGAAGCTATACTTTTGTTTGTGTCTTGCGTATTCCAACTAAAAAATCCCATTTCTATCTATTTAATTCTAATTAATAATCATCTCTGTAATCGCAGCAGTCATAGTGCGCCATCTTAGCGCAGTATTCCGAGCAGTACCTTTCATCCTCATCTACGTGTGCATCACACTGAGCGCATTCTCTTGGTAACTCTTCGTTACACTTCAAGCACCACGTATCGTAGTACCAATGCTCTAATTCAAAGTCTGCATCGTGAGACTTGTTGCAGTTTTCACATTCTTCCATTAGCTTACCTTTAAGTGGTTATTGATTCTCTCTAAAGTATGTTTAGCTTCGCGCAGCCATCTCTCGCTGCCATCTGTATCGCACAAGTCTAAACACTTGTTACTTCTCTTGATTTGTGTCTGGAAGTCTGCTTCCATTTCTCTTAGGCGTTTCGCCATTGTCTCTCGATTAAACATCTTTAATAAAATTTGTGTAAGTTTCTTTTAATAAATCTTTATGCTTAGTTAGAAGGTCATCTAACGTATCTATACGATTAAATTCATCTCTGTAGCTTGTTATATCTCTTACACCCAAATTATATGCGCCAGTGTATGTGGTATACATAGACTTTGAGAAGTTATGCTCACTTTCGCCACATAACCTTACTACTATGCCAAGCATAGATTTATGCGTTATACCATTCCTTTTCTCTCTATCAGTTAATAGTCTGTGTAAGCGGATCTGAGGAGGAAGGTAGCAGTTATTCCCGTTTGCAGTTTCGTACCACATAAACTCTACTCCTAATGGCTTTACTTTCTCGTTAAAGTCATACATCATTCCCAATAGAATTTCCTTGTGTACTTGAGATGTTTTTTTGTTTATGGTGTACGTGATGTTCATCTGAACTTGCTCGTCATCTACTTCGTGCATAATGTTCATTACTGCATCATCTGTGTGGTCATCATTTACGATGACATCTACCTTAAATTTATAGGTTTCTGTTTTCATTTTAAGTCAATTAAATTATTATTTGTGTAAATATAGTTCATGTAAACGATAAATCCTAACCATATGCTACTTCACCTAAAACAATTAGCTGAAATATAACATCTGCGCTGTGGCCGTCACCATTATCGTACTCTGGAAAGTGATTTGAAAAATGCTCTGGATAATCTTTGTTAGCTAATGCTATTCCTTTAGCTATACTTTGCATAGATAACTTACCTATACATTCTGCATCATCATCATCGTATAACTCCTCGACATCGTATACACTAATCTCGTGTGGGCATCCTTGAAAAATTGCATCCATCCACTTGTAGTGTACACTTTTGTCTCTTTCTAAATTACCTTTAGCTATCTGGTCATCTAACCAATTACTGCATCTACTCTCGTCACCATTTAATGCGTACCAATAGTTACTTCCTCCTTCCATCGCAGTGATCAGAACTTCTTCTATAGCTTCCTTTGGAATGCTAATTTCAATTTTTAAATCTTTCATCTTTTTTTAGTTTATATACATTTACCTTCTTCAGTGAATTCGTAATCATTAGCATCTAAGTATTCAAACAATCCTTCGTCAGAGTATATGTACTCTGTATCTTGATGAATTGCTGACATTAAACCAGATGCATTACCTTTTTCTTGCATACTTTTAATTAAATCAAAATCCCAACATCCTCCCGTTAATGGACAGAAATCTGCTTCCAAACTATTTAGAACTTCTTTGTCGTAGTTTTTCCAAGAGATAAACTCTCCTCTACTTGGTGATTGTCCAATTGAATAATCAAGTTCACCATCAATTAATAATTTTAACTCCTTTAAACTTTCAATTGCTTCATCAACTGAATGCTGATTCATACCATGCCAATTATCTCTTATCCATTCGTAGCACAAATCCTTGTTCGGATGTTCAGCTATTCCATAAACTTTTGTTTCAATTACTCTCATCTTTTTTTAGTCTATAATTTTAATTAGGTACTATCACCTACTGCCAAATCCCCGCATCATTTACGATGCAAGGTTAATGGCTTTAGAAATTTTAGTTCTACCAAGCGTTAATGCAGTCTGGACATTTATTCTCTTTTGTAACTCTTCCTTTCTTAACTTGATAGTGAGATTTGTTCGATGCACAACCACTAAATAGTATGACAAGTGCTCCCAGGATTATTGAAATTGATTTCTTCATTTGATTTTAGTTTTGATTATCTAAGTAAGCTATCATATCATAAGATGGTGAGTACACTTTAACACTACCATTCTTACTATTGATATATTCTAATTTTGCTTCATTAGTAATTTTTGTTCTGTACTTATATTCTAACAATTTCCTTCTGTCTTCTGAAGAGTAAATTATTGCTGAGATTAAATTTGTCTCCAAATCATGTCCATTATAAAATGTATGTATCTCTTCCGTTAATACATTCATTACCTTTGTTGTTTTCTTCATTTTATTGATTATTTAAGTATTGTTCTAAATCTATCATGCCCGTTCTAACGTGCAGGATGCTTTCTAAGGATTCTAAAGATGTTCCATTAATATTACAGATCAATTGACATTCTTCTTCTGTAGCTATGAACGAATCTTCAGTCATAAAATCCCAGAGTTTATTAAACTCTCCTTTTGTAGTGTAACTCATTTTTAAATGGCTTTTAAATTTTTGATTAAGACATCTCAGATTCACATCTGTAATGTTTCGAGTATTAAACTCTCGTCAGTTAATCTTAGTATATCATTCGACTATATCCGTTTCCGTATTTATCCATATAGACTATGAATGTGTTTTTAAGATATGGTAGTATGAAAGATCTTTTAAATTCATTTGGAATTTTTACACCTTTAACTTCTGATTCCGAGAATGAATCAATAAAGTTTATTGCTACAATATCATCTATATCAATTGATCCGTTCATATCTGATGAATCGATTAGGTATTTAAAGTTCTGTATTGTCATTTTTAAATGGCTTTTAAATTTTGGTTATTATGATTTGTATTCTTTGCAAAATTCTAACACTATTATTAATAGTCCAAGCATTAAACTTAAGACGGTGAATGCTTCTGCCTTGTAAACGAGATGGTGTACATCAAGTGCTTCTGATAATTCAATTGTTGGAATTGTCACTTGAGTTAGTGTACACTGAATTACTAATACTAATGTTAAGCACAGACCTTGCAATGCTATAACTACTCTATTGTTTCTCTTCATTTTTAAACGTATAACTTGTTACTATTCATATTGACGATGGTAAACGATTTGCCATCGATATTTTGACCTTTTGAATCTGTCCAAAAGGGATTTGCTTTAGGATTAAATTGTATACCTTCTCCAGATAAACTCTTCTTAGGAGTTATCGTGTAGCTATCAAAGATTAACCATGCACACACCATTCTGTCAGACTTTCCAGAAAAGATCACTTCTGCATAAGGAGTACCACATCTCTTAGTCTTATTAAATAACTTCACGTTATGGAATTGAATGTTAAACTCATTAGGATTAACGTACTCAATCACGTCACCTTGTTTACTATCTGTAACATATCCGCGTATCTGGAAATCACCGTAGTTCTTTCCTCTACCTAAATGTCTTCTTACCGTATACTTCATTTTATTAGTTAGTTAGATATAGTTCTGATTTCTCAATCTCCTTGATCTCGTACTTAGGTAACTCTTCTAAGTACTCAGTATACTTATCCCACTGCTTTTCGCACAATCTATTATACTTTCTCCACGTCTGACATTCGTCATCAAAATCTTTCTCGTTAGTATCAGATGCTAAATCTCTTGCATTATTTGAGATATGGTACTTGTTTAACCATGTAACTGCCTTGTTTACAAGGGATTGATTCTTCTTCTTTACTGCTACAATATTATTCATTTCAATAAGTGTTTAATTTTTGTCTAAATTACGATTAACTTTTAGATCTCACAAGGTTTTTTTTACCTAATATCTTAATTACATTTACCAGATGCATTAACACATTGTTAATCAGTGCTTAGTAGTTACTCTGCTTTCTTGTTATGTTTCTCTTTTTTTCTGGCGATGGGATATTATCAGACATCTGTCTGTATCTCTTTAGAGTTTATTGTTTACCAGGAGATCACATTTATCACGAAAGGAAGGAAGGAAGGAGAACGAATGAAGGAAGGAAGGAAGATAGTACCACATCGCAAAGGAGAAAGAAGAAGAGCAGATCAGATCAGATGAGATCGTAGCTGCAGCTGCAGTGCCACAGAAAAAACCCGAAACATTCCGCGCGGAAATTTTGAGATGGTCAAAAAAAAAGATAACCCCCCCCCACTTCCGAGATGGGATGATCGCGTGCATGACCCCTAATAACCCTTAACCCCGACACGTCTAAAAAAATTTTTTATCTTTGCACAAACACAAGAACTATGAAAAAAATGACAAACCCATTTACAGGCTCTGACAATGTAGGAGGCTTGTATGTAAAGGACGGGAGATTAATGAACGAGAGAGAGGATGGCGAGACTGGAATTGCCCAGGCTGCACGTTACAGATCTCAGATGAAGAAGCAGTATAAAATTGATTGTATAGCAGACGGAATTGAAAGGGCAGAGATGAGAAAGGGTATGAGGGGAATGGATTTCGATTATTAGGTTGACATATTTTTAATTTTCAAAAATTATGGCCAGGCACAAAGTCTGGCTTTTTTGGTTAAATATGTTAAAGTTCGACATAGATATGCTATTTATTTTTTGTATTGACATTCTGTAACTTTCTAATAAGTAACTACTTACTTTAAAATATGTTACTATGTCAATTATTTCTCTAATTTATAGAAAGAAAGAAAAGAGAAGAAGTAGTAAGTATATAGGGTTAGAGTATTTGATTTTTTTTAATCATATCGACATATTGTTTTGTGTTGGTATAATTGTTTACCTTTACGGAAATTAAATTAACTTAAATAAATTAAGATGCAGGATCAGGGATACATTCCTAAAGAGCTATCATTCGATGGTGAGGCCAGAGAGAGATTAATATCTGGTATATCTAAAATATCTAACGCAGTAAAGAGCACACTTGGGCCGCAGGGTCAGACTGTTTTGATAGAGTCAACTGAGCACACTCAGGGACTCACTGTGACGAAGGATGGTGTAACGGTTGCTAAGTCAATTTTTCTTATAGACCCTGTAGAGAACCTTGCTGTGAGGATGATGAAGCAGGCTTCTGAGAAGACGGCTAACACCGCAGGTGATGGAACGACAACTGCTATTGTATTGACTGAGGCTTTGGTCAAGTCTGGACAGCACTTCATAACTAAGGAGGACAACTTGATACAGGTTGTGAGGGAGATTAGGGTTGCAGGCGAGCATCTAATAAGAGAGATAAGTGGTCATTCTGTAGAGGTTACTGATGATATGCTTGTTGACATTGCGACAATATCTGCTAACAACGACAGGGAGATAGGCGAGATTATAGCCAAGGCTTACAAGGAAGTTGGTAGGGATGGGATTGTAACTGTTGAGCGTTCACAGACAGACAAGACTTACGCTGAGGTTACTAACGGGATAAAGATAGACAGGGGTTACACCTCTACTATGTTCATCAACGACCAGCGCAAGGACGAGTGCATAATGGATGGGGTGAAGGTCTTGGTGTGTGACACAGAGATAAACAACATCCTTCAGATAGAGGGTGTGCTAAAGCCAATCATAAACAACGGGGAGAAGTTACTGATAATAGGAAACTGCTCACAGAACGTCATCAACACAATGGCTGCAAATGTCCAGCGGAACGGGTTAAAGTTCTGCAACATTATGGTCCCCTCTTTTGGTTACAAGTCTCATGAGTTGATGCAGGACATTGCCTTCTCTGTTGGCGCAAAATATTTTTCTGAGAAGACTGGTGATGACCTGTCATTGATTAGGCTTGAGGACCTGGGTCATGCTGACAAGGTTATTGTGAGTAAGGACTCAACGATCATCATGAACGAAGGCGAGGTGAGTCAGGAGGCCTTGGACAGGGTAGATGAGTTGAAGGAGCAGCAGCAAGGCTTGACTGCAAAGCACGAGCGTGACTTTGTGAACGAGCGTATAGCCAGTTTGGTTGGTGGTATAGGTTGCATCTACGTTGGTGCTACCTCTGACATAGAGCAGAAGGAGAAGTTTGACAGGGTTGATGACTCTGTGTGTGCGGTAAGGTCAGCACTGCAGGAGGGTATTGTACCAGGAGGAGGGTTGTTGTTAGCTAAGTTAGGTTCGCACTATAACTCAGGGAGCACTTCAGACAAGATAATAAGCCACTCTTTGGTTGCGCCACTAACACAGATACTTCTGAACGCAGGTTTAGATGTTGATCAGGTTTACGACAAGGACAACCTCGACTTAAAGCAAGAGAACTACGGCTACAATGTTGTTACGGGGGAGTATGGGGACATGTTAGAGATGGGTGTAATTGACCCAGCAAGGGTAACTTCACAGGCTCTGTCTAACGC
>Ga0307489_10000937_pt1 | contig 18635 bp, 30 predicted proteins | sample SB12metaG_FD_202247 | JGI IMG/M metagenome (GOLD analysis project Ga0307489, IMG submission 202247) | Sea-ice brine microbial communities from Beaufort Sea near Barrow, Alaska, United States - SB 1.2 | ecosystem: Environmental > Aquatic > Marine > Coastal | place: USA: Alaska | collected...
GAGGACACCACCGCCCTGGCTGCGGCGGAGGAGGAGGACACCACCGCCCTGGCTGCGGCGGAGGAGGAGGACACCACCGCCCTGGCTGCGGCGGAGGAGGAGGGCACCACCGCCCTGGCTGCGGCGGTGCAGGAGGACATCACCACCCCCCTGGGAGCGGAAGTGATTCCGAGCATGGATCCGCAGCAGGTCGCGGACGTCAGCGCCTCCACCTCAACTGATCAGGTCTAGTAAGAGCTGTTCACCGTTCGGTTCAGCTAGGGTTACTACTCAAACATGCTATGTACGCACATATATTCGGATGCGACGTCTGGGAGCGACAACGCTAGGCTGAACCGTTTATTGACTAAGGCCATGTGCTACCCTAGCGCTAAACCCTTTCGAGGGGGGATGTGAGATGTGTAGATGTGAGTGCGCTCATGTCATTTCATCTTTAGCATCTAGCTAGGTAGCGCGCGTATACTCTAACTTCTGAGTTACACGCTTTTATAGATAGATCAACGTAACAACGTAATACACATCGCAACGACTATAGATGCGGGACGTGGCACCTTGGCCCGCGGCATCAGCCTTAGCCTCGCATAGCTCCATAACGCAATGAAACGAAAAATCGATTTGCGTTCTGAACCAACTACACGACAGCACTCCGACGACGCGCCAACAGTCACGGCGCCCACGCTCGTCACGGGGGCCAAGGTGGAAGCCTGGAGCCTCCTCATACACACAGACGCGTCTCTCCTCTCCCTCGCTCACGCTCATGGCACAGATCCACAACGAAATACAAAGACAACCGAGTAAGGCTATGGCGCGTATGCTTGCCACATCACTCAGCAGCCCGATTGAAACCCTCACATCTCAAGTGAGATGGCACCTTGCGACGTGGCGAGGGTAGTGTCGTTGCCGGGTTCTCTTGCAGTGCGTCAGCGGCGATCCAGTGCGTCGTCCTCCACGCCCCCCCACCGGCGGGGCGCGTGTGCTGCGGCGATGCCACGTCAGCCTGACCCTAATGCCACCAACGGGGCGTGGCCGTGGCCACCACCCCCTGGAGCGTGTTGAATGACGTGGCGAGCACCTCTCTATCCGCGGGACCTATCGGGAGCTGTTTGAATCTGTTGAAACCAGTTCAAGCTGAGCGGAACCAGCACATAGACACTATCTCATATTACATATATTTCTATTTTCAGATCGTTTATGGCCCCGAGGCGCTCGCATGGTGAGCATTAACCAACCCCCTCCACCAGAACTGGTCAGGCGTTGTGGTGTAGGCAGCATCTCATCGTACATCGAGCGCATAGCAGCATATTGCCGCTATTCACCGTTATAGTGATAAATAAGATAATCAGATCATCTGAGGTCATGATTTTTAAACCACAATAACACCTCCTTCCTCCTCCTGAGACCCGATATCCAGTCATCTTCCCACAATCTGAACTCCTCCTCCTGAGGCCCGGTATCTGACTGTTTGCGCATGCAGTGCCACTCGTTACACATCTAAATCCGGAATTGATATTAGATATTACTTCAGGCGGGGCATCTTGAAGGGCCCGACACCGGCCGGGCGGAGGCACGCGCAGTCTGCCGCGCACTTTTCGCGGCGCTCCGCCAGGTATTTGCTAAACTGGTTGGCCTTGCTGACGCCGCTCACGCCCCCCACCACCTCCACCTTCGTTGCCCTGGCCTTGATGTAGGGAACAGAGTTAAAATGATAAGCAACGTTTGAACGTGGTTCATCACATTCTAGCTTCAAGCGCTGGAGCCAAGAGCGGTCAGATCGGGGACAACCTGGGGTAAACCTCGGGTCAATCTGTGTTCAACCTGGGATCAACCTGAGGTCAACCTGGACTCAACCTGGGGTCATCTCGGGTCAACCTGGGGTCAACCTGGGGTCAACCAGCACCGCCCTACTTTGAGGTCCGCCACACTGGTGTTGGACAGCTTGCAGATCTCCTCCGACGGGTACTCCAGCTCCGGCACGGCCGCCGGGTCACCCTGGTTGGGGTGCAGGCCCCACTCCGCCTCGAAGGGTCTCATGGATAGTGCTCGCCACGTCATAGGACGTGGATTAAATCAGGCAACTCGCCACGTCGTAGGATGTCATTTAACACAGGCAACTCGCCACGTCATAGGATGTCATTTACCTAAAGCAACTAGGGTTCAAAATCCATTTGATGATGTGGTGAGCACTATCTATCAGTCCCTACTGCCTTGAGGCGCCGGACGTCGCCCAGCCCCAGCGGCGCCGCCGCCCCCGCCGCCGGCGCCGGCATGGGGTGGTTCTTGCCGTGCACGAAGATGGTCACCTTGCGCGCCGCAGGGTCCTCCGGCATCAGGTTCCCGCGCAGCCATTCCACCGCCGACTCGCGCGTGATCTTGTTCACCTCGCTTCAGGGTCTGCAAACCGTTCCATTTCAATATTAAACCAAGTGTACTAAAGCACCAAGCGCCCTGTTTAGATGAACTTGAGCACCTTCGAGGGATAACTGCCAGTGTTTTCATGAGAGAAAGAGATAGAGAGTGGGCGAAAGACACTTCCGCGTGTGTTAGGAGGTACCAGGCTTTCGCCCTGCCCCCCATGCCAGTAGTATCATCAACACAACGGCAGGCAATTAAGACGAAAAGGGAACGAGAACAAGTACAGTAAGGCCCTGCCTCGCTGGCGACGATCTGGCCGCGGTAGAACTGGTATTTCTGGTTGGTGATGTGCGTCCAGTGCCGGTCAGCCTCGGAGGTGAGGCTGACGTCCAGGGTGAGCACTGCGCGTAGGGCCCGGCAGAAAATGGGTTCGAAACATCAGGCGGGCGGCGTACAACTCAAGAAGCGAGGCTTGACACAGGTAGTGAAGGACTACCCGGCATCAGCGCGTTGACCGCCACGCGTCAGGCCGCTCATGTAAGCCCCCGCAGCGGCGTGCGGCGTAGGGAAAGGGGAGATAAGAGCGATTTGAGGCAAGCCCTACCCGAGTCCACCAGTGCGCGGCGCGTCTTCATGAAGTCCTCGTCAGTCAGCGCCGCCACCTGGTCCGCGAACCCGGCGAGGAATACGTTGATGCGCTCCCCCATGTAGCGCCGCAAATTGAGGTTGGAAACCAAGGTTTGACAAAAGTATATCATATTTGTCACCAGCGCTTAGTTCCAGGCGCTTTCAAAAAGGGGTTCCCTCTCACGGGGGCCAGGGCGAAAGCCTGGTGCCTCCTCATACACTTGGACGCGTATCTCTCTTTCATGGAGGGCAGGGCGAAATTGATTTAACTTGCACCGCCTTACCTCGACGTAGGCGGGGGCGTGGAAGGCGGACTCCACCGTCACCGTGAAGGCGTTGACGTCGTACATGGGGTGCACGCTGCCGTTGGCCACGTACCCCAGCTGCTCCTTCTTGTAGGGTCATTGCGAACAAGCACTCGACCGAAATCAGAGCATGTCTCGCCTTCTGGGTGAATGGGCAGGGTCAATGAGGACAAGCACTCAACCGAGATCGGAGCATGACTTACGGTCAGGGTGAATGTTCAAACAGACATGCGGAGGAGGAGGATGAGATTCAACGGCGGTCGAGCGCTTGTACTCAACAACTCTCCTGCCTTGGTCCGCAGCTGGTCGAATAGCTTCTCGCTCATCAGCTGTTGAACCAGTAGCAGCATGGCGCGCTTAGCGTGTGTGTTGACGCCTCAATGTAGGGCCAGGCGGATATTGCTCGCCACGTCATCCAACTGACCAACACACTTTGAAACCTGGTCTCTCGATTCAAACGGCACCCTATGAAGTGGCGAGCAATGTCCACCAGGCCCAACACACTTTGAACCCTCGTCTCTTGATTCAAACTCCACCCTATGACGTGGCGAGCAATGTCCGCCAGGCCCACTGCACTTTGAACCCTGGCCTCTCGATTCAAACGGCACCCTATGACGTGGCGAGCAATGTCTGCCAGGCCCAACGCACTTTGAACCCTTCTATCTTGATTAAAACGGTACCCTATGACGTGGCGAGCAATGTCTGCCGGGCCCTGCCCTGCTGGAAATACACGCATACCACGCTGGTGGATTCCTCGGGGTTCTGGCACGGGATGGCGAATCGCGCGTTGCCCACGGGGACCGCCGTCACGCACTTGGTGGGCCACGCCTCGGCCGCGATGGGCCCACCCATCAGATAGGGCCTGCCAGATACCGCCCGCCGCGTCATTGACACGCAGTAGAACCCTGGTTTGTTGAGTTCAGGTGGCGGTTAACAGCTTAAGTGAGTCACAATTTCGTCAATTATCGCCGCATTTCTGACAATCCAACCTGTTGGGACACGACTGAATTGGCATCATCCTATGTCGTGGCGAGCAACATCTGACAGGCCGTACCTTGAGCGTGCCGCGGATCATCGAGCCCATCGCCAGCGCTTCATCCGCCGTCACGTTGCCGATCACCATCCCCTCCACGTGTGCGGCCGCACCCCAAATTTCCGCCGCGAAGTCCCGCAATGTCTGGCTGGTGATGCCCTCCAGCGCCGCCAGTTTCTCCATCTCGCTGGCCTCCCGCTCCTTCAGCGTCTGGTGCAGCAGCGACGCCGCCTGCCGCCCGGGCCTCACAGGAGGGTCATTGAGAACAAGCACTCGAACGAGATCAGATCATGACCTGCATTTTGGGTCAACGCTTTACAGACGCAAGGGCTCAGTACGGCGAATCAACGTCTTGTCGAGAGCTTGTTCTCAAAAACCATCTACCTGAGGCCGTAATTTTTGAGGTCCTTCACCCGCTTCTCCTTGACCTTCTGGAAGCGCGACTCCTTGACCTCGAAGTTTGCCACCGCGTTGAAGTAGGCCTCGACGAGCTTGGGCAGCTTGTCGTTGAAGCCGTCGAAGGTGATGGATAGCACGGAGTGCTGTCCGATGCAGATGAGGTCGGCGCGCAGGCTGGCCAGCTCCGCCGGGTACCAGGGACTGATGGATAGCGCTCGCCATGTCATAGGATGCCATACAACTCAAGACACGAGGGTTCAATACGCGTTTGTTGACGTGGCGAGCAACATCCCTGAGGGACTAATGGGTAGTGCTCGACACGTCATAGGGTACCATTGCTCGACACGTCATTGGTTACCATTAAACCCGAGGAACGAGGTTATGAAGTGCGTCTGATGACGTGGCGAGCACTATCCGTGAGTCCCTACCGGGTAGCGCACGGCGTCCTGCAGCCCATCGTGCACCAGCAGCGTGAGCATGTCGACGAGGATGTAGGCCTCGGGTGTGGCGGAGATGGCGGGCAGCGTGACATGGAAGTATGCGCACATCCGCGGCTGGTCGAACTTATCGTCCAGGCGGTGCCACAGCCGCATGGCGCCGCACTCGTGCACGATCTCAGGGGGAGTCACCAGCGGCACCGCGCGTAGGGTCGCAGGCCCAGAGGTCTATGGTTGGTCAGGTGATCAGTCCCCCACCATTTTGAGCAAGCCGTATAAAGCACGGGGTGTACCCATCCCTATGAGCAAACAGTGTGATACACTGGGTGTACCAATCCCTATGAGCAAGCAGTGTAAGGCACTGGATGCGACCATGAATATGAGCAAGCAGTGTAAGGCCTATGCGCAAGCAGCGCAAGGCACGGGTGTAACCATCACTATAAGCAAGCAGTGTAAGGGCTTGGGCGTCGGTCTTGGCCATACCCGCCGCCTCGTCTGTGCCCGCCGCCGCCGCGACACGCGACTTGCTCCCGCCCTTGATATCGAAGGACTCAGCAATGTACTCGTTCTTGGGCGGGTACTGCAGTGCCGCGTCAGGCGTGGCCGCTTCCTAGAGCCTGCCAGATGTTTGACTGTTAGGGTTTAGGATTTGGGGTTTAGGGTTGTGGGTTAGGGCCGCCATGTCAACCAGCGAATCTTGTACCCTCATTTCTATGTTCAAATGGCATCCTGTGACGTGGCGCGCAATATATGCCAGGCCCTGGCGCAGCACGTCATCGATATGTATTTGAACCCTCGTTTGTTGAGATAAACGGCATGCTATGACGTGGCGAGCAATATCTGCCAGGCCCTGCCGCTGCTGCCTCCCACGCCGCCACCGCCGCTTTCTCCACCGGCTCGCGCTTGAAAGGCACGTTGAACCACCGCTCTCGCTCAACCCCAGCGCCCTTGGTATCAAACCCATGGTGTATCGGCGCAAGTTTAAATTGTAAGCAAGTTTGAAAGCATTTCATCATATTCAAGCTGCAGGCGCTGAAACCAGGGGATGATAAACCGGGGTCAGCCGGGGTCAAGCTGGGGTCAACCTGCAGCACCCTACCGTGGTCTGATAGGATGTACATGCACGCCCTCGGGGTGATGTGCGAAAGTAGTGCATTGATCTCGTCTGGTTTGAACTCGTCAAACTGGTATTCGCCCTGCAGCACGTCCTTGTGATCGACGCGCCGCATGGTCATGGCCAGACCCTCCGTGTATTCCGCCGCGCGCTAGGGACTGATGGGCAGCGCTCACCACGTCATCAAGCATACTGTTTCATTCAAGAGTGATGGATAGTACTCATCTCGGCATGCCATACGGGTCAAGTCATGAATCGAGGGTTCAAGTGTGCTCGATGACGTGGCGAGCACTATGCGTCAGTTCCTACCGCGCCCTCCTCCTCCCGGAAGCGGAACTCGATGCCGCGCAGCGCCTTGCAGTCAGGTCATTGAGAACCAGTACTCGAACTGATGTCGAGCATGATTTACCGAGTACCTTCAGGGTGAATGCTCACACAGACGCGCCGGCGAGGAGGGGGATATAGGGAGACATTTGTCGGTCGAGTGCTGGCTCTCAATAACCCTCCTACCTTGTTCTCGAGCCAGAGCCACTCCTGCGGCCCCGTGCGGCGCAGCATCTCCACATACTGGAAGAACAGCGCGATCACTTCGAACGATTTCTCGAACCCCTCGTGCAAGGACTGACACTCCGTCCACGTTTCGGCTCAGCGTTACACACTTGTTGTGTGGGATAAGCTGGATGGCGTCAGTCTGTCAGTGACACAGCGGCTCAGGGTGAGCTGATAAGAGGACGAGTATAGCTGAAAAGTGAACGAGTATAACTTTTCGGCTCAATACTGCGTTCATTTTGCGGGAAAAGCTGGGTGGTGGCAGTGTGACAGTTATACAGGCGACTCAGGTTGAGCCTGGGAGTGGACGAGTGCAAGCCCCTGCCCTCGTCCGTGAGCTTGACGGTGGCGGTGAAGAGCGCGCAGTTGGAGGTGTCCGACAGACCGCCCGCGCCCACGCCCGCCATGATCTTCTCGGCCCACCCCTTTGCCTTCAGGGTGGCGAACAGCGAGCCATAGTTTAGAGCCTTGCGGAATCTGCATGACGAACTCTCGTCTCTTGACTTTGTGAGGCGGCGAGCAAGTCTTATGACGTGACTATTGCCGGACACATCATCCAAAGCTCAGAATGTCCTTCAACACATGGTTCTTGACCCGTTCTTGACCCTCGTTTCTTGAATAAAGTGCCACCCGGGGGGCGCCTGCTGTTTTGAGCAGGTTGTGGCTTGGCTCTACCGTGGCCTTCGTGGCCGATGAGCTCCTCGACGTACTCCACCGACTTGGACTTGTATGCGCGCTTGATCTCCGTGGGCACTGTGAACACCAGGTCCAGCTGCTTGCCCTCCTGTACCTTGGTCGTCGTCACCGGTGGGTGTGGCCCGGGAACACATGGCTGAGCCGAGTCAAGCGCGTTCCGACGGCTGGCAACTGACTATTCGTAGCTCCATATGTTTTCGAGAAAAGCAAAAGAAAAATCGAGAGCCGTGGATTTGTTGGTTGCATCGCACATGTCATGTTGTGCATTGCACTGATTGGTCAGTTTCGAGTTCCGAGTTCTGAGTTCCGAGTCATGACAGAGAGGCGCTTCCGCGTGTACATGCGGGAACCAGGCTTTCGCCCTGGCCCCCATCGCATGAGAGTACAAAGCAGAACGAATCAGATCCGAACGAGACTAAATATTTCCCGGCCGGCCACACGCGCGGCATGGATCCTCGAGAGGCCCGCGCGCCGAACGTTGTGGTGTAAGTGGCAGGGTGATACGGGATTGCGGGGTGGGCGGCGGCTGTGGGGGCGTCAGAACGGCGACCCCCGGCGCCGCGACCTACACCCGGCGCTGACTCTACCAGCAATGTAACGGTACACCGGAAGGTCAACCCTAGAGTTGGCCCGGGCACCTGACAATACTCCTGGACATCCTACATTTGGGACGTGGACGACGCTTCTACGTGTATCAGGAGGCACCAGGCATTCGCCCCGGCCCCCGTGAGAGAGACGCTTCCGTGTGTATACGAAGGCACCAGGCTTTCGGCCCGTCCCCCGTGAGTTTCGAGTTGTGAATGAAGAAACTCGAGTTGCTGACTGACCGATCGGAGTAAATTGTGTGCTGACTGTCTGATGGTAGTACGTCGTGTGTGCTGACTGACAAATGGGGTGCGCTAACAGAGACGTTCGGCCAATGGGCAATGGCAGTGTTGTACACGATGGGGGCAGGCTGGAGGGTGACAGATACACACGGGGAGTGTTTTGCCGTGGATGACGGCGGTCCCGACCATGAGCGGCAGCTGATGGTAGGGGAAGCCCGACACGGAGTGGTCGGGCTTGGCCTCGCCGTCCGACCGCATGTCGGCGAATTGCTCCGATACCCGAGGGTAAGGCCCGGTAGCAAAAGAAAAGAACAAATCAAATTAAGGCGCGGTATCAAACGGAGGGTCTTTGGAGGAGGATGACGAGGAGGAGGAGAAGGAGGAGGCGAATATGCATGGGTACACAGTGGGCAAACCGCCTTGCCATGGCCTGGAGCGTGTCCAGTCAAATAGTCAGACAATTATGGGCCGAGGCGAATATGTACAGGTACACCATGAGCACGCTGTGGGCAAACAGTGATAGGCCGCCTTGCCATAGCCTGCAGCGTGTCGAGGTCCTGCTCACCCAGCACGGTGATGGACATGCGCCCCGCGTGGTAGTGCTTCTGCCAGTGCGCCCGCATCGACTCTTGTATCTTGCCCTGCTTCCAAAGCTCCGACTCCGTCAGCGACGCGCGGTTGCCCACTTGTAGGGGCACAAGTTGAAATGAAAACCAAAACTTGAAAGAAGTTTATCGATCTTCAGTTTCAAAGGTGTGGTTACACAGTGCACCGGTTGGGTACCTACTAAGATCAGCAAACCTCAACCCCCTTCTCTTCTTGTTCGATATATACCTGAGCATATGCCTGAGTTTCAAGAGCTGAACTCAGGCACTTTCACTGTGGCTTTCAATGGGTCTCAACTCGCAGCACCCCACCCCAGCCGAAGACGCGGAAGGGATGCTCCTCGCGCGCCGTGGCACCCATGATGGCCTCCAGGCGGCACCCGTCGTTGTTCGTCACCCGCTCGAACTCGCTCTCCACCGCAGACACCTCCCGCTAGAGACTAATGGATAGTGCTCGCCATGTCATCACACGCACCTTGAACCTCGTTTCTTGAGTGAGATGGCATCCTATGACGTGGTGAGCACTATCCATCACTTTGAACCTCGGTTCTTGATTTAGATGGCATCCAATGACGTGGCGAGCACTATCCATTGGTCCCTACCTCGCGCTCCACCGCATCCATCGTCAGCAGCGGGCTCAGAAAGTACCCTGAGAATATATCCAGCCCCTCCTTTTAGGGACTGATGGATAGTGCTCGCCATATCATAGGATGCCATTCAACTCAAGCAACGAACATTAGGTTGAAAATGCGTTTGATGACGTGGCGAGCATTATCCATGAGTCCGTACCTCCTTGAGTTTCTTTGGGTGACACTCGAAGTAGAACGTGGTCTGCTCCGAGTCCGTACTGTAGCGGCGCAAGTTGAAGTTGAAAGTAAAGTTTGAAAGCGGTCCATCATATTGTAGCTTCAAGCGCTCAGCCAGGCGTGGTCAGCCTGTGGTCAACCCGGGGTCAACCCGGGGTCAAACTGGGGTTAACCTGCACCGCCCGACCGTGCATGCGTTCTCGGAGCCCCAGTTCTTGGACAGCCAGTCGCTGAAGTGATTCTCGCCCGGGTACTTCTCGGAGCCCATGAACACCATGTGCTCCAGGAAGTGGCTGATGCCCTCGAACCAGAACCGTACACTCGTTCACTGGTATGCTCAACATCGGTTGCAGCACCTGCGTGGAGGAGGCGATGGTGACGTAGGTGGTGATGGTGGTGGTGTAGGTGGAGGTGTAGGTGGTGTAGGTGGAGATTGTCATGGAGGAGGTGAAGGTGGAGTGATACTTCAAGTGGGGTCAGGAGCAAAACGGGTCAGGTGCCAGCTGAAGAAGGGAACGATTGTAATGGCTCTACCTCGAAGCCGCTGGCCTGGTCTGAGAAGAACCCCACGTTGAAGTCGACGCTGCACGCCGCCAGCTTCATGCCCGCGCCGGGGCCTTCTTCGTCGTCCGACCCCTCTTCGTCACCGTCACCCCCCTCCTTGTCATCCGCATCGCCCTTCCCGTCGTCGTCGTCGTCACCGTCGGAGCTCACGTCGCTGGCGTCCATCTTGTCGCCGCCGCCACTTCCGCCACCTTCCTCGCCCGGTGCCTGCATGCCCGCCTGCGCGTGTGCAAAGGAGGAGAAATCGAAGGGCGAATGAGAATGGGAAGACAGCTGTGGAGAGCTGGGGTGCTGGGATTACACGGAGAGGTGGCAGTAAACTGGAGGCTCTCGGCGCTTGACTGGTTGGCGTGGGCGCTGCGAGAATCACCAAGGTTGTCTACCCTGCATGAGCGCGGCGAGCCGAGCGTGTGCTGCCTCTTGTGCACTCATCTCGGGCTAGATGGGACGGGCGGTGCTGGCAGTGCGGGAAGACGGAGGGGCGGCGGTAAACTCGCGCGCGCCAAATGATCGGACCCGGTGGCACCCATCGCCGCCGCCGCGCCGGTACCAGGCGGTGCGCAGGAAAGGGAACTCCGCGCGGTAAAGACGGACGACGCGGCGGCCGACCCGCGAGCGTGAGAGGGCAGGCGCGGCATGGGCGGCTGGCAGCGAGCGCGCGGTAGGATGGAGGGGCGGCGGTAAAAGTCGCGCGCGCCAATTGATCGGACCCGAATCTGCCGCCGACGCGCCGGTACGAGGCGGAGCGCGGAACCACCACATCGCATAGCGGACGACGCATCGGTATATCCGGGGAAAGTGCAGGGGCGGCGCGGGGCCGGCCGGCAGGCGGCGAGCGCGCGGTGGTAAGGTTGGTAATTGAGAAGGCGCGAATCGGGCGGCGGTGGCGCACCAGGGAGGGGTCGCTGATGAGCAGCGCCTCGAGGCCATTGGGGAAGGTGATGCGGCGGTACAGGCGGCTGTCACGCTCCGGCTTGGGGATGTCGTCCGTGACCTGCATCGTCACAGCGGGTGCCGGCGCGCGGGGTAGGAGGGGCGGTGCTGGGCCGTGGTGGCGCTGCTGAAGCGTGTAGGAAAGTGCTGGGAGCGGCGGGTAAACACGACTATGTGACCCATACGTCAGTAACGAGCGTAAAAACACACGTTCCATGTGAGCGCGTCCAGTTCGACATCCGTAACCCCAGAAAAAATAAGATGAGAGGCTGACATTTTTCAGCACCATTTCAGATCTATAATTTCTTTTGGGGTTACGGATGTCGATAGGCCTTCAATAAGCGTTTGAAAAGTCCTTGGTCTAATGATTCAAGGAAATCGTCGACTCACATCCGACTTATCACATGCCCACACTCTTTCAAGGGGCACATGGAACGAGATCAAACAGTCGGATCGCGTAACCTGGCATTTTCGAGGTCTAATAACTCAAGGGGAAGTCCGTTACTGACGTGCGGATGTGACCCCTCTCGGCATGATTGAATGATCTGACAGCGTGATGTTGCCCCTACCTCATAAATACCCCTACTCAGCATAATGTGTACCCCCCTCCCCGAGACGGCGCCGACTTTTTGGAGTGCCTCAAGCTTCAACCTGCGTCGGAATGGCACTGCTACACTTTGCGGAACACGCGGAAGCGGTAGCGACGAACGTGTGGCCATGGGGTTCAAGGACGGCCAGGCGAAGAAGGACTTCAAGCACCAGAAGTACGGCACCCCGGCGGGAGGCCGCGGCGGCGGCGAGGGGGGCGGGGGCGGGGGGCGCGGGGGGAGTGACGCCGGCGGCGGCGGCGGTGGTCGTGGTTTCGGCGGGCGCAGCGGCGGCGGCGGCCGTGGAGGGAGGGACGGAGGACGGGGCGGGCGTGGCGGGTATCAGAAGAACTACGCGCACGACAAGGACGCTGGAGGGGATGGCGGTATCTTTAGAAAGTGCGTGCCGCCGCCGCCGCCCCCACCCTCCTTCTCTGCGTCGTCGCTCGTTATGAATTGTGTTCTGCTTCCTGTTCTACCCGTATAAACGCTAATGGCTAACGTCCCGTCCTCTCTCCTCTCGGCCTTCGCTCACAGTAAGCTCATCTGCTTCGGGTGCCGAGGCACGGGCCACTCCCTGCGCGACTGCCGCATCACCAAGGGTGGTGGTGCGCAGGGCGGCGTGACCGGTGTCAAGACCTGCTTCAACTGCGGCAAGAACGACCATGCCGCGCGGGATTGCAAACTCCCCAACTCCAACTTCAAATTCGCCGTGTGCTTTACCTGCGGCGAAACTGGCGGGGCCTTACATCACTGGATCCCTCAATCCCTCACATCACTACGCTCTTCATCTCAACGCAGCTCGAGTTAAGCCCCTCTACGCTGCACGGTTTCCCTCTTCAACTCAACTGATGCCCTGTTACGCACAACAGTCTCCTTTTCAGCTCAACGTGAGCCAGCTTACACTACAGGAGCTCCCTCTTCAGCTCAACGTTAGCCATCCTACGCTACTCCGCTATACAACCTTGAAGGTGCTCACGTTGAGCTGAAAAGGGACGGAGTGGCAGGGCCCTTTGAACGGGCCATCTGGTGCGCAACTGCCCCAAGAACCCGCAGGGCGTGTACATCAACGGTGGCGCGTGCAAAATATGCCAAAACGTGGACCACCTGGCGCACGAGTGCCCGATGAAGGACAAGTGCCTTAAGTGCGGCAGGGGCTTCCACTCGTCCACTTCTCAGCTCAACCTAAGCCATTCTTCTCACTGACATCCACTGAAACCAGCTAGCGTGCCACTCAAAAAGTGCTTACGTCAAGCCGAAACGTGTTCGAGTGTACGCCCCTGAAGCGCGGCGGCACGGGTCACATGAGCCGCGAGTGCCCGGCACAAAAGGAGGGACGCAGCTACAGCGGAGGGCCCATCCACACAGGGGGCTCCTTCGGCACCGCGCTTGGGGGCGACAGCGGCAACAGCGGCGGCGGCGGTAAGGCCTGGCAGATATTGCTTACGGGGATCAGGGTGGAAGCTTGGTGCCTCCTTGTACACGCGGAAGCGCCTCTCCTTATCTCTGCTGGCAGCTGTTGCTCGCCACGTCATCCGAAGCATCATGCACCTTAATTTCTTGAGATAAATGACATGCTTTGACGTGGCGAGCAGTATCCGCCCGGCCCTAGACGGAGGCGCTGCCGGGGGCCGCGGGGGTGGCGACGACCTGGAGGACGACTTCGCGGACGATCTGGGTGACGCAGCGGGCCGCGTCGGTACAGCCGTCGGCGGCGCGGTGGGGCCTGGCAGACATTGCCCACCACGTCATCGACACGCTGGTAACCGTCATTTCTTGAGTCACGTGGCATCCTATGACGTGGCCAGCGGAGTATGGGGGTGACATTGAGGTGACGGCTGAGGCACCAAGGAGCTCCTTAGCTGACATGCCTTAACACCAGTCTGTAGGTAGAATAATATGGCTAGCAATATCTGCCAGGCCCTATATCGAGGAGGATGACGAGGAGGAGGAGGAGGGGGAGGATGGCGATGCGGTGAACGCGGCGGAGGAGGCGATGATGACGGCGGCGGAGGACTTGGAATGGGCGGTGGAGGGTGGCGAGAAAATCCTCAAGGACTACTCCAAGAAAAACAAAAAGCGACCGGCGGAGTCGGAGGCCAAGGTAGGGCAGTGCTGGTTGACCCCATATTGACCCCGGGTTGCCTGCGCTTGGATCTAGCGCGTGAAGCTAATTTGTGATGAACCGCATTCAAAGTTTGCTTTCAATTACAACTTGCGCTGCTACACCACGGGCGGTGAAAAGGAAAAGAAGAAAGCCAAGAAGTCCAAGGCAAAGGTGGTCGAGTTCTAGAGCTGGCGGACCGGACCAGTGCTCGACATTGAGTGCTTCACAATTTAGATAGACGGTCGTGTTGACTTGCATTTACTGCCAATGCGTTTTGACACTGCCAATCCGCCGTGCGCCACGCGAAATACATTTCGTGTTTGTAACTCAACGTCAGTGATCACGCTTCGGTTGAATTAGGTGAAGAAAATGTGTGTTGTTACTTCCATAGAGCTGGGTTAGGGTGTTTTCCCGGACGGCGATGACAGTATGGCATTTCTCAAACACGTGCCCTGCCTTTTGTTTGGGTTTAAATGGTATTGCTGCGGAAGACGTGAGAGGGGCGGGGTGCTTCGCAACGGGTCAGCGCAGCGTGTTATCCGGGTCAGCGCAGCGTGTTATCCTGGAAATCAGTCTACCAGTTTCATTACACGTTATGTAGTCATGTATTGTCGTGTGCATACTGTGTCGCGACGAACGTCTGGCGCGGCAGAATAAGAAACATGCCGTAACGCCAGCGCATATCGGCAAGGACACTCAAGATGGCTTCATTCAGTCATATAAAACGCTGCCGAGCTGAAACACACGCAGCTCAGACCATACGAGTCAGAGTTTTCAAACGATGCCTGCCGAACTGAAACTCACGCAGCTCGCATCAGACGAGAGATTATCGGCAGTACGAATAGTACTGCGTGTATCCAGACTAGGAGCTACCGCTCCAGTCCGCTCCTCACTCTTCGCCTCCTATTCAGATTTCTCAACATTACAGATAGCCGGGGTCGTCCAGCGCCTTGGTGTGGTGGCGCAAGTTAAAATTGAAAGCAATCGTTGAAAGTGGTATATGATATTATGGTCTCAAGCGCTGATTTCTTAGGCGCTTTCAACACGAGCTTTGAAACTGTCAAGCTGCACCGCCTCGCCTTGGCCAGCACGGCAGCGCGGTGTTCGCGCGGCCAGAAAACCAGCGCGGCGCGGCTGTACCTCCGCCCAGGGGCGCACAGCTATAGGGGGGCGTACTTATTAGAAGGTGGTATAGGGGTCTAATGATTGGAGCTATCGGTATATCGTAAATTAAATCAAGGGCTATGGTGCCATCCTAACACTGAAACTGGGGCTTACACTTGTCCACTTCTCAGCTCAACCTGATCTGTGTGTCTCACTAAAACAGCTCAATGACCCAACAAGTTCTGCAAAAGGAGCTCACGTCAAGCTGAGGTGTACGCCCCTACCACCGCGCAGGGGCTTAAACTCCTCCACTTCTCACCTGAACATGAGCCGTGTTTCTCTCTAAACCAGCTCAATTACCCAAAAGATCCCGCGAAAGGTGCTCACGTCAAGCTGAAAAGTGGACGAGTGTGGGCCCCTGCCACCGCCCCGCGTCCTGCGGGCCGTTGCCCAGGTGGGGGGGCGCATGGTGAAATGAAAAGCAAAGTTTGAAAGCGGTTTACCATATTTTAGCTTCAAGCGCTGAGACCTTGTGCGGTCAACCCAGGGTCAACTTGGGGTCAACCTGCACCGCCCTACCCAGGAACTCCACCTTCTGTGCCATAGTTTAGCGGCGCAAGTTGAAATTGAGAGCAAAATTGAGAGCATAAGCAGTGCATCACATTATAGTTTCAAGTGATTGCTTCCATTTGAAAGGGCGGAGAGGGTTGGCTAAGCTCACCATGTGAAGCGCCTTGGGGCTCAATGAAGGTAAGAAAAAAAAGAAAAAAGAATCCGGGCGCTTTCAACGTGGGTTTCATAGGGTCAACCCGCACCGCCCTACGATAGTCCCCGACTTCATCCTCGTGTCACGTTCAAACCCATCAGGGTCAAGGCTGCCCTCAGATGTGTCGCACGTGCACGTGGAATTGTAACTTGAAGTGCAGACGACAGCTTTGCTTTTCTGCTCCAGGAGGAAGTGGCGCAAGGTGAAATTGAAAGCAAGGTTTGAAAGTAGTCCATCATAGTCTCACGCGCTTAGATCTTGGCACTTTCAACGTGAGTTTGATGCGAGTGACGCGCACAAGCCGATTAAAAAATGAGTTTATTTCCGCAGCCTGTTTCCGAGCGTGAAGTTTGCGGCTATTTGGGCTGTTGTGGGCGATTCTGGGAGTTTTGGGCGGGAAAAATCGTTTTCAAAACAACTATTTCTTCAAAACGGGTTATGAGCTATACTCGTAGGGTCTACCTGCACCGCCGTACCAGGAGAAAGTCTTCGTCGGTGAGCAGCAGCTCGTTGATCGAGATGGGTAGGTCGCCACTCTGCTGGAACTGACCTCCGGTGGCCTGCTTGTCTCCATTTGCCATTTCCCACGCTGTAGCGGCGCAAGTTGATTTTGACAGCAAGAGTTAAGAGCGGTTCATCATACTCTGTTTGAGTGTCAAGAAAGTATTTTCAGGCGCTTTTAAATCGAGCTTGAACGCTTCGATCTGCACCGCCCTTCCACGCGTTCCACAGGGCTTCGTTGCGGGCATTCATGCAGCTGCGAGGGAGGTACCGCTTTCCATTGAAAAGACCCGCGAGCTTCAAGCTTTTCTTCACAGCGGCTGACACGCTTCCGAAGTAGATATCACCGTTTACGTCTGAATCGCACTCCGCGCCGTTGAAGGACGTGGGCAGCCAGTTGGGAGGCCCGTGGCGTGGCGCCGCAAGTTGAAATTTGGAAGCAAAACTTGAACGCGGTTCATGTGATCGTAGTTTCAAGCGCTGAGTTCCAGACGCTTTCAACACGGATTTCATCGGTTGAACCTGCGCCTCCCTACCGCCGTCCTTCTTGTCTACCAGGCCCTGGAACCGAGGGCCTACACTCCTCCACCATTCAGCTCAACGTTACGCACGTTTGCACGTTTCGTGGGATACGCTGGGTAGCGTCAGTCTGTCAGTGACGAAAATAACTCAGGTTGAGCAAAATAATTGACGAGAGTAAAGCCTCTGCCGGGAACGTCCACTTTTAAGCTCAATTCGAGCACTGTGAGTGGGATACTCTGGGTAATCGCCTGGTTTTAGTGACAAGAATAACTCAGGTTGCACTGAAAAGTGGACGAGTGTAAAGCCCTGCCTGAAACACGCCCGGCTTGTAGCGGCGCAAGTTGCATTTGAGAGCAACAGTTGAAAGCACTTGATCATATTGATCAAGCGCTGAAAGCATAAGCGCTTTCAACACGAATTTTGAAACTGTCAGCCTGCACCGCCCTACTGGGTCAGTCGGCAGCATCGGGATGAGATCTCCGGTAGTGAAGGAACCTTTAGTTAGGGGCTTCCACACCTCCAGATTTCAGCTCAACCTGAGCCATTTTTGTGATTGACTCACTGACGCCATCCAGTGTGTCCCACACAGCTTGTGTAACGTTGAGCCGAAACGTGGATGAGTGCAAGGCCTTGCCGCCCTCACAGCCCCCCTCGCCGGCACGCTCGCACCCGGTAATGAGAGTGAGGAACACATCGAAGCCGTACGCGTCCCCGTCCGCGGCGGCGGCGGCGGCAGCGGTGGCGGCCCCGCCGGCGGATGTGTTCGCGGCGGTGCAAACGCGCCGCGCCGCGTCGAGCAGGTTGCCGAGGACACGGTCGCGGCCCGTCAGCGAGGGTCTGCCAGATACTGCTCGCCACGTCATAGTAGCCCATTCATCCCAAAACGAAAGCTCTAAAATCGTGTCGATGCTGCAGCGGGCTTGTCCGCAATATTTGGATGTTAAGATGCCGTTTTTCTCAAGAAACTTGCATTCAGAACGCGCGTGGATGACGTGGCGGGCAGTCAGTGCCAGGCCCTATCTTGAGAGCATGCAGCCCCCGCTTGAGCGCCGCCGGCGTGTAGTTGTGCGACAGCACGGCCACAAACTTGGTGGGCTTCGCCAGACTAGCCTCGTTTTAGCGGCGCAAATTGAAAAGCAACATTTGAGAGCGGCACATCACAGTTTAGCTTCAAGTACTGAAACCAAGCGCGGTCGATACGGGGTCAACCTGGGGTCCACTTGCACCGCCTTATCTCGTCAAAGTTGGCCGGGACGGAGACGTGGTACACCCGCGGGCTCTCGGCCACCCACCAGGGGCTTCCGCTCGTTCACTACTTAGCTCACACTGAGCCGTATTTGTCAATGTAACGCATAATTAGCCCAGCGTATCCCGCTAAAGATGCTTACGTTGAGCCGAAAAGTGGACGAGTGTAAGCCCCTGCCTCCCACTCGCGGACCGCGCGCGCGATCTGCGCCGCGAGGTCGGAGCCGGCGGGCTGCGGCGGCGCGGCGCTGGGAACGCGTAGGCGGTATTTGGCCGCCTCCGCAGCCGCCGCCTCCGCCGCGGCCGCTGCCGCCGCCGCCGCCGCCTTCTTGTTGAGTTTGGGCTTCTTCGCTGGTGGCGGTGCGACGGTGGCGGCGGCGGCGTTGGTGGCGGCGGTGGTGGCGGGGGGGTTGTGGTGGTACAGGGTATAGACCAGTGCGAGCCGCGAACCGGAGGTGACCTCCCGCTAGGGTCTCGCTGGGATGCCACGTAACTCAAAATCCCAAGACACGAAGGTTGGTTACAATGGCGTGTCGATGGCGTGGCAGACCAACCT
>Ga0307489_10000939_pt1 | contig 18623 bp, 33 predicted proteins | sample SB12metaG_FD_202247 | JGI IMG/M metagenome (GOLD analysis project Ga0307489, IMG submission 202247) | Sea-ice brine microbial communities from Beaufort Sea near Barrow, Alaska, United States - SB 1.2 | ecosystem: Environmental > Aquatic > Marine > Coastal | place: USA: Alaska | collected...
GAAAATTTTATAGATCTGGAATGGTGCTGAAAAATGCCGGCCTCTCATCTTATTTTTTCTGGGGTTACGGATGTCGAACTGTACGCACTCACATGGAACGTGTGTTTTTACGCTCGTTACTGACGTACCTAGGTATGTCCTTCACCTCTGGGAAGGTCAGATTTAGGTTTAGGTTTATGGATATGGCCCAGCGCAGCAGGTGGGCTTAGGGTTTGGCCTTCCTGCTCACCTGCGCCTCGCGCTGATGAGCTCCTCACCTGTTCTCAATCCATCACCACCTCCACATTCACGGCCCGCCCGGCTCCCATCACCGAGAACGTCCCCCGCGGACACACCCGCATAGTGCCCTCGACGTCGCCCGCTCAGTGATATCCGCACACGGGTGGACCACAGCAAGATCGGTCGGATACCAGGGCGACGCAACCAACCTGTTATCTCCGCACAAGGCTGGGTGGCTGCTTTTGTCTCCGTGCGGGCTACTTTTGTCACTTGGCAACCGGGCTGCGCCACCCGCCCGGTCCCCTCGCGCGGCGTTAACCCACACGGACGCGTGAAGCATGTCGACCACAGAAGGGGATCCACCAGAACCAGCGGTAAACACCCCGGGCCGCACCCCTCTCGCGCTCATCGCCCTTGTTGGCGGCTCCTCGCTTCCAACATAATTACGCGTTTTCCGCATTGTTTGTTCCTGCTCTCTGCAGGGGCTCACTGTCGTCCACTCTTCAGCTCAACTTAAGCGCCTTCTGTGTGACAGTGGGTGCAGTTAGGGGTTGTTTCGGGGGTATTTCGGGGGTGGTAGGGGGTGGTCGAGGTGTTTAGGGTGTGCTTCTGTGTCAGAAACGGCTCAAGTTGAGCTGAATAGTGGACGAGTGTAAGCCCCTGGCTCAATCAATGTCTTGTCGTCTCACACTCTCACATTCAAGCAGGCTGAGCCCGCGGTCGACGGCGACGTGCTGGCGGAGGTGCCGTCAACGGAGGTGCTTATGAAGGTGGTGGCGGACGGCGATCGTGGGGGCAGCGCCGGCTCGCAGTCACCGCGGATGCGCTCGGCGCGCGAGCTGCCGTCCATGCAGCGCTCGCAGTTCGGAAGACAACAGGACAGCGGCAAGCAGAACTCCCCTTCTTTCGGATTTGGCACCGGGCAGGGGCTTACACTCGTTCCCAATTCAGCTCAACTTGACCTCTTCTGTCGACCGTATAACCGTTTTAGCTCATAGAAGTGTCCTGGAGTTGATCAAGTTGAGCTCTAACGTGAACGAGTGTTAAGCCCCTGACACCGGACTCCGCTTCGACTTCCAGCGCAACCGCGGCAAGATGAGCGGCGACCCGTGCGGCGCCGCAGACAACCGCAAGGTAAGGCGGTGCAGGTTGACCCTAACAGACCCATGCTGAAACCGCCTGGAGCTGAGCGCTTGAAACTGCATTATGATAAAACTGCTGTCAACTTTTGCATTCAAATTCAACTTGCGCCGCTACAGCAAGAAGGCGTCCGCGTACAGCGTCCCCGGCCCGGGCTACTACCGCAGCGCGTCCTCCGTGGTCAGGCGGTGCAGGTTGACCCTATCAAACCCGAATTGAAATCGCCTGGAAGTACGTGCTTGAAACTAAAATATCACGAACCGCTTTCAAAAGTTGCATTCAAATTCAACTTGCGGCGCTACACCGTGGGGCGCCAGGAATACAGCGAGAAGCGGAGCTACCCGACCTTTGCGTTCGGGCGCGCGGCAGGGGCTAACACTCGTCCACTTCTCAGCTCAACCTGAGCCGTGTATGACACAAAACACACCCTAAACACCCCCTAACAGCCCCTGACAATCCCTAAACACCCCCTAACCAGCCCGTAAGCGCACCCCCTATGCCACAGAAAGCGCTTACGTTGAGCTGTAAAGTGGACGAGTGTAAGCCCCTGGCGCGGGGACCGCTTTGCCGCCGACCATCGCGAAGAGAAGATGCAGATGGCCAGCACCACGGCACCCGGCACATACCCACAAATCGACTCCGTGGGTACGGCCCGCCAGATATATCGCCGGCCACGTCATCGTCATCCAACTCACGTTGAACCCTCGTTTCTTGAGTCAAATGTCTTGTCATACTAAGACACGGCCAGGGACTCCGTGGGCACGGCCTGCCGGATATCGCCCGCCACGTCATCGTCATCCACCTCACGTTGAATCCTCCTTTCCTGAGTCAAATGTCATGTCATCCTATGACGTGGCTCGCAAGGTGTGGCATATTGCCCGCCACCACGTCATCCAACACACGTTGGACCCTCGTTTCGTGAGTCAAATGTCATCCTATGACGTGGCGAGCGGCTCACATTGGACCCTCGTTTCTTGAAACACATGTCATCCTATGACGTGGCGAGCAAGGTCTGGCGGGCGCCGTTGAACCCTCGTCTCTTGAGTCACATGACATTCTATGACGTGGCCAAGGTGCGGCGAGTGTAAGCCCCTACGCGCGGGCCCACAGCCAGTGAGCACGAAGGAGTCGGTGCCCGTGGTGTCCTTCAGCCTGGCGGACCGCAACGTCAAGGTGTCCATCGGGAAGGGATACGAGGCGGGGCCCCGTCACCGGTGCTCGTCACGCCATCCACCATATAGTGTACCGGTGCTCGCCGTCACCCGCCACATAGTGTCCCAGTACTCGCCACGCCATCCACCACGAAGTGACGGTCGCCGCCACGCGCCGCCCCCATCGCACCTCCACTGCCAGCCGGCACAGCAGTGCCAGCTGCGGCTGTGTCCCTGCAATCGCTCAGGCCCCACGCGCCCCACCTCCTTTTCACCTCAAATGCCAGCCGTCGCACCTGAGGGTTCGTCTAGGAAACCGCCAGAGTCATCCCATGCGTATACCTCGAAGCCGGTGCCAATTAATCCGAAGCGGGTCCAATCTGAGCAGCATTTGTCATTGACAAGCTGACGCCACCCAACATATCCCACAACATGTGTGTTAAATTGAGCCTGAAAGAAGTGGTGCGCGGCTCTGGCAATGGGAGGACTTGAAGGGGGCGCACACGCCGGGCCCGTCAGTGTACCCGCAGGCGTCGGGCATCGGGCGACAGCTGGCGAGCAGCAAAGCAGGGGCTTACACTCGTCCACTGTTCGGCTGAACGTAAGCGCTCGAGGGATAGGGGGTGCATTTTGGAATTGTTTAGGGGGTCTTTATGAGGTGTTAGTGGGTATTATGGGGTATTAGGGTGTATTCGGTTAGGGGGTGTTTGTGAGGTGTTAGAGGGTATTATGGGGTATTAGGGTGTATTTTGTGTCAGAAGCGGCTCCAGTTGAGCTGAAAAGTGGACGAGTGTAAGCCCCTGCAGCAAGGCCAACGCCAGCCGGTTCTCGTTCGGCACGGAGATGCGCGCGATGGACCCGGCCAAGAAGAATCCTAGCGAGGTATGGCCCGGTCTTTGCTCATACGAGTAGTGTGCCTGTGTACCCTGTCATGGAGGACGCTGAGGAGGGCATAAGTGACGTGGAGGAAGTGGTGAGAAGCCCATCACAACTCCCTGACTGTTTGCTCATAGTGTACCTGTGTACCTCGACATGGAGGACGCCCGGGGTCCGGTGAGCGGTGCCACTGGCTCCCCCACGTATGTTATTTGTATCACGAGTAGGCCATCGTCCCGGCGTAGGCCCCGTCCCCGGCCCTGGCCTTGGCGTCAGCCTTGGCGTCAGCCTTGGTATCAGTACCGCCCCATCTCTTCCGACTTTTTTGAATTCATTTTATAACGTTCATCGAGCCCCAAGGCGCTTCACATGGTGAGCTTAACCATGATTCCTCTCATTTGCTCGCGGACCCTGGGTTGCGACGCGCGCGGCGGCGGTGCCGGGGCCCGGGAGCTACACGTCCGCCAACGCCATCGGCAAGGGCTTACACTCGTCCACCTGAACCCTAAACCCTAACCCTAGACCCTGAACCCTAAACCCTTAACCTTTCAGCTCAACCTAAGCCGCTTTGGTCCCCTGCTCGTGTCCCCCTGTCTGATAGACTGGGGGAAATCCATGCACCAAACGTATCCCACAATGTGCTTACGCTGAGCCGAAAATGGAATGAGTGTAAGCCCTTGGCCATCGGCCCGCAGACGCTGTCCACGAAAACCAGCCTACCCATGTTTGGCTTCGGCACGTGCTACCGCGACCAGGCGGCTATGGCAGGGGGGTCAGATGCCCAGTATAGGGCGGTCAGGTGCCCATTATAGGGGGGTCAGGTGCCCAGTATAGGGGGATCAGGTGCCCATTACACGGGGCTCAGGTGCCCAGTATAGGGCGGTCAGGTGCCCATTATAGGGGGGTCAGGTGCCCAGTATAGGGGGATCAGGTGCCCATTACACGGGGGTCAGGAGCCAAGTATAGGGCGGTCAGGTGCCCATTATAGGGGGTTCTGGTCCCCATCATAGGGGGGGCAGGTGCCCATTATAGGGGGTTGCAGGTGCTCAGGTGCCCATCATAGGGCGTCCGGGTGCCCATTGTACGAGTAAGAGGGTCAAGTACCCATTGTAGGGGGATTCGGTGCCCATTACGGGGGGCCATGGTAGCACAGTGCAGCTTGACAGTATCAAACCCCGTGTTGAAAGCGCTTAGTCTATGGTTTCAGCACTTTCACGCTAGAATATGATGAACGGCTTTCAAACTTTGCTTTCAGATTCAACTTGCGCCTCTACGTCATGAGCTCGCTCGGAAAGCTGCAGGCCATGTCGCAGCTGGCGGGCTACCTTAGCCCTGGGTAGGGTCAGAGCCACACCAGCTTCTGTGCCAGCTTGCGAGTATCGGAATGTTCGCTCAAGTCAACCGGTACACGTTCCACCTCGTGTGCACGCATCCACCGTTGATACCGGGTACTACTGCCGAGTATCAGGTCATAGTGTGCCCCTCATAGTGTGCCCCTGCACGTTTCACAGCATTGCCTCGAATTAACATGCTCGCCGTCATCTACCACGTTGACACCCTCGTTTCTTGAGTTGCAGTTGAGGTAAATTGCATCGTATCAAGTGGCGAGCGTGAGGTATGGACCCTGGCAGCGGGCCCGCCATGATGAAAGGTGCGGAGAGCGCGTACGGGCCCCAGCTGCACTCGGGTGGGGCCGTGCATCCCTTGCACTTCTGGGGACTGTCCTGTGTCAAATTTGTTTAGTGTCTATGACTCAAGGGATACATCGCCTCACATTGCACGTTCAGGCAGTCACACCTGCAACTGCGACTGGTTTGATATGCACTACTAGTTCGAGGCTCGTCCCCAGAACTGTACGGTCAGTTCCTATGCAGCTCGGGGGGCTTCCATCACTTCCCTATCCAGCTGGCTTCAGCCGTGTTATCCTTGAAATCCATTGAAACTGCAACCACTAGACGTGCCCCGCTTGACTCCTCGAAGATGGTTACGCTAAGCTGCAAAGAGGAGCGGCGTCGGACCCTGCTGCCGGCGAAGGCGTCGAAGCCCGTGGTGTCCTTCGGGCGCGAACTGCGCTTCGAAGCCAACTTGGTCAAATCCAAAGGAAAGAATGCGGTCCCAGGCCCGGGCAGTTATTGCAACTGAGCTCAGGTGCCCATCGCTGTTGACGTTAGCTCTAGTATTTAATTAAAACGTTTATTGGTTTGTTTCGTTGTGTCGTGCGACCGCTCACCGCCAGTCTCCCGACGGCAGCAGACCTTGAGACAGTAATTCCTCTTGCTTTCATTCCGCGTCGAAGACAAAACATCGGGAATGGTCAAGGGGTATCAGTAACTGAGCCAAACTGGCTTCCCAAATCGTCCGTCGTAAACCGTTGTCCCTTGAATTGTTTGCCGAAACTGGCTACGCGCGGAGGGTCGGTCGAAGCGGATTTCGATCAAAAGGAGCGACATCGCGCTGGAGACGGCGCAGTAGGCCAACACGAGACGTCCCCAAAGCCACGCTCACTACGAGGGACGACAAAAAACAGCGCACTGATCGATGTCGCGATTGCGAGCATGCACTTGCAGTCGCCACAACGCGCGCGTGGAGACGGTGACGGCGCACCATAAAATATCCGTCCCGCACTTCGTATTACACGAAACAGACCGAAGCGCACACGGCGGCGCAAAAGGATTCTATCTAGTTGTCCCGCTGACACGCCGCGCACACCCAGCACCCCCCCAGTGTGGTGACCCGGGAAAGTTAGAAGGCCAACCGGTGACGTGAAAATAAAAACGCTCCCGTTTTCCGCGCGTTTTCGGACCTTGCTTGCATGTTGAGACTGCGTTCTCCCGTCTCCGCACCATTCGTCGCCAGCGGAACTTTACCCGCGTGCTGGTATCATGACGTTTTCCTTATCTGTGAAGCCTTGCGCGCAGCAGCACTCATGGAGCTTGTACCTAAACGCTCCTATGTTCACCACAACGGTACAGCTTGACAGCATGCAAGTAGACGTTGCGGGAGAGGAAAAGGTGAAAACACTCGTTGACAAGTTGCGGCGCCCTGTAGGCCTCGGCATGCAAGCGAGCCGCCGAGTCGAGGGCTTCCAGGAAAACTGGGCGAAAGTGCTGCACAAAGGTCAGGAGCTGGATGGTGACCTATCCTGGAATGACGCCGGCGTCGACAGTGATGGAGCTGCAATCACTGTAGTGTTCAAGGAAATTGCCGCAGAGGGTACGCACCTCATTCGCACACCCACAGCTGTTTTGGGAGGGTGTAGGTACCGGTGTACCCGATCCCACCCGCACCATCCTCCTCCCGGGACTACAAGAAGTAGCCACTCGTTCTCGCCTCACCACATCCCAAGTGGTATTGTCAACCGGCGTACCCGTGCACACTCGCCGCATCCTCACACCTGGCCTCGAGACTCTTCTGAATGCAACGCCTGCATTTGTCGTTCAGCCCGTGTTTGTTACGAATGCACGTTTCAAAACGACACTCCAACCAGGGGCTTATACACTCGTCCACTGTTCAGCTCAACTTGAGCGCTTTGTATAGGATAGGGGGTGCGCGTATGGGTTGGGTAGCTCCTGTTAAGGGGGTGTTTAGGGTGTGTAGGGTATTTTCTTGTGTCAGACACGGCTCAACTTGAGCTGAGGGGTGGACGAGTGAACGCCCCTGACTCCATCCCTCTCTTCAACTTCACAGGCTTCAAGGTGATCGCCGACGACATGGAGGATGTCTCAACAGACGGGGATGACATGTAGCTGGGCGCCTGGTCTACCTGTAACGCAGAACACAAGATGTTCCCCTCAAGTAGCAGCCACCAGGGGGCATATGCTCTCGAGGGTCATAGAGGGAGGTTTGGGGCTCGACAGATTTGAGTACAGACAACCTTGCCATGCACTACGGCCCTTAGACCGTAGGCATACACCTGCACTGCGGCCGTTAGGCGCGGGCAGTACCGTAGTTTACATTATTTTCACCTTTATTCTGTTCTGTTCTTGAGTGAGGCAATGGGTCGAGCTATGTGCTAGCTGATCATTTTGAATACACACACATATTCACACGCACCAGTCAGAACGGTGGACACGCTGCCAAAGCGAAGCAGGGAAGCGCCACACACACCACGATGAACGCACCGCGCATTGTTTAGTTTTCCGCGTGGTTTAGTCTCGAGTTTGCGGTCACCACGACGCGCGCGCAGAGACTGTATATATGAAAATATCCATCCGGCATTATATTACACCGAAACAGAACGAAGCGCACGCGGCGGCGCAAGAGAATTCTAGCTAGTTTTCCCGCTTACATGCCGCGGGCGCCCCCCCAGCACCCCCCACAACCAGCAACCAGGGGCTTACACTCGTCCACCTTTCAGCTCAACGCAGGCGCTTTTGGTGGGACAAGGGGTATTTAGGGTGTATGTATGGCGGAGGTGGAGGCGTTCAGGGGATGTTTTGAGTGTCAGAAATGGCTCAAGTTGAGCTGAGAAGTGGACGAGTGTAAGCCCCTGCCAGCAACCGCCGGCTGCTTAGAACGCCAACCGGGTGAAGAACCACCGGCTCTTGCCCGTCTTGAAGCGCTCCTCCAGCACCTTCTTGGCCTCCGTCACTCAGGGTCGCGAAACCACACAGTAAATCATCTGGTCAGGTGACCCACATCAACACATCTTTTCACCTCAGAGCTCAAGTCCACGCCGTGGCTGGAGAACACATTTCAGCGATGCACACCACCCGGTGGTGGGAAGCATGCTGACTAAAGCGATTATATTCCTCCCCTCCGGAACGACATACCTCCGCGCGTATTATTCGAATTCTGACAGCTTAAGACCACCCCCTTAGACCAACTCGGGCACAGATTCACATTTTGCGTTCCTCTTTCAGAGTATTGAATCCGGCGGGGTTCGAACCCGCGAGTACATAGTACAGTGGTTGACTTCTGACAATAACATTTATACGAGTAACAGGAAGCAGGACGCGTTGAGCAGCGCTCCCTGCCTTGCGCGCGGCCACCTTCTTGGTGGCGTTCTCCAGCACGTCGGGGGTCACCGTGGTCTTCAGGTCCACGTCCAGGGTGTAGCGGGTCGGCATCAGGTGGTTGTAGTTCACCGTCTTGATGAACGTCTGTTGTGCGGTGAGGGGGGAAAGGGAGGGGGGAGGGAGGAGGAGGGAAAGGAGGTGAGCACAAGCGGAAGAGAGAGTACTCGTAGCTGCTAAGCGCCCAGCGAGCCGAAGCGAGCATCATCCCGCCCCCGGCCCGTTCGCTCCAGTCGCATCGAGAGGGTGAAATGGAACGGCACTTGAGCGCGGATCGCCCCGTCCACTCCGGCCTCATTCCAGCCACCCGGAGCGCCTGCGCGACGACGCAGGGTCGCGCCCCCCGCCTCCCCAAGTCTCTCAGCGCAACCGCATCTCATCCCCCCGGCGACGCGCAACACGTGAAGCGTCCGTGCCGATCCCGCCATCCTCCCCAACTCTCCCAGTCCCTTCCCCCACCCTCCCCGCCGGCACGGCCGCCCACGCAGGTCACTCCCCGGGCCAGCCGCCGTAACGTGCGCCCAGGGAACCGCCTCGGGACTCCATAAAAGCCAAAGCCTCTTGGCTCAGCTTGGGCCTATAGAGGTGGCTGCTGGTCCTTTAAACTGGGGGGCTCCAGTGATCCCCCCTCGACCCCCCCATCACACGGCCACATAGCACCTAGCCTAGGCGCCACCCCCGCGTCGCCGGGTGAGTAAGCGCCTTCGCCATGCTCACCTTCACACGGGAGTGCTTGTCCTGCTTCTTCTTGGGCATCTTCTTCGTCACCTGCGCGCAAGAGCGAAGGAGAGACGCTTAGCTTAGAACAGCTGTTGATTCGCAACGAGGGTTTGTTTCCGCGCAAGGCCCGGCCGCGGGAGACGGTGCCTCGCGCGACGCGACGCCCCGGCAGCTGCCGGGTTCGGAGCTTGAGTTAGGTGTTTACCTTGCGGGGGTAGGTGCTGAGGCCGCAGACGAGCGCGTGGCCGTAAGGGCGGCTGGAGGTGCCCTCATCGTAGTTCTTCACCACGACCGCCTTCTTGCCGGCATACCGCCCCTGCAGCACCACCACCACCTTGTTGGCCTGCGAGAAACATGGAAAGCGAGACAGGGGAACGTCAGGAGCCACACGGGGGGGGGCGTGCTCGACGTCCACCGGATTACCGCGCGCCGCTCGCCTCGGCGCCGGGACTGTCGTCGCTCCCCGATGCACGCCGCGCCGCGTCCCCGCAAGGCGTGCCGAAAAGATTTACGGGAGCCATTTAGGGTTTGAAACCCACTCCGCGCGGGCAACCGCGGCTTCCCGCCTAATTCGTGCCCCGCTGAGCGGCGAGCACCGCGCGGGAGGAGGATCCGCAGTGCGCAGAGCACGCACCTTCAGGAACTTCACCATCCTGCTGACGTGTGCGTTGTAAGAGGGCGCTCTGTAGCGCGTCTTCCGCGAGAAGCGAGCACTCGAAGCAAGCGGCCGTGTGTTGAGGTCGGTCGGGATGAGTCGGCGGACAAATGGTACCGAAGCAATCTCTCGTTCTAGTTCTTGGCCTTGGTGCGTTGGCGGCGAAACGTCGGAATGAGACGTGACGCGACAGGTGGCGACCTCGGCCACTTACCTCCGGCCACAACAACCCTCCCACGGCACGTACAACCGCGCGACCCGACGACGCGCAAACTATCGAGTTCGCGACTCGGCTGACTCCGCGCACGCGGGAGCGAACAGCCGCTGCGAGACAGCTGACGAGGCATTCACGAGAAAATGGCGTTTCGGTTTCGGAGCCGTGCCCGCGGCCCCGTCAGCGTCACAGCCCTTCTCCTCGGACTCGTCCTTGTCGCCGCGTCCTCTTGGACAACTGAAGCGGTCTCCATCGACGACTTCGGCGCGGTGGAGGGTGTGCTGACGTTGGAGGCGGCGCGCGCCAACACGGCGGCGCTCGAGGTGCGCCACGTAACAATGCCAAATGTTCCATAAATGCTTTCCACTTGGACTCCTCACCTTCCCCTTGTCGGGTGGCTCACAACTTCCGAGACACTGACGCCCCGCACCTTTTCCCCCACGAGCAGGCGGCGTTCGCGACCTTCAGTCAGCCCATTTCCATCGCCCCCGCCCCCTCTGCCTCCTCCTCCTCCTCCTCCTCCTCCTCCTCCTCCTCCTCCTCCTCCTCGGACCACTCCTCGAACCCGTCCCCTCGCGAGGTGCTGGTCCCCGCGGGTTCCACCTACCGCATCCTCGCCACCCACCTCACCGCCCTCGCCGACGTCACGCTGGTCGTCGCCGGCCGCCTGGTGGGCCGGTGCAGGTTGACCCTATGACACCCACGTTGAAACCGCCTGGAAGTAAGCGCTTGAAACTAAAATATGAAAAACTGGTTTCAAGTTTTGGTTTCAATTTCAACTTGCGCCGCTACAGCCTGGAGCTGCACGACGACCTTCACGCGTGGGAACACCGCCGCGGCTGGAACGCGGCAGGGCCTGGCTGGTTGCAGCGCTGCAAGTTGAAATTGAAAGCAATTCTTTGATAGCAGATTATCGTATTTTGGTTTCAGGAGCTTAGTTCCAGCTTCCAGGCGCTTTCAACTTGGATTTCATCGGTTCAACCTGCACCGCCTCAACAGCTGTCCCTCTCCCCGTCATCCGACGCATTCTCCCATCCGTCTATTGAGTTAAATGGCATCCTACGACGTGGCGAGCAATATATGTCAGGCCCTAATGCCTTGCATCTGTACTACCTTGAACTACCTGTAATATGTGATGCTGACGGTGGTATGTGGCCTTTTTTGCCATTGGCTAAAAGTCGAATATGTGTGTTGGTGATGCACCGAACAAACCACTTACTTGAAATACTAGCACACAGACAAGGCCCTCTCACGTGGGGCTACTGTTTCTGCGGTGCCGCAACGTGACGGTGACGGGGGTGGGCACCGGGCAGGGGCTTATACCCGTTCACATTACAGCTCAACTTGAGCAACTCCAAGACACATTCATGAGTCAACTTGGGTTACACGGTGGACAGAAGAGCTCAAGTTGAGCTGAAATCGGAAGGAGTGTAAGTCCCTGGCACCGGGGTCATCGACGGCCACGGCTTCCGCTGGTGGCAGGCCGCCATTTTCAAGGTACGGCCAGGTAAATGTTGTCTCCACGTCATTCGGTCATAGTGTATCATTTGACTCGGGTGGGACGGAGGATGGGGTGACATCTATGGGACTCAGGCCCTGTTTCGAAAAAGATGGCGTTTTGGTCGTCCGGTCCCATGTGTGGAAAGTGCTTTCACGTGGCCGAATCCGGTCGGCGATGTCACCAAATGCTGCTGTCGATAGCAGATCTCTGTCCTTGCGCCATACAAAGCAGGCCATTTGGACTTCCGTATGGTTTGTGTTTTACGACACGGGGGGCTGTGTCCCGTAGATTGAGGTGACTTCTGCAGCACCAATAAGGTCGTTTTATAGCAGACATGCCTAGTCACCCTCGTCTGGAATGTGATTCAGATAAAAATGGTGGGTCAGTTGACCCAAGACAGGAGGGCTCGGAATGCGTGTCGATGAGATGGCGGAGCAATATCTGCCAGGCCCTTGTTCCAGCCAGGGTGGCTCGACAAACGACCCAACCTCATCAACTTCAATAACTCCTCGGATATCACGGTGGAGTGGTGCAGGTTGAACCCATGAAAACCGTGTTGAAAGCGCTAGGACTAATGCTCTATGATATGATGGACCGCTTTCGAGCGTTGCTTTCATTTTCAACTTGCGGCGCTGCATCGCGGTGGAGCGGATTGCGCTACGCAACGCCCCGCAGTTCCACGTGCGCACCAACAACTGCGCGCGCCAGGTCGGGCGGTTGAAACCTGTGTTCGCAAGCACGGAATCTTTCTGGCCATTTCGCATTTGTAGGACATGCGCAACTTGCTCAACTGCCGAGTCAACGGTCACACTAACTGAAAGACCTCAAGGTGTCGACTACTCCAGAGTCCGTGATCTCATCTTACCGGAATAGAAGGCGTTTTTGTGTATTTGTGTATGACTTATTGCAGTATGATATGTGGTGCTCTGTGATCTTGCCACGTGCTACTATGTTGGAGGCGCCTGCTTTCAGCGCTTGAAACCAGAATACGACAAACTGCTTTCAAAATGTGCTTTCGATTTTAATTTGCGCCGCTACAGCCGGGTGTTCCGGTTCATCAACATCCATGTCGAGACACACCTGCAGGCACGGCCTGCCACATCGACACGCATTTCGAATTCTCGCTTCTTGAGTTGAACGGCACTTAAGACGCGGCGAGAGCTGGCAGATGTTGCTCGCCACGTCATCGAAATGCATTTGAACCCTCGATCATTAAGTAAAATGGCATCCTATGGTGTGGCGAGCAATACATGGCTGGCCCTGGCCAGGCAGATGTTGCTCGCCACGTCATCGACATGCATTTGTACCCTCGTCTATTGAGTCAGACGGCATTCTGTGATGTGGTGAGTAATATCTGGCCTAGCAGATATTGCTCCCCACGTCATCGACATGCATTTGAACACTCGTTTATTGAGTGAAATGGCATCCGGTGATGTGGCGAGTCATAATCTAGCGGGCGCTACCTGCGGGCGGGGCTGCACGCGCGGTGGAGGCGGACGGCGGAGGGGCGCGGCTGGGCCAGGGCTATGTCCACGGGTTCGGAGGCGGCGGTGGCGGCGGCGGTGGCGGGGGCGGGGGGCGGGGCGGAAGTCGCGGCGGCGGCGGGGGCGAGAGATGTAGCACAGCCCGCGGCAGCGGGGGGCGGGGCTGCGGCGGGGGGCAGCGGGGGCGGCGGCGGTAGGAAGGCCATGGACGGCTTCGCCGGGGCGCTCGCCAGTTTCTCCGGCGGCTTCAACACCGTGGGCTCTGTCGGTCGGTCGGTCGGTGGCGCTGGTTCCGCGGTGGACGGGTGGCTGGCCGCGGTGGCGCAGTGGTTCGAGCGCAAGGTAGGGTGGTGCAGGTTAAGCCTAGTAAACCCATGTCAAAAGCGCCTGGAGCTAAGCGCTTGAAACTAAAATACGCTAGCCTGCTTTCAATGTTGCTTCAATTTGAACTTGCGGCGCTACATCAAGGCGCTGGGCCCTGGCGGCCCGCCCATGTTCCCGCTGAATACTGATGGCATCGACGTGGTAGGGCAGTGCAGGGTGACCCCAGGTTGACCCAGGGTTGACCCTGGGCTAATCGCGCTTGAATTTAGCGCCTGAAGCTGAAATATGATGAACCGCTTTCAAATTTTGCTTACAAATTCAACTTGCGCCGGTACAACGTGGGCGGGCGCGACATCCACATTCACGACTGCGTGATCGAGAACTTCGACGATGCCGTGGCGCTCAAGCCGCAGCACAACGGGCAGGGGCTTACGCTCGTCCACTTCTCGGCTCAACCTAACCCGTTTTGGTCACACCTCCCCGTGTCCCCCTGTCTAACAGACTGGGGGGAAATCATGCACCCAACGTATCAAACTAAATGTGCTTACATTGAGCTGAAAAGTGGACGAGTGTAAGCCCTTGACGACGGGCCCGACGCGTCGCCCGACAACCCCTTGTTCGCCCCGTGCACCGAGAACGTGCTGGTGGAGAACGTGTGGGTCACCAATGGCGTGGGCATGAGCGTGGGCTCCGTCTCCCCGCACCGAGGCAGGGGTTGTTACTGCTGCTCCAGCGGCATTCTTGGCGGAGAGTGGCAAAAGGAATCCCTTTCCTTTTATCATTCTGTACCAAAGAATATATGGAATAAATGCCGCACCTGAATACGGGGATTGGTTCATGTTAATGTTGTCGACGCACTCAACCGACGCTGAATCGACAAAACGAGTTCGCGGGTCTTTTGAGCAGTCGCCCTGATGGTAAGCTATGTTCCGATCTTGGTTCGAGTGCTTGTTCTGGATGTGACCCTCACGGCAGAAATGAACTGCGTGCGCAACGTCACCTTCCGCCGCATAAATTTCACGCGGCCGCTGAAAGCCATCTACATCAAAACGGAGCTCGACTCCAACCCCGACGAAGACGCCGACTCCCCATCCTACGATGCGAAGTCGGGGTTCATTGACGGCATCCTGGTAGGGCAGTGCAGGTTGAACCGATGAAACCCGTGTTAAAAGCGCCTGGGTCTATGCTCTTGAAACTAAGATATGATGGACTGCTTTCAAACTTTGCTTTCTATTTCAACTTGCGCCGCTAAATCCTGTACGAGAATGTCCGCATCACGGACCCGCGGTGGATCGCGGCAGGGGTTTCCTCTCATCTCATCAACTTCTCAGCTCGACCTGAGCCGTTTCTGTCACTGAACCCACCTGCGGTACACCGTACAGAGTGGTCACGTCAAGCCGAATATTGGAGGAGTGTCAGCCCCTGGATCGCGGTATATATCGGGCCGCAACAGATGCTGCACCTGGACACGCGGTCGGGCGGATCGTGCATGGTAGGGCGGTGCAGGTTGAACTAATGAGATGAATGTTGCAAGCGCCTGGAGGTACGCGCTTGAAACTGGGACATCATGAACCGCCTTCAAATTTTGCTTTCAGTAGGCCGATTCCGGTATATCGCTTCATGCGCCGAGCGCTGACGCATTGACCGCAACTCTGTATGGGCATTCGACCTGACGCCCGCTTTCCCGCGCAGAGCGCTGACGCTTGGCCCGCAACTCTGTATGGGTATTTCATACAGGCGATATACCGAAATCGGCTTATTGCAACTTGCGCCGCTACAGCATGGCGGACCCCCTGTCGTGCCCGACCGACCCGCGGGTCACGATCTCCAACGTGGTGCTGCGTGACGTTGAGATCACAGGCAGGGGCTGACACTCGTCCACTTCTCTGCTCAGCCTGAGCCATTTCTGACAAAATATACACCCTAAACACCCCCTCATACCCCCTAACATCCGTTTCTGACAAAAAATACACCCTTAACACCCCCTGATACCCCATGCTGCCCACTAATCACCCCCCTAAACAATCCCTAAAGTGCACCCCCTATCCCACAGAAAGCGCTTACGTTGAGCCGAAAGGTGGACGAGTGTAAGCCCCTGATGACAGGCGGGTACACGCCCAACGTGATTCTGTGCGACGGCGCCGCGCCGTGCGAGGGGTTCAAGCTGGACCGCGTGCGCCGCACCGGCTGGCTGGGTGCGGCCTGTCATATATTGCCCGCCATTGTCATCGACACGCACTTTGAGCTCTGATATGAAATGGAAATAGCACCCTACATCATGTCCCGAATGCCTGCAATAGGCATTACGTCGGGTTTGATTTGACCAGTGATCCTATGCAATTCACTCAGGTTATGGGCACACCACACTTCCACTGCGCCCTCATTTCTTGACTTTAATGGCATCCTGTGACGTGCGAGCAACATCTGCTCGGCCGTATGGGATGGGGGCGGGTCGTGGCTGGGGCGCCGCGACGGCTTCGTGTGCCGCCACGTCAGCGGCACCGTTCTTGACTCCCCGGTAGGGCCTCCCTATACTTGTCGCCCTTGAAGTAGCCTACTAAGCACTATCCCATGAATCAGCTTAAACTAGCTTAGTTTAAACCCCCCTATTTTACTAACCCACGGTAGTCGCCAATACTTACCTACTAACCCACTAACCCACGAACCACTCGCCCCGAAACTAGGTTATACTAGCTTAGTTTAAGGCCCCCCCTCGCCAGCACTAGATTAGTTCGACAAGCATAGGCCTCACAGATATTCATCGCCACGTTGTCCAACGCATTGTCAACCCTCGTTTCTTGAGTCACATGCCACCCTGTGATGAAGCGAGTCCTATGTGTCTGACCCTGTTGCCAGGCAGCGCTGGCCACCGGCTGCATCGACCCCACCGCAGACCCCGCGCTTCCTGCCGCCGCCGCTTCCACCGCCGCTCCCGCCGCCGTCATTTCGCAATTTGGAGCGACGATAAAACATGTGGTCAGTCGATGGTTTACTACCTCTACCTCCACTTCGCCTGCCGCTGCCGCCGCCGCCGCCACCGCCGCTCAGCCTTTGGTGCTCCCCGACTCGGATCAATCAGAGCCGTCGCAGTCCTTCCCCGTTCGCGACTGGTGACGACTTCATTGATTCAAACTATTTTTTGAGAGCATGCTGTACCAATCTGCTATATTGCTTGCTGTCTAACAGTGTAAAACCGCCTCTCCCTATGCTTGCCGGCGAATACCGCCTCACTTTATGCTGTGTTCTCCCTGCTTGTTAAATATACCAGTTGTTAAATATACCAGTTGTTAAATACACATTCCTTTTCATCTACTAACGAACAGCGAGCCCCAAGGCGCTGACATGGCGAGCGCTAACCAACCGCCTCCGCCATTTCAAGTGGACAGACCAGGTCTGTCACGATGTAGGCCGTGTCAAGGGGCTCTATTCTAAGGCTACTCATCCAAGCTATTCATGTAGTTGTTGTCTAAATGTTAAACTCAATCTCCGGTCGGACACTGGGTGTGAGGGAGGTTACCGAGCGGCTCGCTCTCCCTCTCTCGCATGCTACAGAAGGTTCCTACCCATGGGGTCGAAGGGGTTGAGCGCCTCCCGCGCCGCGCGCAGGCGCTCCGCCCTGACGTCCGCCGCGGGCCGCTGCAGCATAGCCACCTCCCGCCCCGCCGCACTAAACCCTAGCCGTATCGTCGCCGCCGCGCGGTGACCCTCCAGCTGCCGCGTCTCCACCGCCGTCCGCGCGCGCCGCTCTAAGTCCACTACCTCCACGCGCGCCACTCTAAGTCCACTATCTCTCGCTCTATTTCTCATGCTACAGTAGGTTCCTGCCCGTGGGGTCGAAGGGGTTCAGAGCCTCCCGCGCCGCGCGCCGGCGCTCCGCCCTGACGTCCGCCGCGGGCCGCTGCATCGCCGCCACCTCCCGCCCCGCCGCACTAAACCCTAAGCGAAGCGCCGCCGCCGCGAGGTGCCCCTCCATCTGCCGCGCCTCCACCGCCGCCCGCGCACGCCGCTCTAAGTCCACTACGTCCGCGCTAAGTCCACTACCCAGCAGCTCTATCTCTCTCGTGCTACAGGAGGTTTCTGCCCGTGGGGTCCCAGGGGTTGAGCGCCTCCCGCGCCGCGCGCCGCCGCTCCGCCCTGACGTCCGCCGCGGGCCGCTGCAGCGCCGCCACCTCCCGCCCGGGGCTTACACTCGTACACTTTCGGCTTATCGTGAGCACTTTTGTGGGATACGCTGGGTGGTTTCATGGAGTTTAGGTGACATAAACGGCTCAAGTTGCGCTAAGAAGAGGACGAGTGTAAGCCCCTGCCTCCCGCCCCGCCGCACTAAACCCTAGGCGAAGCGCCGCAATTTGAGATTGAAAGCAAAGATTGAAAGCGGTTCATCGCATTGTAGCTTCAAGCGCTGAACCCAGAGCGGTCAACCCGGGGTCAATCTGGGTTCAACCTGCACCGCCTCACCTAGGCGTAGCGCCGCCGCCGCGCGGTGACCCTCCAGCTGCCGCGCCTCCACCCAGGGGCGTACACTCGTTCACTTTTCAGCTCAACTTGAGCTGTGTCTGACACACAAAAACACCCTACACACCCTAAACACCCCCTAACAAGCCCTTAATATGGGCTACACAACCCCTACGCGCACCCCCTATCTCATAAACTGCGCTCAAGTTGAGCTGAGAAGTGAACGAGTATATGCCCCTGCCTCCACCGCGGCCCGCGCGCGCCGCGCTAAGTCCACCACCTCCGCGCGATGCCGCCTCGCCGAGGCCTCCGCCTGCAGCTTGTGCTTGCGCGCCAACTCCACGCGGTACTTCCCCGAGGTGTAGCGGCGCAAGTTAAATTTGAAAGCAAAATTTGAAAGCGGATCGTCACCTTTTAGTTTCAAGTGCTCAGTTCCAGGCGGTTTCAAACTGAGTTTGATAAGGTCAACCTGCACCGCCTCACCGAGGCTCGCTCCGCCACATGCCGACTTTGCTCGCCGCGCTCTTCGGTGTCGCGGAGGAGCATCCCGGAGAGCTCCGCCTTGAGGCAGGGGCTCACCCTCGTCCACTTTTCAGCTCAACTTGAGCCATGTCTGACACAAGAAAATACCCTACACACCTAAGCACCCCGTAACGCCCCCCTTAACAGCAGGCTACACAACCCCTACGCGCACCCCCTATTCCATACACAGCGCTCAAGTTGAGCTGAGAAGTGAACGAGTGTAAACCGCTGCCTTGAGCTCCTGCGCGTCCGCCGCGTCCGTCACCGCCGCCAGAGCCGCCGGCAGCATCCCGCCGCTGCCCCCGCCTTCGCCGCAGCTTTCCCCGCCCCTACTGCCGTCGCCGGGG
>Ga0307489_10000940_pt1 | contig 18599 bp, 31 predicted proteins | sample SB12metaG_FD_202247 | JGI IMG/M metagenome (GOLD analysis project Ga0307489, IMG submission 202247) | Sea-ice brine microbial communities from Beaufort Sea near Barrow, Alaska, United States - SB 1.2 | ecosystem: Environmental > Aquatic > Marine > Coastal | place: USA: Alaska | collected...
TGCCATTGCAAGAACGCCGCACAAGGCCGCATGGCGGCATACGAGTATACGGCGTCCTGTCGACCGCGGACCAGAGTTATGCGAAACCTGTTGGTCGACTACGTGGCTGACTGGGTCAATAACTTCCCCAGAGGCAGCTCGACCTGTCGCGTGTCCAGAATCCCCGTCTCGGGAAACGGCGTTGTACGGCGCCTGTAGGGTGGTTTACGAGTCATGGGTTTTTGCCACCCGGCAGTGACAACGCGTTCGTAGCGGCGGCGCCGCTATGCGCTCATCCCCGTACATTCGTGCCTTTCATTTCTTCTTTTAGGTGGGGTGGGCAATGCACAAGGCAGCAGCAAATTCCAATCTGTTTCTCGGCTGTTGCAGTGCATACGTGCTCAACAAGCTGAGTGATTTGTGGAATGACCGAGGAATGAGTGTGCGCTCCACAGGAACATATCGGCAATTTGTGTTGTAGCCGCGCGGGGCAATTGCGGCCGTTACTAGCAGGGCACGTTGCACACTTGTGGAGGGTTACGACACGAGCGCGCGTCCCTTTACCTAGTCCGAGGGACGGCTGCGCGCGACGGCGACAAGAGCAACGCGCGCGAAGTGTGGTTTCAAATTTTTGGGAAGTATGCGGCCGAGTCAGCTCGTACCTCATCACTTTGCTGGTGCGCCGTGCTGTCAGTGCGCCACAGACTGAGTGCCATTGTGAGCCAACTTTTCGTTAGCAAGTCCGCAGATATGACGATCGCCACCTGTTATTCTGGCGCGTTACTGTCAAACATTGCGGACGGCGACGGCGTCGGCGATGGTGCAGTGAAGACAGACTGTTCGCGGGGCAGTGCGTCACTGCAGCTCAGATATTGAGAAACATCCGCCGAGACCGTCTGTGCTGGCACCTTGCTGGCGTGCTCTCGTCTTTTCATGGCGTCCGCGTGTAATATACATGAGACGTCATGGATGACACGTCAATCGCCTCGTCATCTGACCAGACTCTGGGAAGCACGGCGCGCAAAATGTCAGCGTCAGCGAAAACGCCGCGAAGGCGGGTTTCTGGGGCCATTGAAGTTCAGTAATACGCTGACACCATCTATGACGGCGCTGCCTGCCTTGTGTGGCGTTCTCTTATTGGCACGTACGTGGGTGATACGTAAGCCGCCATTGAGAAAACGCCCATCGCCTAGTAATCTGGCGCGTCACCTGACAACGTCAGGAACTTGGCGTCTGCGAAGATGCCAGAAGCGAGAAGGTGCAAAGAGGATGCCCTGTGGACGGTTTTACAAGATTTTGAATCTGTCAACCCGTTTCGGTCGGTCCGGAAGCATTTTGTGGCATTTGGTCGTTTGACCAATGAGAAATTACGATTTGACCAATTGAATAAAACGATTAAAATCCCGAAAAATAAAGCCTTCGTCGCTTTCCCGAGCAGCCGCCTGCACTTACTCCACTTCACCTCGCACCAGCGCTCCGTCTCCCTCTCAACCCTATCCAACATGGCTGCTTCCGCCCACCCCACCTACCAGGACATGGTCAAGGCCGCCGTCCTCTCGCTGAAGGACCGCACCGGCTCCTCCTCCGTCGCTATCGCCAAGTTCCTCGGCTCCACCTACAAGCTCCCCGTCAACTACAAGACCGTCCTGTCCACCCAGCTCAAGAACCTCGTCAAGTCCGGCAAGCTGCTCAAGGTGAAGGCGTCCTACAAGCTCGGCGAGGAGCTCAAGAAGGCGCCCAAGAAGCCCAAGAAGAAGGCGGCCCCCAAGAAGAAGGCCGCGCCCAAGAAGAAGGTGGCCAAGAAGGTGTGCCTGTCACACCTCCCCATCTGTTGAGAATCTCTGGTTGACCCAATTCACGTCTCACTCACGCATCCTTTGCCGTGCGCGCTTAAGGCGCCTTCGCGCCGAAACTGCCTAAGAAATCCAGATGATCGTTTCCCAGTAGCGATATACAGCCCCTTGTGCACTGGGATTACCTCGCCGCTCGCGTAGCGCTTCGTAATGGCGGCATCATTGCTCTGAAACGGACGCATACAGAGGCGACCCGTCCTCGTCTTTTCCTCGAGAGCGAGAAAACTCTCGCCACTCTCGCCTCTGACTCACGCGCTCCACCCTTGCCCCTCCGTACAGGCCAAGAAGGCTGCGCCCAAGAAGAAGGCGCCCAAGAAGGTCGCCCCCAAGAAGGCGCCCAAGAAGGGTACGCGCACTTTGGCGAACGCACGTTTCGTCACATTTCAAACATTTTCGCGAAGCGAATTGAATTGCCTTCTATGTTTTGATGTTTGAAATTCGTCAAAGCTTTCTTCCCCGCATCGCGAGCAATATTGGTGGGTGCTCCACTCCCGTCCCTCCTCATCGCACCTGCCTATTAATCTCCGCAGTCACCCGCGTCTCACGCGCGCAACCACCCGCATGTCACCATCACGCGCGCGATTGAAGGACCGCCCGCCGCCTCCTCCAACAAGCAGCGGGCTGGTGAGCACCAGCTGTCTGTCAGCTGTCACACACCGCAAATCTGGACCACCCACTCACACACTCTTCCTCCTCCGCTCTCCCCCACCCAGCTGCCAAGAAGGCTGCGCCCAAGAAGGCTGCGCCCAAGAAGGCTGCGCCCAAGAAGGCTGCGCCCAAGAAAGCGAAGAAGGCAGTCAAGAAGGTTGCGCCCAAGAAGAAGTAAATGCGCAGCCCGCGCCACTGCTGCCTCCGCCCACGGCGTCGTCTCTCGACTCTCGACGCGTGCATGACTGCCGCAGCAGCCTCTTCAACCAACGACCGTCGCGTGGCAACCGCCGATGCACACACATCTCCCCTGGTGAAACTATTCACCACCACCCTTTGAACGACTCAATCCTGAAACGGTGCTTGGAGCATCCCGCTTCCGCCTCCGCGTCATCAAAACAACCTTCGAGCGCAGATCATCATAATATTGAAAAAACACGCCGTCGCCGACACCGCCTCAGGGCGCTAAGGTGGACGTGACTTCTATGTCGTCCATACATTCACACCACCGCTATCATCAGCCATACTGGCTAGAACGTCCACGCTATGGCCTACTGCGTTAAATCATCGTGCACGACGTGGTCTATGGGTACACACACCCATCGTTCGCTGACCTCGCTCACGAGGTCCTGAATGATTGCTCGTGATTATACTTGTCGCCCCTAAATTAGCCTACTAAGCACTAACCCTTAAACTAGCTTAGTTTAAGCTCACCGTATGTTACTTACCCGCTGTAGTTCCCCATACTAAACCACTAACCACTAACCCCTAGCCCCTAAACTAGCTTAGTTTCACCCCCCCGGTCGCTAGCACTAGCTTAGTTTGACAAGCATACTCGTGATGTACCACGCCAGCTCATGTATACAACCTTCCTTCGCTTCCCTGATCTTCCATCGTTCACGGGTCCTGACTGTCATAAACTGTTTGACCAGAAGCGTTGTAGTGTACTACGCTCTCTCACTGGTCCTGGCTGTTTTAAGCGGTCTGCTCACACAGTCTGGACACACAGCTCTGGGCAGGCACCTGGCGGTGTTGGTCTGGGCGCAGAAGCGAGGCTGCGAGTGGAACTGGTCCATATGTGCGTTCGCCGCTAGTGCCTAGTCTGTGGGCTAGTAACTTCTAGTAAGCTGGAGTTTGATTATTGACCCAAAAGTCAAATGACTATCACCAAATACCTACTTACTACGTGTATTACGACATACTTTATAGTACGCCTTACAGACTAGGCCCTAGGGGCGGGCACCTGGAGACGCTGCGGTGGGCGCTGGAGCACCACTGCCCATGGGATGGGAGGACCATCGCCGCTTACCGAAGACAGCGAGCGCGCGGAGACAATCCAGTACGTGGCGGTCAACAGGTGTCCGGCAGAAATATAAGCTGAGTATTACACTGAGAGCGAGAGTTCGGGCGAGAGCGAGAGTGAGGGTGTCATTGAGGGCGAGGGCAAGGTTGTGAGCGAGAGCGACGGTGACGGTGAAGATTAACGCCCCGAAAAGTAAAATCTAGACCGGAAAGGGCACTACAAATGACGAATATCATTTCCTGATGATCTTCGCTGATGTCCAAAGAGCAAAGCGCCTCCGCGGCGCCGGTAGGTGCACGGCGCGCCACCTTCACGTGTCACTTGCACGCCGTCCCGGTCCCCGCGCTCCACCGCGTCGCCACCACCGTGCTGACCCGAGTGCCGACCCGTGGCAGGCGGTATTTAAGGTGTCACCGCCCCCGTGCCCACGTGCATCAAGCAGTCGGCCGCCAAGCACGCAGCAGTTCGTTCGTTTTGGTAGTGATACGGCCGAACGCCGAACGAAAGGACACGATGTGAATGTCTAAGATGCGACGGCGGCGGCGGCTGCTGGCGCGTGTTACTATAACACAAGGTAGCTCCAACGTTCTTGACTGTCTATGAATATGTAATGGAATCCCAACTATTTTGCTCACGTTGAAAGACGAGGGCCGGGCTTCTGTCCAGCTTCAGTCCTCATCCTCATCTTCCTGCTGGCGAGTCTCCTTGATGTAGCGGCGCAAGTTGATATTGAAAGCACGTTCTGAAGGCGGCTCATAATGTTCTACTGTCAAGCGCTTAGTTCCAGGCGCTTTCAACGTGTGTTTGATAGGGTCAACCTGCACCGCCCTTCCTTAATGGCCCTCTTCAGCATCTTCGCCACGTCATCATACCCTTTCTTGGCCGCCACGCTCTTGGCCGTCTTGCCCTTTGCGTCCTTCGCCGCCAGGTAGGGGCTTACGCTCGTCCACTTCTCAGCTCAACGTAAGCACTTTTTTGTGGGATACCTTGGGTACCTTCAGTAGATATATGGGTCATAACTCGTCACAAGCTGGACACAAAAACGGCACGCGGACCAAAACGGCTCAGATTGAGCTCAGAAGTGGACGAGTGTAAGCCCCTGCCGTCGGGTCCGCGCCCCTCCGCAACAGAAACTCCACAATGTCGTCGTTACCCCCCGCCGCGGCGGCGTGCAGTGGGGTGGCCCCGCGTGCGTCAACCGCCTCCAGCGCCGCGCCCGCCTGAGGGAGTATATAGAGGTGTAGGGGTGTATAAGGGGTTAATCAGGGGTGTATGGGGGGTGTGTGCGGTGTGTATGAGGGGTGTATGAGGGGCGTACGAGGGGTGTATGAGGGTTGTATGAGGGGGGTTTGAGGGGTGTATGAGGGGTGTATGAGGGGTCTATGAGGGGTGTGTGAGGGGTGTATGAGGGGGGGATTGTGAGGGGAGTTTGCGGGGGGTTATGAGGGGGGTATGAGGGGAGCATGCGGGGAGTATAAGGGGTGTGTGAGGGGTGTATAAGGGTTGTATAAGGGGGGTGAAACGGGGGTGTAAGGTGTATGAGGGGAGTATGCGGGGGGTTATATGGGGCGTATAAGGGGTGTATGAGGGGTGCATGAGGGGTGTGCAAGGGGTGTATAAGGGGTGTCTGAGGGGTGTATAAGGGGTGTCAGAGGGAGGGGTGTGAGGGGTGTATGAGGGGGTGTACCTCCAGCAGCACCTCCACGCAGTCGTCGCGCCCCTTGCGGCACGCCAGGTGCAGCGGCGTGGCGCCCGCCGCGCAGGGGCTTACACTCGCTCACTTCAGAGCTCAACTTGAGGACCTTCGCACACATCGCTAACGTTAGAGCTCAACTTGAGCACCTCCGGGGTTCATACACGGGTTAAGTTGGGGTATATGGGCGACAAAGTAAGCTTAAGTTGAGCGGAAAGGGGCAAAGTAAGCTCAAGTTGAGCGGAAATGGGAACGAGTGTAAGCCCCCTGCCGCCGCGCCGCGCGCCGCTGTGTCCGCCTTCGCCTTGCACAGCCGGTGCACCACCTCGCCGAAACCCTTGGTGTAGCGGCGCAACTTGAATTTGAAAGCGAAAGTTGAAAGCGGTGCATCGTGTTTCAGTTTCAAGCGCTTTGCTCCAGGCGCTTTCAACGTGGTTTGATAGGGTCAGCCTGCACCGTCCAACCTTGGATGCCGCCACGTGCATCGCCCGGTTGCCCTCGGAGTCCGGCGCCTCCGCATCCGCCCCCGCCTTCAACCAGGGGCTTGCACTCGTCCACTTTTCGGCTCAACTTAAGCGCTCTCTGTGGGATAGGGAGTGCATTTAGGGGGTGTTTGTTAGGTGTCAGGGGTTATCAGGGGGTGTTTAGGATGTGATTTTGTGCCAGAAACGGCTCGAGTTGAGCTGAAAAGTGAAAGAGTGTAAGCCCCTGCCTTCAAGAGCGCCTTCACCACATCCACGTGGCCCTTCATCGCCGCGGCCATGAGCGGCGTCACCCCGTCGCCGTCCTCCGCAGTCTGGTCCACCGCCACCTCATGCCAGGGGCGTACACTCGTTCACGTTACAGCTCGACTTGAGCAATTCCAGCACACATTCATGAGCCTTGAGCAACTCCAGGACACATCGATGAGCTTAGCTGGGTCATACGGTGGACAGAAGAGCTCAAGTTGAGCTGACACGGAAGCAGGTGTAGGCCCCTGCCTCATACTCGAGCAGTTCCCGCACGTCGATCACATCCCCGCGCGCCGCCGCCGCCACCAGCACCCCGCGCTCAGGGGCTTACACTCGTTCCCATGTCCGCTCAACTTGAGCTTACTTTGACCCTTTCCGCTCAACTTAAGCTTCCCATTTGACCCAAATTCAACCGCGGGTGTGTCCCTAAGGTGCTCAAGTTGAGCTCTAATGTGAAGCGATGTGTTCCGAAGGTCCTCAAGTTGAGCTCTAAAGTGAGCGAGTGTAAGCTCCTGCCCGCGCTCCTCCGTCGCACGCTGCATCTTCTTCCTGCGCTCCTTCCGCCAGGGGCTTACACACACTCGTCCACCTGTCATGTCAGCTCAACATAAGCGCTTTTGGTGGGACACAGGGTATTAATGGGGTGTTTAGGGATTGCTTAAGGCAGGGGTGAAGGTGGTGTTTATGCGTTTAGGGGATGTGTTGAGTGTCAGAAACGGCTCAAGTTGAGCTGCGAAGTGGACGAGTGTAAGCCCCTGCCTTCCGCGTCGGCTCTTTGTCCATGCCCAAGTCATCCATGAACGTCGGCGCCGCCGCCGCCCCGGCGCCGCCGCCCGCCGCCGCCAGCGCCGCCGCGGCGTCGGCCGCACGCGGCGGAGGGTTCTTGGACGAGTAACTCTTCGCATACTTGTTGCCCAAGTTCATCGCCTCCTTCCAGGGGCTCACACTGGTTCCCATTTCCGCTCAACTTGAGCTGACTGTGCCAATTTCCCCTCAACCTAACCTGACTTTGTCCCACATCAAAACCAAAGTAACCCGTGGATGTGTCCAAAGGTGCTCAAGTTGAGCTCTAACGTAAGCGATGCGTTCCCGAAGTTCCTCAAGGTGAGCTCTGAAAATGAGCGAGTGTAAACCCCTGCCTCCTTTCCGCTCGGCGCGTTGGCCGTGTCGTATGGGTCGCCATTGTGGGGGTTCTTGGGCTCCACGACTCAGGGGCTTACACTCGTTCACTTTTCAGCTCAACTTGAGCCGTGTCTGACACACACAAGACACCCTACACACCCTAAACACCCCCTAACACCCCCTTCACATGGGCTACACAACCCCTACGCGCACCCCCTATCCCACAAAAAGTGCTCAAGTTGAGCTGGGAAGTGATAGAGTGTAAGCCCTTGCCACGACTCCGCCCGGGCCGAGCGCGGCGGGCCCGCTATCAGGGGCTTACACTCGTTCACGTTAGAGCTCAACTTGAGCAACTCCAGGACACTTTAATGAGTTAATTTGGGTGATACGGAGGACAGAGGAGCTCAAGTTGAGCTGAAATGGGAACGAGTGTAGGCCCCTGCCCGCTATTTTGGAAGGAGCTCTGGAACGCGTTGGCGGGTGCGGTCGTTGGCGCGTTGCCCGGCCCCGTCTTGCTATCCCATGTGCAGGGGCTCACACTCGTTCACTTTTTCAGCTCAACTTGAGCCGTGTCTGTCACAATAAACACCCCACACATCCTAAACACCCCCTTATTACACCCCCACGGCTGCACAACCCCTTACGTACACCCCCTATTTCATGCAAAGCGCTCAAGTTGAGCTGAAATGGGGACGAGTGTAAGCCCCTGCCCACGTGGTGGACGGCGGGCGCAGGTGCACGGGGAGTGTCGAGGTCTTCGGCGCAGGCTGCGTGCAGGGGCTTACACTCGTCCACTTTTCGGCTCAACTTGAGCGCTTTGTATGGGATAGGGGATGCGCGCAGGGGTTGTGAAGCCCGCGTTAAGGGGGTGTGAGGGGGTGTGCAGGGTGTGCAGGGCGTTTTCATGTGACAGACAAGGCTCAAGTTGAGCTGAGAAGTGGACGAGTGTAAGCCCCTGCCTGCGTGCCTGGCGGCAGGGGCTCAACACTTGTTCCCATTTCCGCTCAACTTGAGGTTACTTTGCCCCATGCCGCTCAACTTAAGCTTACCTTGTCCCCCATGTAACCCAAACTAACCCGTGGATGTGTCCCTCAGGTGCTCAAGTTGAGCTCTGACGTGAGCGACGTGTCCCGAAGGTCTTCAAGTTGAGCGCTGAAGTGAGCGAGTGTAAGCCCCTGCCTGGCGGGCCCGCGGTCGCTGTCAGAATCTCGATACCGACTTTGCTCCCCGCCCATGCGGCGGCACCTGAGGCCAGGGGCTTACACTCGTGCACCATTCAGCTCAACTTGAGCAGTTTCTGACACAAAAGCACACCATAAACACCCCTAATACCCCTTACCACCCCCTAAACACCCCCGAAACAACCCCTCACTGCACCCCCTGTCACACAGAAGGCGCTTCAGTTGAGCTGGAGAGTGGACGAGTGTAAGCCCCTGCCTGAGGCGACCGATGTGAGGGACTCTTTCATCACACCCAGGTCCATCGCGCTCTTTTTCGCGGCTGGGCCCTTGAACGCCTGAGGCGCCTCGGAGCAGGGGCTCACACTCGTCCGCTTCTCAGCTCAACTTGAGCCGTGTCTGTCACAAGAAAACACCCTACACCCTAAACACCCACTGACACCCCCTCAACACGGGCTACACAATCCTTGCGCGCACCCCCTATCCCATGCAAAGTGCTCAAGTTGAGCCGAGAAGTGAGCGAGTGTAAGCCCCTGCCTCGGAGACGGGCTCGTAGCCACCGCCCAGGCCGAACAAGCCTGCCATCTCGGATCTCTCCTCGCCTCGAACCAGGGGCTTACACTCGTCCACTTTCCAGCTCAACTTGAGCGCTTTGCATGGTATAGGGGTGCGCGTGGGGATTGTATAGCCCTCATGAAGGGGGTGTTAGGGGGCGGTTAGGGTGTGAAGGGTGTGTTCGTGTGTCAGACACGGCTCAAGTTGAGCTGGGAAGTGAACGAGTGTAAGCCCCTGCTGGAAATGCGTGGTAAGGAGAGGGACCGAGGAACGGAGGGGAGGAGCTGAGCGGACACCCGTCACCGCCCCCTTGGTGCCCACCCCGGCGGCGGCGGCACTCCGGATTTGGACCTCGCCGCGAGCGATGGGCGCGGGTTGTCGGGTCGGGCGGGTTAGGGCCTCTCGTCTGGTGTTACAGTGCGGGCATGATGCAGTTGGGCGCGGCTTGTTTTACTGGTATCGAGATCTAGAGGTGCTGGCGCGACGCGCGGGCAGTCCGAGTCAGCTGACAGCTCAGCACTGAGATCCAAAATATATCTCGGAACGGTTCGGCTGAAGACACCGGCACTTGTCTCGACGCGCTACGCCCCTTCGCAGCAGTGCCTGTGCGGACAGTGAACGACCCGCGCCTGCTGAGGACGACGTCGCGGCGTGCGGCTTAAATCCTGGGTCGCGAGCTGCGAGCTGCGCGTTGTAAGTTAACATTTGTGGCGGAGGTTCGCTTTTCCGGAACCTGCAGTTCTGCATGCTGGCGCTCGCCGCGCGCGGGGCGGCGGCGGCGGGGCGGCGCTGGCATGAGCTGCCCCGGCGCGCGGCGGCGGCATCGGAAGCGGGGCAGGGCCTGAAACTTACTGCGGAGCCCGCCGCGCCATCGACACGCATGGTGAACTCTCGTTTCTTGAGTCAAATGGCCTGGTATTACTGGCGAGCATTGTTGAACCATCCTATGATGTGGCGAGTAATATCTGCCAGGCCCTTAGGCGGGGGCGCTCGAGCGCATCCGAGGCGGCGACACACACTCACATGCACGCGCGCAACCCCGGCTGCCGCCACCACTCGCGCCGTCATCGTCTGGGCGCGGCGGCGGCGGCGAGGGCTCGTTCGGCCATCGGAGCCGCGGGGCAAGTAAATATTTCGCCAGCAGAAATCCGTTATTTCAGTTATCTTATGGCACGGGGAGAGGACTCCGCCTACACGGCAGGGTCTGACGGATATTGCTCGCCACGTCATAGGATGCCATTCAACTCAAGCGGCGAGGGTTGACCACTCGTGTCGATGACGTGGCGGGCAACATCTAACAGGCTTTACGTAGGGCCTGGTGGGTGTTGCTCGCCACTTCATAGGATGCCGTTCAACCCAAGAGACCAAGGGTTCAAAACGCGTGTCGATGACGTGGCGGGCAACATCTGACAGGCTCTACTATACGGCCAGGGCCACCAGGGTGGGGCCTGGCAGGTATTGCTCGCCACGTCATAGGATGCGGTTTAACTCAAGTAACGGGGGTTAAAGATGAGTGTCGCTGACGTGGCGGGAACTGTCCGTCAGGCACTACACCGGGGGTTTGCTTCGTGGGCGGTGTCCACTCCAATCATCTCGGACCAGGTGTCAATCCCCGACGGCATCGTGGGCGACGTCATCGAGATACACTGCGAGGTCGGCGACGTGCTCAAAGAGGGGCATGTCGCGGTAGGTTCTCACCTAACTCTTTCCCTGCTCAACTTTCAGCCGCGTTCCCCTGCCTCACTGACAGCCTGATGCGCGTTGACAAATCTCACTGCACACTTCACAGGTACGTCAGTTGAGCTGGAAATGTAAATGACTGATGTGGCGGCCGTGCGTGGCGGTGGTGATAGAGACGCACAAGGCGTGTTTGAATGTGAAGGCCACGGGCAGGGGCTTACACTCGCACACTTCAGAGCTCAACTTGAGGATCTTCGGGACACATCGCTCACGTCAGAGCTCAACTTGAGCACCTTCGGGACACATCCATGGGTTAATTTGGGTCATATCGGGGACAAAGGAAGCTCAAGTTGAGCGGAATGGGGAAAAGTAAGCTCAGTTGAGCGAAACTGGGAACGAGTGTCAGCCCCTGACCACGGGTGCGCGGACCATGCGGGTGGTGCAGATCATCGCCACGGAGGGGCTGGAGGCAGGGGCTTGCACTCGTTCACTATTCAGCTCAACGTGAGCGTTTTTTATGGGATAGGGGGTGCTTAAAGGGGAATTGAGGGGGTGTTCACGAGGCGTCAGGGGTTATGAGGGGGTGCTTAGGGTGTCTTTTTGTGTCAGAAACGGTTCAGGTTGAGTTGAGAAGTGGACGAGTGAAAGTCCCTGCCTGGAGGTGCGCGAGGGCGACCCCTTGCTCATGGTCGAGCCCGAGTGACCGCTCCATTCGCTCGACAAAGATAATGTATTATGATGTGTGTGAGGGTGTGTGTGTATTTAAAAGCAGTCTAGGCTGATCAGCCTAACCACCTAGACTACAGTGTGATAATTAATCGGCGTAGAGCAGTGTTGTAAACAGTCCAGTGTCCTTGACCGAAACACAAAAACTAACATTGCCGCGGGCGCGCGCTCCATACGGGTGGTTGAGATCCTGGCGACGGCCTCGTGTGGCGTACACTGGTCGCTGAAACTTGGTTTGACTGCGCGGAATGTACTCATCTACGATGACTCGTGAATTCAGAACGACTCATCAGACGCCGACGGTCAAACGGCTCGTCGAGCGACCCGCTGCTGAGGGTGGAGGCGGCGTCAGCACCGTTATACATGTGGTGGAAGCGGCGCGAGTGTTGCGATAGTTTAAATCTAAGGCTAAACGGAGGTGAACTATCTAGATGCCCCTCACTCGTCTATTCATCGTTAGCATGAATTACCAGAGCCCAGCCTCCTCCCTCCGCTCCTCGCGCTCCTTGGTCAGCCGCTTGTTTTCACGCTCTATAGGGCCTTACACTCGTGTACTTTTCGGATCAACGTAAGCACATTTTGTTGGATACGTTAGGTGCACGATTTTACCCCAGTCTATTGAACAGGGGGACACATGGAGGTGTGACCAAAAAAACTTAGGTGGAGCCGAGAAGCGAACAAGTGTGAGCCCTTGCCGCTCCACCCGCTGCATCGCCATGTCGCGGTCCGCGTCCTGGATCACCTTATCGGACAGTTCCCGCGTGTCGTCGGCGTCGTCCCAGGTGCTGAAGCGGAACACCGCCGGCGACTCCCCCCGCAGCGTGGTGAACAACTCGTCCCTCGGCCGCGCCGGCTTGAGCGGCGTCACCTTCTGCTGCCTCGCCACGCTATTGTGGCGCAAGTTGAATTCGAAAGCAAAGCTTGAAAGCAGTGCCTCGTATTTTAGTTTCAAGCGCTGAAACCATAGGCGCTTTCAACACGGGTTTTCATACTGCCAACCTGCACCGCCCTACCACGCTCTGCTCAAACCCCACGCCGCTCCAAAACCGCGCCTCCGTGATGGCCGTGGCGGGCCGCTTCTCCCACACCCAGGGCCGGGGATGTAGGGTTTAGGGTTTAGGGTTTAGGGTTTAGGTCGCTCGCCTCGTCATAGGATGTTCGTTGAACTCAAGATACGCGCGTCATAGATGTCAGCTCAACTCACGTCAGGAAACGCATCATAGAATGCTGTTTGGCTCAATAATCACTTCGTGGGAAGTCAACTAATTCAAGCGGATGAGGATGACGTGGCGAGCACCGTACGGTTTAGGGCTGAGGGTTGCCGGCCCCTGCCCACAACGCGGCGAGCGCGAAGTCGCGGGTGTCCGCCTCGTCCTCCTGCCCCAGCTTGGCCACCGCCGTGAATACCAGTGCCGCCTCCTCGAACCGCTTCATCCGTCGCAACTCGCGGGCGAACGCGTTGCCTACCACCGTGCAGGGTCGCCGCGCGCTCACTCGCTCCCTCACGTCAAGGTAAGACGCGTTCGTTCTCATTCGCTCTCCCATTCCCTCTCTCACTCCCTCACCCACCTACTCGTTTCTTCGATCACTCCCTCCCTCACTCACAGTTGTCACTCCCTCCCTCTGCCTCCCTCCATCCCTTCATCCTTACCTCACTCCCTCCCTTTCTCGTCTTTCCCTCCCTCATCCCTCTCACTCCCTGCCTCCCTCACTCAAGTCAAGGTTCGTTCGGTTTCATTAGCAAGCAGAAATGCGGCGATGTGGGCATGTCAACGGAGCAAACAAATGGCAGATGCACCCGTCCCCCACCTTCATGTGCTCGACCGGGTTGGCCTTCCCCTTCCCCTCATTGTGCAGCTCGAAAGCCCGCCCCAGCTGTAGAGGCGCAAGTTGAATTTGAAAGCAAAACTTGAAAGCAGTTCATCGTATCCCAGTTTCAAGAGCTTGGTTCCAGGCGCTTTCAACTTGGGTCTGATAGGGTCAACCTGCACCGCCTCACCCAGCGGACTCATCGCGAACGAAAACTCGCGCTTCCTCTCCTCCGCATGCCGCGCCGCCAGCAGCTTCCCGAGCTTAAGGACGACCCCATATTGCCAGCCACGTCATCGACACGCATTTTCAACCCTTGTTTCTCGAGTTACACAGCATCCTATGACGTGGCAGGTGACATCTTGCTGAGCCCTAGGCATCGGGGGCGGTAAGCGCAGTTACATATACCCGCCACGTCATCCCAATTATTTTGAGGCCTGGCTACTTGAGTTGATAGTCACCCCATGATGTGGCGAGCGTTAGACGGCGGGAGCGGTAGGGACAAATAGAAATAGATATTGCCCGTCACGTCATCGACACGCGTTTGAGGCCTCGTTTCTTGCGTTGAAACTGATCCTATGATGTGGCGAGCGTTATCCGCCAAGGCCCTAAATCCTAAACCCTAAACCCTACCCGAGCTCAAAGCACGCGGTGCGCTCCACCACAAAGTTGCTCTGCGCCTCGGCCAGCTCCATGGCCCCCCGCAGCAGGGGCTTACACTCGCTCACTTCAGAGCTCAACTTGAGGACCTTCGGGACACATCGCTCACGTTAGAGCTCAACTCGAGCACCTTCGGGACACATCCACGGGTTAACTTGGGTCATGTGGACGAAGTAAGCTTAAGTTGAGCGGGAAGGGCCAAGGTGAGCTCAAGTTGAGCGGAAATGGGAACGAGTGTAAGCCCCTGCCTCGCAGGCTCTTCTCCGCCGACTCCGTCTGATCCAACCGCACGCGGATCTGCCCCACCACCAGGGGCTTACACTCGTCCACTTCTCAGCTCAACGTGAGCACTTTCTGTCCCATGTGGTGGGGTGCTTTGCTGGTTTCAGTGACAAAAACGGCTCAGGTTGAGCAAACATGTGGACGAGTGTACGCCCCTGCCCACCACCAGCCTGGTCTCCGCCATGCTGTACGCCTCCGGCTCTGTCTTCGCCCAGGGCCGGGCAATATCCAACGCCTTTTGAGCCCTCGTTTGTTGAGTTACACGGCGTCCTATGAAGCGGCGAGCAAAATATGCCAGGCCCCACGTGCTGGTGGGCGGGCAGGACTATATCAACGCGCAGGACGAGCTGTCCGTGGGGCCGGCCAGAAATCGCTCCAAACGTTCTCCAACACATCCGCCTACCCCCGTTTCTTTAGTTGCCCGCCATGTCATAGGACGCACTGTCAAGAGCTCAAAACTATGGACACTCGTTCCTTGAGATTAGCTTCGTCCTATATAATGCAACGTTGCCGAGCAATTCGTCGGGCCCTACCTTGGCTACCGCCGCGAGGCTCTCCTTGAGCGCGGTGAACAGGTCGCCCTTGGACAGCGCGGTCTTCGCGAGGTCGAGGGGCGTTTTGGAGGGGCTGATGAGAGGAGCGCGCGTGGGACGGGGGGAGGGCATGAGAATCGCAAGAGTTGTTCCGGCTACGAGTACGAACCAGTTTTAGAGCAAGCGCCGGCCTGCGTCACCGCACAATGGTGACGGCGACAGCTTGAGGGCGCTCCTCTGCGGTGACGTCGACTCGTTCGGAGGGTTATGCACTTATTCGCGCGCGCTCTCGCGAGGTTTCCAGCCACGGGCGCAGCTGTCCAATCTTTCACACCACTGTGCGGTCGGCCCGGAGTCGGCCAGTAGTCGGCCCAGTGCGCATGATAACAATACGGCCCAGTCTGCTTTTGAAGACACACACAGACTCTCACACACACGGGACCGCGTAGTTAAGCGGTGAAGCCAGGGGCGCTCACCCAGACATCGCCATGGCGGCTGATATACCCCGGCGACGCCACTCCAGGCCGTACGTGCCGCGCCGCTTTGGGATTTATACCCAGTCCCAAGTTCCCAAGACCTGGGGGAAAGGAAAGGAGCTGTCCCGGGAGCCTCGTGCGGCCGCGCCCGGCCGCCGCGCCGCGCCCCCGCCCACCGCAGCGACGCGAGGGGCGGCTTCGGGGAAGTGCCAGCTTGTGCCCCGCGGCGAGTGAGGTCCCCAGGGTGTGGACACGCCCAAGTTGACACGCCCGCGCCCGTGCCTTCGGCGTTTGACGTCCAGAAATTGTGCTAAACGAATCCATACCATTCAATCGTTATTTTAGGGTTGTTGGGTGAGGGTTTCTCAGCTTAGGGTTGTAGCACAGCAGTTGCAGGTGTAGGTGTAGGTGCGGTGTGAGCGGTACAACATTCGGCGCAATGGGCCGTGACGACAGCCGCAGCCCGCGGCGGAGCGCGTCTCCCCCGCCCGCCGGATTGAAGGGTGTTCGAGCCCGCGGTGGTCGCAGCCGCTCGCCGCCGCCATCCCAACGGGACCGCCGATCGCCGAGAAGGGGCGGGTCTCCTCGAGGATCGCCACGACGCCGCTCCCGCAGCCCGCCCAAGCGGGAGCGCTCCCGCAGCCCGGGCAACCGCGGCGGCGGCGGCGGCGGCGGCGGCGGCGATCGGTCCCGAAGCCCACGACGGTCCCGCGACGTGCCTCCCCCACCCCGCCGCGACGTGCCCCCGCCGCCGCCCCGCCGCGATGAACCGCCCCGTTACGGCGACCGAGGCAGAGGTGAACATTTCGCCCTTCCCGCCCGCCCATTCTACAGAATCGTGCCTACTTTCTGAGATCGTCTCGTCGCGTCGTCTCGCGTCTATTATCTCAACACCAACACTAACACCCACACTCTCCTGCCTGTCCCGAACAGGAGACCGCGGCAACGACGACCGAGGCGGCGGCGGCGGCGGCGGCGGTGGTGGGTACGGCGGTGGGTACAACGGCGGTGGCGGTGGGGGAGACCGAGGCGGAGGCTACGACGGACGAGGAGGAGTCGCGGGCTACGGAGGAGGAGGCGGGGGCTACGGCGGAGGAGGTGGGGGCGGGGGCTACGGAGGCGGGCGCCCCGCCGGGCCGGCGGGGGCTTACACTCGTCCACTTCTCAGCCCAACCTGAGCCGTTTCTGACACAAAATACACCCTGAACACCCCCTGATACTCCTTAATAACCCCTGACACCTCCTAAACACACCCTAAACAACCCACAATTTCACCCCTATCCAGCAGAATGCGCTCAAGTTGAGCCGAAAAGTGGATGAGTGTAAGCCCCTACGGGCCGGGTGTGTGCTACGACTTTCAGAAGGGCCAGTGCACGCGCGGCGAAGGATGCCGCTTCAGCCACGACCCCAGCGCCCCCGGCAGGGTCTCACACTCGTCCACTTTTCAGCTCAACGTAAGCACTTTCTGTGGGATAGGGGGTGCGCTTAGGGGATGTTCAGGGGGTGTTTAGGGGCTGTCGGGGGGGGGCATGGGGTGTTCAGGGTGCATTTTGTGTCATTGAGGGCTCAGGTTGAGCTGAGAAGCGGAAGAGTGTAAGCCCCTGGCCCCCGGCGGCGGCGGCGGCGGCGGCAGCGGCGGCGGCGGAGGGGGGGGATTCCGCGGCGGCACCGGTAGCATGGAGCCGCCCCCGGTCAACTCCCTGCAGAAGGGCAAGGTGACGTCCGTCCGACCCTTCGGCATCTTCGTGCGCATGGACGGCAGGGCCAGACGCGGCGGCCCCTGACTGTTTGCTCACAGAGTACCTGTACACCACTGCCGCTAGGTCCGGGCAAGGGCTGGTAAAGTGACCCCAGAATTACCAGTTAAGAGGGGTTCAAATAATTATTTTTGGGGGTTGGAGGGGGGTATTGCTGGGGTAAATTCTAAATCTGGGTGCCGACCCCTGTAATCACCCCGTAATACCTCCCTAATATTTAAATACACCCCCTCTTGACTGGTAAATTCTGGGGTCTGGTAAATTCTCGGGTCACTTTACCGGCCCTTGCCCGGACCTAGCCGCCGCCGCCGCCCTGCGTCTTTCCCGCGCACGGGGCCTGGCACGGCGTCCGCGTCTCATTCTCAGCTCAACTTGAGAGGACGAGTGCTACGGCCCCTGACTGTTTGCTCACAGAGCACCCGTGCACCGCCGCCGCCGCCGGCGCCGTGCGTCTTGCCCGTGCACGGGGCGTGGCGTGGCGCGCGACGTCCCATTCTCAGCTCAACCTGAGAGCATGAGTGCCCTTCTCAGGTCAACTTGAGAGGACGAGTCCCCTTCTCAGCTCAACTTCAGAGGACAAGTCCCCTTCTCAGCTCAACTTGAGAGGACGAGTCCCCTTCTCAACTCAACTTCAAAGGTTGAGTCCCCTTCTGAGCTCAACTTGAGAGGACAAGTGCCGCGGCCCTGCTAAGCGGGTTCGCGCGCGACGGGCTGGTGCACATGAGCCAGGTGTCGGAGGACCTCACCTTCCAGCGCGAGGACAGCGACGACGCCAAGGCAGGGCCGGGCTTCTCTTCCAAAAGAATGTTAGCCTCACTTGCACAGAAAGAAAGCCACGACTCGCCGTCGCGCTGTGTTCACTTCCGCACCTTTAACGCACCGCGCACATTGGGGCCACCTGCCAACCAGCGCTGGGCCGGGGCCTCACTGTGCGCTCACTCTGCACCGCTGCCGCTGCACCCGCCGCCTCCTCCTCCTCCCTGCCATCACTGTTTGCCCACAGTGCACCGCTGCCGCTGCACACTCGCCGCGTCCTCCTTCCCGCCCTCACTGCAACGGGCCACCCGTGTTCGGCCCTGCAGAAAGGTGATGGCCATGGAATACTTCTACCCGCGGGACAGCGAGGTGTTTGTCAAGGTGAGGCGGTGCACCTTGACCCTATCAAACCCACGTTGAAACCGCCTGGAACTTAGCGCCTGAAACTAAAGTGTGCCATACAGCTTTCAACTTCTGCTTTAAATTTCAAATTGCGCCGCTACGTCAAGGTGCTGGAGGTGCGCGAGGACAACGGGCAGCAGAAAGTGGGCCTGTCCATGAAACTGGCCAATCAGGAGTCGGGCGAAGATCTGGACCCGACCGGGAGCATGGCATTAGCGGGGGCGATCGGCGGCGGCGGCGGCGCGGGCGGCGGCGGCGGGCGCGGCGGCGGCAGGGGCTGACCCTCGTCCACTTCTCAGCTCAACCAGAGCCGTTTCTGACACAATGTGCACCCTAAACACCCCCCAACACCCCCTTTACTCTTCCCCAACACCCCCTAAACACCCCCTAAATCCCCCCTGCATGCACCCCCTTTCCCACATTCAGCTCTTAAGTTGAGCCGAAAAGTGGACAAGT
>Ga0307489_10000941_pt1 | contig 18590 bp, 32 predicted proteins | sample SB12metaG_FD_202247 | JGI IMG/M metagenome (GOLD analysis project Ga0307489, IMG submission 202247) | Sea-ice brine microbial communities from Beaufort Sea near Barrow, Alaska, United States - SB 1.2 | ecosystem: Environmental > Aquatic > Marine > Coastal | place: USA: Alaska | collected...
CGAGCGCTTGAATAGCACCAGTCGAGTGCTGATATTCGGCGACCCTCCTGCCCGAAGTTCTTCTGCGACAAGTGCGAGGACGCGCAGCAGTGCGACAAGTGCTTCGAGCGCATCTGCGGCCGCTGCAGCCGCTCGTCGGAGTCCCTCGACGACCAGCGCTTCCAGGTGACCTGCGAGTCGTGCTGCAAGCAGGGGCTCACACGCGTTCCAATTTTCGCTCAATTGAGCTTACTTTGACCCCATATAACCAAACTTAACCCATGGATGTGCCCCGAAGGTGCCCAAGTTGAGCTCTGACGTGAACGAGTGTAAGCCCCCGGCTGCAAGCTGCTCTGCGAGGACTGTGACTGCGGGTGCGGGGACGACTACGACTCATTCTCGGGCCCTCCTTCGGAGTGCGAGGCTTGCGGCAAGCGCACGTTCGAGCTCAACAAGAACACGGGCTGCGGCCCTGGCGGCGACGACGGCACGTTCGGCCCTTTGCCAATTACAACTACCATCAGATCGTATGCAAACGGGTGGTGATGCCCGCGAACCCTATACGAAAACGAGCGGCAGTCTGGGGGCCGAGAGACTGAGCTCCGTGCCGGTCCCCAACAAAGGGTTTGTTCACACCGTCAACCCTAATTCTTCGTGCGTCTGCCTATCCGAGAACGCAGTGTGCTACCTGTGCGTCGATTGCCACGGCCGCCCGACCCCGAGGGCGAGAGGCAGCGAGCCTCCGGCGACGGAAAAGAAGCCCATGAAGCCCTGCGCGAGGCAAGGCCTCCATTGCACTCGTTCGCGTGCTATAGCTCAACTGGACCCGGGATATGCGGATGAGTAGCATGTGGGTTCAAGAACCAATTGGCCTTAGTTGTCTCATAGTTGTAGAGAGCGATATGATACAGTTCCGGGTGCATAAGTTGGCACCAGGTGCAACTTGGAGTGCCCTGCCTTACGGAGGGCAAGGGGGAAGTCTGATGCCTCCGCATACACGCTGGCGCGTCTCTCTCTTGGCCCTGGCTTCAGTTAGGTGATTAGACTCAGTCTCTGCTTTTTGAAAAAGAGGCGCTGAAGGCCCTCGTATGATTGTTCGACAGGATACCGGTACGCTCTCGACCAATCATATGAGGGCCTCAGCGCCTCCTTTTCAAATGTGAAGACTGGGTGTATGGCGGTACCGAAGGGACGGGTGGAGTCGGGAGTGGCCAGGCCCTGGTGCGAGGTGCGACAATCGCCGCAATCCGGATCCGGACGAACTGTTTTTCGTCCGCGACGTCGGGAAATGCTGCTTCGGGTGCACGAGTTGGACTGAAAAGATGGGGTAGGTCGTTTAATCATTGACTAAATCGAACGGTTTCACTGGGAGGAGCGCTGAGAGGATGCTATAAATGTTCATCACTACACTCTCTACATTCCACTCGGTCGAGACCGCGTAATGCTGAAACATACGACGCTTCACTCACTCATAACGAGTAGCTCTGTTCTATCCTGGGATACACAGATATGCTGCATATGCGTTGTGGGGGAAATGAATACAGATGTATCGATGAATGCATCATTGAGAACGAAATCATTAGAGCTCTGCATGATTATACAAGCGTTTACATGCACGGATTCATCTACAGATCTATGCAGACAAGAGCCTATCCTGAACCCGATGTAGCGTGCGAAGTACGGTGGAGCGGTGTTTGACGCGTCCCACTTATTCAGGATGCATCGCCAGAACACCGTGTTTCACCATCCATTGCAACAGCTCTCGGTACCCCTCTCGTTCGGCGGAGTTCACGCGTTCGAATGTCCCACTGGCAGTGGTGCTCCAGCGCCCACTTCAACACCCTACAGGTGACCACCCTTAACGGGTCGTGCACAACGTCTCCGAGCAGCCGTCAAATTAATTTCGACACCACATACTACGCGCGTCAGGCTCCTAGTTTGTAAAGCAATTCCCATACAAAAAACGTCTTGTATGGCACAAGGTTGTAAATTGGTATCGAAGGGATATTTGGTGACTTTGGAGCGAATGCCGATGCCGGCCAGATTCGGCGACGTGACGACAAGGTGACTGCGTGACCAAAATAGTAACTGGGCCGATTAAACGTCGTCTGAAGGTCTGAGAGCCATCTCCGCCGGGCCCCATATTTTTACGACACTGGGGCCACAGTTGAGTAGTACCTTACCCGAATTCTAACGCCCATCCCGTGTAATACGCCCATCAACGATGCTCCACTCTCCCGACGGACATCCATTGTCCAGCGCCCACCCCAGCACCTCCACATGTCCACACCAACCTGCGGATGCGCACGTAGTGTTATCCCACGGGCAGTCGTGCGCCCGCGCCCACCTCAGCACCTCAAGCTGCCCTCCCTCAGCAGCCATGGAACAGGTGGTCACATCCCACGGGCAGTGGTGGTCCCGAGCCCACTTCAAAAGCTCGAGGTGTCCGCCCAAAGCGGCGCAACTGGACGTATCCTCATTCCACTCACAGCCGTGCTGCCGAAGCCACTTCAGCACCTCAAGGTGCCCGCCCAGCGCGGACCTAGAACAGGTAGCCTGATCCCACGGGCACTCGTGCCCACCCACAGCGGCGAGCGCGCACGTCCACTCGTCCCAATCGCACCCGTGCTCCCGCGCCCACTTCAGTACCTCGAGGTGCCCGCCCCGCGCGGCGGGCGCACAACAGTTCAAGGTGTCCTCTTCCTCGTCTTCAAAGTGCTCGTTCCCCTGCCACTGGCAGCCGTGCTCCCGCGCCCACTTCAGTACCTCCAGGTGCCCGCCCTCAGCGGCTTTCGCGCACGTCCTCTTGTCCCAATCGCAGCCATGCTCCCGCGCCCACTCCAACACCTCTAGGTTCCCGCCCGCGGCGGCGTGAGCACATGTCGCCGCGTCCCACGGGCAGTCGTTCGCCTTCGCCCAAGCCAGCCGCTTGGCTGACCCGATGAACCTCTTGAGCTCGAACAAATCGCCGCCCCTGCTCAACCCGGCGTGCAGCAGACCAGAGTCCATCACCACCGCCCAGGGGCTTACACTCGTCCACTGTTCAGCTTAACCTCAGCCGTCTCTGACTCAAAATACACCCTGAACACCTCCTAATACCCTCTAAAAACTCCTAAACACCCCCTAAACAAACCCTAAATGCACCCCTTATCCCACAGAAAGCGCTTACGTTGAGCCAAAAAGTGGACGAGTGTAACCTCCTGCCACCGCCCGGCACGCCACCCCGACTCGCGAGCACATCGCGCGCTCCGTGGGGTCCATCCGCGTCAGCACCTCCGCCGCGAACACCTCGGGAAGCTTCTCGAGCAGCGGCGCGAGCAGCGGCGACGGGTGTGTTATGTGCCCGGCCTCCCGCAGCCGGTCCAACACCTCGTCCTGTTCATCTCGGCGCCCTCGGTTCGCCCCAGCAGCGCGGCGAGCCCGCCCGACAAGCGCACCACGTAGCTGTCTGGGGTGGGCACCGCGACGGCTGCGGCCTTTACGGCGGCTTTGGTGGAGGCTCTGGCGGAGGCGTCGGGGGTCTGCATGGCGGAAGTAGCGGCGTGCTAACGGCCCGCACTGAGCTGGCTGGCCTCCTTGCCCAAGCTAGGGCCTTGGCAGATATATTGATCGCCGCGTCATCCAACGCATTTCGAACCTGACCCTCCTTCGCTCCTCGTGCTAAATTGCAACCTATGACGTGTCAAGCAGCATCTGCCGGGCCCTACCTTGCCTGCCTTCTCAATTCCCGCGATCTGCCGGCGCTGTGGCGACGTCGGCGTGTTCTCCGCGCCCAAGGCGCGCGCGAAAGGAAATGCGACAGGGCTTCACGGCGGGTGAGGGGCTTAGGGTTCTGTGGGGCTTTCCTTTTGGCTTTATCCCATAGGGTAAATCGGTTCCAGAAGTTGGGCACTCTTGTTCACGTTGAGGTCCTCCTCCGCCGTGCCGCCAGAGCGAGCGGGCGGCGGTGTGAGATGACGACAGCGCCGCCGCGGCGGCAACGCCACATGCAAGTTCTCGTGCTCGCCGCTCTGCTCCTCGCGCCACTCCCCGTGCGCGGCTGGGTTTCCGCGTCCGAGATGACCCGCGCGCAGTACAGGCTTGTTGGGCGGTACATGGTGCGGCACTTCGAGCGGGCGGAGGACATGCTGACGGCGCTGCAGGGGGAGAAGGATAACGCGGTGCGGCCCAGGCAACCAACATCTCCCTCTCATGTGTCGTGTGCCTGTGTGTTTCAAGCAGGCTACTCGTAGATGGATTGAAAAAAAACCACCCACCTGTCACGTGGACCCCAGAACAGAATTGAAATGGTGAAGGAGAGGAGAGAAGGCGAGGGATGGTGGAGACCAGAGAGGAGGACGGAGTGGCCCTGCGCGCGGATGCGGCATCGGCAGTTCGTGGTGGCCAACGACCTGATGGCAAAGAAGCTGACGTACGCGCGCGACTACGGTAGGGCATGGTACTGATTGCCCGCCCTGTTATGCAACATGTTGAACCCTCGTCTATTGAGTTGATTGGCATCCTATGACGTGGCGAGCAATATCTGCTTGGCCCTGTCATCCAACACATGTTGAAACCTGGTTACTTTGTTGAACTGCAGCCTACGACGTCGCGGGCGATGTTTGACAGGTCCTAGACCACGGCGCCATCATCCGCAACTACGTGGGGAAGGCGGACCAGTTTTTCGCGGAAGGGCACCCGCAGACGGCGGTGGCCATCTGGATGGAGCTCGCCAAGCTGTTCGTGCCGCAGAAGCTGGAGTTTGTGCGGTGCTGCGAGTACGAGGCAGGGGGGTCTACCGACATTGACCCGTAGGGAGGTTACAGAGAACAAGCACTCGACCGACATGGACTCCAATCCTCCTCCTCCGCGCATCTGTATGACCATTCACCATGAAGGTAAGCCGTGCTCAGACCTCAGTTGGCCGACGTTGACTCTTCTCGTCCTCCTCCACGCGTATGTATAACCATGCATCCTTAGGGCAAGTCGTGCTCCTACCTCGGGTCAAGTGCTTGCTCTCAATGAACCTTCTACGAGGACGCCGTGGCATTCTTCATGACCAAGTGGGCGCGCATGCTGGAGCCCGATGACATCTTAGACGAGTACGAGAAAGCCGCGGCGCACGTCAAGGCGCTGGACGGCTTCGGAGTGGACTTCGCCACGTTGGTGGGGCCCAGTGTTATCCAGACTTTTTGCACATAGTTTACCCGCGCACATTCATATTCACGTCCGTTTCCCGCGTCTCCTCCACCTAAGGCCTAGTACCCCGGTGTACTGCTCCCCCCATCCACCTCTCGCCGTCGAAATGGTCAACACACCTGTATTGCTCCCCCATTCCACCCAATACTTGCCTTGGGGCTCGATGAACGTATGTAAATAGAAATTTCCGATGTGTGACGTGGCGGGCCCTGCGTTTTGGACGAGCGGTTGGAGGCGGCGCGAATAGCGCTGCAGCGGCACTACCCGGAGCTCAGCCACAAAATCGCCGATGTGCAGAACTGCATCTGGAGGGTCAGGCAGTACGCCTACTGAACCGGTGGCGGTCGGAGGGCTGAGGGTGCGATAGAACGCGGGTAGTGAGCGGGCGACGGACGTGCACAACTGAAACGAGTAGTTAGACGTTAGCGTTAGGGTGAATGGTAGATTAGGGTGATTTGTAGATTAGGATGTAGGCGGGTCTGGGTCTGGACAACATGCGTAAAGGTACCTTAGAAGCTCTGGTTTCCGATTTAAGTTATTGTCCTATTATAGACAATTCGTCGCATCACACATATGCGCATGTATGCTCTATAGTGAGTGATTTCAAATTTTATACCGACAGCCCGTTCATCTCGCTGTCAATCGCCGCCGGCGCCGCCTCCTCGGTGTGATACCAGATGGCGGGCAGGCCCGGCGTGGTGAGGTCCACCCTGCAACCCGCCGCGCCCGCCGCCTCCGCCTCTGAGCCGCCGGTCGACGCACTGTACACGCCGATGGGCTCTTTTAGGCCGGTGGTTTTTTGGATGTACTCCGCATTCTCCGTGATGTAGCGGCGCAAGTTGAAAATGAAAGCAAAGTTTGAAAGCAGTTTCTCATATAATTACATCAAGCTATCGAACCAGGAGAATTCAACACGAGCTTCAACTGTTTTCAACTCGAGCTCCAAGTGGGTCCAACACGAGCTTAGACTGGATTCAACACAAGCCTCAACTTATTATCACACGGGCTTCAACTGGTTCAGCGTACACAGCCCCACCGTGAGCACCCCCGTCTCGTCGAAGATGAGGCGCACGTCCAGCGCCGACGCACCCGCCACGATCGCCTCATCCATCTTGAACTTCAGGAACGGCATGACCATCTTGAGCACGTTCTTGTAGTCCGCTTGCTGCGCCAGGGAGCTGCCCTTCACCGCCTCCAGCAGCTCCCCCACCGGGGGGAACGTCCTGTCGGTGGCATTGAATTTCTCTGACAGGATTCCGAGGCACACCTCCTGCCAGCCCCCGAACTTCTCCGCCACGAAGAAATCCGCACGAGTGCACACCTTGAGCCAGGGCCCCCAGGAACCAAATTCGCCACGTCACAATGTATAACTTGACTCAATGAACGAGGGTTCCACGTGTTTTGAAGCAGCCAAGGGAGCGGTGCCGCTCGAGCTGAGCTGTGAAGGGGACGCAACTTTATGCCAGAGAGGAGAAAATTATGTGTCTGCTTTACTTATAGCAAACAGTCTAGACGCCGTGGAGATGCAGACCCCCTTGCCTTAGCCGCGACCTTGGGGCCCTTCTTGGGCGGCGCCACGGCCTTGGCGATGCTCTTGCGCATACCGCTGACGGTGTCCTCCAGGTACTTGGCCGCCGCGGTCAGCTTCAAGAACGGCTCGGGCGCCTCCGGGAACCCGGACTTGGTGACCGTGCCGGACTTACCGAGCAGCGTGGTCCAGATGTGCTCGCAGGTGTGCGGGCAGAACGGGGTGAGCAGCAGCGTGGAGACCGTGGAGCAGGGCCAGGGGGGATGTGCTAGTGCTCGCCGCGTCACGGGGTGGCTCTAGACTCGACGCACGAGAGTGTATACATATGATTATGCTCGCTACTTCACAGGGCGGAGTATGTATCTCACTCAGAGCGTGATTTTGCTCGCTACGAGACAAGAAACACATTTAGAATGTAGAGAGCAAAGTTAATGAATCCATGTGAAGCACCTAGGGGCTCGTTGAACGTTGATAATAATAAAGAGACAATGTGGAGAGCAAAGTGATGATAGGTCCCTGCCTCGATGAAGCGGCGCACAAGGTCGGCGTGCATGTCCCCCCCGCACAGCTGGCGGTACGCGTCGCGCGCCCGGGTGTAGAGGCGCAAGGTGAAATAGAAATCAAAGTGTGAAACCGGTCGATCATATTTCAGCCTCAGGCACCGAACCCAGGCAGGGTCAGCCCGGATTCAACCTGCACCGCCCTACGGTCTGCATGTCGTAGTACCCGCTCTTGAGCGCGTCGCGGAACAGCATGTTGTCATAGTGCTTCTTTGTCTCCGTCACGCCGGTGTCCATGGCGTTCGTGAACACGCGGTCCGCGAACGTGACATCCGCGGGGCCAGTCAGGAGAGTCAAAGAGAGCAAGCATTCGACCTACCGTCAGGGTGAATGCTCATACAGACGCGCGGAGTATGAGGAGGAGGAGGAGGAGGAGGAGGAGGAGGAAGAGGAGGATGAGGGGGAGGATAAGGATGAGGAGGAGGCGGAGGAGGAGGAGGAGGAGGAGGAAGGAGAGGAGTAGGAGGAGGAGGAGGAGGAGGAGGAGGAGGAGGACGAGGACGAGGACGAGGAGGAAGAGGAAAAATAGGAAGAGGAAGAGGGGGAGGAGGAGGAAGAGGAGGAGGAGGAGGATGATGCGGAAGAGGAGGAGGATGAGGAGAGGAGGAGGGGAGGGGATATTCTGAATAACCCCCTGCCAGTCCTTAGCTTGCCGGCCTTGAGGTCGGCCAGCATCTCCTCCGTCCACACCAGCTCCTTGGTCAGGCGCAGGATGGCGGCGTTCGCCGTTTCATCCACAAAATTGGCATCATCCGCGCAGCAGGGTCATTGAGAACGAGCACTCGAACAATATCGGACTAGCCCGCGCGGCTGAACTTGAGTGTGAATGATCATACAGAGGCGCTGAGCAGGAGGAGGAGATGCAACGTCGATCGAGTGCTTGTTCACTCGACCGAGATCGGAGCACCGCTTATCTTCAGGGTGACTGCTCATGCAGCGGCGCGGACTATACGGAGCAGGGGGGGGAGATTCAACGTCGGTCGAGTGCTTATTCTCAAAGCCACCTTACCAGAGAGTCCCCCGCATCCGCCAGTGCGAAGCGCATGGCGTCGGAAGAGTACTCCTCGATGGCCGCCTTGAGCGTCTTGAAGTTGCCGGTGGACTTAGACATCTTCTCATTGTTGAGGAGGAGGTGACCGTTGGTGCGGAAGGCCAGAGGCCACTTGCCCTCATCCTCTCCCCAGATGGCGGTGTGGTTGTAGATGGCGAATGTCAGGCAGGAGGGTCATTGAGAACAAGCAAGCGATCGAGATCGGAGCCTTACCTTCAAGGTGGATGCTCATACACACGCACGTACTCGGTTCGTCGCTTCAACATCGTCGAGTACTTCTTCTCATACTTCTTCTCAATGACCCCCCTGCCAGGTGGTTCTGAATCAGATCCTTGCCGCTGACGCGCAGGTCGAAGGGGTACCAGAAGTTGAACTCGTTCGTCATCTCGGCGAGCAGCGGCCGTGGTGTAGTGGTGCAAGTTGCAATTGAAATCAAAGCTTGGAAGCAGTCTATCACATACTACTTTTGAGCGCTGGAACCAGGTGCTTTGGACACGGGGTTCAACACGCACCACCCCACCGCGGGAACTCCTCGGCCGCTGCAAGCTCCGTGCCCAGGAACACGGCGTCCCACACGGCGTCCGTCATGGCAGCCGCGGGCACTGAGGCCTGCATGTTCCCGTACATCTCACCTCCCTGACCGTAGGGCTCATAGCGTAACAGTGATCGCTACGTCACAGGGCGGCACGTATGACCGCTATGTCACATAACAGGGTGGCATGTATGCTCCCCATATTACAGGTTGGCAAGTGTGCTTGCCGCGTCACAGGGTGTTACTCAGGCTGCATGGAGCACTGGCGCTCGGTAGGCTGCTGGAAGGTTCGTTCGTTCATCATACGGGGATATGGCGATAAGTTGCTGCCTGGAATACTTTTCGTCGCTCAGTGTTAGCACGCCAAAAATGCACGCAGACTGAGCACGCTGATAGATCAAGTTGACAGCGCACGCTGCCCGTTTGTGTACACGGGAAAGACAAAACGTTGCAACGTTACCCTACCTGCAGGAGGTGCGCGACGGTGTAGTACGCCATGTAGATGGTGGAGTCGGAGAGGGACTCGATGAGGAACTGCGGGTCCCATGTGTAGGGGCACAAGTTGGAACTCAATGCAAACGTTGAAAGCAGTTTATGGTGTTCTAGTTTCAAGCGCAGGAACCATGAGCGCTTTCAACACGGTTGTTGATGCTGTCAACCTGCGCCGCCCTACCCACGGCACGTGCGTGCCCAGGCCGAAGGAGCGTGAGCACGCCCACTGCCGCAGCCACCCCAGCGTGTGCGTGAACGCGTTGCGCGACTCCTTGTGGTACGGCCCTACGGACTGTGCTCGCCACATCAGGGTGCTACTCAAGCCACAAGGGCGCAGGGTTTAAGGGAAGCGGGAAAAGGGCACATGGAACATGGAACGGGGTGCAAAGGAGCAGGGCGCATACTCACACGATGGCACAGGGGGTCACACATGACTCAATACTCAACGGAGCAGGGTGGCGCATATCTCAAACGAGGGCACAGGGGAGCAGCTAACTGAACGAACAAGGGTACGAGGGAACAAGGTGCATCCTGCCTCGTGGTAGGTGTTCATCTGCGCCAGGCACTTCTCGCTCTTATGCCGCCACTCCTCCTCACCGTACTCCAGGTACCACTGATTAGCGGCGCAAGTTGAAATTGGAAGCAACGTTTGAAGTCGGTTTGGTCGTATTTTAGTTGCAAGCGCTGAAAGCAAGCGCTCTCGATAGAGTAGCACGTGGTAAGGACACAGAGCATCGCAAACGGGCATGAGTCATACTGGCACACGCCACCGAGGCATCACCGATGCATCTTGTTCCGTGCTTGCGAGCACGGGTTTCAAGCTGCACCACCCTACCACTGGTCGGTGAGCGCCACCACGCACTCGTCGCCAGATCGGCTCATGACCTGTTTCTCCGGCTCGCTGTACACAATAGCGGTGCCGTCCGCCAGCATCATGTCCTTGATCTTGGGCTTCACAATTTTGACCGGCTCGCCCTTGCGGGAGGGTCAATGAGAACCAACACCCGGCCGAGATCGTCACACTGCTTTTCTTGAGTGTGAATGCACATGCAGATGCGCGGACTTGGTTTGTCGATTCTGCTTTCAATTTCAACTTGCGCCGCTACGCATCGGTATGACCTCCGCGCTGAACGCGGCCGTGGTGGTCTGCAGTTTCAAAGCTTGTTCTCAATACCCCCCCTGCCTTAAAGGCGCCGAGGAGCATGACGCCGTCGGTGAAGCCCTTGAGGTAGGTGCGGTGCTTGGCCTCCTCCAGCTTCACCTTGTCGTTCTGTGACTTGATGCCAAGCTGCTCGCACACGATGGGCGCCGACGTGCAGTGCCTTTCGCTCGACCACTTTTCAGCTCAACTGAAGCACTTTTGCGAGATACGACGGGACGTTTCAGTGATGGTAACGGCTCAGGTTGAGCTGATACATGGAGGAGTGGCAGGGGCTTACACTCGTTATCTTTTCGGGTCGGGGTGACCTCGCTTAAGGGGACACGTTGGGTAGTTCTAGGAGATGTCAGAGCCAAAAACGGCTCAGGTTGAGGTGAGAAGTGTCAGGTCCTGCCGAGGCGTCGCCGAACTCCGGGATGTGCACGCACGGCACCACCTCAATCGACATCACCCACTCGTCCTTGAGCCCAAACTTTTCGCGCAGCGCTGCCTTGGCCTTCAGGTCGCTGATGGCCGTTGAGCAGGGTCACCCAAACAATCCAACGCAGATGTGGGGTTTCAAGTTTCAAGAAGCAGGGTCTGCCAACAATGACCCAACACACAGTACATTATTGCTCGTCCAGACTAGTACCATAATTTACCAATTAGTGTGTTAAACCACAAAGCGCAGGGTCCGTAGAGGCCGCTCCGTCGAAAAGTGTACTCGTTGAGTGTACTCTTTCAGTGGGCCGGGGGATGTATGTCGTTCCATACCATGAAGTCGTCCGGGGAGTCGGACGGCACGGAGGTGACGACGCCGGTGCCCTTGCTCATGAGGATGGTCATCATGGGCAGGCAGTAGATCCTCTCAAGCACGGCCAGAGGCGACTTCACCGCGCACCCCAGCATAGGGACAGATAAATAGTGCTCACCACGTCCGAGGATGCCATTGAATCGAGGGTTTGAATTGCGTTTGATGACGTGGCGGGCATAACTCACGAAGTGAGCGTTCCAAATGCATGTGATGATGTGGCGAGCACTATCCATCGGTCTCTACCCCAGCAGCGCGGTGCCCTTGAAGCCAAGCAGCTTGACCGACTTGCCCTCCTCCACTGTGTGCTCCTGAAATGCCATGTTGCGCGCCGCGCGGTCGCACATCACCATCACCTCACCGTTATCTAGGGACTGATAGATCATGCTTCCCACGTCATAATATGCTATTCAAATCAAGAAACGAGGGCTCAAAATGCATTTGATGACGCGGCGAGCACTATCCATCACGAGGGTTCACAATGCGTTTGATGACGCGGCGAGCACTATCCATTGGTACCTACCGTTGGCCATCTCGAACGCGCCGTAGTCACCGTCCGGCAGCACCCAGCTGTTGGTCTGCCCGTACATGGTCTCAGGACGCAGAGTGGCGGCGGCCGGAAATTAGGACCGGGCATATATTGCTCACCAGGTCATCCGACGCACTTTGAACTCCCGTCTCTTAAACTCAGTGTGGGGTGACATGTCACCCTTATCTCTTCGACACCGAGGGTCTATTTACTCAAGGATGGCGACCCAGTCGGACTTTCGGCGAGTCGGTCGATGGGATTTCCGAAATGGACGATTTCGATTGGTCGAACGGGATTCGATAGCATAACTTCGATACCAGATCCGACACTGAGTTTAAGCTCAAAGCGCACCACATGACGTGTTGAGCAACAACCGCCGGGCCCTACCAGGAAAACCTTCTTGCCGGCCAGCGCCGCGAGCTCACCGACAAGGCAGTCGTCGTACACGGCCATCTTGATCAGCACGTATTCCTGCGGGCAGGGGCTTACTCTGGTCCACTTTCCGGCTTGAAGTGAGCACTTTTTGAGGGACACGTCGGGTAGTTTCAGTGTATCTCAGTAACACGAATGGCTCAGTTGAGCTGAGAAGTGGACGGGTGGAAGCCCCTGCCTGCGGGCCCACGCCCTCGCCGGACGCGCGGTCGTGGTCGGCGCACGGCTGCCCGTCCAGCGGCGAGTATACCGCCATGCGCTTCGCCTTGATGATCTTGCCAATCTTCCTGAGCGTAGAGTTCCCGGTACACATACAACGCTTGCCACGTCATGTTGCAGAAAACGGGAGTGTGAAGTGAATAATATATGGTTACTGTCACTGATGCCCACAAAGATTAAAGATCAAATTCAGAAGGGAAAGCGCGGCGGAGGAGCAGGAGAAGGAGAAGGACGAGGATAAGACGAAGGAGGAAGGAGGAGGAGGAGGAAGCCGAGGAGAAAGAGGAGCCACACCTGAGGGTGTTGAACTGCCAGCGTACGAAGGAGTCGTAGAACGAGTTGTGGTCCGTCGTGATGAACGATCGCCGCCAGTCCACCTGCCATAAAAGCCCGGCAGCATCCACGTCAGTCTTGATTATTCAGTATTTCAACGTGTGAGGGTACACTGTGCCACCAAAGCTCGGAATTATCCGCGTCAGTACTCAATATGTCAACGTGTGCGAGTACAGCGTACACTGTGTGCGCAAGTCCAGCTCGGGGCATAGATGGATGAGGAGGCAGATGACGTGGATAAGTACCGGTCACTGTGCACACGCAGTCCGGTTTCGGAAAGTGGGTGCGGAGGAGGAGGAGGAGGATAAGGTGAATGTTTTGCGGTACGCTGTGTGCCCCTCGGGCCCCGCCTGGCAGCCCATGGCGGTGACATCACGCTTGGCCAGGGGCGGGAAGTACTTGAGCCAGTTCTCCGGGTCGGCGAACGACGGAATGTCGGCGTCGTCGATGCCGGACTGCTTCATGATCTCCCACTGGTACGCCGCATGGTAGGGACAATAAAGGGTAGTGCTCGACGCGCCATCAAACGCGTTATGAACAACCCTCGTCTCTGGAATTAAATGGCATCCTATGACGTGGCGGGCACTATCCATCAGTCCCTACCGCGGTGCCCGCCTTGGCCACGGCCTTGGACTTCTTGGCCACGAACTTGGTGGGGTCCGCGTTCTTGGCATCGAGCGCTTTCTCCGCCGCCTGTATGTAAGGCCCCAAGTATCAAACACAGCGGTTTGGTATGGAACAGCCATGTAGCGTATCGAATGATTCCATGTACACACTCGCCACATTCTTCAAAGCCCCCAGATGCCATGGAGCCTCTGGACAGAGGACATATCCACACCCTCACGGTCAAATTCCCCCTGGCCTGGCCACTCTGAGGCGGGGGAGTCAGAGCTACCGCACCCTACCTTCTTCTCGGCTGCCTCCTGCGCCGCGGCCTCGTCAATGACCGGGAACACCGGCGGGTTGCCGAACTGCGCCAGCTCATTCCTGATTTTATCCGCGCTGGCCTTGATGGGCATGCCGGTGCAGTGGAAGGCGAAGGGGAACAGCGTCTCGTCGCCCTTGAGGCGGTGGTAGGCGCTGGCGAACTCTAGCTTGGAGAGGGAGAAGGCGTGGCCGATGTGTAGGGACGGAAGACAGTCCTCGCCAAGTCATACGATGCTATTCAACTTAAGCAACGAGAGTTCACAATACGTTTGATGACGAGGCGAGCGCTATCCAGCAGTCCCTGCCCAGGTGCAGCAGGCCGTTCATGTACGGGTACGGGAAGTTACCGAAGAACTTCGCCGGCTTCGTGCCTGCGCGGTAAGAGTGCGTGCAGCAGTGGTCAGATTGCAGCGGTGGGCCGCACGACGTCGATGATACAACAGGCAGGGAACGAGTGGGCGAGCCGGGGATTCGGAAAGCGGATGGAGGATGCGACAAGGTGTACGGGTACAGTGGTACGGTATCAGCAGCCAGTCGGGGAACAAGTGGCCACGTAGGGTGGGGAAGAGTCCAGGTAGGGTGGGGAAGAGAGTGGAGTGCGGTTGTTGGTTGTTTTTGTCCGAGGGTGCCGGATAAAAGAGGACGAGGATGCATCGAAATGTAGGGTGCGATCTGGGGCCGGTGCGTAGTTTCAGACAGCTGTCGGAGGGCCGGAGCAGGTGGCGCACCGTCCGCGGCGGGGAGCGGCGCCGTAACCTCAAAGGTCTTCTCGGCCGCCCATTTGATCTGCGCCTTCTCCTGAAGCTCAAGCAGGGTGTCGCGGCGGTCATGTGAGTGCGCCATTTTTTGTGTAGAGGCTGAGAGTGGCCCAGTTGAACTGCCTCGCTGCTGCTGCTGCAGCTACGGCTGAAGGTGCTGTGCGCGACGCCGGGTATGTTCGGCGAGTGGCGCTGCGTGCGACGAGTCACCGGGCGGCGTCTCCGGCGTGTGTGGCGTCACGAAGTGCGATGCGTTGGAATAAATCGCCAGTGGCAGAGGCGAGCGCCGCCGCCCTCGGGTGTGACTGTGACTATTTGCTCATACACATCATACGAGTGCGTGTACCGGTACACAATCGCTGTGGGCACAACCACTCGCCTGAGTCGATCCTGTAGTCAACACAAACCAGATGAGCGGGAGTCTTCTCAACGCACCGGACACACTCAGACCGTGCATGATTGCGTCGTGTGCTGGAAGGACAGGGCACGCCGTCGGCACCATGGCATACGCGGTGCGCCCCTGCCCAACGAGGAGAATAACATTCCCAAGAAATGCAACCTTCGAACCCCCTCTTTTTGGTTTTCTGGTTATCGCTGGGCACCCGCGGTCTGTCTACGCCTCTGACCGCGCCCCCTGACCACGCGCGTAGCCCACCTCATACCTGCTTCTGACGCGCCCTCTTCCTCCTCCGCATCCCGCAGAGCGATGCTGGAAAGACGTATAACATGGAGAGTGTGCTCAAGAGCAACATCTTGAACTCGGTGAGTGCCCCCTTCAAGTCCCAACGGATCTAACGTCAAACCTAATATGCGGCGCTCCCCGGGCAACCCGCTGCGACAGTTACCGCTCGCCCACTCGCTCCCTATCAGGTCTGTACATGGTTTCCATTGTCAGCTAACGTTTGCATCTTGCAGGGGCACGGCCCTGCTGACCTAACTCTTGTATAAAACCCCCTCTCACCACCACATTTTTCCCCCTCCTCCTCTCCTCTCGTCCCCTTTCCTTTCCTCTCCCCTGCCTCCCCTCCTCTCCTCTCCTCTCCCCTCCGCCCCCCTCCCCTCCCCTCCTCCCATCTTCTCTCTTATGCATAATCCACTATCTAACCATTTTCTCCCTACACTGCGCTCCTCTTCACAGGACTACTACAGCCAGCTGTGCAAGATCCAGGCAGGGGGGTATCGAGAACAAGCACTCGACCGACGTTGAATGACACTTCACCCTGACCCGAAGGTAAGTGTCGCTCCGATCTCGGTCGAGCGCTTGTTCTCAATGATCCTCGTGCCTCTCGAAAGAGGGGGGTCTTGAGAACAAACCATCGACCATGAACCCTAACGTCCTGCTCCGGTCTCGGTTCTCAACGTCGAGCGCTTGTTCTCAACGACCCTTCTACCTGGACTTCATGGAGATGGTCGACGAGATCTACAATGAGGTAGGGTCATCCAGTCGGCCTTCCGGTCGACGGAGATCTTGCTCGCCACGTGTTCGATCCAAAGGTGTGGGAAAGCTTCTCTTTTCCTCAGACTACACTTCTACTGGCAAACAGTGCCCCTGTATCTCCCAGTACTACATTTCTACTGGCAAACGGTGCCCATGTATTGAATCAGTATCCAGTTCTCTATGATAGCGGTCCAGAGGGTGACAGACACGGGCATTGCTTTTCTGTGGTTTGTGGATGATGGGTGACGTGGGGAGCACCAGTACATCGTGTGGTGCTTATCGTATTTTGCGGTTTTCCCGGGGGCCCTGCGCGATGGTTGACCATGTGGAGCCGTGGATGAGCGGCAGGGCCTGACAACTGTTCCCTTTCCTGCTGGACTTGAGCTGCTTTGTCCCCGATTTTTTCTCCTGAGAGATCTCAAAGAGAGTCAAGTTGAGCTGAACAACGCAACGATCATCAGGCGCTGTTCAACTTAAGCTGCTTTGTCCCTGGTCTCTCTGCAGAAACCTCTACACGTTGAGCGCAACGAGTGGATGCGTGTAAGGCCCTAATGAGCGGCAACGCGCGCGGGCCGTCCACGGCGTTCTGCCTGCTGTTCCGCCTCTTTACCATGGAGCCCGACGACGGCAGGGTGAGTCTTTACTTCGGTACACTATGACAAAGTGCGCCAAACCACTCAGACACTTAGTCTGACTTAGTACAAGTCGTCCCGCTCGACCAGTCAGAACGCTCCATTTGGACGACTTAGTACTACTTGTTGCTAACTGTCTAGGTGGTTTCACGCACTTTGTCTTACGAGAACACAGCTACGGAGTACGAGTGAACCAAGTATACACGGGTACCTTTACTTGTATGCTATGAGTGAACACCCTCGGTTTCTGTACGGCGACCAGTCTGACAATCAGAATATGCCATCTTTTGACGCGGCCGATCACAGTCTGTTGGGGCCCTGAATGGCGACAGCGTGCGGCACCTGATCCACCACCGCGACTCCCCCTACATCCGCGCCCTGGGCAGGGGCTTACACTCGTCCACTTCTCAGCTGGACCTGAGCCGTTTCTGACATCCCATACACCCTGAATACCCCCTGATACTCCTTAAATCCCCCTGACACCTCCTAAACACCCCCCCTAAACACCCCCTAAATGCACCCCTATCCCACAGAATGCGCTTAAGTTGAGCCGAAAAGTGGACGAGTGTAAGCCCCTGGCCCTCGGCTTCCTGTACATCCGCTACGCGAGGGATGCCAAGGAGTTCAGCCGCTGGCAGGGCTGCCACTTTGCCCTTGCAGAGTTTCGGTCAAATTGTCATAGTTTCTTTCGTTATCCCAAATGGGATCCGAGTCAAGGGTTTGGTCATCCCATTGGTAGCCAAGCACACGCGCACACGCCTCTCTCCTCCCTCCATCCTCGTCCCTCCACTCTCCGCTCTCCTCTCTCCTGCCTTCTGTCTACCCACTCCTCTCTCCTCGCTCCTCTCTCCTCCGTCCTCTTCTGACGCGCTGTTGGATTTGCGAGAGCCGACCCTCGCCGATGGTTCGACCCGTTCATCCGCGACAGCGAGGAGTTCTCCCCAGGGGAGAACGGCAAGACCGTCACCATGGGTAGGACCAGGGTTTGTGCCTTCAGATCCACCGGTCATTATTATCCGGCGATTCCACTCAGAGAATGGCCATTCTCGAGGGACTGCGGCTGACAAGAGGCCCGATGACGTGGCGAGGCACATTCCACAATATCCCTCCTGTTTGCACCACTCGACCAGCTTCTCATATGATCGCCCCCACCTTCCTCTAGCACTTTGTTCTCAGAAGATGCCGCCGAATTGCGTTTATATGTTTGAACGTTACCTTGACCCTCGCGGTGGGCGCGTTTGTACGGGATCTGATCTTGGACCAGTACTACTACGAGACGCTGTTCCCGCGCATCCCCGAGGCAGGGGGGGTATTGAGAACGAACACTCCAGCGGCGTTGAATCTACTCCCTCTCCTCCTCCACCTCCTCCTCTCCCTCCTCCCTCTCCTCTTCCTCCTCCTCCTCCCTCTCCTCCCTCTCCTCCCTCTCCTCCCTCTCCTCTTCCTCCTCCTCCCCCTCCTCCTCCTCCTCCTCTGCGTGTTTGTATGGGCTCTGACCCTGAAGGTACCCAGTAAAAGTCATGCTCCGAACTCGGTCCAAGTCTCCAGTTGCTTGTTCTCGATGACCCTCCTGCCAGGTGATGCGCCGCGCGCTAATGGCGCGCATCGTCAAGCTGGGGTTCCCCGACAAGGCTGCGGGGTGCGGCGGCGCGGGCGGCACGCGGCGCCAGCAGGAGGAAGCCGGCGGTGAGGACCTGTGACACATGAATAAATCTTTCACCGCATAGTGTCCCGACGCGCTCTCCACGTCGTCCATCACATGCGGTCTTGGTTCTCACTTCATCATCCACCACATAGGGTTATGCTCGTGGAACTCAGCTACTGCTGGTGAGGGGGGGCGTTAAACTAAGCTAGTTTAGGGGCTAGTGGTTAGTGGGTTAGTATCGGGGAGTACAGTGGGTTGGTAAAACAGAGGGGTTTAAACTTGGCTAGTTAAAGCTAGTTTAGGGGCTAGTGCTGAGTAGGTTAGTTTAGGGGCGACAAGTAAACATAGGGTACCAGTTATTGCCTCGTCGTTAACCACAGTTGGTTCTTACAATGACACCCTTGATGC
>Ga0307489_10000942_pt1 | contig 18583 bp, 19 predicted proteins | sample SB12metaG_FD_202247 | JGI IMG/M metagenome (GOLD analysis project Ga0307489, IMG submission 202247) | Sea-ice brine microbial communities from Beaufort Sea near Barrow, Alaska, United States - SB 1.2 | ecosystem: Environmental > Aquatic > Marine > Coastal | place: USA: Alaska | collected...
ACACCGTAATGGGCTTTTTGACCATGAAAGTAAACCTTATAACCCATAGCCTCAACATCTTCTATTGGAAAGGCGTCATTATGCACTTTTATTTCTTGCAGCCCGATGATATCTGGTTGATGTTTATCAATAATAGCTTGTAATTGGTGAAGGCGAGCACGTAATCCGTTTATATTAAAAGAGATAATTTTCATTAAGGTTAGATTTATTGAGTAAATTTGTACAAATGCTAGCAGAAAAGTCTATTCGAGTAGAGTAAAAATGATTGAGTTAACTCTAATTATTGATCATTGAGGGTCCTTTACGAAAAAATATGCTTGTTTCAGCAATAAGTATAGTTTTCTAACTTTTTAAATAATTATTGAGTGATATCAAAATATTTGTACTCTAAGTAATTTTGAATTGGTTTTATCACTATTCTTGATCTGATGGGCAAGGTTAATTTAAAACGAATGGGATAGTCTTTGTGTTTATTTTTTTGATGAACAATAGATATTAATATAATAGCACTTAAGGTTTGAACTGGTTGGCCGATAAGGTTCATAGGTATAAAAAATGAGCGTTAAATATTGCAAGTTGAACTAAATAACATTCCGATTACTGAATTACAGTTAGCTGGTCAGCTTGGCGAGTGCATTCAAAGTGAACGTCGGTATGATTTTTCGTTAATGCTGGCTATGCTAACAGTTGATGTTAGAGACCATAGTCAATTTAAGCTGCCTGTTCCTGAAGAAATTATTCTAAAGGATAGTGAGCAACAATTGAGAAAAAAATTTAATTTACCACCAAAAGTCTCTTTATCAATTCAATATCCTCATAGACTAGCGTGCTTCAACCAAGCACAGAATATTTTGGATCAGCAATTCTCAAGTATTATTCTTGAGAATACATTAAAAGCTAAGCCAATTGCATTTCGTGATGATGACAAATATATATCAAGTGATGTTATAAGTAATACATCCATACATTGCCAAAAAAGGTATTCAGATAATACGGTGGGGGACAAATTAGGTTATAACGCAAACGTTTGGTTAGATGCTATAGAGACTTCTATGAGAAAAGCACCAATGCTCAAACTCTAATTTAACCATTCTGTAAAGGTAGGCTTGTCTTAAAGTAGTCTACTTAATGTTATCTTCCACAACACCTCTTAAATTTCTGTTTAATCTCTTTGGCTTTATTTTTTGCACAGGGGCATAAGTCGTTTCGCTTGATTATTCCAACTTCGTTATGTTGATAAACATCACCATCAAAATAAACCCAAGGTGTGTAGCCTGTTGTTTTATTTTTTTTTACTATTCGTTCTTTAATAAAATAAGATTTCTCTGACATTTCATACAATTTGTTTGCTATTAAATAACATGCGGTAAATTGAACTGTGGGTAAGTCAGTAGGGTGCTCTGAATGGTATTTATTAAAGGGTGAAACGTGATGAATAATGAGTTCAATAAATTTACAAGCACTCGCCCATTTTTTTATTTCAGTTACTGATTGAGATAGTTGGCTCTGTTGTGAATAGCTAGCATAAATATATTGGGCGTCATTTATAACATAAGCGCTAAAGCGAGATCTCATTAGTTGTTCAGGTGATTGGGCCTGTTTATAACCCTTTATTATATCTAGACAGCAGCTTTTAAATTGATCATTTGAGCCACAGGGACAAAACATAAAAAGTCTTTGTTAAATCATTTTAAGTATTTTATCACAAATTGTTTTTTTTAGTGCAAAGTAATAGCATTATGCAAAACAATACACTGAGTTTTACCTTGTCTTGCACAACTACTTAACTCTGATATTTCGTCAATTTTAAGATGGGTATCTGAAAGTATGATTGCTGAACAATTACCTTTAGTTAATATATTTTTGACACTTTTCAAATTAAACATATTATCTTTTATACTCACACGTAAAATTTTTGTGGTATCGATGTTTTCAATATTCGCTAAGTTTTCTAACATTTCATCTTCAGGATTTATCATCAGAATCCATTTTTTTTTATGCTGGTGTTGTCGACATACAGTGTCATAAATTTTCGAAATTTGATTGATACTAGCGATGTTTTTAATATCAAACCAAGATTGGCTATTATCCATAACTACCGGGCTTAACCTTAAGTTGTTGATACTTTCTTTAATTATCGAGGCCATGTTTAGCATCCTTATTTATGTGTCTGTTTGTTTATTTGTAGGTATACTGTATAGATGTACAGTATACCTATGTGATTAAAGAATCAACTTAATTTACAAATAAATTTAGGATTATATTAATAAAAGGACAATATTGTTTTTAGTTAGGTCTTTAAAGAGGATGTAATTAATAAAAATGTATGCGGTAAACGTAATAACGATAATAAATGGTTGAACTATTATATGATTGAGATCCACTTCAGTATATTACTGAGTCTTTATTTTACTGTAAGTACGTTCCTAGTGATGTTGATGGGAAGTTACTTTACTGAGGAATATGGTTTAAATAATAATGTATTTGTCATTTAAAATCACTGCACATTGCCATAATTTTAAGTAAACCTTAAGATTAACTTTTTATAATTGAAATGATATAATCCACTAAATTAGGCTTCAATAAAAATAGTGGTAGTACAGATTACTTTTGTCTTATTATCTGTACGTTTGAAATCATATATTAAGATAAAGTGGATAACAGTAACTATCATGCGCATATTATTAGTTGAAGATGACACACAAATAGCATTAGGCCTCCAGCAGTCCCTACAACACGAAGGTTTTGTCGTCAATCATGTCGCTAATGGCAAATTAGCGCTTACCGCTTTACTTGTTGCTGATCAAGATATGATGATTTTAGATCTAGGTTTACCTGATATCGATGGCTTGGAGGTACTAAAGCAGTCAAGAAATCGAAAAATAAATTTGCCAGTAATTATTTTAACCGCAAGAGACTCTATAGAAGATAAAGTCCAAGGGTTAGATTTTGGTGCTGATGATTACCTAGCTAAACCCTTTGACATTAATGAACTCTTAGCAAGACTTAGAGTTATGGAACGCAGACTTGGCACAGCAAAGAGTTCATTAATCTCTATATCTTCTGTAACCCTGGATGTTGCCGCACATAAAGTTTTTATTGATCAAGTGCCATTAGTTTTATCTAAAAAAGAGTATATGGTATTAAAATCATTAATGGAAAACGCCGGTCGTATACAATCACGAGAACAAATTGAGTCACGTTTATACGATTGGAGCGAGGAAGTGGCAAGCAATGCCGTTGAGGTCCATATCCATAATTTACGAAAGAAAGTTCCTGAAAAATTTATCCAAACAATTAGAGGTATTGGTTATACCGTGAATAAAAGCTAATGACTATTAGTCGCTATTTGGTCTTAGTTCTTTTGTCCATTATCACGCTTATAACCTTTGTCGCTGCAATACAAGGTTATCGGGCAAGTATGGCTCGGGCAGCAGAGTTATTTGATCGAGAATTAATATCATTAGCGCAAACGATTGGTGATATTTATGAACAATCCAGCTCAAAAAATGATTCATCTAATATCATCATCAGTCAAGTAGCTAATAATGACGCGATAGCATTTCAACTATGGTTAGGTGACAAATTGTTATTAAAAACCAGTAATGCACCAGATAGTATTATTAGCCCTTTGTTTGAACGTACTTTTATTGAAGGTTTTAATGAGGCAAACTTCTTAGGTCAACGATGGCGAACCTTAGTAGTAAACAACACACATGAACATTCGATGACAAATAATGCAGAGGTAAACCAATGGATAGTAGTAGCCCAACCACTTAAAAAACGTGTTGATTTAGCAGAAGACGTTATTTTATCAGCCGTGAAACCGGTTATTCTTTCCATGCCTGTTTTAGCCCTATTTATCTGGCTAACTATATATCAAGCACTTAAGCCGCTAAGACATCTTACAAAAGAGCTTACAAGTAAAAAGGCCAATGACTTGAGTTTACTTTCTACTGACAATCAAGCGGGGGAACTAGTACCCGTTGTGCAAACGCTAAATTATCTGTTTGAGCGTTTAGCTGATGCTTTTGAGAGAGAGCGACGTTTTGCCTCTGATGCGGCTCATGAGCTAAAAACACCATTAAGTGTATTAAAAATAAATGTTCATAATATAAAGAACGAGTCAAACAATGAGCTTGCTTCAATGGATCGCTTGGTTAAAGGCGTCGACCGTATGGCCCATGTCGTTGACCAGATATTAACGTTAAACCGCACTAACCCTGAACACATCAGTATAACAAGTGAAGTTGTTAATATTAAAGCTTTAGCTATTGCTGTTATTAGCGAGTTATACCCGGAAATAAGTCAAAGGAATCAAACTATATCATTACAATCTGATGAAATAATGCCAGAAAGCTTAACGTTAAGAGCTAATAAGTTTTCATTGCATATTTTGATGCAAAACCTTATCTCTAATGCCAGTAAATATACTCCTGAAGGGGGAGATATTATTGTCAGTTTTCTTGCTGATAAAGATGATACCGGTAATGACAACCTCAGCTTTATTGCTGAAGACTCGGGGCCAGGGATCAAAGAGGAGGAATATCAACGAGTATTTAATCGTTTTTACCGTATCGGAGGCGATCAGCATAACTCATCAATTATTGGCTGTGGATTAGGCTTGTCAATAGTAAGACATATTGCACAATTACACTTTGCCGACATTTATTTATCTAAGTCCGCACTATTATCGGGTTTGAAAATTTGTATCCGTTTCCCAAGAACCTTATTAGATCAGAACCATGCGTTAGTCTCTAGTGAGCTAAGAGAAGAACATAATGAATAACACTGCTGCTATTCAGCTTGTTTTACTCTTTTTACTAATGAGTCAGAGCATTACTTCATTTAAGGTTATTGCTAAGAAACCTGAATTTATTATTGAACTTAAAGACCACTTATTCCATCCGTCAGAATTAATTATTCCATCAAATCAAAAGGTTAAACTTTTAATATACAATCGAGATGACACGCCCGAAGAGTTTGATAGTTTTGATTTGAATCGAGAAAAAGTGATGTTTCCTCATAAAAAAACAGTGATTTTTATTGGACCACTTTCAGCAGGTACTTATAAATTCTTTGGTGAGTTTAATCCAAATAGTGCTAAAGGGTTGGTGCTAGTTAAAGATGAGAATATTACTACTAACCCAAAAACTCTTCTTAATGGCGGGCGTAAATAATGTTGATTAATACGGTTGTTTTATTTTTGAGTGATGCTCTTCCAATGATTATCATTATTACCCTTTTATTGACAAACAAAACAAAACAGAGAGCTAATGTAAACTGGCTCTATCAAGGTATATTCATTGGTACTTTTAGCACTATCATCTTGACTTTCAATCTTGATAGACTTGCCCAACTTTTCGATGATAAGGGCTTGGAGTTGTTATTTTCATTCGCTTATTTAATTATCTACTTTTGTATTTGTTTTTTAATGATTAACGAGAATTTTAATCAAAGTCGAAAAAAGTGGCATTATACCGCTGTTGCTATTGTCACCTTATCGTTAAGTATTAATGGCTCAGATTTTTTATTGTACCTTACCGGATATTGGTCGCAAGTTGATGCTATTCAATCCTTAATTATCGGTATCACTTTAGGGACGGGTATTTGTATAAGTATTGGGGTTTTATTGTATTTTTTTATTTTGTACAGTGAATATAAAATATCACGTAAGATCTCTTCTATTTTAATTTTATTGTTTGGTGCTGGGCAGTTACTAAAGGGTAGTAACTTATTATTTCAAATAGATTTATTACCAATTGGAAGGGCTTTGTGGGATTTAAATTATGTTATTAAGGAAAACTCAGAACTAGGGCGTTTTTTAACCGCATTAGTTGGCTATGATGCCTCACCGTCGAAGTTAGAACTTATCATCTATATTATTGCGTTAATTTTACCGGTAACAGTTATATTGATAAGTAGAAAAATAATAAAAGAACACTCCTTAGAAAATGATAAAAGTCTGGAGAATTTGTGATGTGGCTATTACGTAATGTTTTAGTGGTAGTTAAAACAATTAAATTGCTAGTTGTTTTTATTTTGATGGCTGTTTTTAACAGTACTCAAGTTTTAGCCGACGGTACGGTCATTGATAAAGTGTATCACCCGTATGTGATGTCTAATGAAAGTGAGTTTGAATGGCGCTTTTTATCTCGACAAACAGAGGAAGGTCATAATCTATTAACTCAGCGTATAGCTTATGGACAATCAGTTGCTGAAAATATAATGCTAGAGTTTTATGTTATTGGTGACCGTGATGAATTTGATGATTTTTCTCTTGAGGCTTATGAAATTGAAGCGCGTTGGATGCTAACCGAACCAGGTGAATATTGGGCTGATTGGGCGATATTAGGAGAGATAGAAAAACACCATAAGTTTAATAACTGGGAGGTTACTGGCGGTGTATTAGTTGAAAAAGAATTTGGTCACACTAGTTTAACCCTAAATATGTTTGTTATATATGAATGGGGTGAAACATTAGCTGATGAAATTGAAACAGAGTTTAGATTAAAATACCGCTATCGCTGGCTACCTGAACTTCAACCAGCAATTGAGGTATATATCGGGGAAGATTATTCAGGAATTGGTCCAGCATTTATGGGCATTCATCGTTTTTCAGGGCAAAAACAATTAAAATGGGAGCTTGCTTTCATTACTGGTATCAATAAAGGGGGCAAAGATCACTCTCTGAGGTTCGCTGTTGAATATGAATTCTAATGTAATTGATTTTTACGTGGATATGAAATGTAACAAACTTGCGTTTGTCTTTATTCTTCAGATGGTTACTCTAAATTAATCTAAATGTATGGTGGTGAAATAAACCCGTTAAATAACCTCAATATTTACCATCAATCCCGCGGTCAGTAAATAGTGAAATTACAGTGTTAGGTGATAGAATAAGATGAAGGACACTTTGATCAGTGGCACTCATCTCATAAAATTTCGGACAACCCAGAGTCCTCTTTGAGCAGTTTTATATTTCGCTCATTAGTATCATTTACTCGACTTTTTGCCTACTACATTACTTTATGACAAGAAATGTAGTAGGTAAAAATTTCATGTTGAGATCTGTTTGACAGTTGACTGGTCGACAAGTACCTTTAGTAAATTGTTAAAACTGAATATTTAGCCAATTGATTAACGTCTAAAGGGTTAGTTATTTTCATCTTTAGTTATTTTGTCTTCAATCTTTATTTCAGCTGAAATAATCTTTATCACGTCAGTTGTCCTGCCACTTTGTTGCCCTAGTTGTTCTATTTTGTTCAGTGTCTCAGCTAAACCCTTTATAACTTGACCAAACACGGTATGACGATTATTTAAAAAAGGGGTCGCTTTGAACGTAATAAAAAACTGGCTACCATCAGTATTAGGGCCAGCATTTGCCATGCTTAGAACGCCTGCGCGAGTATGACCGGTGTTATTGTCAAATTCACCTTGATATTTATAACCAGGGTTTCCGGTACCATTACCAATTGGGTCACCACCTTGCGCCATAAATCCAGGGATCACTCTATGGAAGATTAGGTCGTTATAAAAACCCAACCGAGTCAAATAAATAGTACTGCTTACATGCATTGGAGCGACTTTATGAAACAGTTCAATGGTTAAATCACCCTGACTGGTTTTTAGAAGCCAAAGATAAGTTTTATCTTTACTAAATTGTAATAATTTTGGTTGAGATAATGTTGTTTTCCAAGAGTTGTTCGTTTTATCTATATTTTGCTGAACAATAAAATGATCTATTTGTTTTATTGCTTTATCAGGTCCAAAACACGCGGTTAAAGAGAGCACTAATAGTATACAAATGATTTTGGTTGGAAGTTTAATCATAATTTGGGTCTCCATTAATTAATGCTATTTTTTTTGGCTGAAATGTCCAAGCAACAAAGCGGCTAATTTTGTGACCTTGTGCCATTTTAATAACTTCGACTTGATTTGCTTTTACTTTTTTAAGCGCAAACTTAATTGCTCGTAAATTGTCTTTTTGAGAAACTAAACAAGTAAACCAAAGTACTTGTAGCTGATAACTCCTGCTTTCTTTAATCATTTGTTGTATAAAAGCGAGTTCACCACCATCACACCATAGTTCAGCTTTTTGTCCGCCGAAATTCAACGTGTTTTTACCTACATTTGAATTTTTATTAAGGTTTTGCCATTTCCTTTGGTTACCCTGCAGAGCTTCTTTTAATGATTTATGAAATGGGGGATTACACATTGTTAAATGATAAAAATCACCGGGCTCAATGATCCCTTTAAAAATATTATTAGCTTCTTTTTGTAATTGAGGACTTATTGTCGCGCTCAAACCTTCGTTAGCATTAATTGTCTTCTTTGCTGCTTGTATGGCAAGTGGGTCTATATCAGTGGCAATAAAGTGCCACCCATATTCTCTTTGTCCTAAAATAGGATAAATACAACTTGCACCAGTCCCTATATCCAGAACACAGATAGGCTTTAGAGAGGCTGTTGGTATCGTTTGGTTAGGCGTTAACGGTGGTTTTTTAGTTTTTTCTTCTAATAAATCAGCAAGGTAATGAATATAGTCAACTCTTCCTGGAATGGGTGGACACAAATATCCCAGAGGAATATTCCACTGGGATATTTCATAGTCAGATTTTAAAAGCGCACAATTAAGTGCAATTACGGCGTCATTATTACTAAAATCAATAGTTGCTTGTTGTGTATACTTGTTCTGGATAATAAACGACTTAAGTCTTGGGTGAGCTAAGCATAAACGTTTAAAGTCATAACCATTCTTGTGACGATTCTTATGATGAAAAGTAGCGGTCATTTATTTCATTACACCTGTTTTAAATAAACCATTAGCATTAAATTGAACAGTTTCTTTACGTTTTTTACCAATTAATAGCGGGCCATCATCGATAAATAAAAAATTCTTCCAACAGCGTTTAAAAACTAGCCAAGTAGTCTCTATCACTTTATTACGGGCACTACAAAAGTAAACCACGGTATTATTGTCCCATTTTAAATGTTCGAGGACCAGCGCGGGTAAATTGGCATCATCACTATCCCAAATGGTTTCCCACTTTCCCTGATCTAACCATGAACTTTTATCAAATGGCCAATCTCCTTTTTTGAAGAAATCAGGGTGGTCAACTTGTTTACTAATAAAAGTGTCCCACAATATATTCGCTCTGGCTTCTGCCATTGGCTTGATTTTTATCAGATCTCCCTCGTTAATTGGCAGGCTTTTATGCCTAAAGATCCAAGCATTTTTTAGTTGTTCAATTGGGGTATAACTCATTTATCATTTCTTTTAGTCAAATCATTCAAGCTGATTATACCAATAGTTCGATAGATAGCCTATTGGAAGCTAATTTTTTACCTGTAATATTACGTAAATCCCTAATATATATTGAATTATTTACCAGTAAACTTTTTTTATTGTACTTCTTAATATTTCTGTTGTGATCCGTCATTCAAATAGTATAAGTTAAGCTAGTAATAGAGATTAAAAAATCACAATAATAATTACTTTAAGTTCATATGATAATTATATAAAGAACTGACGTTAGAGGATTAAATATGAAAAAAATTTTATGGGCAGCACTTCCTTTTGCTCTTATTTTGTCAGCAAATAGCTTGGCAGACTCCAATATATCAACTATAAAACCTAAAATTGTTGGTGGTGAAGTTTCTACTGAAGGCGACTGGCCATGGATGTCAGCTTTAGTTTATACCTTTCAAGGTGTCACAACCTCCCTCACTGTTGATAGTGTGACTTATGAAAGCCAATCTTTTACCTATGGCCCTGAAGGGGATGTAAGTGGAGAATTAACTGACTGTGGTATTGGCGATAACACCTGCAGCGATGCTACTGATAAGGTATGTTTAATTGAACGTGGTGATATTAACTTTTCAGTAAAGGCTGATAACTGTGAAGCCGGTGGTGGTGTCGGTGTTATTATTTATAATAATGTCGATGGGATTATTAGTGGAACCTTAGGTGAAGAATTTGCTGGCACAATTCCTGTTGTTGCCATTACTCAAGATGATGGGGCAATACTTAAAACCAAATTAGGCCTCAATGCTAGTATTGATGTCGTCAATGATAGTTTGTCCCAGTCATCTAGCTGTGGTGCTTCTTTTCTTGGTGATAAATGGGTGCTAACCGCATCTCATTGTGTTGATGGTAATCAAGCCTCAAGTATTAAAATCAATGTGGGTGAATATGACTTAAGTAACGGTGCAGCAAATGCTATAGCGGTAAAACGTATCTATATGCACTCTGATTATAACGACTTCTCATTTGACAACGATGTAGCTTTACTTGAACTCGTTGAGAGTGTTGATAATGAGGCTATTACACTAGCTAGCCCAGAAGCAACAGATCAATCTGCAATTGATAACGCTACTGCAACCGTTATGGGCTGGGGTGGACGTGTCGGTTATGAACCTGGCGATGGTGAAACTTCAGATTTTCCTGACGTTTTACACCAAGTAGATTTACAGTTAATGACCAATGAAGAGTGCCGATCTGATTTAGGTGAAGGTTATCGGATTACAAATGGAATGATTTGTGCTGCTGTTGATACAGGTGGAAAAGGTTCGTGCCAAGGCGATAGTGGTGGTCCTTTAATTATTAATACTAACGAGGGCTGGCAACAAGTTGGTGTTGTCAGTTGGGGAGCTGGTTGTGCGGCAGAAGGCTATCCTGGAGTTTATGCTCGTACAGCTAAATTTATTGGTTGGGTTAATAGTATAATGTCGGGGATAGCCATAGAGCAAAACTATGATTTTGGTATTACCGCTCAAGAAAACACTAAAAGTTATCAATTAAATATCGTCAATAACACCTTACTTGACGCCAATCTAAATTTTTCTGTAGAAGGCGATGATGTTTTTTCTTTGATGAGTGATAGCTGTTTAATCTTAGCATCCGGTGCTGAGTGTGAATTAACAGTAAACTATAGTGCTGCTGAAGCAAATTCACACAGCGCTAATATTGTTATTAGTAGTGATAATACAGAATTACCACTCAGCTCAGCTAAAGTTGAGGGGGTAACTATTGCACCATCACAAATAATAACTACTCAGCTAGGCAGTGATGACTCAGTTATGAAATGGTACACCGGTGGATCTGCCTCTTGGTTGGCTACACCGGGCACAAGTAGTATTCAAAGTGGCACTATAAGTGACAATCAAGAAAGTATAGCTTTGCTCAATCTTAGTGGAGAGGGTGAGCTAGACTTTGAGTGGTCTGTATCGTCAGAAGAGAATGTAGATGACCCGGCTGATCCATTTGATGCGTTATATTTATACATTGATGGTGAGCTTATAGACTTTATTTCCGGAGATGTTGATTTTAAAACAGAGAATATAAGTTTGTCCTCTGGGGATCACTCAATTATATGGACATACAAAAAAGATGGGGCATCAACAGAGTTCAATGATAAAGCATTTTTGCGTAATGTCATATTTTCACCAGCAGGAGGTTCGACTACTACGCCGCCAGTAGTTATAACGCCACCGGTAGTAATCAAACCTAAAACGACTTCTAGTGGTGGTGGCAGTATAGGTTTGTTCTCTTTGCTGTTCGTTTTGCTCGTGAGTTCTCGTCGTAAGTAAATATTCAGACGTGACTTTAAAATAAATACCGTTCATATTTTTGAGCGGTTTTTTTTGCAGCTTATTATCTTGAATTTTGAATTAACAAGGGAGCGATAAAAGGAACGTATCATGTCTTTTCATTAAAAAGTAACGTTCTTGAACCACCATAAGCTGTCATCATCGGTTGGCGAACCTTATAGCTGAAAGCTAATATTTTAAGCGAGGTTTTACAAAAACTTGAGAGAAACTTTTGTAAATTAAAATGTTAATTATGAAGCGTTTCGAAAATAAATAACATAAACATCTGACCAAATTACATACGGTTTTAGGCATGCAGTTTTGTTGCGTTTTTGCGTAAGCGGGCAATAAAACCTTTACGGTAGGTGTTTTCAATAAAATTGCGTGTTGCTTCTGTTGCTTCTATTGACTCAGACGTTGATTGATAGACCGATGACCATTCAATGAGTGTCTTATTCGGACCTTCTGTGGTGAGTACTACGATCGCCACATAGTCAGAAATAGGCCAGGGCGACTCTAGTAGACGATAACTGAAACTCATCTGTGCATTATCATGGGCTTCGCACCTTTCGACCAGCATTTCTGAATTAAAGTCTATATGCCTTATCATCCCGACACCTAAACCCTCAGTTTTAACAACTTCACCTGGACCCCAGGCACTGATTTCGCTAAAGTCACGGATTAATTGCCAAACATTAGACGCATCCGCTTCAATTTTTTCCTGAACATATACCTTTTGATATTTCATAACAATCCATCCTAAATGTAATTATTTTAACATGCTGAATTATAAGCTTTTTGTGTTTAAGTAAGTTATTATATTCGTCAATAATATTACCAAGCTTTGCACATTAAGACATTATTGAATAAGTAATTTATCATAATAAATTCAGATGAAGAGTGATGACTTTAAATAACCAAGGTGAAAACCATACCTCCCTTGACATAAAGTAAAGAAGATTTCTGATGAGGTTGATCACCTCTTAGCAATTAATATAGTGGGTGCTTCATCAGTCTGGGATTTAAATTATTTTGGATCTTTATTTAGCCAGTTGATTATATCGATATACACTTCTTCATTATTGATTTCATTAAGTATCTCGTGTCGGGCATCTGGATAAATTTTTAACGTCACATTGTATTGCCCAATGCTTTTATAAAGGCTCGCTAATTTTGGCAATCCTTTCCCCATCATACCGACGGGATCTTGAGAGCCACCCAAAATTAATAAGGGTAAATCTTTTTGTATTCGTCTGAGTGATTCTGGTTTGAATAAGATAACCAGTTCGCGGATAAACTCGTACCATAAACCGGTTGAGCATGGAAAACCGCAAAGGGGATCAGCCAAATACTTGTCTACCTTTTCATTATCTCTAGTGAGCCAATCGTAGGTTGTTCTATTAGGCTTGAAAGCTTGATTAAACGAGCCAAACGATAAAAACTGAAGTAGGGTACTACTTTTTGTTTTTCCTACTCTTATTTTTTCTACTTTCGCGATGAATTTTCCTGCAAGGTTTAACAAATTCGGTTGAAGGTTTGAGCCTGATAAAATCAAGCCATCAATTTTTCGAGTAGTAGTACTCATGTAAGATTGAACGATAAATGAGCCCATACTATGACCAAACAGATAAAAAGGTAACGCTGTTGAACATATACTGTCACGAACTACCTCTAAGTCGGACAATACTTTACGCCAACCACCTTGCTCAGGAAAACAGCCCAACTGTGTTGTTTCGCTATTGCCATGTCCGCGATGATTATGGGCAACTACCGCATAACCCTCGGCTACAAGTCGTGTGGCAAAATCGTCATATCGAAGCGCGTGTTCAGCCATTCCATGATTAATATGTACCCAGGCTTTAGCATGTTCATTTGGCCAAACATAAACTTGTAATTTATGACCATCTGCAGTTTCTAATACTTGTTCAATCATATTTATTATCCTTTTTAAACGTTTAGACTCACAAGGTAAATGAAATGAAATTGCATTAAGTATTTCATCATAAGTTCATGTATTTATATTTTTCATCCCATAAACTAGCATTACTTTAATTCAGAACAAAGAATTTTAATTAGTATACGCGTTTAGTGAACACCTAAAGCGTAGGCAATCTACTAGGCATGATTGTTAGCGTCACTCGCTTAAGTTTTGGCATAAAACAATTAGGTCGTTGAACGAGTAAGTAACTCATTAAAATTTTTATAAGGTAGTGTTTGCTGGCATTGGTTTAAATAGTTTTTGGTTTGTTGACGCTCTTGTTGGCAAAAATCTTTTATCGCGCCCGCAAAAGCAGGGTGTTTTATCCAATGATAAGAGTTAGTTAGTATAGGCTCAAAACCGCGTTGTATTTTATGTTCACCTTGTGTGCCTGGATTAAAAGACTGAATATTATGTTTGATACAAAATTCTATGCCTTGGTAATAACAAAGTTCGAAGTGTAAGTTATTGACATAGTGGGTACAGCCCCAATATCGGCCATACAATTGATTGTTATCATAAAAAAACAATGAACAAGCAAGGTTTTCATCATCCTTACTGCCAATGATTAATAATATGTTATTGGGAAGACTTAATAATATATGTTGAAAAAATTCAATACTTAAATGTGGCTGGTGACCTTTTTTTAAATACGTTAATTGATAAGTTAAATAGAAGAAATTGAGATCATCGGGTGTTACATCAATGCCCTTTATCTGTCTTATTTTGATGCCTTGTTGGCTAATTGATAGCCTTTCCTTACGTGTATTTTTACGTTTACGACTACTGAATGTTGAAATAAAATCTTCAAAGTCACGATACTGTCGATTAAACCAATGAAATTGTACAGTGTGACGAAGATAAACATTATCAGGTGTTTTTTCTACGGTAGGGCAGAATAAAAGATGCCAGCTATTAAAAGAGTGTTGCTGACAATGCTCAGTTAAGAGATTAAATACATCAGTCTGACACTGAGTTGTTGATATCAATTTATCACTGGTCACTGGGGTAAAAGGCAGCGTGCTGACCAGTTTAGGATAATAAGATAAACCGTTATTTTGGTAGGCTTCTGCCCAGCCCCAATCAAAAACATACTCCCCCCAAGAATTATGTTTGATATATAATGGCAAAATAGTCGATACGTTATTATCGTTACTCATTTGCAGATGATGAGGTTGCCAACCTCTTGCTTTACTGGCGGAGGTACTGTCCTCCAACGCTTTTAAAAATTCATAACTTGATAATGGGTTTGTGCTCTTACTGAGCCGCTGCCAGTCAATGGCACTGATATCATTTATACTATTGATAAAATTTATTTTCACAGTTATTTAAGCTCTATGGGAATAAGTAAGATAATGATCAGTCTGCATGTTTTAATTGTGGGTAGTAAACTATCACAGATATAGATCAAAATCTGCACACTAATCTTGGGCCGATTAATGACACTCATTCACTATAATAGTTATGCCTATTGGTGAGTTGCTACTCAAAGATAACTTGTATAAACCGCCAACTGTTATTTTTTAAAGGTATAAAGATACGTGGATATGAAAACAGGCAGCCAAACGATTGGTTTTAAAAGGACACAGATTATTCTAGCTTGAGTAGACTAGCGAAAAGAATAAATTATTTACCTGTAAATTAGCTAGCCATTACCGTAACGTTTCGGCCTAGATTTTTTGCCTGATATAAATAGCTGTCCGCAGATGATATGGCTTCATCTATGCTATCACCTAGACAAAATTCATATATACCTATGCTGACTGTTAACTCTAATGTTTGTTGTTGGTGAGTAAATTTTGTTGTAGCAATCATTTTTCGTAATTTTTCAGCCACAATGTATGCTTGTTGCTCGGTAGTTTGAGGTAGCATGAACAAAAATTCTTCACCTCCCCAACGACCAATTACATCTGTTTCTCTTATCGATTCAGTGAAAATTCGGGCAAGATCTTTAATAATATAATCACCAGTATCATGACCAAAGTCATCATTTATTTTTTTAAAGTTATCAACATCACACATCATCATTGTCATATGTTCATTATTTCTTTTTACTCTTTTATATTCATAATTAATTTTTTCCAGCATACCTCGTCTGTTCTGCAAGCCCGATAAAGTATCTTCTCTGGCTTGTTCCTCAAGTTGGGTCATTAAACGGCATAAACTTTTGTAGCTGACTTGCCGGGCATATTCGTAAAAGGCAAATACGGTGCTTATACAGATAAAAGAATACAGCAGCCGGGACTTAAATACATCATTGTATTTAGTAAGGAGCAGCTGTTCATTGGGATAAAATAATAATAGGCTAGCAATTAACACAAAAACAGTGAGATTAAGTATACCTTTGCGTAGACCACCAAAAAAAAAGATAATTGGGGGAAGAAGATATATCCATAGAGGGCCAGTATTATTGTAACCTCCTGAATAAATAAGGTAAAGCATTAGGGGAATCAGAATAATCTGACTTAAATTGAACGCATAAGCGCTTGACTTTTCGGCGGAGCAATACTTAATGATTATGAGAGTAATAAAAAATAAGGCGGAGGTTATTAATAATACGCTGCTCAATGCTATATCCCCCCTATATATGGAGAACAACCCCAGCACAAAGGTAATTAACAGGCCATTAAAGCAAAACAGATTAGCACCAAATGTTTGTTGATTTAGTTCATCGCTATCAAAGCTAATAAGCCCCGTGTTCAAATAGCTAGCAACAAAATTTTTAAAGGTCATAATGTTTTTAATTCGATTTTGTAGATAATGAAAACCCCCGTTGATTATACAAATTTAAGTTATACTGTATAATTTATACGCTGTATACTTTTTTGTAACAATGACATAAAAATATTATGTTAGCTATCAATGGATTTGTAATTTTACTTTTGTCTAAAGAATTTAGGTAGACGCGTTTTTTTGATGCAAATTAAAATAAAATTATCTCTGTCTGCTTCGTTAATGAGGTTTGAATATCAACAGAACAATAAAGTCGTTCTTTGTGATTATCGAGAATCAATTTATAAATTGGTTCAAGTATATAAGTTGATAAATAGGTTATTCATACTAACTTGTTACTTTCTTTATTGTGTCAGGCTCGATTTTCATTAATCATCGGCCATATAAAAGAAAGTGACGGCAAGGCGTTTTTCTCTTTTTTCTTTACCAAAGTATCCGCTAGCGCTATGGGCTATATTGCCTTTAAAAAGGATGAGACGATTAAATTTGTTTTCAATGCTGATATCTTCATACCAAGCACTCGGTGGCAAGCTTTGCGTATTAAGCGCATCCACCAGATTGAGATAAGGATGATTGACTGAATTACCGCCAGCGGCACCGTTGGCATATTTTAAGCGATAGAAAGAGGTGCCTGATTTAGGTGCCGTTTCTTTATTGAGGTAAAGCACAGCACCAAACCGGCACAATTTACGGTTATCTACATGGGGCCTTGCCGAACCTTCTTCGCTACCCACTAATATTGCCGTGTTAGTATCAACGACTACCTCTTTTGATTCGGCAACCCAAATATTTTCTTTACCAATCTTTTGTTTAATCCATGCCTCTACCAATTCAAGTTCTTTTTTCTTTAATGCATTTTTAGAGCGCATACCTGGCCACAGTTCGCTGGTGTAGGGCTTTCCTAGTTTCCATTTTGCTTTGTTATAACATCGATTGGTAATATCTGTAGCCTGTTTTTCGGTAAAAAAACTATCGGCAATCCAATAGTTAACATTTTCTTCTGGCTTTTCATAAGGAAGCGTCGGTGAGTTTAAAGGAATCTTTGGTAATTCTAATTCTGTTGAATACTTGTCATGCATAGAAAACCTCTCAATTAGGATCGATAGTATGAATCATTTATTATTATCGTATTTCAATAAGGTCATGATAACAAGTTGTTGGGGTTAAGGAAATTTTGCATTGAATAGTTACTATAATTGACGTATTGAAGCGAACGAGGCCACTACTTAACAGTTTAAAGTGATACCACACTCATTAATATCAAGGTCAAAGTAGCAACTGAGCGGTAGAATAGACTAATCGCTTTTTAGACGAGGAGATTGCTGTCATGAATAATAAAAGACAAGCAGCTAATAGCGATATTATTGATAAAGAAATAATTGATTTTCTCTCGTCATGTTTATTAAAAAAATATTACAGACGATGAATAAGCTATTAAAAAAGACAGTCTTGAATCTAGGTGTATCTGGCGATAGAAATAATAAAGCCACTATTATACATTTATGTGTATGAAACGGCTTTTTTCGTGTTGCAGTTTTCGTCAAATATCAATTGTACTTTGGTTATATAAATATAATGCGGATTAACCCACCTATTAAGGCTCGACATTAACCCGTAGGTTGGCTCTGATTTGATGTGTAAAAAAGCCCCCTTAAATGTAGGTTGCATGGCTAGTGTGCGGGGTACTATTTAAAATTGATAAGAAATGTTAACGCTACCATCGGCTTTTGATTCACCACTATCTTGACCTTCACCATACCCAATAATGACGCTATAGCGCCAACCTGAGTTATTTAAACCGTCAGCATTGTAAGTATACATTACCGCAACACCATTAGTGTTTTCTAAATCAAAATCCCAAGCTAAGCCTGATAATGCGCATAACTCCTGATAAAGCAGTTCGCAAGGTGTTTCATCGTCTGATTGTCCGATACCACCAATTAAAAAGCCAACAGAATGCCTTTTGTCTTCACTAAAAGGTTTTTCAAAACCTAAAGAGAGGGCTGGACCACCAAGCCCTAGTTTATAGTTAGCAAACCAGCGTATTTCGCTTTTTTCAGGATTAATAGACACTTCTGGCACTAAAAGATAGGGATAACCAGCACCTAACGAAAAACTAAAGCCTTCAGCTTTACTGATTGAGTGGTGAAAAGTTATAAAAAAGATGAGTGTGAGGGCTATTTTCTTAAATTCCATTTTATTTCCTGATTACTTGTTTTATAGGTTTATTTAGTGATTTTAGCTTATAACTTAAATACGTGTGTTACCTGCCTTATTAAG
>Ga0307489_10000944_pt1 | contig 18577 bp, 14 predicted proteins | sample SB12metaG_FD_202247 | JGI IMG/M metagenome (GOLD analysis project Ga0307489, IMG submission 202247) | Sea-ice brine microbial communities from Beaufort Sea near Barrow, Alaska, United States - SB 1.2 | ecosystem: Environmental > Aquatic > Marine > Coastal | place: USA: Alaska | collected...
CCTTCAAATGGGGGTCAAGGCGAAAGCCTGGTGCCTCCTTATACACGCGGAAGCGTCTCTCTCGCATGGGGGGTAGGGCGAAAGCCTGGTGCCTACTAATTCGGGCGGAAGCGTCTCCCTCTCTCTGTTGTTGAAATTGGTATTGAGAGCGCCTATCTATTATCAGCGCTTGAAGCTATCATACGCTTGCACACCTTCATACGTAGGTTTGGAATTCAACTTGCGCCGCTACATGACGGGCCGCGTCGCCATCGAGAGCGGGGCCATCGGCGCGGCGGCGGCGGGCGGCGTCATGAGCATAGCGTCGGCCCTGGTTTCCGGCCTGTTCAACAGCGCGAACATGCTGGCGCCGGACGGCCGCTGCAAGACGCTGGACGCCGCCGCCAACGGGTACGTGCGTGGCGAGGCGCGCGGCGTGTTGGTGCTGGAGGTCGTGGGTCCCGGCGGCGGCGGCGGTGGCGGCGGCGGCGGCGGGCAGGCCGGGGTGGCTGTGATCGGCACTGCGGTGAACCAGGACGGGCGCTCCAGCTCGCTCACCGCGCCCAACGGGCCCTCGCAGCAAGCCGTCATCCACCTGTCGCTGCGCGGCACGGCCATGACGCCCGCCGAGGTGGCGGTGCTGCAGATGCACGGCACCGGCACGGGGCTGGGCGACCCAATCGAGGTGGGCGCTGCAGTTGCCGTGTTCCGGCGCGCGACGGCGGGCGAGGGCGGCGGCGCGCCGCTGGTTCTCGAGGCAGTGAAGACGCGGATGGGGCACACAGAGACGGCGGCGGGTGTCATCGGCCTCGCGCAGCCCCTGGAGGGCCTGGTGCGCATGTGCACGGCGTCCATCATGCACCTGGAGGCCCTCAACCCGTACATCCAAGGCGTGATCCGCTCCGCGGACAAGGCCGCGGGCGGCGCCGGTGCGGGGATGCGGATGCCGCGACAGGGCGCCGCGCAGGTCTCGGTGGGGCCCGCGGGCGGCGGCGGCGGTGACGGCTGCGCGGCCGGCATCAGCGGCTTCGCGTTCCAGGGCACCAACAGCCACGCGGTGATGCAGGTGGTGCCTGCGGTGAGGGGCGGCGGCGGCGGCGGCGGCGGCGGCGGCGGCGGGACACACCGCGGCGTGGGCGGTACGCGGTCGTCGCTGGCGGTGACGGACCGGGCGCGGTTCTGGGTGGTGCCCGAGACGCACGCGCTGCTGACCTCCGTGCACGTGTCGCCGCCCGACCGCTGCGTGGCGCATGCGGCGCTCAGCGCGCGGCGGGACCGCGACATGTGGGACCACCGCGTGATGAACCGGGCGCTCTTCCCGGGCGCCGGCTTCATGGTGTGGACCTGGGCCTGACACTCATCCATTCGTCCACTTCTTGGCTTCACCTAAGCCGTGCTGTCACTGGAACCACCCAATGTATCCCACTGTCTAAAAATGTCAAAAAGTCTACGTTCAGCTGAAAAGTGGACGCGTGTCATAAGGCCCCCGAGGTGTGGAGTGAACCCCGGCCCGTGCCGTGTGTTGAGTTCATCGCCACCCTAGACATGGTTGCACACTCTGTCCAAGCCCTTCTGTCCATGTCCTACGGGAAAGCAGTCCGCGTTTAATGAGAAAGTGGGGATCGGTTGGACACCGAAACTGCGTTTGACGAGTTCACAGACCCTCCAGTTACTGAAAAAGTGGCGGTTGGGGGGGCTTTCCAATCGACTGACACCTTTCCACTTGATGGAGGGTCCATAACTGGTCAAACGCAATTTAAGTGTCCAACCGGACCCCACTTGATGATGAGAAGCGGACTGCTTTCCCGTGGTCTCTGCACATGCACATGAAAGTGTAGTGTGTGAACCCCGTGTCTGATAGCATGAATGCCAGTGTTAACCCGGTTGGAGTATACATGGGGGGCGTGGCCAAAGCCTGGTTGCTACTTATACATCCGGAAGCGTCCTCCTAGCTGGTGATACATGCGGAAGCGTCCCCTCTACATGTATGTATATGCAGTGATATTACAGCGCGCTACGAATGCTACGAATGAGGGGTAGTGACGTGTTGGCGTGATGGCGTCGAGTGAGGCGTAAATGGTGCGGCGGGGGCCTTGAGCATTTATTACAGTGAGCTGTAAATGGTGCGCAGGGGATTTGAGCATTTATTACAGTGAAGCGTGTTCCCTGCTTGCGGGAGTTGGCGGTGTGCGGCGCCTACATGATGGGGGGCGCCTCCAACGTGACCCCGCGCGCCGACATCGCCATCGTGGCCGCCACCGTGCCCGTGCCCCTCGTCATGCCGAGCATCGGCGCCAACGTCGTCACCATGGTCAGGCAGAATGTCGATACACTGTCAGTGTGTGAGTCTCATTTAAAGTCCCGTGTGATGTACTAGTGGTAATGTTTGTGAACGTTTGTGATATTCGGTGATGTCAGCATCTCAATACGTGCTGCGGATACGTGTGTTGTGTTCCCGACTACACGGAGTGGCGCGCGGAGTCGGGCGGGGAGACCGTCGAGGTGGCCTCCGCGTCCGCGCGCGTCACGCCGCACCTGCGGGCAAGCGTGCGCCGCATCCGCATGGACCCGCCCGCGCCCGCACCAGCCTTCGCGTCGCCGCACCCCCAGCTGTCGTCGAGGTCGCTCGCGGCGGACTTGCTCTACGCCGGCGGGGGCGGCGGCGGCCTGAGCCCGGCGGCGGCGCCTGGCAGCGGCGGCAAGCACGACGCCTTCGCCAGCGGGACCATCCAGGAGACGGACGGGGCGTCCAACGGCTTCACGCCTTGTGAGTCAACCGTCCGCTTGTACCTGACACCCCAATGGCGGCAACTTCGAACCTAACAATCACAATCATCAATTCCGAGCCTGACATCCCATCGTCTCCGAGGATCGTACCCTCCCATCCACGTGAGACACCCCAATATCCCATCGACTGCATAACATCCTGTCAACGTCCGTACGTCACCCCAGCCTGTTGTCGACTGCACTGACATCCCACCACCTGCACGCTGCACCCCGGGCGACCCGCAGACCACACGCACCCGGCGTCACTGGACAACGCGCTGCAGCTGGCCGCCGCGTGCGCCACCGCCGCGTCCGACCGCCGCCTGCTGGTCCCCGCCGCCTTCACCGCCTACGCGGCGCCGCAGTCCAACTCCGGCGGGGCGCGCCTCCGCGCCTCCGTGGACGTGTGCAAGCTCGAGGGGGCGCAGTCACAGTCGTCGAACCATGCGCTGATGGAATCGAGCGGCGTGCTGCTGGCGCGCGTGAAGGGGCTGGACGCGCGGGCCATGCGCCACGGGGCCGTGGCCGCGGGGAACCCAGCTGCCACGCTGCAGGAGTTGGGCGCCGACAACGCATCCGCACGGCAGGTGATGTATCGCATGGCGTGGGACGTCGCACCCAGCGGTAACGTCTCCGTGGTGGCGGCGCTGGGCGGCGGGCGCTTGCAGGAATCTGCGTCGTCGGTGGCGGCGGCGGCGGCGGTGTCGGCTGCGGGGGCGGAGGCGCCCCGCGCTCGGTTTTCTTCGATCCGCGCGACAGCGGGCGCCGTCCAGGCGCTGCAAGCTCGCGCATCGGGCGGCGGCGGCGCCGTGTCGGCGACCGAGCTTCACACGCGGGGCAGCCACCCCCACCGCATGGCAGGCGACGCGCCGAGTGCTGAGCTGCGGCGGGGAGGTGCGGGTGCGCCTGAGGCGGCCGGCCTGTGGGGCGTGTGGGCCGTGGCGGCGGCGGAGGCGCCGTCCTCCTGGCGGTGGGCGGGGGTGGACACATCCGCCAACACCGCGGACGCGGCTGCCGCGGCAGGCGGCGACCACGGCGGCGGACTCCACGGCGCGGTGAGTGCGTCGGGCGCGTGGGCCACACCGCGCCTCGCCGCGCTGGACGTCGAGGCGAGCGCCGCGCCCACGCGCGTCCCGCCGGGCTGCGCCAGGCGGCGGGCGCTCATCACCGGCGGCCTCGGCAGCGTGGCGCTCATTGCGGCACAGTGGCTGGCGGGCACGGCCGCACATCAGCACGCGTGTTAGCTGACATTTTGCCCATGTAACCACTCGAGTATCATAATGTAGCTCTAATCCCACATAATACCTCAAAGACGAATGCTCAAGTGCCAGCTGGAAAATGTACAACTGCCTGTAAGCGGCCGCGGCCCTACTGGCGGGCTGCGACGAGAACGAGGATAACTCTGAAACTGAGTCGGAGTCTTCTGACGCGCTTGGGATGATGCGAGGCATGCACCCGGTGCTGGTGTCACGCACGGGCCGCTCACGCAGCGCCGGGTTCGCGGCGCTCGCGGGCGGCGCCGCCGCCGGCGTCATCGCGGCGAGCGCTGACGTGGCCGCCGCGGAGGACTCCGCGTTCGCGTTCCAGGTGGCGGCGCGCGGGGGCGGCACGGCGGCGGTGCTGCACGCGGCGGGGACGCTGCGCGACGCCATGCTGCAGCGCCAGACGGCAAGGCCTCACCATCCCCTTCGACTCCCCAACCACAAGTCGACACGATAGAAACCTGCGCACTTCTATCACCCTCTGCACCACTTTGCTCAATCAAGCCCTCAATCAAGCCAAAATGTCCAAGGTTGATGCAGAGGGTGAACTACGCAGACACAATGTAGCAACGGATACACACAAGTGAAACAAGCAGACCCTCATTGACACAGACAGCTGACGCGCGGACCCTGCAGTACGGTGGGGGCCGCGCGCGCGGTTGCGGCACCCAAGGCGGCGCCCGCGCTGCGGTGGTGGTCGGCCGGACGCCTGTCGGCGCTGTCCGCCACGCCCATCGAGGCGGCCGTGTCGTTCGGGTCGGTGGCCGCGCTGGTCGGGTCGGTCGGCCAGTCGCCTTGTAGGGCTCTACCCACTCAGCCGCCCCCCCCCCTGCCACGTCATTCACCACATGTCAGACCCTGCTTTCTTGAGTCAAAGTGCCATCGTATGACGCGGAAATCACACAGGGCCGCGTCATGGTTCACCACACCGCATTGTAGTCCCGCCTTTCTTGTGAGAGGTGCAATTCTCCATGACGTCTCGGTCATAGCTCTAGTCTGTCGTGTCATTCACAACAAAATCATAATATGTTCAGCCAAGCGCCATCAAATTATGACGTGTTTAGACACAGCCACCGTCGTCGTTTGACAACGCTACGTTATATACCGCCTACTCTGATCGAGTAAAGCGGCACACTGTGACGTGACGACCACCAGTCAATTGGGCCCTCCGTGCGGACGCCGCTGCCAATGCGGCGCTGGACGCATGCGCGGCGTCCGGCCGGGCGCGCGGCGGCGTTTCCACCTCCGTGGCGTGGGGCGCCTGGCGCGGCGCCGGCATGGCGGCGGCGGCGGGCGCGGCGGCAGCGGAGCGCTTCGGCCTCGGCGCGCTGTCCTCCGCTCAAGGTAGGTTGTCGCATGATCAAACGTGTTGAGCCCTGTGTTGAAGGCGCCAGCGCCTGCATTCAGTCGACGGCTGAGACAAAGATGTTTCAAACAGTTTTTTTGTTATGCTTTCAATTTCAACTAGCGCCATTACATGAAGGCGTCGCGGCGCTGCACCTGCTGCTCGGCGGTGGCGGCGGCGCGGCATCTGGGGTCGGGCTCGCGCTGCCGGAGGGGCGCGCCATCGCCACACCCATTGAATGGCCGGTCGTCATGCGGTCCCTCGCGGCGCGCGGCGCGGCCTTTCCCGCGTTCGCCGACCTAGGAGCGGCCCACGCTGGCGCAGTGCCACCCGGCGGCGGCGGCGGCGGCGGCGGCGGAGGCGGCGCGGCCGTGAAACCGGCGGCGGGGGGCGGCAGCGCCGTGCCGGCGAAGTACGCAGGGATGAGCGGCGCGGCGGCGGTGGCGGCGGTGACGGCGCGGCTGGTGACGCTGGTGATGGAGTCGACGGGCGGGGCTGACGTGGACGTGGAGGCGCCGCTCATGGAGTCCGGCCTCGACTCCGTCGCGGGTGTGGAGCTGCAGCAGCGCGCCGAACAGGTCAGACACCCGGGCGTCGGTCGCACGTCAAGCCAACCTCCCATCGACGTGATGACGTGAACCCCACATCTCATCAACGTGTCTGAACCGCCTCGTATCAGCCTCCCGTCGACGTGAAACGCCTAACCTCCCATGGATGCGAGCCGCCTGCTGACCTCCAATCAACGTGAACCGCCCAACCTCCCATCTACGTGATAGAGCTGCCTAACATCCTGTTAATGCGGACAACCTAACATCCCATCGACGTGACGCACCGAACGGCCTGCCGACGTGAGCCATCTAGCATCCCGTCGACGAGGACCACCTGACCTCTCAACGTCTCAAGGACGTGAGACTGACCTCCCTCCCTTCCATCAACGTGAACCATCTACTAACCTTCTAAGGACATTTGACTGACCTCCCACCCACTCAACCCCCGCGCCGTCACGCAGGAATTCAACGTGCGGCTGGAGCCCACGGCGGCGCTGGACCACCCCACCGCCGCCGCGCTTGGCCGCCACATAACCGACGTCATGGGGCTGCTGGACCTGCCGCTCGATGCCACCGCTGTGGCCGCCGTGGCCGCCGGAGCCGCGGGGGTGGAGGCGGGGGCGGGCGGCGGCGGGGGCTACGGCGGCGCCGTCGTGGTGTCGGGCGCCACCGCGGTGTACACCGGGGGCGCGAACGACACCGGCCAGTTCTGGTCCGCGATGTGCGGCGGGTGCGACCCGCAGAGCGAGGTGCCGCTGGCGCGGTATGACATTGACGCGTTCTACGATCCGCTCGTGGTGCGCGAGCTCGGCATAGTCACTGTCCGTCACGGCGCCTTCCTGGGTTCGGAGCACGCAGAGCGCTTCGACGTCGCGCTGTTGCGCGTGTCGCCCGCCGAGGCCACGCACCTGGACCCGCAGCAGCGCATCCTCCTTGAGCAGTGCGCGCGCTCCTTGGCAGGGGGCAGATACGGCGTGCTAGTCACGTCATCCACCACAATGTAAACCCTCGTGCTTATTGCAGATACAACATGCTCATGACGCCGTCGGGCACTGGTAAGCCCTCGGTTCTTCGGTTTCTGCGTCCTCACGGGGGCCAGGACCAAAGCCTGGTGCCTCCTTGTACACGCGGACTTGTGTGTCTCCCTCTGCCTCCCTCGTTTCTTGAGCTGAATGTTATCGTATGACGCAGCTTGCATCATGTCATGGGCCGTAGTGAGCGGCCTCCGCGGAGCTGGGCGCTTCTCCCGCCGGGTGTGTACGGGGTGACGGGGCGGCGGGCACGGACCTGAAGGCGCGCACGGGGGTGTACGTGGGGTGCATGTATAACGAGGCGCCGCTCATGCAGCGGATCCACAGCGTGGAGGCGGGCGCGCACGCCGGCACCGGCTCCGGCGCCTCCTTCATGGTGGGCCGCGTGTCCTACTGCCTGGCGCTCAGCGGCCCGTGCGTCTCCACGGACACCGCTTGCTCTTCCTCGCTCGTAGCCGCGCACCTCGCGCGCCGCGCCGTGGGCGTGGGCGACGCCGCCGCGGGCCTTGCCGCCGGCGTCAATCTGGCGCTGCTACACATCAACACCTCCGTCATCTGCGCCATCGGGGCGCTGTCCCCCGTGGGCCGCTGCAAGGCCCTCGACGCCACGGCGGACGGGTACGGGCGAGGTGAGGGGTGCGGCGTCTTCGTCATCGGCCACGCGCCGCCGCCGCGGCTTCCGCCCGGGTCCGGCCCGGCCGCGGCCGCGCGCGTGCTGATCATGGTGGCGTCCGCAGTGAACCAGGACGGGCGCAGCAGCGCGTTGACGGCGCCGCACGGGCCAAGCCAGCAGGCGCTCCTCGCCGACATTGCCAGGGAGGAAGCGACGGCGGCGGCGGCGGCGGCGGCGGCGGCACCATACTCCGGCGGTGGAGGCGGCGACGGCGGCGGCGGGTCTCGGTTCATCGCGATGCACGGCACGGGCACGGGGCTGGGGGACCCCATCGAGACGGCCGCGCTGGCGCGATCATTCCTGGGGCGCGGCGGCCAGCGCGCGGCGCTCGGCGCTCCCAAGGCGCATTACGGCGGGGCCTTGACATGGACATAAACCCGAACAGGAGCCTGATCGGAAGCCTGGTGCATACGTATACACGCGGAACCTTGTCGCTCTCCCTTGGACAGGAATACGAACCCGGCGCGTCTGACTATGTGCCTGTGTGTGTCACTCGGTGATCTTACCACGTGCCACCAATCCATCAATCCATGTGTTGAGGTCCCTGCTGCGCGGGCACACGGAGGGCGCCGCGGGGGTGGCGGGGCTGCTGGCGGCGGCCGGACACCTCATGTCCATAGCCGCGCCGCCCGTCAAGCACCTGCGAAACCTCAACCCTTTCGTGGCGACTGCGTTGGAGGCCACGGGTGGCGCCTCGCCGGGCGCGCCGCGCACCAACGTCATGGCCCCGTCGTCGTCGGCGGCGGCGGCGGCGGCGGCGGCGGCGACGTCGAGCTTCGGCATGAGCGGCGTCAACGCGCACGCCGTGATGCGATCGGAGCAGCGCGAGTCGGTCGGACCTTCCTCCGTGGTGGTCGGCCGGACCTATACGGCGGGGTGGGCGCGGGAGGTGCAAAGGTTCTCCTACTTCCCGCGCCCGCACCCGCTGCTGCACAGCTGGGCACCCGCGGCCCCGGCTGAGGAGGTGTTCCAGCTGGAGTTCGGTGGCGCGCGGCAGTCGCACCTGTTGGGGCACGCAGTGATGGGTCGCGCACTGCTGCCGGCGGCGGCAGCGCTGAGTGCCATGGCGGGCGCGGCACCGGGCGCCGGGGGCGACCCCGCCGCCATGTTGGTCATCCAGGGGGTTGCGCTGTCCGCACCGCTCGTGCTTCACCCCTACGGCGTCGCCGCGGCATCTGGAGTGCAGCCGCCCACGGTGGAGCTTCGCAGAGTCGGCGACGTGGTGCGGCTGATCTCGTCCAGCGGCGGCAGCGGCGGCAGCGGCCGGCACACGATTCACGTCACAGGGTTTGTGGGCCTTCCCGTCGTGACCTCGGCCCCCACCACTGCCACAGCCTCAGGGACTGCATTGGCCATGTCATGGAGTGAGCTGTTGAGCGGCAGCGGCGGCGGCGGCGGCGGCGGCGGCGGCGGCGGCGGCAGCGGCGGCGCGCGGGAAGGGCATGGCGCCTTGGCGGTGGCGCGAGTCCAGGCGCCGTGGCGCGAGCCCGGGTGGGCGGACCCTGAGGCGGTCGACGCGGCGCTGCACCTCGGAGCTGCCGCCGGCGGCTTGCCCCCTGGCATGTTCGCCGCCGCATCCATCGCCGCATGCTGTTCCCAGCCGCCCGGCGCCGCCGCCAGCCTGCGGGGCACGGCGCCGCCGACGGCCGCCGCGCGCTTGGCCCGCACCGGGCCGGCAGACGACTCCCGCTCCAGGTTGAGCCACCACTCCCTCGTCGGCTCGGGTGGCGGCGGCGGCGGCGGTGGGGGGTTGCTCGTCGCGGTCACCGCCCTGGTCTCCAAGTCCATCGGAGGCGGCGCGGTGTGGGTTCCGCCCGTGGACAGCGTTGCCGCCGCCGCCGCTGCCGAGGGGCTGGGCGATGGCACCACGCGGCCCGTGACGTTGCAGCACGACGTGGTGTGGTCGGCGCTGCCTGGCGACACCCGCGCTGACCCTGCCTTCGCATTGCCAAGCCTCGTCACCGTCGCGCGATCCATCGGTATGTCCTCCGACTCCGGCAGTTACCTCCGGCGGTCGCACCGCGCGTCGTCCGCGAGCTCCGACATGGCGGCCGCGCTGGGCGCCGCGCAAGACGCCGCCGCGGTGAGGGCAGCGGGAATGCGCGTGGGCACCACCGGCGGCGAGCCGGGCGCCGCCCCACCAGCCGCGCCCACCAGCCGCGCGCGCGACGAGTGGGCCGCCGCCGTCGCTGTACGCGGCGCCGCGCTGCACGCCATCGCGCGCACGCTGGCGCAGGAGGTGCCGGGGCTCGACGCCGCTGCCGTGGATGCCGACCCGGCGGATGCCACCGCACCCTGGTCCCGGACTCCCCCCGCCGCCGGTCGTTCCGGCCCCACCAGCGGCTCCCCTAGCGCCGGCCCCGTCATTGCCAAGGGCAAAAGGCATCTGTACGGCGCGGCCCCGCGCGGGTCCACGGAGACGCTGCCGACGCTCTGCCCCTCACCGGATGCCGCCCACAACGACGCGGATGCCCCCGCGGCGGTGGACCTCTACGCCGGCGCTACCACCGCCTCCGCTCTCATCACCGGCGGCACGGGGGCGCTGGGCGTGCAGACGGGGCTGTGGTTCGTGGCCCGGGGCACTTCCCGCGTCACCCTCACGGCGGGGCCTTCACGTGGTAACACACCCACGGGTGTGTGCCTGAGAGAGGGCGGACGCTTCCGCCCATCTGAGAGAGAGGGATGCTTCTACACTAAGTCATGGAGATGGACGCTTCCACACTAACTTAGCGAGATGGATATTTCAACACTAATTGAGAGAGAGGGACGCTTCAACACAACACTAACTGAGAGAGAGGGACGCTTCCGCATGCATAAGGAGGCACCGGGCTTTCGCCCTAGAGCTCCCATGTGACTGACCAATTGCCCGTGTGTGCCGCTCGGTGATCCCACAGCGTACGAAAGCTCAATTCACGCATTGGCTGTGTTGTGGTCCCTGCCGCACGGGCCGCTCCGGGCGCGCGCAGTGGTCGGGCGCGCTCCGCCTGCTAGGCGACTCCAACGCACGGGTGACGGCGGTGCGAGCGGACGGCGCGGGCGCCGAGGGCGTGGCACTGGCCGCTGGCGCCGCCTCCGCGCACGCGCCCGGCTTCACGCTGGTTCACGCGGGCGGCGTTCTGGCCGACGACAAGCTGGGTGCGCAGCGCGCGGGGGGCATTCGGGCGGCAGGGACTGACAGCATCAAACCCCATGATCCACCTTTCCATAAAATACCCCCTGATGTGACCGACTGATAGCTCCAATCCAACCCTCATAAACCATCTTCCATCTTATGATATAATGTCCCCCTCAACATTGCTCGCCACGTCGTCAAACGAGTTTTGAACCCTCGTTTGCAGAGTAAAATGGCATCCTATGACGTGGCGATCAATCTCCTTGAGCCCCTAGCGGGCGGTGGCGGCGCCCAAGGTGGGCGGCGCGACTCGCCTGCTTGGCGCCGGCCCAGTGGCGGCGGGCGCCTCGGGCCCGGCCGTCATGTTCTCATCCATCGCTTCGCTGATTGGCTCTGCGGGCCAGGCGGGGCCTCGGGGCCGCTCGCCCGCTCACACTGACTCAGACACGCGTGTCCACATTCATGGTAACGTGTCATGAGACCCCTATTGTATCCTCAGGCAGCTTCTTCACTTGAGCCGTCCCTGAATGCCTGAAACCACTTCAAGTATCACGCCATGATACCTTGAAGTCGCTTTCCCGTATGAACAGCTCAATCATCACAATTCATTGGCTCGGATATGCTTTCCTGTGACCACTTAGGTATCGCAGCTCAGCGCAATGCCTGGTAGATGCTCCCCCTCAAACCCCTCAAGTGTCACCACGCAATGCCTCGAAGATTCCGGGGAAGCACTCAAGTGTCACACCTTGATACCACGACGATTTGCTGCAGCATGCTCAGCTGAGAAGCAACTGAATCTAAGCCGAGAAGGGAACCAGTGAGCGGACCCTTGACGGCGGCGAACTACTCGGCGTCCAACGCGGCGCTGGACGCCACGGCGTGGTCGCGCCGCGGCCGGGGCGCGCCCACGCTCAGCGTGCAGTGGGGTGCGTGGGCCGTCCAGGGCGCCGGCATGGCGGACGCCGCCGTGCTGCAGCGCGCCGCGCGCATGGGAATCGGCGCCGTCACCGCCCCGGCCGGCCTCCACGCGTTGGGCCGCCTACTTCAAGCCGGGTTCGCGCAGCCGCCCGTCGCCGCCGTCAACCCGTTCAAGTGGCCTGCGTTCCTCGCCCTGCTCTCGCGCCCGCGCCCGCCCTTCTTCGACGCCGTAGCCGCCGACGCCGACGGAGCGGCGGGCGTCACGCCGTTGTCGTCGTCCCCTGCACCAACCGCAGCCGGGAGTGTAGCGGCGCCCTCGACGGACGCGGCGCGCGCACTGGGCGCGCTGTCCGGCTCGGCTCGGCGCGAGGCGGTGCAGGCCAGCATCATGCGCATCGTGCGGGATGTGGGCGCCGTGGAGCTGGGTCCGGCCGACCCGCTCATGGAGAGCGGCATCGACTCGCTCGCGGGGATTGAGCTCAAGAACAAGGTAGGGGAAGGCTCCATCACTGTTTGCTCATAGGGATCCCGTACACACTCGCCGCATCCTCCTCCCCAGCCTTACAGGCGTAACCTTTTCAACACAGCCGCCCGCTGTTGCGCGGCTTGTGCCCTTGAAACCACTGGCAGTCATCTCACGGACTGAACACCTCGAGTGTTCATAGGGAACGGGGGCCAAGGCGGAAAGAAGCATAGTGCCTCCTCATGCACGCCGATGGGTACTCTAGTACACAATGAGCAAATGGCCATGTTGAGCCGCACAGGGAATCGGTACGCGGCCCTGTGTGGCGATCGAGGCGATGTACGGCGTGGAGCTGCCAGCCACCGCAGCGTTTGACTACCCCAGCGTGGAGGCGCTCGCCGGCTTCCTCACGGAGCAGATCGACCCCTCGCTGGTTGAGGGGGCGGTAGCAGAGGCAGCGGCAGCCGGCCCGGCGTGGGCGGCTGCGGCGGTCACGTCTGCGTCGTTTGCCGGAGTTGGAAGTGGGTGGGGGGCGCCGCCGTCCGCTGTCGCCGTGCTGGGGTGGGCTGGGTCCGCGCCCGCGGCGGCGGCAGCGTTCGGCTCCCTGGGCGTCGCTCCCGCGGGCGCCGACGGGCTGAGCGCCATGCCGTGGGACCGGTGGGATCACGACGTGGCGGGCGGGTTGGACCCCATGGAGGCGGTGACGGCGGCGGCGGCAGCGTCCGCCAAGTTCGGCGCGTGGGTCCCGGGAGGCGGGGCCGACTGATTCATGCCAGACACGTCAGCAATCACGTCATCAGTCCACATGAGTGACTTTCGGCCGAATCACCAAACACCAGCTGACTAGAAATTAATTACCAGCAGACTAAGCACCAGACCATGCTGTTACACCGCTCTGTCATCATATCTCTCTCTCTCTCTCAATCGCGTCGTGAACCCATAACGTGCCTTAAGTTATGTGACACAGAGGGCCCAACGCGGAAGCAACCTCGGTGCCTCCTCGTACACGTTGACGCGTCTCTCTCTCTGCTCGTTCTAAGTTCTGTGGCACCCTGTGACGCGGCGATGAATACTCACCTGGCCCTACGCGGCGTGGCGCGGTTCGACGCTGCAGTCTTCGGAGTGTCGGGCGCGGAGGCGTGCATCATGGACCCGCAGCAGCGCCACCTGCTGGAAGCGCTGCACACGCTGTCTCTCACCTCCGCCGCGGGCTTGCTTAACCCCCCCGCGGTTGTCGGCGACGACGCCGTGGTGGCCGTCGCTGTGGGCATCATGACGCCGGACTACTCGCGCATCATCCCGGCCACGCGCGGCAGCCCCCCGAGCCCCTACCTGGTGGGGGCGCAACCTGGAGCAACTTGTAACCCGCTCTGAAACCGCCTCGTTCCAGCGCCTGCAACTGACATATGATAAACTGCTTTTAAGTGTTACTTCCAATTTCAACGTGCGCCCCTACATGTTGGGAACCGGCAACGCGGTGTCCGTGGCGTGCGGCCGCCTGTCGTACAACTTTGCGCTGAAGGTGTGGCGGTGCTGGTTGAAGCGTCTTTAAACCAGTGTTGAAAACAGTCCTGAGACTGGTCTTGAAACAAGTGTTGAAAGCGCCTGGATTAAGCACTTGAAGCTGCATGACTATGTAGATGAGCCGCTCTCAAACTTTGCTTTCAACTTATTTGCGGCGCTACATGAAGGGCACGAGCGTCGCGGTGGACACGGCGTGTTCGTCCAGCCTGGTGGCGGCGCACATCTCGCGGGGGCTCATCATCGATGGCGGCGCGGTGAACACCGTGGGCGCCATCGCGGCGGGCGCGTCGCTCATCCTGGCGCCGCACGTCACGGGGGTCCTGGCCGCCGCCGGCATGCTGTCCGCCGACGGCCGCTGCAAGACCCTGGACACCGCGGCCGACGGGTACGTGCGCTCGGAGGCGGTGTGGGCGCTCCCGCTGTGGTCCACGGAAACTCCCGCGCCCGCCGTGCGCGCCGCAGCTGCACTGCTGCTGTCGTCCGCGGTGAACCAGGATGGCCGCAGCAGCTCGCTCACGGCGCCCAACGGCCCGAGCCAGCAGGTAGTGCTGGCGGCGGCGGCACGCGGCGCGCTCCCCACCCTGCATATTCCGCCCGATCGGCTGGAGATGCACGGCACGGGCACCGCGCTCGGCGACCCCATCGAGTTTGGCGCTGCCGTCGCCGTCCACTCTGCCGCGCACGGCGCCGCCGGCGGCGACGGCGGTGGCCCCGCCCCGCCCTCGCTGGCGTTGAGCGCCATCAAGTCGGCGTTCGGGCACTCGGAGGCGGCGGCGGGCGCGTGGGGGCTGCTGGCCGCAGCGGCGCAGCTGCAGCGCCGCGGGGGCGGGCAGCTCCCGCACCTGCGTACCCTCAATCCCTTTGTGACGCAGGTGCTGGATCGCGGCCGCCACGGGGCTGGGGCCGGGGGGCGGCCGGCGGCGGCAGCGCGGCGCCAAGACCGCGCGGCGGGTTCAGCGGGGTTGTCGCTCGCGGTGAGCGGGGTGTCGAGCTTCGCGTTCCAAGGCACCAACGCGCACGGCCTGTTGGGCGAGGCGGGTGGGGCGGCCGTCGGAGGCGGCGGCGCGCTGGACCGCCGCTCGGGGCTGCTAGACCGCCGCCGCCTCTGGTGCTCCGCGATGCCGCCGCCACTTCTCAACCGCTGTCTGGGCGTTGACGCCCATGTCGGTGGCGGCGGTGGCGGCGTGGCGACATTCGAGCCCGACCTGGCCGTCCCACGATATGCGCACCTGGCGGAGCTCTCCGTCCTCGGCCATCGCGTCGTTCCCGCCGCCGTCGCCATGGGCATCGCTGCCGCCGCTGCGCGCCTGGCGATGTCGCCCATGGACGCGGGGCCGGAGGCGCCCTTGCACTGCGCGCGCATCGCGCTCCTGGCGGTGGGGCGCGGCGGGGCGAGCGCGCGAATGCGCGTGGAGGTGGACCAGCGCGGCGCCATTGTCATCACCGCGGACGTCGACGTGGAGCCAGCGGGGGGCAGGCCGGTCGGCGCACGTCTGCTGACGTGCATCGCAGCAACGAGTTGGTGCGCTCCCAGTGGCGACGGCGAGTCGGCTGCCTCACGCCGCCGCCATCCCCCGGCGGATGCTGCTGCGTTGGCCACCTCGTTGTTTGCGTCGTTCACCGGCGGCGGCAGCGCTGCCGAGCACGGCGCCGTGTCGTCGTATGCCGTGGCACGGCGTGGGTGCAGCGGCGGCGACGGTCAGCTGTGTGCCGTGGGGATCGTCCCGCTGTTGTTCGCGGGCGCGGGCGCCGGGAACCCCGCAACCCTCGCCGCGGTGGCTGCCGCGTGGCTTCCCGACCTTGCAGACGACGACATCGACGCGTTGGGCGGCGGCGGCATCGGGGGCGGGGGCGATGCGATTCAGACACGCCGAAGCGCCTCGGCCAGCGGCGGGAGCGACACTGCCACGGCAGCGTGCGGCGCGTGGACGCTGAGTGGTGCGCGCACCCACGCCATCACCCGTGCGCTCGTCGCCGCTGAGGTCGCTCCGCCGACGCCCACGCCGCCGCACTTGCAGCCGGGGGAGGTGGGGGTGATGGAAATTGAGGAAGTCGCGGGCGGCCCCCAGACCCCCCTTCCCCTGTCCACCGGCGCAAACAACAAGGTTGCGTTGCGGCTACTCAGCTGGGTCGCGGCGACGTCGACATACTGGCGCCCCCCGGCGCGGGCGCCGGCGCGGGCGTCCGTTGGCGCCGACGTCGAGGAGGAAGACGAGTCGGGGATGAAGGAAGCTGCTGCGGCGGAGGAGGCGGCAACGCTGCGCAGAGTGTTGGTGGTTCTGAACACCGCGCCGCGCGCTGACGATGACCCCGTCGGGCGCCACACCAACCTCATGGAGGCCGGGCTTCGTCATCATCTCCTGTGCGTGCCACGTAATGCACCACATCGTAAACTCTCGTTCATTGAGTTGAACGACACTTCATTACGTGGCATGTGTGTTTCACTCGGCCCTAGGAAGAGGCTGGGTTCGACTCTCTCCAGGTGGGGACAAGTGAAACACGCTCGCCACGTCATCCCCTGCATTGTAAACCCTTTTATTTTGTATTAAACGGCGTGCGATGACGTGGCGAGCAGCAATGACTCGGCCCGCGCTGCAGGTGGTGGAGCTGTGGCGACAGCTGCAGGCGAGGCGGTGCCACTCGCTCCCTTCTCTGTCAACTTGATTTGGTTCTTCCCTGAACCCACTGGCAATTCGACCAAGTCATTCCTCGAACATGCCCAAGTTGTGTTGGAAAGGGAACTCACCGTACATTGCGTCCTGGATACCGCGGAATGCATCACTCTCAAAACCTTGATGGTGATGAAGTTAAGTTGCGAAGGGAAATTGGCGTCGTTCCTTGGCCGGCGGCGGCGGCGCCGGAGGGGAGCGCGGCGCTCACCGCCACGGCGCTGTATGAGCACCCCACGGCGGCCGGTCTCGTGGCGCACATGATGCAGACGTGGCACCCGCGACCCCCCGCGGGCAGCGGCGTACAGCGGCGGGCAACCACCATCACCACCGCTCCCTCGTCTTCGTCTCCCAGCGGTCCGGGTCTGCAGCGGTCCGGGTCTGATGCGTCGACGTCGCTCGGCATCGAGGATGACGACGCCCACGACGGCGCTGCCCCCAGCTGCTTCGGATCCTGCACCACCCGCCGCTCCAAGCAGTCAAAGCGGCGGCACATGTAAAACACAGTGATAGACCGTGAGACGCATCCGCGTCTTGCCCCTCCCGGTTACAAGTAAATAAACAACTGTTCTGTCTTGTCTTTTTCTGTCTTGTCTTGGTGAAATATAAACAAATAAATACATGGGGACACATAGCACCGATTGCATCCGATCACACGCATCCACGCGCACATATCCATTACAGCATGACGCACGCATTCGAGTCGTCATGCAGACACAATGCACTTGCACGGGACGGCGAAACGCCTGGGCAAGGAGCGGTATAATCTGTTGATTAAGCCGAACTAATTCATAATTAAACGCAAAAGTAAGTATCAAATTAAAAAGCTTCCACAAATGTCGTCGCATCACCATTCAATGAACACCATGTCACGTCTGTTCGTATCAAATTAGCTGACCGGATGCGCCGTTCGGGGTTGGGAGGTGCTTTTGGTTTCGATCGATCGGACGTCTACGCGTTGTGGATGTGGGAGTGAGAGCGGCCGTGGCTGGCGGCGGTGCTGGCTTCGGGTCTTCCGCGCTTGCCCAGAGGAGTGCGGGTGCGGCTCCGGCTGAGGGAGTTATGCACGTCTGCCGAGCGGCTGGCTTGGGCCAAGGCGAACGGGTGCCCGTGGGGCGTGCAGGACTGGGTGCCCGTGGCCGTGGTGGTTGGGCGAGATCACCGCTTGTGCAACGCTGCTGCGGGAGGGCATCTGAAGGCGATGCACGATGCAGTGGGCGCGGGAGCACGGCTGCACGTGGGACGCAGGGACATGTGCACGCGCCGCCGCGGCATATGGGGGCCGCCGAGTCATCTGCGTGAACCAACATACATATACCAGCGACGATGTATCATCTTCCTCGGCTAGTGCGCGGGACCGGAGCCGGCGGCGGCGGCGGGTGCAGAGGCTGCCACGCAATAACAACTCGGTAGAATATCCACCCACTTGGCACACTCGTCAGTCGTCACTCGAGGCTCGTGCATTTATCAATGTATACGAGTACCCACTGGGTTATCATACACGTGATGACGCGTGCGCGGCGCCGGGCTGGCGTCGTACCTTAAAAGGTACTCACGCTACGAGTAGTTCCCTTCGATTATCCGCAGCCAAGTTATCGATATCCTGAACCGCGATATCCTGAACCGTTATCATTATCCACCACGAAAACGTGAAAAGCAACGACTGCAAGCTGCCCTGGGTTCAGTTGCACGCGGGCACGGCACGCCCGGCGGCCGCTCACCTGTCAGGCGCCGCGCCACCTACAAGGACCTCGACAGCGTGTCGGGCCTAGCAGCGCCACCGCACGCACGTCCATCGACCTCATCACCTGGTCAAGAAACCAAATACCAAAATAAATAAGTAACGGGTCTTCTTCGACCTGCTCTCCGTCGACCTGGACGTACGTTCACCCCCCCACGCCCACCGCGACGACCGCCGCCCAGGCGCCGCCGCGCCGCCGCGCCCCGTTCCTCAGGTGCGCGCCTCGCCCGCCCAACCCCCGTTATTCACGAGCGAGCGCGTGGCGGGCCGACCAGCCTCTCTTCCTTCTTCCCTTCTTCCCTTCTTCCCTTCCCTCCCCTCCCCCTCCCACAGTCGCCGCCGCCACCTCCGCCCCGCCACTGCCTCCGCCTCCCCCGCCGCCCCCCCCCTCCCCCGCCGCCACCGCCCCCCCCCCCCCCGGCCGCTCTCGCCTTCACCCCCCGCCGTCCGTCGCCACCTCCGCCGCATCCGCCCCTGCCGATCCTGCCGCCGCCACCGCCGCACCCCCCGCCCGAGCGAGCACGAGCAACGACGGTTGCCGACCAA
>Ga0307489_10000945_pt1 | contig 18570 bp, 29 predicted proteins | sample SB12metaG_FD_202247 | JGI IMG/M metagenome (GOLD analysis project Ga0307489, IMG submission 202247) | Sea-ice brine microbial communities from Beaufort Sea near Barrow, Alaska, United States - SB 1.2 | ecosystem: Environmental > Aquatic > Marine > Coastal | place: USA: Alaska | collected...
CCAAATTTTGCCCGTCGTGCCCTCCCTTCTGCAACCAATGTACCACGCTGGTCATGACGCGAGAGGGAATGTCGTGACCCTGCATCAGCCCAGCCGAAGTGGCGACCCCGGCAGCCGCCTCCCCCACGTGCCCGATTTCCCGGGCGTAAGGCTGGTCTCCATACATGCGAGCGGCGAGGTTCAAGCATGAGCTGGCTTGACCAAGCTCGGCGGCCTTGCGTCTCCAAATCATCGCTTGCCGCTTGCTACGCGTGACGCCGCGCCCCAAGGCCGGGCAGATGATGGTCGCCACGTTCTGCGACACCACTTAGAATGGTAACTCTAGAAACGGCGTTCTATAATGTGGAGGAATTACATGGCACCCTCCCCACCGACAGATAATGCCTCCCACGTCCACAGGGCGCACTCGTCCCGCCCGCCCCCCGATAAGCTAGATGTGGGAGGCATTATCGGTCGGACCCTACCGCGGCCGATGGTATACATTCCAGCGAGATTTGTCGCCGCGTCCCCGAGCCCAGCATCTGCCGCGCGCCTATACCAGATCGCCGCCGCCGGGTAGTCCGGTGCCGCCATGCCATCCCTTCTGCCCTCCCCTGGGTCGAGGTGAGACCCGAGGGCGAACATCGCTTTCGGCAACCCGGTCTCGGCGCCTTTGGTGTACCAGTGAGCGGCTCGCTCGTATTCCTTCTTCACGAAGAGGAAATTTGCCAGCATCAACATAGCGTACGCGTGCCCTTGCCCCGCCGCCTTCTCCAGGAGCGCCATGCCCTCCTCCGCCCAGGGTGCACCCGCAAATGAATCTGTCATAAGGTGTTTCTCGTGAATCGTGAATGCGTCTCGGTCTGGTGAGCGACCGGAAACTTGTGAACTCTAAAGTACAAACCCTACATCCAGCTGTGGCGATGTGCCGCCCGCGGCCATCGCGCCCGTACTGACGCCCGCTTGATTCATTAAACGACAGCCCTGGCCGTACTGCGCCTCTCGGTCACCCTGGGCACAGGGGCTTACACTCGTCCATTTTTCAGCTCAACTTGAGCGCTTTCTGTGGGATAGTGGGGGCGTCTAGGGGTTGTTTAGGGGGTGTTAGGGAGCATCAGGGGGTGTCCAGGGTGCATGTTGTGTCAGAACGGCTCAGGTTGAGCTGAAAAGTGGACGAGTGTAAGCCCCTGCCTGGGCAGCCCTCCGCTTCATCACCTCCGGTCCCAGCGCATGGTACATCGCTACGGGATCTTCAGTCTGCGTGGTCCAGTCACCGACCGGGTTCACGTTTAGATTCGCGGAAGCGGCGGTACTCGTAGCTCCCCTGACAACGACCAGGTTCTGCGGCTTCACGCTCACGACGCGGCCTCCGCCTCCGCCGCCGGGCGCGTCCATTCGCACCTTCGCCCGCGCCCCCTCGTGGCTCACCACGCGACCGAGGCACCCGTTTAGCTCCGCCGCGCCCGTCAACCCCTCGCACCGCACGCGCGCACCCACCGCCGGCAGCTCCGGGGCTCCGGGGTCGTTGCTTCGCTCCTAGCGCGACGACATCTGGTGTCAGGAATGAGCAAGCAAAAAGTGGTGGTGGTGGCAGAGGAGGTGCAGCGGAGGAGCATGAGGCGAGCGGTCACTTTTTTTCTTGCCTCAAAATATCAGCGCGTCCGTGGTAAACCGGCCGGGTTCACCCACCCTTGGCGCCAAGCAGCGGCGTCGGGCGGTCCGACACGCGGATGGTCCCGCACACGTCAGGGAGTCCGTGAAGAGCGCGTCTGTCGTTGGCGATGCGGGGCGCCCGCCCGATTCGTGTTGCTCGGGCGTCGGGGGGGAATAGGCAAATGGCGTTTACATGCGCAGATCCAGTGGGGGGTATCATGTCAAAGGCGCCGGATCTGCGCCGGCGGATGGACTTTTGGATTTGCCGTTCCCCTCCTCAAACCGTCACGCAACATCAGGCGCTGGAAGAGCGTCACCGTCCGCGCGCGCCGCGAGCCTCGCACCCGAGCCCCTCGCCGCCCTGTTACCCCCGCCGCGAAACCCAGAGGTGACTGCGGCGGTACACCTTGTAGAATTCATAAAAAGAGAGCACTCTATCGTCGGCACTGCATTCGTGCCACGAAAAAACCAAACCCCGGTGGGCAGCCCACGGCACGCGGTTGCATGCTGCCGTACGCGGCGATGCAGGCGGCGGTGAGCAGCTCCTCCGCGGGGCCGCACCTGTCGCGGATGAGCGTGGGCGGTGAGGCCACGGCGCGGAAGGAGATACTCGAGTTACGCAAGGCGGGGCGGGGGGGGGTGGCGCCTACTCGTTCCCTCTTTCACTTGTTCCCGTGCGCGGTGCGCGGGCGAGCAGGGAGCCACCTTGAGGAATCCTGGGAGAGGCATTGTCGCAACCTCCGCTCCCAGGAGCTCGTCCCGGGCTCTCGCGCGAGGGCAACAACGCTCGCGGGGACGCCGCAGCCGTCGCTTCCCGCGGGGGGTCATACCCCGCATTGTCGAGCACCAACTATGGTGCCCCGTGAATGCAGGAGGAGCAAATTCAGAACTTTCAAAGTTGAGGTTGCGGGACCCTGGCGCACGGAGACGGACTACACCTCGAAGCGCAGCCAGAGCACCGACGCGCAGCTAGCCAGCATCAAACTCGAGGTACGCCAAACGCTACCCTACCTTCCCCCCCCCTCCGACCCTAACACACACCCGAGGAGCCGCCCACCCCTCCGTGCCCGAGGGCCTGGCAGATATTGCTCGAAAATTCATGAGCTTATCTTCATCACAGCACGCTAGGCTTCCTCGTATCCAAGGCAGCTATTATCCTATCACATATCTCAATGGGGCATCGATTGCAGTCCATGTACTCGTGCCAGCACCGGACATGATGCGTAGTGTTCCCCCGGCCTGGCAGATATTGCTCGCTACATCATAGCATGCCATTTAACTTCCGCCGTCTCCCCACTCTGATTCTCGCCCCTCTTGCTCCCCCCTCCCTTCTCGCCCTCCCTCCCCTCCATCCGACTCACAGAAGCGGCGGACGGACGCGGCTCTTGAGGCCAAGGAGCGCGAGGCCAACTTCCTACGCCGCGAGGTGGAGCGGTGCACGTGAACCCTGGGTTGACCCCAGGTTTACCCCAAGTTGACCCCAGCTTGATCCCAGCTTGACCCCAGCTTGACCCCAGCTTGACCCCAGCTTGACCCCAGCTTGACCCCAGCTTGACCCCAGCTTGACCGCAGCTTGACCCCAGCTTGACCCCAGCTTGACCCCAGCTTGACCCCGGCTTGACAGCGCTTGGTTACAACACTTGAAGCTAAAACAGGATGAACCGCTTTCAATCTTTGCTCTCAGTTTCAACGTGCGGCGCTACAGCGAGGTGGAGCGCGTCACCGCCGAGCGCGATGCGCTGAATGCCTCGGTGTCGGGCGATAAAGCTTACATCCGACGGCAAGGCCTGACCACCTGTCCCCTGACTGTTTGCTTACTGTGCCCTGTACTTCGCATCCTCCTCCGGGGCCTGGCCACTCGTTCCCTGACAGTGTATATTTAAGGCCATGGAGGAGGATGCGGCGAGTGTGTATGGGTACGCCAGTACAATATGAGCAAACAATCGGTGAACTGGTGTACGGCCCTGTCCGACGCCTGGAGCACAAGCTTTCGGCGGGCGGGCCCGACAACGCGGCACGGTGCACCAGCCTGCGGCAACGCGTCAAGGAGTTGAAGGACGAGCTGGAGCTCGCGCGCTCGGAGGCCGCCATCTCTAAGGAAGGGCGGTGCGGGTAGCCAGTATTGAAACCCGCGTTGAGAGCGCCTATGTTCTCAGCGCTTGAGGCTGAGTCTATGTCCTCAGCGCTTGAAGCTAAATTATTTTGCATCGCTTTCAAACTTTGCTTTCAATTTCGACTTGCGCCGCTACATGAAGGAAGACTTCGACAATGCCATCAAGGACAAGGCAGGGGGGGTGTTGAGAACAAGCACTCGATCGACGTTGAATCGACGGGCCAATTACGCGCCTCTGCGCGAGCATTCACCGTGAAGGTAATTCATGCTCTGATCTCCATTCGAGCGCTTGTTCTCAATGACCGTCCTACAAGGCGAGCCTGTCGCACGCGCTGGAGCTCAAAGCCGTGGACCTCTCCGGCGGCCCAGGTAGGGCCTGACAGATATTGCTTGCCACGTCATAAGATGCCGTTAATCATTACTCAAGAGATGAGCGTTCAAAGTGCGTGTCGCTGACGTGGCGGGCAACATCTACCAGGGCATGGCAGATTTTTCTCGCCACGTCATGCGGTGCCACGCATCATATGTGGGTTAAAAATGCGTGTCGACGACGTGGCGGACAACATCTAGCGGGCCCTATGCGGTGGCGGCGACGTGCCATCGCGGCTGCTGTACGCCGTGGCCAAGGGCCGCGAGGAGGCGGTGAGCCTCGCGGTGCAGCTGGCGGAGAAATCCGAGGAGGCGCGGCGGGAGCGGTCCGAGTGTGATCACCTCAAGGTAAGGTGGTGCAAGTTGACAGTTTCCAACCCTCGTTTCTTGACTTGAACGCCACCCGCCTGATGAACTTAGACCGTGCCAACTACGTTTCGTCCCACGCTAGGGCTGTGCATGTTACCAGTATCAAATCCCATTTGAAACCGCCTATGGTTTCAGCGCTGGAAGGTACAATACGATGAAACGCTTTTAAACTTTGCTTTTGATTTCAACTTGCACCGCGCTTGAAGCTACAATATAATGGAACGCTTTCAAACTTTGCTTACGATTTCAACTTGCGCCGCTACATCATGGCGCACTGCAGCAGCCTGGAGATCGCGAGGCGCGAGGCGCAGGAGGACGCGGCCGGCGCGCACCGCAGCGCGTGCGATGCCGACGCGCGGGCGGCACGGCTTTACACTCGTTATCTGAATGTTCATACCATTAAACACGAACACACTCTCACTTGGTACCTCCGTGCCCTCTGCGGTGGTTGCACCCGCCCCGGTTCCGGGCCCAGAGGTGGAGGATGAGGCGCCGGCAGAAGTAAAGCCGGCTCGGGAACGAGTGGCTAGGCCCTGGATGACGGAGAGTGCACGCGCTGACGCTGAGGCTGCTGTCGGCGCCGCGCACCGGGAGGCGGCTCACGCTCACGCGCTGGCGGAGGAAGCTGCCGCCGCCGCCGCTACCACCGATGACGAGCTGGCCCGCGAGCGCGAGCGGGGGCTGCAGCTCGGGCGCGCCCTCGCGGTACGGCCTGGCGCATATTGCCCTCCGCATTATCGACACTCGTTTTAAACCCGGGTGTTTCAATCGTTCCCTTTTCAGTTACACTTCAGTACCCTTGAGGGGCAACTGCCAGTAGCTTCATGGACGAAACAGCTTCAGTTGAGCTGAAACGGGAAAGATTAGAAGGCCATATTTTGAACCCTCATTTCCTGTGTCGACTGGTATCCTATGACGTGGCGATCAGTAGCTGCCAGGCCCTCGCTGCTGGAGTCGGAGGCGGCGGTGTCGCAGGACCTGGAGGGGTTGCGGCAGGAGATGGATGCAGCGATCGAGGCTACGACGGCGGAGGCCGAGGCGGGCAAGTTTGAAGCCGAGCGTGAGGCGGAGGCTTTGAGGCGGCGCGTCGCTGCGCTCGAGTCGGAGCTCGCGGCGGCACGGCAGATGTCAGAGGTAGGAACACGAATAATGTGCTCTCGCCGGGTCATCCACCATTGTTTGTAGTTGTTGTCTCACATCCATGCTCAAGATTAAACAGATGCTGTCACCGAGTCATCCTTCACGCTATAAACCCTCGTTTCTTATTAAGCATCAAGCGTTTCCGTGCCAGGGCATTCACACGGCCAACATTTGACTAACCCCATCCACCATAACTCGTCTGGCGATGTGAACTTCTGATGAAGCGGCGAGCACTATTTACCTCGACCCTCGTCGGCGGCGGCAGCGGAGGCGAGCAAGTGCACCGTGGCGTCCTGGGAGAAGCGGTGTAAAGAAGTCGAGGCCGATGCCATTAAGAAGGGAGAGCACGCGGCAGAGGTGGAGGATGAGGCGGGGAACCTGACCGCTCAGATCGAGGCTTTCGCGGTGGTCAACTCGCGGCTGCAGGATGCGGCGACCTCAGCGCAGTGCCGCGCCGACGCCGAGGCAGGGAGGTCATTGAGAACAAACACTCGACCGACATTCAATCCACGAAGGAACGTATTCGGGCCGTTTGGGAGGCCAGGCGAGAGTAAATTCTCATATGATGGCCTGGGGGTCGGTTGGCCACCATGATACCGAAGGACGTATGAAGAGATTTCCTGAAGGTGAGCCATGCTCCGATATCGAATCGAGCGGTTCGAGTGCTTGATCTCATTGACCCTCCCGCCTGGCTGCGAAGGTGGGCAACCTCCGGCAACAGGTGGCGACTTTGGAGGCGCAGGTATCGGCGGTGCGTAACAACAAGAGCTCCGGGGAGTCTGATTTGAAAGCCCGGCTGCGCTCGGCGTTGGAGGTAGGGCCTGACCGCTCTTGCTCGCCACGTCATCCAACAACGTCGTCATGCAACGTCATCGTCATCCAACGTCATCGTCATGCAATGCACTGTAAACCCTCGTTTATTGAGTCATCGTCATCCAACGTCATCTTCATCAAACGCACTTCACATCCTTGCCTCTTGAGTCATCTTCATCCAAAGTCATCATCATCCAACGCAGTTTCAATCCTCGTTTCTTGACATAAACGGCTCACTATGACGCGGCGAGCAACATTCTGCCAGGCCCTAGTTGGAGGAGCTAGCGACAGTGATCGCCCAGCGGGACGAGTCCAAGAGCGCGCTCCAAGAGGCCATGGGCCGCTGCGCCTCGTCCATGGCGCGCGGCGAACGCTTGGAGACAAGTGAGCGGTCGGGCCGGCCCAATCATTAACGCTCACTACATCGAAATGGCATCCTATGATGAGTGCATACAGGTACACCGGTGCACTATGAGCAAGCGGGCTGACGTGGCGAGCAAACTGTATATCTGACCGTAACTTGCGCGAGCTGAAGCAGTCCAACGACAACCTCCAACGCAGCAAACACCTGCTGCAGGATACCATGGCAAGGACTCGACGCGTGAAGCAGCACCTTCACCGTGCCCTTTTCTGCACTCATACGGGTTGATGGTAAGGCCCTTTACCAACGTTAGCATCATAATATACTCTGACCCTGAATGAAAAATTTAATTCCTGGGTGGGCCTTGCTTGAAGGTGGAGCAGTTGAGCGCGGTGCGGCAACAGTTGGAGCGGGTGCAGACCCAGAACCGGGAGCTGGAGGCGGCGGTCCGGCGCCAGCGGGGCACCGCGGAACGCCTGCACGGCAGGGCTCCCCTTGGTTGTTTGATCGTAGTGTACCTGTGTACCTGTTCACACTCGCCGTTTCCTCCTCCCCGGCGTGGCCACTCGTTCCTGACCGTCGATTAAACACCAGTGTACCTGTCTACCTGATCACACTCGCCGCCTCCTCCTCCCTGACCTGGCCACTCCTTCCTTGGCGGTTTACTCATAGTGTACTGGTGCACCCGGTGACACCCGCCGCATCCTACTCCCTGCCCTGGCCACTCGTTCCCCATTCCCCATTTAGGTCCACCTGGCGGTTTGCTCAGAGTGTACCAGTGTACCCGTACACACTTGACTGGAACATACTTATGTAAGGCCCTTCTGGAAGGCCTCGTTGAGAGCGATCGAAACATTGAGGCAGTGGCTGGCGGTGGGGGCGGGGGCAGGTCCAGGCAATCGTCTCCCCCCGGCGGCGGGGGTGGGGCAGTACCGGTACACTCTGAGCAAGCAGTCCGGGCGGCAGCGGGCGGCAGCGAAGGCTGGTCACGGAGGAGCTCCCCTCCTGGAGGAGCAGGCGGGGGCGGGGGAGTGCCGGTACACTATGAGCAAACAGTCAGGGGCGGTGGCGGCGGGGGAGCACCGGTACACTATGAGCAAACAGTCAGGGGCGGCGGCGGCGGGGGCGGGGGCGGGTCCACCAGGACATCCCCTCCCGGGGGCGGGGGCGGCGGAGTGCAGGCACACTATGAGCAATCAGTCAGGGACTTCGGCGGGGGCGGTGGCGGTGGCGGTGGAGTACCAGTACACTATGAGCAAATAGTCCGGGACCGCGGCGGGGCTGGGGGCAGCGGTGGGGGCGGGAGCACGAGGTCCTCCCCTCCCCCAATCCCGGCAAGTGTGTACCCCGGGTACACTATGGGCACACAGTCAGATGCTGCGAGGACCGGCTACACTATGAGCACACAGGCAGATGCCGCTAGGACCGGGAACAGTACGAACACACAGTCAGATGTCGCGAGGACCGGGAACACTATGAGCAAACAGTCAGAGACTGCAAGGACCTGGTACACTGCGGCACAGTCAGATACTGCGAGGACCGGGTACACTATGGGTACACAGTCAGACACGGCGAGGACCGGGTACGCTATGAACACACAGTCGGAGACCCCGAGGACCTGGTACACTGCGGCACAGTCAGATACTACGAGGGCCGGATACGCTATGAACACACAGTCAGATACGGAGTCAGATACCGCGGCTGGAACTGCCCCCGCATCGAGCCGCCGGCCCTATGAGGCCAGCGCGTGGAATGCGTCAGAGAACCCCTCGGCCGGCGGTGCGTAATCTTCACGCGCCACTACTAGTCTAATATTATATTTTGTAAATAGTCACATTGCCGCTATCTAACTATCCCATATTCGTGCGAGCGCGGGCTATTTGTTAACCGCTATTGCTGTGCCCCGAACCGTTCTCGGCTGGTCTGAACCGTTCTCGACTGGGGCCCAACCGTTCTCGGATGCGCACAACCGTTGTAAATAAATGGGCTCAACCAATCTCGGCTGGGCTCATTCGCAGACTACGACTAGAACTGCGTAGCAGAGTGCACCGGGTACGCCGTTCCTAGTTTGATTAGTCGTAATCGTAGTCATACCAAGTGCTTTCGTCGTTGACCGGTTCGTCGTTATAGTCGAACTCCTTCCACTACGGCCAAGTGAATGACGCTCTCCATGTCATAGTTTATCATGGAGTACCGGTACACATTTGCTCCCCACGTCGTAGAATGTCACAGAGTACCAGTACACATTATGCTGCCACGTCATATGATGACACTTCACTCACGACACGCGGGTTTGCATGTGGTCCAAAACGTGACAGGCCTCACCTCCCACAGCGTAGGGTCGCGTGCGCGGCCGCCCGCCTCGTCCGCCCGACCGGGGGCGATCCAGTTGTCGTCCCCGCGGCAGCCCCCCGCGCTGAACCCGCGGGCGTCCTGCGCGTGTAGATTCAAGTTCAGAGGATGTCAGGCACAGTGGAAGCGTGGTGGGCCCACAACCTGAAATGAAAGGCTCCCTTTGGGGGTCCAAATGGGGGATCTACTCTCGGGTGTTTCTTAGACTTAGCAATATAAGACGGACGTATATAAAGCGCCTTCGCACTGCTCACCGCAAAAGACGCCTGAGTGTCATTTGGTGGTAGCATTCGGGGAGATAATAGGGAGTTTAGACTCTGCACATTACAGTGGGGTTCAATTTGATGGGTCTCTTACCGGCTGACACTCGCCGTTAGTCAACGCCTGTCTTCCACCGTCCTCGAAACAACCTGTATTCACGGCCAGGCAGATAATGCCCGCCACGTCACGTGACGCCAAGAAACTCAAGAAACAAAGGTCAAAACTGTGGAGGAGAACGTGACAGGCGTCATGGCCTTACCCAGGGTGTCTACTCGTGTGAACGACACCGCTCCCGGCCCGAGAATGAGACCATCCGAGCCAGCCGTGGGGCAGGGTCTCTCCTCAGTTCTAATTTCAGCTGGCACCTCAAGATACTCAAGTGCCTGCAGAAAGCAATACCTAGGGGTGGCTCTGTATTGATGCGGCGAGTGTGTGGGGGTGCTCTAGTAACACATGAGCAAAAAGTCAAGTTGAGCCAGCGGAAACAACCGCATAGGGGATGCCCTGCCGTGGGAGGCGCGCCGGGCTGCACGCGCTGCGACGAGAACAGCGGCAGCGACCCGCCGCCCCGCCCCTCGCGCTCCACGCAATCCAGGGTGGCGCGCCCACTTCCGGTCCCAACCCGACCGTTTATACCCCCGCTGCGCCCGCTGAACCCGCCGCCCAATCCACCATCATGTAGGGCCCGGCAAACATTGCCCGCCACGTCATTGAACGCATTGTTAGCCCTCATTCCTTGATGTAAACGGCATCATGTGACGTGGTGAGCAATATCAGCCCGGCCCTACCGTCATATCCGTCATCATCACCTGCCACCAGCTCTAGGAGTTGCGCGTCCAGATGAAGCATCATGTTGCCCTCGCCTCCGTAGCTCCCCGGCGCCAGCCTGATGATCGGGCCAGTCACATAATGCTCGTTACGTCGTGTGATGCCATTCAACTCAAGAAATCGGAGCGGGCAGATAATGCTCGCCACGTCATGGACGCCTTTGAACTCAATAAACGGGAATCTTAAATGTGAAGGCAGACATAATGCTCGCCACGTCACGTGATACCACTGAACTCAAGAAACGGGAGTCTATATTGTGGAGGATGACGTGGCGGGCTGTATCTGCCAGGCCCTACCTGATGACGTCTTTGTTGACCCATGACCCGGGTTTACCCTCATACCCTCCCCCAACAGCGGTCCCGTTGCCTAAGGCCTGGCAGAAGTTGCCCGCCACGTCATCCAGCGCACTTTAAACCCTCGTTTATTGAGCTAGTTGACATCATATGACGTGGCGAGACACATTTGCCAGTCCCTGCCGGCGCCCGCGGCAGAAGCCCCCAGACTTCGCGATCCGAAGCTGCGAAGACCTGCTGCGGCGTGCCCGGGCCGCGTCCTCGCTCCCCGTGTCATAGAACCAGGCAGACATTGACTGCTACGTCATCGACACGCGTTTTGAAACCTTGTTTCTCAGGTCAAATGTCATCCTACGACAGTGGCGAGAATGCTGGTCAGGCCCTACCTTGTCAGCCCCGGCGCCACCCCCGGCGCCGCCTCCCTTAAGGGTCGAGCGGATAGTGATCGCCACATCATAGGATGCCACATAACTTGTAAGGAAACGAATCAAGAAGCGTTGGATGACGTGCCGAGGAATATGTGCCAGTCCCTACCGCCCCGCCCGCCCCAACCCCCGCCCCCGACCTCACATATTTGCTCACGGTGAATCCCGTCTTCGCCTGTCCCTCAAAGCGCGACTCCCCGTCCGACCGCCGCACCCGAGCCCCCCGCAGCGCCGCGGCCACTGCCGACTGGATGTCCGGGAACGGTCTGTCGGGTGTCCCCGCAGCTAGGACCTGGCAGATAATGCACGGCACGTCATGAAACGCCGTTCAACTCAAGAAACGAAGGTGTAACATGTGGAGGATGACGTGGCCGACAACATCTGCTAGGCCCAGGCTACAGAGGCGGTTCCTGTCATGGGAGAATGCCTTAGGACCTACTAAGCAGCGCGGTCGTCGACCTAATGAGGCGAGCAATTGACAAAATAAAATACATATCTGGCAGGCCCCACCTGCCGCCTCCTCCGGGTCGCTGTTTCCCGCTGACACGTACACATCACAGTACAAGAACACGCCGCCGGGGTGCCGGCTGCTACAGCCTGGCAGATATTGCTCGCAACGTCATAGGATGCCATTTAACTCGATAGTGGAGTGCTGAATACGCGTTGCATGACAAGGCGGACAATCGGCTTGGCAAAACTTGCTCGCCACGTCATAGGACGCCACGAATCCAACAGACAAGGATTCAAATTGCGTTGGATGACGTAGCATGCAATGTCTGCCCGGCAGGCCCTACCGGGCACTGAACGCGACGCCGTCGTTTGAGAGGAACACGTCAGCGACGAAGCACGGTGCGATAGTGGCGATGTCCGAGGCGGTGTACACGGCGTCGCCGCCGCCCACCTCCCCGCCGCCCGCCGCCGGCACCACGCGCCCCGCCGGCAGATTCTGCTCCCGGGTGTTTTTGGACGCCCACCGCGTAGGGCGTGGAAGACATTGCACAATACGTCACTGGTTGCCATTTGACTCTGGCAACGAGGGTTACGAGAGCGTGTATACTACGTGGCGGGCGATGGGAATGGCAGATATTGTTCGCCACGTCATAGGATGCCATCTCAAGAAATGAGGGTACAAAATGCGTGTCAATGACCAAGAACCGAAGGTTCAGAATGCGTGTCAATGACGTGGCGAGCAACATCTGCCGAGCCCTACCACCCCGGGCCGCGGCTGCCGCGGGTCTGGAGCCTGGGAGCCCGCCGGGGGGTGACGCACGTCGCCGTGGTCCAGTCCACCCAGCGCGCGGGGATCTCAACCGGCGGCAGCCCCGTCGCTGTGTCCACGAACCGGCACGACAGATGCGAGCTCTGCAGAAACCCCGTCCCGCGAATCGTCACCTCAGTCCAGAGCCTTCTAATCGTTCCGTTTCCAGCTTAATGTCAACACCATTGAATGTTTTTAGGTGAGGGTGTGAGGGGCAAAATGGCTCAAGTTGAGCTGACAAGGGAACGATTGGAAGGCCCTGCCTCCGTGCCGCCGCCGAAAGGCCCGCGCGCGGCGTAGCCCAGCGCTGGCGGCGCGGAGTGCGGCGACAACACAGCGGTGACGATCGGCACGCGCGGGTCGTAAAAGAAGGGGACGAAGGCTGCGTTGGGCATGGGAGGGTGTACACCAGACCCGCCGCCTGCGTCCCCGTCGCCTCCAATCAAGGCCATGCAATCGATCACTTTCCAGCTTAACGACTGACCATACTGATGTGGGTTGGATGATGCCGGACCTTCTCTTTGATAACATGACCAGATTGAGCGGTAACGTGTCAGGTGATCTGGCCATACTGACCGTGGATAGGATGATACCAGGCTTCTCTTCGAGGAATGATTCAGATAGGATCAGGGACGAGACGGCTCAAGTCTCATCTGATGAGAGAAGGGGACGATTGTAAGTCCATGCCTCCAACTGCAGCCATGTCATCGTACTGGTCCCCGTCATTGGTCACCGTAACACGGCAGTGTCTCGTGGCGGCCACGCGGCCCACCCAGTGCCCGTCTGGCGTCGGCCAAGGCGGAGACACGCACTTCACCCTAGTGTAGTCCAACCACTCAGCCGCGACGATACGAGAGAAACTCGAAGGCGGAGGCGTATCTGAGGGCCTTTCATGTGGGGGGGCGAGGCCGTAGAAGGATTGCGACCCGGCTGGGGGTGGGGTGGGTGGGAATGGATAACGCTTGCCCCCGCTTTCATCTTCGACGCCGAGACGGTTCACGCCGTAGAAACCGTCATACGGTAGCGGCGGCGGCGGCGGTGCGAGGAGCGGAATCACCTCCGGGTTTGACAGTCCGTAAAGCGAGCTGTCCGACGGCAACTTCCGCGGAGGCGGCGGCATCGGCGGCGGCGGCGGCTTGGTTTAGCGGCGCAAGTTAAATTGTAAAGCATAGTTGAAATCGGTTCATCATATTGTTGTGTCGAGAGATTAGTTCCAGGCACTTTCAAATCGGGTCTCATTGGGTCATTTTGCACCGCCCTTCCTTGATGGTCTTCGGTGTACTGCCCCTCTCTCGCCGCAGCTGCGAGTCATTGTCTGGGTTCACACCCCCGGCGTATCCAAACCCCGCGGCCCCCGCTTCCTCCGCCCGCCGTAGTGAAGCGTAATACTCCGCCTCTTCATAGTAACGCCCGGTCATTGCCAGGCCCAGCCCCTCCTGCACCGAGTGAGGCGCCACATCGTCGGTCAGGCCCACCCACTGCTGCTGCAGACGCTGCATCCGCCGCTCCATTGACAGGTACTCGTTCCCGTACATGTGCTGTTCTTCGAGGGATGACGCGGGGTCCACCTCTAGATAGGGTCCGGCAGATGATGCTCGCCGTGTCACGTGACGCTATTAAATTAAACAAACGAGGGTCGAAAATGTGTAGAATGACGTGGTAGGCATTGTCTGCCATGCCCTACCTCCAGACCGTACTCGTACTCCAGACCGTAGAACAGCTGCGCGCGACGTGATAGGTCGGGCGGCGGCAGAGGTGCCAGCTGGCACGAGAACAGACACGCCAGCTGTCGCTGCGGGTAGAAGGAGCCGGTGATTGGTGGGCCGTTGACGGCGCTCATTGGGTCCACGTGGAACGGCCGCGGCGCGCCAGGCCCGACTGGTAAGGACCGGCGCCCGGCGTTATCGAAGTCAGACCAGTGGACGAAACCGTGCCTGCGTGGCGTGAATTATATTATAACGGACATTGGTGGCGTGTGTGATGCCGAGACTTCGTCGCGGGGTACACCGGTACACTATGAGCGTGCTGACGTGGATGACGACGGGCGTTTGTGGCATGGATGTCACCGGGAGTTGGAGGAGGGGAGTACACTGGTACACTATGAGCAAAGAGTCTGACGCAGCCTTACCACCCGAGGGCGAGGAGTAGCGGTGCAAGCGCCCGGTCCCGACCCCGACGCTCCCGTCGCCGCCCATCCCATCCGCCGGCACGGCCACCGCCTCGCCCCCCGCGTTCGCCGCCAATCCACTCGCGGAGATGTAAAGCACGGTGCCTCCCGTCGGGGGACCCAGCGCGGTCGTGGCATTCCAGCGTTTAGGGTGGAAACTTCAGAGACATACCTTGGTCAGGTGACGTAATATAACATGTTTGGTACAAGTTGATAGAGTGTCAGATGTAAGTCGAATCACGAATTCTAGGATGCTGGGCGCTGCGGTCGAGGCAACTGCCAACGCCGCAGTCCCGTGTCACCACGCTGCCGCCCTTCTCTCCCAGTTTTAAGTGAGAGAATGGCATCAGAGCCCTTGATGTAATTTACGATTTACCGAATAGCTCCAATTATTAGACCCCTATACCACGTTTTAATGGATGTCCCCCCCCTGACTGGATGCTGGGTTCAGGTTGATAGGATGTCAGATGTACGTTGACAGGTTCGTTGGAGGATATCGACAGATCGCCGTTTGGTAAATGACCCAAAGGTGTCAGTGCAAAGCGGCAGACCTACCAGCGTTCTCGCACGCGCTCCGCCACGGCCGCGCCGCCCTGAAACCCTCGATGGTTGCACCCAAGGCACCCCGGATTGGAGTTGTCGTAGATAAAATTGAGGAAGGTGCCGCTGCCCTGGATGTACACGAGGGGCTGTCCTGACCATGCCCCGTCGCCGTTGGTGGCTGTCACCTGCGCGCGCAGAGGGGTTTACAAAGGGTGTCTAATGGGTGTATGAGGGGTGCGTGAGGGGTGCATGATGGGTCTATGATGGCTGTATGAGGGGTGTAAGATGGGCGTATCAGGGGTGTAGGAGAGGGTATGAGAGGTGTATCAGGGGTGTATGAGGAGGGTGTGAGGGCTGTACGAGGGGTGTATGAGATGCCTATTAGGGGCTGTTACCTGCGCCGTGTGAACAGCGTCCCGCCGAGGTGTCGCGCACTCGACCTCAGTCTTGGAGATGAATACAGCTGGCACCTCGTCGAGCTCGTTCTCGAACGCGAAGCGCACCGCCAGGCCCGGCCCACGGCGGAACCCGGCACTAGAGCCTGGCAGATATCGCTCGGCACATCAACAGGTTGCCGTTCGCATCCAGCAACGAGGCTGTCAGGTGCGTTGGCGGCTCCTCCAAATCAGGACACTCGGTTCATTCGGAGGAGGGACGCGGTCATCCCTTTTTCCAAGTGGAAGCTGCGTTTCGACGTGGCGAGCAGGGTCTGCGCAGGCCTCACCCAGCGCCCTTGATGGTCAGCGGGGTGCCGCCCGCAATGTGGCCTTTGGGCGGGTACAGGGACTTGAGCGACGGCGGGTGGACGCCGCCCTTGAAGTGCGAGCGGCCGAGCGCGGCGGCGTCGAAGGAGGCGACGCCGCCGCCGCTGGGGCGCGGGCCGCGGCTGGCATGCCGCCCGCGGCCGTGGGTGAGGGACAAGCAAATATTGCTGCCCGTTATCGACACGCCATGGGATGCCGCTTTGCACAAGAAGACACGGGTTCAGGATGCGTTGCTTGTCCTGGCGGGCGATCATTGCTTGTCTCCCGACGTGGCATGCAATATCTACCGGACTCTACCGTGAATGCTGCCGTCGACGGGCGCCGCGAGCAACAGCAGCAGCAGCAGCGGCGGCACAACTCTGAGCCTCGTTCCCATTCTTGAGGACACCGCCCGAACCCACGCGCTACCGCCCCGTTTCCGTGCCGCCTGCCTCCGGGCCACCGCCGCACGCCATGCCCCTCCTACACGACATTACCCGCGCTCTGTATCCCAGCTGCCGGGCTCTGAGGGAACAAGACGTGCGCGAGCCGTTGTGGAGTGACGCTGCTCTCGCTCGTCTCGCCGCAAAAGGGCTCCCCTCGGGGGGTCTAGACTCCAGATCTCAACACCTGCCCACTGAACGGCATGCTGAGTCACGGATCGTTGACTTTTGAAGCTTCTCGCTTCGCGCGCGCGCGCACGCAGCCCACAGCGCACAGCGGCGCTATACCCGGACGTATCTCAGATACCGAACATCCGCTCCTCGACTGCTGCTTGATCCTCCGCACGGTTCAAACAGCCATGGTCGCTGCGCCCGCCCGCGGCGGCGAGATGTCCATGTCCTTCACCGCTGTGGACTCGGCAGGGGCTTACACTCGTCCACTTCTCAGCTCAACTTGAGCCGTGTCTGACACGAGAAAACACCATACACACCCTAAACACCCTCTAACATCCCCTTAATACTGGCTGCACAATCCCTACGCGCACCCCCTATCCCATACAAAGCGCTCAAGTTGAGCTGAAAAATGGACGAGTGTAAGCCCCTGGGACTCGGTGGTCCGGCTGCAGCACATGCAAGCGGTGTGTAAAGCGCTCGACGTCGACGCGCTGCTCTTCGTGGGCGGCGTCGACGGCCGCGACAACCTCGGAAGCGTCCAGGCAGGGCCGCGGCCGTAGACCAGCTCGACCTGAGCCGTCACAGCTGTGTGTGTTGTGTCTGTGTGTGAGTGTGCGTGCCCCTGTATGTTCAAAAGGCCTTCTAGGCTACCGGATCGCAAACCCACCTGACAGCTGCGTGTGTATTTCGAAGATGCTTGCGGTGAGCTGACAAGGGGGGACTCGTGTAAGGCCCTGCGTCCGGGCGCTTAACTATCTCCTCGGTGGCAGGGCCCGAGACGCCATCCCCTCTCAAGCTCAACAAGAGCATTGACAGCTGTGTATTGAAGCAACCACCCGAGTCTGACTGTGAGCCTGTGAGCTGTGATCCTCCTCCTCCTCCTCCTCCCCCTCCTCATCCTCCTCCTCCTCCTCCTCCTCTTTCTCCTCCTCCTCCTCCTCCTCCTCCCTCAACTCCACCTCCTCTCCTCCTCCTCCTCCTCCTCCTCCACCACACTGAGTTGAAAGAGAACTCGTGTGAGACCCTGCTGAGCGGCGTGAGCGGCTTCGACCTGTTGGAGCGGCAGCAGCCCTCTGGACCCACCTGGGCAAGGCCTCACTTCCCTTGTCAGCTAAACTTAAGCTGCTTTGTCTGTGAAACCACTGGCAGTTATCCCTCGTGGGTGCTAAAGTTAAGCTGAAATGTGGACGACTGGAAGGCCCTGTACCTGGGCCGAGGACGTGGTGCTCCTGATCCGCCCCACCAGCGCCGAAATACACGTCGGCCCGCATGGTTACTCGGCCATCTTACCTCTGGTGGCGCACTGGGGGGTAGGGCCTGGCAGATAATGCACACCATGTCATCCAGCACAATTTTTACCCTCGTTCTTTGAGTTTAACGGCATCCTATGACATGGCGAGCAATGTGTACCAGGACCATTACCCACCACGTCGTTCAAACGTGTGTTTAATCCTTGTTCCTTGAGTTGAATGACATCCTATGATGTGACGAGCAATATGTTCCGGTCCTACCGAGCGGACGTGACCGTGCACAGCATCCCACTGCGGCACCTCCCCGACGATGCCGCCGTCGCGATGCCCGACCCCGATGATGACTGCGACGAGGCAGGGCGGTGCAGGTTGACCCAAGGTTGACCCTGGATTGACCGCACTTGGTTTCGGCGCTCGAATCTGAAATAAGATAAACCGCTTTCAAATTATGCTTTCCATTTCAATTATGCCGCTACAACGAGGACGCTGAGTCTGACGAAGGCTCCGAGGACGAGGATGTGCTGCAGGACTTCAAGCTCTCATCGTTCGTCACCATGCTCACCGGCACGCGCAACATCGCCGTCGCGCTCACCCCCGCCAAAGGCAGGGCCTTACACTTGCTCCTTTATCTGCTCAATTTGAGTCGTTTTGTCCATTAAACCACCTCGAAGATGCTCAAGTTGAAGCTATCACAGGAATTATGTTGTAAGAGAGGCCATGTCAGTGAAGCAGGGTCTTACAGCCTGGCTATGGTCATTAGCTTCATCAGATTTACAGTGTAGTGTAAGGCCCTGTCCCAAGGGACTGGTGCCGGCGCCGGCATGGAGGTTGAGCAGTGGCCGCTGCTCCAGGCGTACGGCCTCGAAGGTGTGGGCCGCTCGGGATTTCTGACGATGTCGACCAAGGTCGCGGACAGCTGGCAGGCGCTGCATGAGCAGTGCTACACCGCGCTCGACCGCCCGGGGGTCGCTTGGTGCGGACAAGTCACACGCTCTTTACGTCATCCACATTATATTGTACCAGTGCTCGCCACGTA
>Ga0307489_10000946_pt1 | contig 18566 bp, 29 predicted proteins | sample SB12metaG_FD_202247 | JGI IMG/M metagenome (GOLD analysis project Ga0307489, IMG submission 202247) | Sea-ice brine microbial communities from Beaufort Sea near Barrow, Alaska, United States - SB 1.2 | ecosystem: Environmental > Aquatic > Marine > Coastal | place: USA: Alaska | collected...
TCGTTTGGCAGTGCGGAAGCGGTCATCGGGGCACCCCATTATGGGGAATCGGTCATCGGGGAGGGTCAATATCGGGAAGGGTATCATCGGGGGGGGTCAATATCGGGAACGGCAGTATGGGGGCCGACTAAAAGCAAGAGGATTACTCACTACCAGGCCCTACCCTGCGCCGCGGTATATCGCCGGTCCCTCAACGCTTAGCTGCACTTTGGCTCCCGCAGGCAGGGTCGTATACACTTACATAAGCACTGATAAAAACTCAACTTGAGCATCTTTGAGGTCATACGTGGGATAACTCGAGTGGTTTTAAGAGCAAGTAGCTCAAAGCGCCATCTGAAACAAGCACCTGGTACTGATGTACGTCCCTGGGCGGCAACAACCAGTGTGGTGGCGGCTGCAGTGGTGTACTGGTGCACACTAGGGTACATTCAGTGTGACCTCCTACTTCAGGCTTCTTAGGAACCCTGCCTGGTGGAGCCACCCGGACGGGAAGGCCGCTTTTGGCGACTTCGGCGACGCGGCCGAGGCCCAGGCTGCGGCCGTCGGTGGCGGACATGTCGATCAGCTGCAGCTTCACGCCGGGGAACGCGGCCATGACGAGATGCGTCACCGCGAGCCAGGGACGGGCAGATACTGCTCGCCTCATCAACTCAAGTAAAAACGGGCTAACTTGGAGGCCGAAGGGCCAAGTGGAGGAGGATGCTTGGGCCTGGAAGATATCTCTCACCACGTCATAGGGTGCCGCGCAACTCAGGACACGAGGGACTAGAATGCGTTTGATAATAAGTGTGCCAGGCCCTACCGCGAGCCAGCCGTAGTCGCCTCCGCACTGGAACCCCACGACGAGGGTGTTGGCGGGTGTGTCTTGAATGCCCAACACACGGTGGAGCCAGGCCACGGAGGACCAGGAGTGGGAGGGCGAGCCGGCGATCACGCCGAGGGTACCGAGCGCGACGCCGGCGACGAGCGCGCCGGCGAGGAACAGGGGGGTGGAGACGCGCGCGCCCGAGCGACGAGCGCCGGCGTTCGCGCTCCCACCAGCCCGCCCCGAACCGAGGGTGTCAGAGCCGCTAGGGTTCAACCTGTTCCCATCGCCGGCAGAGGTGTGGGGGGACTCGCCGGCGGCGCCGCTACCGCCGCCCTCGACGTCCTGAGTGCCGAGCCCGCCTGATTGCAGGAGGAGGCTCCGCTCGGAGGACGACATGGCGCGTGCGTGACGCTTTTGGCGGGCGCAAAGTGTGCGCCGCGAGAGTGCAGGGTAGGGGGTCGAGGGAGGATTGAACTCCCGACCTCAAAAAAGAGAAAGGGCATAACGCCAATTGTAACCAACACCCTACCGATCATTCGTATGTCGTATGGGCAAACAGTCACATAACGCTCGCATGAAACGGATGGGAAAAAGACAGAAACGAGATTCTCTCACTCGCGCTGCCATGTCGAGAGTGTAACCCCTTTTTCTCGAAGCGTCGTCGGCGCCGAACTAATCCGGCGTCGAATCCCACCGTCACTGTTGGCGCACCGGTGGGCGAGTGAGCAAAGCAGCTCTAGTCGGCGCCGTACGTGCGAGGCTTAGACGCGTCTCCGTCGGGGGGCTTGCTAGCGTAGTTAAGTAGCGGGGGAGCTCGTGGGTGTTATCGTTCAAAGCATCTTCGACAGTCCTTGAGTCCTTTCAGAAGTCGTTTGTGTGAAGGGACAGGAAGATGAGCGCCGCGGAGAAGCAGCCGCTGGTGAGCGCCGATCTAGAGGCGGCCAGCGGCGGCCACGATAGATCGGCGCCAACCCTGCTCCGGCGGCCATGGGTCGCTGCCGCCGCGCTGCTACTGGCGGCGTGCGCAGCGGCGACAGCGGTATACACCGGAGAGAGGGGTGCAGCGGCGGCGGGGGTAATCATGGGCGTGGGAGGCGCGGGAGGCGCGGGCGGGAAGTTGGCGGCGCTGGGCGGCATCAACCTGGACTGTCCGAAGGGGATGCATGCGCCCACACGCCGCGGGCCGAATCCCCAGTTCACGGTAGGGGCTTGAGGACACTCGCATATCCAGCTCAACAAACCACTGCAACGCATCTTAGAGGTACCAAAGATTCGTGTTACTCTGTCACATGACAGGTGAGAATATCTGAGAAGGTACGAGTGGGTTCAGGGACACACCTACAAAAGTAATCTTACGCTCGTTCGCATTTCCAGCTAATCTTGAGCATCTACGAGCGATTCCGGTGTACCAACTCGAGAGTGGTTTCAGGGATAAACCCACAGCATGTGGTGTCTGACCTGTGACGGCTCAAGTTGAGCCGAGAAGGGGGATGATTTTAGGGCCCTGGCTGTGGAGTGTGTCCCACGGACTGAGCAGCTTGGCGGACAAGATCTACGTAATCTGCACCGACGGTTGCAACATGCCCATTCCAGTCGAATTTGGCGGTTGGGCCCGGCAGATATTGCTCGCCACGTCATAGGATGTGTTTGGCTCAATACACGAGGGTTTCGAATGTGGGGGATGATGCTAGGGCCTGGTAGATATTGCTCGCCACGTCATAGAATGCCATCTAACTCAATAAACGACGGTCTCACATGAGGAGGAGGATGCTAGGGCCTGGCACACATTGCTCGCCGCTTCATAGGATGCCATACCCGATGCCCTCAAAATCATCAACTTTGACCCTATGTGGCGGTGACAAAGTCATGATGCTGAATGGGTTTGAGCTGGACAAGTGCAACCATATCGAGGCATTGGACCACTGGGTTAAAGCGTCGCAGAGCCACATGCACGCGGTGACGCACGCGAAATCCATCGGGGCCAACGTAGCGCTCGTCATGGAGCAAGATTCGACGGCGGACCCGAAGGCAGGGGGGTATTGAGAACAAGCACTCGACCGATATTGTATTTTCTCCTCTTCCTCCGCGCGTCTTAATCAGCATTCAGGGGTTATTGAGAACGAGCACTCGACCGACGATAAATCTCCTCCTCCTCCTTCGCGCGTCTGTAGGACCGACGCCAAGTCGTGCTCCGATCTCGGTCGAGTGCTTTCTTCTCAATGACCCTCCTGAGGGGTGGTGTGGGGCGAGAAGAGCTGGAAGGAGTTTTACGACGCACTGAGCGCGCACCCCTGGTTCCTCGTGCGCATGGGTTATCGGCAGGGCCTGGTGGACAGCGTACTTTTTTTCGCCAGCCGTGTATTCCCTGAATCTCTTGCATGCATTGTCGGATGACATGCCGTCATGTCGATTGTATGCTGTGCCGGATCGGCTGAGATGCTGACTGATCCCGTAGTGTAACGGGTACTCATTGAGGTGAGCTGAAGCGGAAATGAGTGGCCAGGCCACAGAGGAGGATGCGATGAGTGTATATGGATGACACCGGTACATTGTGAGCAGCTGTCAGGTTGACCTGAAAACGCGATGAGTGTAAGACCCTGAGTACCGGCCAATAGATGTCGAGTACAACCCACAGATGGAGACCTGCCCCGCCGCGTGCAGGTGCCAGAATACCGGCGACGTGATGTGCTGGCTCAAGCAACCCGGGTGTGACCTGCACTCCTCCGACGCCTACCTCATCCACCGCCGCGCCTTCAAGAAGTACCTGGCAGGGGGGGTATTGAGAACGAGCGCTCGACCGACGTTGCTTCTCCACATCCTCCTCCGTATACTTCGTGCGTCTGTATGAGCATTCGTCCTTGGGGTATGCGGTGAGTCGTGCTCCAATCTCAGTTCGAGCGCTCGTTCTCAATGACCCTCCTGCGGCCAAATCGAGGGTGCTATTGAGAACGAGCCCTCGACCGACGTTGCATCTGCTCCTCCTCCTCCGCTTCCTCCTCCTCCTCCTCCTCCTCCTCATCCTCCTCTTCTTCCTCCTCCTCCTCCTCCTCCTCCTCCTCCTCCTTTTCTTCTTCCTCCTCCTCCTCCTCCTCCTCCTCCTCCTCCTCTTCTGCTTCCTCCTCCTCCTCCTCCTCCTCCTCCTCCTGCTTCTCCTCCTCCTCCGCCGCTCCGCGCCCATGTGAGCATTCACCCTAATGGCAAGGCATGCGGGCTCGTCTGATATCGGTTTGAGTGCTCGCTCTCAATGGCCCTGCTACCTGGGCCTGTTGGACGGCGGCACCGTCATCGACACTGGGGTGTTACAGGCTACTCCGAATCAGCTGGCAGGTGCTTCCACTTGTCCACTTTTCAGCTCAACTACGCGGTACGCGCGCCTCTACTCTTATAAACTGGGGGGTTGAGTGTGATGTCCCAGAATTACAGGACAATCGACAGACACCCGGCTGACCGGTTTCAGTGCCTTCTCGAGTTATTAAAATCCCAACTAGTAAATCAGTGTGATTTACCTCACAGTTTCTTCAAGTAGACGGGACGGGACCGCGCAGAAGCTGAACTGTTTTTGTCACGAACACCACCCAGCGTACCTCACAAGCGGCGCTCGAGTTGAGCTGAAAAGTGGACGAGTGTAAGGCCCTGTCAGCTGGTCATCACGCCGCAACTCAACTACCAGAGCCGCTTTGCGCCCGGGGACGAATCCTCGATGGCGCATCAGGTAGGGGGTCTTTTGAGGGCAAGCACTCGACCGACATTGAATGGACGAACCGAGCCAGCGTGCATGTATGAAATTTCACCCTAATGTCAAGTCATGCTCTGAGCTCGGTCGAGTGCTGATTCTCAGTAACCCTTCTGGCAGAAGAACCTGCAGGCGATTTTCAGGGAGCGGTGCCGGTTGGGGTTGAGCGCGACCGAGGCGGCGGCGCAGGCGGCGGCGGCAAAGTTGGCAGCGGCGGCGGCTACATCGGCGGAATCGGCGGCGGCAGGGGCAGGGTTGGCGGCGGCGGTGGGGTCAGCGGCAGGGGCGGGGGAGGAGGAGGCGGCGGGGGCGGGTGCGGCGGGGGCGGAGGCGGAGGTGGCGGTGGCGGAGGTGGCGGAGGCGGAGGCGGCGGGCTCGTGGACGGGGGTATCGATGATACCGTCACCTATGGCACATCCGCTCATGGCGGCGTTAGGCACTTACGATGCAGAGGACGCGGCGGCGGTGGCAGCGGAGGCGGCGGCGGCGGCTACGGCAGAAATGGTGGAGATGGTGGAGGGAGCAGCGGAGTGGGGCGCGGCGGCGATGGGGATGGCAGCGGCGGCGCCGGCGGTGGCGCCGGCACCGGCCGCGAAAGAGGCGGCGGAGGCGGAGTTGGGCGTGGCGGCGGTGGGGCTGGCAGCGGCGGCGCCGGCGGCGGCACCGGGGGCCACGGCAGAGGCGGCAGAGGCGGAGGCGGAGGTCGAGGGGGGGCCGGCGGCGGAGGAGGGTGCGGCGGCGGCTGCGGAGGAGCAAACAGCGGCGGCGGCAGCGCAGGCGGCGTTGGGCACGGACGATGCAGAGGCGCCGGCGCCGGCGGCGGCCACGGCCGAGGCGGCAGAGGCGCCGGCGGATGCGGTGGTGTCGGCGGCGGGGGAGGCAGAGTCGGCGGCGGCCACGGCAGAGGCGGCGGAGGCGGCGGCGGAGGGAGGCGCGGCGGCGGCGGCGCAGGCATGGGCGAAGGCGGAAGAGGCGGCGGAGGCGGCGGTGGCGGGTGGGGGCGCGGCGGTTGCGGGGGAGGAGGCACATGCAGAGGCGGCAACGGAGGCGGCGGCGGCCGCAGCGGTGGGGGATGCAGTGTCGGCGTCGGCGCCGGCGCCAGCGGCCACGGCATAGGCGGCGGAGGCGGCGGTGGAACGGGGGCGGTGACGGTGGCCGGGGAGGAGGCACATGCACAGGAAGCAGCGACGGAGGGAGCCGCGGCGGCGGAGGAGGCTCAGGCGACGACGGAGGGGTTTGCGGCCGCGGCGGGGGAGGCGGCGGAGGAGGCGGTGGCAACGGCCATCGAGGGGCTGTGATTATTTGCGGCTGATCCGCCGGTGCTTTCAGTGCCGGCGGTCTCGGAGGGGGCGGGCGATGATCGATGATGCGAAGTGGGCGCCAGCGGCGGGGAGGGTGGGTACGTAAAGCGGTGGCGCGGACGACAAGTGGCGCTTGCGACGTGCTGGTGTACTTGTAGAGTGCACCAATGTACACTCGTGCGCGCGTGTGCACAATTATGTTGACCGTCCTCGTGCACATTGGATGTATGCTGGTGTACTTACGCACGAAACTGTGCTGAACGTACTCTACTGTACACATTGGATGTCGTCTAAAGCGGGCTGATTGTTTTATTAGCGGGGAGAGGGGACGGCCAGCGCTACATTGGCGCTGGCTAGCGGGGATGATACATGCGAATACAATAATTTGAGAATTTGCTGACGCGCGCATGTGGGTCGAGCCGTCACGTTTTCGAAAGCTTCTACCCCGAACAGACGAGCTGTTCATAGGAGGGATGCTGCTGCTGCAAAGAATCCAGTATGGCTATGATTCGGGCATGGCTTGTGAAACACGTGAGACCCGCTTTGTGGCGCAGCGTTCGAACGATCGAACGCGCATGCGACGGCGGGGGCGGCTGCCGTGCCAGCGTCCGCTCCCGCCGCGGACGACGACAGCAGCGACTGGACATTTGTCTCGGATGCCGCGGTAAGTCTCGTGCCTAAACGACGCCGGGCATCGCGATATGGAGGGGGAGGCTCGCGATAGGGAGAAGGAGGCTCGCGATAGCTTGACAGTAGCGTGGCACATTCAATACAATAGGAGAAGCTTTTATGATGTAAAACGAGCGTCGTGACGATAAAGGACACACTGCTCTCGCAAACAAAGCTACAATCCCTTTCCATGTCGAGGTTTCTAATTTCTCAACAAGCAAGCCTCGCGGCTTGACCCGAAGTCGGCAAGGTGGGGGTTGGGCGTTCATGACAAAAGGTATTGATACTGCTCGCCGCCCGGACACCCGTGCTGCATTGCCCACCTCAACATATCCAGGTGCCCGTTGAACCCCGCGTTCTCGCACGTATGCTGATCCCATGGGCAGTGGTGCTCCCGCGCCCATTTTAACACCTCCAGGTGACCGCCCTCGGCGGCGCTTGCACTTACCGCATCCCACGGGCAGTTCTGCTCCCGCGCCCACCGCAACACCTCCAGGTGACCGCCCTCGGCGGCGGCTTGCACACGTCCCCGTATCCCACGGGCAGTCGTGCTCCCGTGTCCAATTCAACACCTCTAGGTGCCCGGCCCATGCGGCGCATTCACATGTAACCTCATCCCACGGGCAACCGTGCTCCCGTGCCCACTTCAACACCTCAAGCTGCGCGTTACCAGCGGCATCATGACAACACACGTTATCCTCATTCCACGGGCAGTGGTGCTCCCGCGCCCACCTCAACACCTCCACCTGCCCGCCCCGAGCGGCGTATGCGCAAGTCGACTTATCCCACGGGCAGTGGTGCTCCCGCGCCCACTTCAGAACCTCCGTGTGCCCGCCCTGAGCGGCCTGTGCACAACAGTCTCTTTCCGAGCCCTCAATGTCCTCCTCCCACGGGCAGCCGTGCTGCCGCGCCCACTTTAGCACATCCAGGTGTCCGCCCTCAGCGGCCCGCGCACAGGTCCACTCGTCCCACGGGCAATGGTGCTCCCTAAGCCATTTAAGCACCTCAAGGTGCCCGCCCTGCGCAGCGCGTGCACAACAATTCCTGGTCCGCATGACATTCTTCTCTTGGTGGTCCTCCTCCTCCTCCTGCCACGGGCAGCCATGCTCCCGCGCCCACCTCAGCACCTCCAGGTGCCCGCCTGCAGCGGCGCGCGCACACTCGTCCCAACCGCAGCCGTGATTTCGTGCCCACTGCAGCACCTCCAGGTGCCCATACCCGGCGAGAGTTTGGCACGTGGTAGCAAGTTGCCACGGGCAGCCGTTCGCCACGGCCCAGACGAACGTCGAGAGGGACTGGCCAAACTGCGCGATGGCGACCCGCGGCTCCTCCGCGCTGCCACCGTAGCGCGACAAGCCCGAGCTGACCACCGCAGTGCGGACGGCGCTTCCCGTGCGGCCAAGCAGCGCGAGATCGATGCGATCCAGGCGCTCGAGCACCTTCCTTTGCAAGAGGTCGGGAAAGTCCTCGATCAGCGCGAGCAGCGGCGGGCGCGCGGATTCGGGCGCGCCTGCGCCGGCGCCCCCCTGGCTCGCTGCCGCTGGCGGCAGCGGCACTGGCGGCGACTCACGACCCTGCGACGCCGCGAGGAGCCCGGCTTGGAACCCATCGTCGTACCCCGCACCGTACCCGGGCGACTGATGCTCGGGCGGCCCATCGCTGGGGAGCGACGCAAAGCGGCCCGCCCTCTCCACTCCCAACACCCAGCGAGACCACAGCAGCGCTTCCATCCCCCGACGCCGCCGCGCCGCCGCCGCCGTCAACCTCAAACTCCCCGCGTCGCCGTTTGCTGGCTCGTGTATCCATGGCTCCCGCGCCGTCGACGGACCGGAGAGTGTCGGCGGGGCGCGCGCACAGTGAGATTCGTGTTTAGAGACGATCTGGTGTGATGACTTCGCAGTTTTGCCCCCGGTAGTTTATAGTTCGATTGGAGTCCCCCTGATTTTATATATGTGTCCGTCTTATATTTCAAGTCTTAACGATCAAAACCCTACAGTAGACCCCCCATTTAGACCCCCAGAGGGAACCCAATTGAAGCGTCCACGAAGAGACCCCTCTGAACCTGGTGTTGTGTGGCCGCTGCTGCCGCTTTCGCCGCCGATGCCGATGCCCCGCACAGGCGCTCCGCGATGGTCCTGACGCGCGTGAGAGAGATGAGACGCAGCCAGATTTTCTCTGTGAAAATACACCAAATCGAAGCACGTGTTGGAAACTCTTTTCGGGAATCCCGGCGAAATTCGTGACCACACATTGCGAAACACGTGATCACACGTGTTCATTCGTCGTTCAAAAATATCAAGGTGATGTCAAAAGGGTGAAAATCACCCTTCGCGAGTCCACGTGAACTACTGGGGGCAAAACTGCGTAGGATGTGACCCCCCGCCGGATATGCGCAGCTTCTGGACCGTTCAAAACATCTCATTCTTCCACGGTCGCCTATTCAACAACGGTGCGCCGCGGGGCTCAAACGTACCCGGCGCTCTCCGGATAGTGGAGGATACATCCCCACGTGTCGCTCACGAGCGGGTCGTGCTGAGCTCTGCTGGAAGAGCGCCGCTCGCGGGGCGTACCCACATTTTCTCGGAGCAAAGTGAGTGGACTCCCCTTGGGTGAGGGGCGTTTGACGCGAGGAAGCTAGGCACCCGCGGCGCTAGTGGCGGCGCCACTCAGCGGCGACCATGCCTACCGATGGCTACAACTGGTGCGCCACCTCCCGTCGTCATCTACCCAGCGCGAAGCCAACGCGGCATTTGAACCGCGTTTGCCGCGGCCTCCTTTCCACAGCAATGCCCAGCTCAACAACGTGTTCATTCAGAGTCAGCGCCAGCCGCGCGTACATCCCATGGGAGCGATATCTGCCAGGCTCATTGCTCGCCACGTCCTGAAAATCAATTTGTCACCCTTGTTGCTTGAGGTGAATGCCATCCTGTGACGCGGCGAGCGAAACCTGCCAGGCCCATTGCCCGCCACGTCCTCGACATGTGTTTTGTAACCCTTGTTTCTCGAGTTGAATGGCGTATGATGGGATACTCGTAGAAATTGCAAAATGCTCCCTGGCGCCACGGAAAGCACGCTGCGTCCTGAGCGCTGACGCGCGTGTCGGTTCGTGCCGCTCCGCAGGTTCCTGATTCTGATCGCCGCGGTGTGCACGGTGCTGGTGGTGATCATCAACCTGTACATCCTCGTGCACTTTCAGCACCCCGAGGACAGGAACCAAGCGTGGTTCCCAAAGATTGTCGTGGTGGGCACCCCCGCCCCTTGTTTGAATCGCGAATGCTCGCTTGGCTTGTGTACTTCAAAGCGGCGACCTTTCTGGTTCGCCGAGTCGCATCCCCGCCACCGCCCCGCGTTCTACGCGCGCACACACTCTTCAATTCATGGTTCCCCAAGTTGGTCGTGGTGGGCACCCCGCCCCTTTCAGCATCCACCCTGGCATTGTGAACGTTCAAAGTGGGGCATTTGAGTGGGCCTCGTGCCAAACCCGGCATCGTGCCAAACCACGTTCGCCGCCCGCTGCCCCCAACATGCGCAAACACTTGCCGGAGCTTAACGCGCCGTCCCTACCACTCCTCAACCGAATTCACAGATATTCGGGTTGACACTGGCGGTGCTGTCAATCCTGCTGCTCCCGCTGGATGTTGCCAACCGTTCGGCGTGCGCGGAATCCATCATCCTCAGCGCGTGCAACTTCGCACTCCCCATGGAGCAGCTCTGGTACACGGCAGGGACCCTTACTGCTCACCTTGAGCTGCCATAGCTGTGATGTTGTCCCTGGAAGCACGCAAGTCACCACGACGCGAACAGTTCTACCTCAAAGCTGCTCAAGTTGACCTGAAAAGGGGAGTGGAGTGTGTGAGAGTATGTGCGTGTATTCACAAGTAGACCAGGCTGACAATATATCAATCAAACCACCTGTCTACAGAGTATAATGTATAGAATGGACACGAAACCTATAAGCACCTAATGTGAGACTGTCTATGCGATGCTTGGCTCAAGCCGCATCGTGAACGAAATGCGAGGCCCTAATTCTGGGTGTACATGGCGATGTTCATCATGATCACGGTCATCGTGCCGTGGACGCTGTTCTACTACGAGCAGGACAGCGACGTAAGCGTGTACGGGAAGGTGATCAACTCCGCCGCGTGGGTCCTCGGCAGGGCCTGACACTCGTCCATTCTCACCTCCCCCTGGACGTGTTTCTCTACTGACGCGCCGAAGCCACCCGGCGTATCGAACCGTCAGGATAGTAGTGGCCAGGCCAGGGAGGAGGATGCGGCGACTGTGCACGATTACTACACACAGGTATTCATTTCAAAAAAGTGCTGACGTTGAGTCGAAAAGTGGGCGAGTGTGAGTCCCTGGTCGTCGGCGCATTCACGGTCATCGCGCTGATCCTTGGCCTGTGCTACGGCTTCCTCGGCAGGGGCTTACACTCGTCCACTTTCACCTGAACCTGACCCGGTTTCGTCAATGACAGACCGACCTCACACCGCGTATCCCATAAAATGCGCTCACGTTGAGATGAAAAAGTGGATGAGTGTAAGCCCATATTCATCGGATTCGTGGACTTTCCAGTGCAAACTTTGACGTCCGGCATGGCGCCGCTGAACTCCTCAGGGCTGACCAGCGCCAACCGGTGTCTGCTCCCCGGGGTGGGGTGGTGCAAGTTCGAAGCCACGCTGAAAGCGCATGATTTAAGCGCTTGAAACTGAGACATGATGAACGGGTTTCAAGTTGTGATTTCAATCTCAATTTGCGACCTTACACCGAGTCATATGAGTCGGGCGGGGAGTTCACGGGGTTCGCGTGCGACGCCACAGGAGGCGGCGTGCCGTCGGAGACGTGGAGCGTGCGCACCACCTTCCCGGTGTACGTCGTGGCCGTCACCTCTATATTCAGCTGGATCCTGTTTATGGTGTTCGCCGGCGTGGGCGTCATGGCGATCCCTATTGACGCCATCAAGTCATTTTGCTTCCGTCCTAGGTAGGGCCTGGCAGATATTGCTCGCCACGTCATTCAACGCATTCGAAACTGCATTTCATTCGAAACTGCGTTTCTTCATTTGAACGACAACCTTGATGGCCTGGCAGATATTGCTCGCCATGTCATTCAGCGCAGTTGAACCCTTGTTTATTAAATTAAAAGGCCATCTATGACGTGGCCAGCAATATCTGCCGGGCCCTAGCCCGAGGAAGGTCATCGCCAAATCGGAGTACATCAAGATCGCGACCCAGATTGCGAACCACACCAAGTCGGTGCTGGCGGATGCGCGGGAGGTGCAGAAGGAGGAGCGCGGGACCGGTGAGGCCTGGTTTCGACCGAGTTTTAGCTTATATTGCACTCGTACACATTCGCTTCCTCCTCCTCCTTCTTCTCCTCGTCCTCCTCCTCCCTCTCGTCCTCCTCATCCTCCTGCTCCGCCTCGTTAGTCTCCTTGACCTGAGGCCTGACATCATCTGACGATTTGCTCACTTGATACCGGGCCGTTGCAAGCGGCAAGACGCGGAAGACGAAGAAGGCGCTAGCGAAGTTGAACGCCAAGCTGCTGCTGCTGGAGGAGGACGAGCTGACGCTGCAGAAGATCTATCCACAGGGGGAGGACCGGGACACGTCGTGGACGCTCACCGTGATGGGGTAGGGCCTGGCAGAGATTGCATGCCACGTCATCCTCCTCATCTAGACCCTCATTTCTTGAATTCAACGGCATCACATGATTTCTTTAAATCACAACCTAAGAGATGGTATGCTATGACATTTAAAGACAAGCCCACGCTGAAACATATATGTAAACTCAAGACGTTTTGATTTAAAATGTCCGAAAATTACATTTTCGAACGTGGGCTTGTCTTTAAATGTCATACATGGAAACATATTTGAGCTATGAGCGTTTCTCACATACCGTCGACCCAACTCTGTGAGTATCGCGCTGCCCTCGAACGTTTCGAGCCTTTTGGGATTTTGTTTGCGCTTCAGCCGCCACCTTGCTCCATCGCGCTCCTGGTACCCTGACGTTTCAAATGACATCATATGACGGGCGAGCGTTGTCTGCTAGGCCCTATGTCGGGGTACTACCTGCATCTGGTTACGGGGGTTGTGTGTACGGTGATCTCGCTGATGTGGATGCTGCACATTGTGCTGTACATGTTCTTCGACCCGCCCATCACCCCCTTCCTCAACTCCTACTTCCAGAAGATGGACGACGCTTTCGGTGGGGCCGATGGGTACACTGTGCCAAACCGTTCCCGCATTATGCCAAACCGTTATCGCACTGTACCAAACCGTTATCGCATATTCGACACGTCAATCATCTCATTTGTACGCTTCGTTCAGGTTCATCCTGGGACACTACACGTGCTAAAGATGTGAGACAGCGATTGCACTTGACCCTCGCCTTCGGCTTGCTGGGCACCGGGTCGTTCGCTCTCTTCTGCTTCTACCTCATCATGTGCGTCATCAAGGGCAACGTCAAGTTGGGGTTGCGGCTCCTCATCTTCAGCGTTTACCCCATGGTAGGTTGCCTCACATTATCACACACGCTCAGACGTTGGCGGTGTGTGATGCTCGGTGTTGGTGTGATGCTGGGTGATTGTGTGATACCCGGTGATCTTACCACGTGATGTAGCGGCGCAAGTCGAGATTGAAAGCTTGAAAGCACTTTATCGCCTTTATATTCAAGCGCTGAAACCAAGCGCGGTCAATCTGTGGTCAAACTGGGGTCAACTTGCATCGCCCTGACGTGAGACAGCTAATGCGGTGGTGGTCCCTTGCTCATGAAATTGGGTGGCACGCTGATGAGCAGCTTTCTGTTCAACGTCAACCTCATCATGCTGTCCTCCATCGCCGTCATCCAGGTGGGGTGCAAGTGAAAATCAGTTCCTCAAACCGTTCCGCACCGTTCCACAACCGTTCCAGCAACAGTTCCACAAAGGTGAAACCCGTGTTGACAGCGCCTGGTTTCCGCCCTTGTGACTTGAACATGATGAACTGTTTTGAAGTTCTGCTTTCGTTTCCAACGTGCGCCCCTACGTCCAGTTCTGTTCCCGCGCCTTCGACGGCTACGCCGCGGAGACGGCGGTGGCGGAGATTTTCGGCGGCGAGATTGAGAACCTGCGTGGACTGGGCGTGCTATTCAAGTACCAGATTTTCCTGTACTCGTTCTTCTCGATGGCTATGCTCTCATTCTGCGCGCTCATCTTCACGGAGGCGCAAAACTCGCGGCAACCGCGGCGGGCGTTCGAGACGGAATTGGGAAACATCTGAGCCATGGAGAGGCGCACAAGATTATTGATTGGGGTTGGGGTTGATAGACATAGTTGGGAACATTATGACCGATGCAGGCAGTGCGCGTTGCTTGTGGTATGGGATGATCAGCGTAATAAGGCATTACTCTGTTACAGATCATAAGCACGAGACTTTGTGACTGCTGTGTCCTCTCATCTTCACGGAGGCGCAGAACTCGCGGAAGCCGCGGCGGGCATTTGAGACAGAGCAGGGGAACATCTGATGATTGTTTGGGGTTGATAGAAATAGTTGGGGACGTTATAAACGGCGCCCATATTGCGCGTTGCTTTTGATATCGATATGGAATAATTTGGAACGCTCGACGGGGATGGCGCTCCGCGTGGGAGACAATATTCCGAATTCGGCCTAATACAAATCTACACGTGACTTCGTGACTTCTATATTCCCTCATACATACAAGCTGTGCACGCTACTTACACATAGCCCCCGCTTCCATGCCTACTGCCCTCCCAATAACAGATCCAATCATGTGGAGTGCCCGGCCCCCGCGTCATCGTTCCAGTACGTCTCACTGGATGCCCGCATGCACAGGAAGGGCTTACCCTGGATAGTGGACTGGCGCACCGTAGTAGCACCGCCCCAATGGTACGCCGCCGACCCGTCGTACATCGCCTGGTTGCCCTCTAGCGCACGCCAGGGCCCGATACATCAAACCGAACGATCACGTGATAAGACGCCGATATGTGACTTCGCGTTATTGGTCGGAGATTCGGCCAGTTGTATGAGCATTCTGGAAGCACATGGCTCTTCTCTTTGCACCGTGTGAAAGTACACTATGAGCAACCAGTGAGATGATATCGGGTCTTAGGTGGAGGAGAAAGAGGATAATGAGGAGGAAGAGCAGGAGGAGGAGGAGGCTGAGGATGGGGAGGAGGAGGAGAGATGAAGCGAATGTGTACGAGTGCACTGAGCAAACAGCCCAACCTGCGTGCCCTCCAGCACCACCTCGCCGTGCCAGTTGGAGAACGCCCCGCCCCGCGTCGCCTGGTTGCTCTCCAGGACGCAACCGTGCAGCTCCGCATACCCGAGCCAAAGGGACAGGTGAAACACGTTGGCCGCGTGGTATAGGATCTCATTTGCCTGAAAAACCGAGGGCGATGTGGCGAGCTTCTACGCGACTCAGGTAACCCCCTAAGTCGTGAAAGAGTACCCTGCAAAAGAGGTCTCGTATGACGCAAGGACAAAAAGATGGTATCGAAGGGTCCATTCTGAACATTTGTGGAGAATGCCGGTCAGATCATAACGAGTTGACATGGTTCGGCTCCTACCGAACCACACCGCCAGCGCGCCCCCATATTTGGCATTCCCTTGCCGTAGCCGCAAGTTGTTCAGCGTGAGGTGCGCGGGGCCGTACACGTCGAAGATGCCGCTCAAAGTCGCCGCGTCGATGGTGCACATGGAGTCGCCGCCGTAGGGTGCGTGCGGCGGTAGCAGGTTGGACGTGTCGCCGAAGCCGTCGCCGGGGTGTAGGGACTGATGGGCACTGCTCGCCACGTCACGGGATGCCATTTGACTCCAGAAATGAGTGTTCGAAATGCGTCTGATGACGTGGCGAGCACGGTGCATTAGCAGTCCCTACCGGGATGGGCCGACGCAGTGGCGCCGCACTTGCTGGTGATGGTCAGCCGCCTCAGGTTCTTCAGAGCTGGCAAGGCCATGCCGCTCAGAGTAATGTTTCGTTCAAGCAGAATCTCGGAGATGAACGGGTTCTCCATGGCCTTGCGGAGCTGATCCTCGTCGTAGACTTCTTTGCGCGTGATGCCGTTCTCCATGTGGTAGGGCCGGACAGATATTGCTCGCCACGTCAACAGGATACCATTCTACTCGAACGAGGTTTCAAAACGCATTCTGCGTTGTATATGAATGAGGATGATAGTAGTTGTCAGGCCCTACCATGTGATGCTCGTTGCCCGGCGGCAAGGAGCCGTTGAACGCGAAGTACGCCACACCCACCCCCTCGTCGCAGGGCCACGCGCCATTCGACGTTCTCAGCTTTACTTTACATCCCATATTTCAAGTTCTTACTGCACCTTCGAGACGTTTCGAATAAGGCGTGAGCCTCGGTTGAGGGGGACACCCACAGGGATTGCCGCAACCAGGAAGAGAATGACGCACAACGGAGGGGGCGGCGGAGGGGGGCGGCAGGGGCGGCGAGGAAGAGGGGAGGGAACTACTTCACAGCTCAGATGTATGTCCCACGTTCGTAAAGCATGTTCAAGATGGTTTGAATAAGTTGGGAGCCTCGGTCGGTGGCGACGCTTCAGGAGTTAAGACACCCAGGATACACGGCAGAGGCGGAGGATGCCATAGACGAGTAGGGGGGGGGAGCGGCGAGGACGCACGAGCTCTTGCCTGCGCCCGGGAGGGACGCGGGGACACGGTACCAAAGAAAGGACGAGGAGGTGGGAAAAGCGGAAAGTTTAGTGAGAGCCCCGGCCCGTTGAAACCGAGGAAGCACGCCGGAGGCCGTGGAGGAGGATGGAGGGGACATATGAGAGGACGCAGGACTTGCACCCTGCCTTGTCGGCGCCCGGGAGCTGCGCGGGGACGTGGTACTCGCCCCCCTGCTGCACGTAGGCCACAGCGGGGCATGGGGCGCACACCACAAACACGAAGACGAGTGCAGCACCCACACCCGCACTCATACCCGCGCCTCTCAGGGCCGCGAGCCGCCGCCGCCGCCGCGGTGGCTGCGCTGCTACCGGCCGCGCCATTAGACGTAAGCCGCGGGTGGCGTTGGTAAAGCCGGCGGCCCCACGCGCGAACGAATGCATGCTGGACTGGCCTGGCCGGTTGTCGCGGTTGTTGAACGTTCGAAAAGAAGCCGGGCGATTTACCGACCGAACTCTCGCAAAACTGTTGAATGAGAAGTTGCCTTCAGATGACCGGACGTGTCGGAACCGAGTCGATATGATAATGATTGGCCCGTCCAAGATCAACACGGCGAAATCACCTTTAGCCTGGTTGGTTGCCCATACAAACCGCGAATACGGCTCAACTTCCTCTCAGTTGTGCGGAAAACCTCTCAGTTTTTGTAATATCTTTCCTCGTTGTGAGGAAAGCCGTCGCCGCCGGCGCCGATGTTTGCCGCACTAAAGCGGCGCGGCGCCACGCACTGGAAAATTCGTATGGCGACGTGGTGAGGAATTTCGAAGGATGATTTGATCATTTTGAAATTGATTCCGGGTTTTGAAAGGCTGCTCTGGACAAAAATCTTCCACATTCCAACCCATACACCCACTGCGGTAAAGTTTGTGAGTTAATAGACCGTCGGTTCGCCATATATCGACCCACTCGGAAATGCTTGGTGGGGCCAAACCATCACCTCTTGCGCGCACGCACCGGCAACAGGGCAGGAAAATGGCCCCCGCCGCAAGTATGACGGCGGCATGGAGGAGCGCCGCAGGGGCGACGGCGACACTTCGAGCGTGCCGGGGGCTCAATATCGGTTGTGGGTAGACGCTCCTCTAGCGGATACGCCAAGTTCGGCGCTGAGTCGGCGGCACGCATGGCGTTTGACGAGTTAACTCTTGAGTCATTTAAATGATAAAAACACAATGCGCGCCGCACACGTCGTCGCGTCGAATCTGCCGCTATCGTCAGAAAGCGTCTTCCCGTGGGCATATTAAGCCCTTGGCACGCTCGGAGTCATTCGGTCTTGAGCACATATGTCAAAACCAGGCCGACAACGGGCCATTTCTCGAAAGCGGGTTTTTGGCCTCGGGAAAACACGCCAAAAGAGCTCCCTCCTTGCGCCCTCTGATTGGTGCAGAGAGTGTTCAACAATGTTTTACCGGTGAAACGGGCTGACGCGGGTCAACGCCACCGAATGGCGCTGGAACACACCGCGCGCGGCGTCGCACGGCGCCGCGAGGCAACTTCGGGGCCCGCAATCTGCGAAAAAGGCCCACGCGACAGACATATTCTCGCGGGGAACTATGCGGCGAAGTGCTTCCGCCGGCGTGGGGGGGCGCCCCGTTGTGCGGGGTCGGACTCGCGGCATTGCCGTCACGGTGGGTGACTGCCGGACCAGACCTGCTCAGACGTTGTGGAAACCGCCCAAGTTGGCGCCGCGCGGCGTCGAACTGCGAATTCCGGGCCCGCCACCCTGTGCGAAAAATTACCCCTCGGACAGAACCAGGCGGGGAGCCACGCGTGAAATTGTCCGCCGCCGGCGTGGCGGGGCGCCCCGTCGCGCGGGGTCGAGCAGATGACTGAACTCTCGCTTTCGTGGTTTCGGCGGTGTTTTTTCTCAAAATTGCGGCCTGGCACCAGAGCTTCCCGCTTCAGCCCTGCAAGCTTGGGGAGGCGCTCAGATCCGACGTGGCGAGGGCGAACAACAGAAGGAACCTTGTCAAAATCGTCCCAAACAGGCGCGATTTTTCGGTCGTTTTCGTCCTCATTTTCGGCCATTTTCGGCCATTTTCGGCCTGATTTTAACATACATGATCACGTCCGAGTGGAGTGTCGTTGCTGCCAGCGCGGCACTCCGCCCCGCCGCGATGCGGATTGCGGATCGCAGTGGCATCCTCGTTTGCGTGCCTGCGCCCCACCAGGCATTTCCCAGTGGGTCGGAATATGGCGAATCGACGGTCTATTAGCTCAAAAACTTTCCGAAAGGGGTGTATTGTGCGGAATACTCCTTGTTTCACCCCTTTCCCTCATTGTGAGGAAAGCCGTCGCCGCCGGCGTCGAAAATTTCCGCTCTAAAGCAGTGCGTCGGCCCGTAAACGAAGTTTCGTATGGCGACTGC
>Ga0307489_10000947_pt1 | contig 18553 bp, 31 predicted proteins | sample SB12metaG_FD_202247 | JGI IMG/M metagenome (GOLD analysis project Ga0307489, IMG submission 202247) | Sea-ice brine microbial communities from Beaufort Sea near Barrow, Alaska, United States - SB 1.2 | ecosystem: Environmental > Aquatic > Marine > Coastal | place: USA: Alaska | collected...
GGAGACCAGCCCCTCCTCCTCTTCCTCCTCCTCCTCCTCCAACTCCTCCTCCTCTTCCTCCTCCTCCTCCTCCTCCTCCTCCTCCTCCTCCTCCTCCTCCTTCTACACCTCCTCCTCCTCCGCGCGTCTGTATGTGAATTCTACCTGCAGGTAAGTCATGCTCCGATGTCGAACGAGTGCTTGTTCGCAATGACCCTCCTGCAAGGCCTGCCCCCCGGGTCACTACTGCCTCGAGGGCACCCGCACCAGCAATTTCACCGACTTTGGCAGCCCAGAGCGGCCGCTGCCGTGCCCGTTCGGCACCTACTGCGGCCCGGGTGTAACGACCAACCGCACCATCGCCAACAACTTCACCACCCCGCAGACGTGTTTCGCCGGTTACATGTGCGAGCCGGGCTCCGTAACACCCCAGGCAGGGAAGATAGATAAGTCGACCGACGATAAATCTCCTCCTCCTCCTCCGTGCGTCTGTATGAGCGTTCACCTTGAAGGTAAGTCATGCTCCGATCTCGGTACGAGTGCTTGTTCTCAATGACCCTCTTGTCAGGGGTCGGGTCCGTGTCCGTCCGGCCACTACTGTCCGCCAGGCCAGCTCCTAACGTGCCCCACCCGCACTTACTGCCCCGGGGTGGCGAACACGGAGCCCAAACCCTGCTTACCCGGCCTCTACAACCAAGAGTACGGCCAGTCCAACTGCAAGAAGTGTCCCAAGGGTACGATCTGCCCGGGGTTCGCCCGCGAGCTGCCGGAGCTGTGCCCGCCCGGCTTCGTGTGCGACCAGGAGGGTCTGCCGATCCCCAGCACGCGCTGCCCCGCCGGTCACTACTGCGAGGTATGGGCTTCCATTTGTCCGCCTCTCAGCTCACCCCGAGCCTTTTTTGTCCATCAGAGCACGCAGAGAGTGAGAGACGCTTCCGCGTGTATCAGGAGGCACCAGGCTTTCGCCCTGGCCCCTGTACTGAAACCACCCAACGTATTCCACAAGAAGTGCCCAGGTTAAGCTGAAATGTGGACGTTTGTAAGCCCCTACTGCTCGGCCAACACGCTGACGCCCGACCCGCTGGGAGTCCTGGACAACGACCTGCTGCTGCGCTCCTCGCCCGTCAGCATGGAGACCCGCACGTTCCGGCCGCTGCCGTGCTTGCCGGCCACCTTCTGTATGGAGGGCGTCATGACCAACATCACCCTCGAGGCAGGGGCTTACACTCGTCCACTTTTCAGCTTAACTTGAGCTCTTTTTATGAGTTACGGGGTGCGCTTAGGGATTGTGTAGCCCGTGTTAAGGGGGTTCATGGGATGTTTATGGTGTGTAGGGTGTTTTTGTGTGTCAGACACGGCTCAAATTGAGCTGAAAAGTGAACGAGTGTAAGCCCCTGCCTCGAGGGTGTCTTCTCGCAGCCCCAGCCGTGTAAGGAGGGATCCTACTGCGAATGGGGCACCTCCGATAAGACCTTCGTCACAGAAGGGGAGACGTCCAGTCCCATGCTGCCGTGTCCCACGGGCAACTACTGTCCCAAGGGCACATACATTCCCATTCCTGCACCGCGCGGGTATTTTGCGCCGGGCGAGGGCAACGCGCAGGCCGCGTTGTGTCTCCCCGGCTCGTACACCCACTACGAGGGTTTCCAAGGTAGGGCAGTGCAGGTTGAACCAATGGGACCCGTGTTGAAACCGCCTGGAAGTCAGCGCTTGATGATGTAGAGCTAATACGATAAATTGCTTTTAAGTTTTGCTTTCAAATTTAACTTGCGCTCTACAACAAGGCTGCGTGGCGTGCCCCGCGGGTTACGAGTGCGTGGTGGACGGCACGTACAAGCCAGCTGTGTGCCGGTCGGGCACTGTGCGGTCCCTGCGCGACGCCATCACGTGCAAGAATTGCCCCATGGGCAGGGGCTTACACTCGTCCACTTCTCAGCTCAACCTGAGCCGCTTCTGACAGACAATACACCCCAGAGACCCCCCGTTAACCCCTAACACACCCTGCACACCCCCTAGACAACTTTTTAAATGTACCCTCTATCCCGCAGAAAGCGCTTTTGTTGAGCCGAAAAGTGGACGAGTGTAAGCCCCTGCCCATGGGTACCTGGAACCCGTTCCGCGGCGTCACGGACGAGAGCCTGTGCATCCCCTGCAACCCCGGGCTGGTGTGCTCCTCTGAGGGCACCCAGAACAACAAGCCCATCGGCGACAACCTGGCGCAGATCATCAACGAGTTCATCAAGCCATGCGAGGCGGGTCTGGACAGTTGTCTGTCCGTGGAGCTGCAGCCACTGGCAGGGACTGATGTAAAATGCTCGCCACGTCATCAAATACATTTCGAACCTTCTTCTTCAGTGAAATGGCATCCTATGACGTGGCGAGCAGTTTTGTCTGTCCCTAGTCGCTGGGCAAGGCGTCGCTCTGCCCCGAGGGGTACGTGTGCGATGCCCGGACATCCGTTGCGTCCGTCAAGTGCCCCGACGGATACTTCTGCGGCTACGGCACCACCCCGGAGAGCCAGTTCACAAACCTGTGCCCCGGGGGTTACTACTGCCCCGACGGTACCGCTGCGTCCGGCCGCTTCCAGTTCCCGTGCATGGCTTGCCACTACTGCCCGGCGGGAACCGGGATTATCTTACCCCGGTGCCCCGAGGTAGGGTGGTGCAAGTTGACCCTAGCAAACCCACGTTGAGAGCGCCTAAAACTAACTGCTCGAAACTAAAATCTGCTGGACTGGTTTCAAGTTCTGCTTTCAAATTCAGCTTGGGCCGCTACACCAAGGGAACCAAGTCCGATCCCAACTCGATTGTCATCGACGATTGCCTCGCGGATCGCATCACGTTCTGGCGCATCCAGCCCCTCAAGCGGAGTATCATCGACGAGGCTTACGCCCGGCTGGTCGCCGCCAACAACTTGACCGACGCGGAGATGGAGGTCGACGGCGCACGGCGGCGCTCGCTGCTCGAGGCAGGGGAGTTATTGAGAACAAGCACTCGACCGGACCGACGTTGGATCTCCTCATCCTCCTCTGCACATATGTATAAGCATCCACACTCGAGGTAAGCCGTGCTCCGATCTCGGTCTCGTGCTTGTTCTCAATGACCCTCCTGCGAGGTGGGGCCGGGCGAGGAGGCCGGCCGCTTCGGAGGCGAATTCTTCAGCGGGTCTTCGGCAGGGGCTTACACTCGTCCACATCTTTGCGCAACCTGATCCGTTTTTGTCACTGAAACCAGCAAAGCACCTCACCACATGGGACAAAAAGGGCAGACGTTGAGCTGAAACGTGGACGAGTGTGAGCCCCTGGTCTTCGAGCGCCGGTTACGGGGCGGGGGCGTTCGGTCAGGGTGGTTGGAGCGCGGCGGCGGTTGCCAAGCTGGGCGAGTACGTCGCCGCGATGCCGCACCAACCGGCGCGGAAGGAGGAGATGGCGCGGCGCCGCAAGCTGCTGCAAGTCGACCCCACCGCCTCCGCCAACGACGACGCCGCCTTCGCCGCCGCCACCGCCGCGGCCGCCGCCGCCGACGGCAACACCACCACCACCACCGCCGACTGGAGCTACTTCGGCGAGTGCAAGGGCTCCAACTTGGAGTATCTGAACCCCACGTTTGTGATGGACCCGGACGGTAACCCCGCGGTGGACATCGAGGGAACGCCAATGGTCAAGTTCACTCTCCCGCGGAACTTCATCGCCAAGGCACGGGGGTCATTGAGAACAAGCACTCTCTTGAGAACAAGCACTCGACCAACGTTGATTCTCCACTTCCTCCGTACGCATGTATGAGCATGCACCTTGTATGTAAGTCATGCTCCGATCTCGATCGAGTGCGTGTTCTCAATGATCCTCCTGGATATCAATGACCCTTCTGCAAGGTAAAGCTGGACTTCCGGTTCATCGACGACTTCATCCGCCACGGGAAGCAGTACGAGGCAGGGGCTTCTACTCGTCCACTTCTCAGCTCAACTTGAACCCTTTTTGTCACTGAAACCACCCAATTGACACAATGTATTCCACACAAAGTGCTCACGATAAGTCAAAGAGTGGACGTGTGTGCGCCCCTCCTGCGAGGTGTCGGTGTTCATCAACGAGCGCGCGAACGAGATGCAGTGCGCGTCGACCAACTTCGAGGAGGTGGGAGCACATCGACAACGTTCGCCGCGTCACCGCCACATTTTGACACCTTATGTGTGTTTTATTATGATGGGCCGGGGGATTTCTGGCGAGCACTCCGGCACACCAAGTGCTGGTTAGTTTCGCTGCTTCATGGAGTCAAATGACATCCCATAACGAGGCGAGTATTGCCAGCTTGGCCCTTCGAGGAGGTGCCGTGCCCGCCGTGGGACACCGGCGACCTCATCAACAAGAAAACCATGGGCATCATCGCGGGGCGCGAGTACGAGGAGAAGTGTCCCAAGTCCACCGAGGCAGGGGGGTTATTGAGAACAAGCACTCGACCGACGTTGAATCTCCTCCACCTCCTCCTCCTCCTCCTCCACCTCCTCCTCCTCCTCCTCCTCCTCCTCATCCTCCTCCTCCTCCTCCTCCTCCTTGTCCTCCTCCTCCTCCTTCTCCTCCTCCTCGCATCTGTGTGAACATTCACCCTGCATGTAAGTCATGCTCCGATCTCGATCAAGTGCTTGTTCTCAATGACCATCCTGCGAGGCTTTGGAGCTGCCGTTTTGGTTCATGGGCAACGGGCTGCAGGGCGCGGACGTGCACAACGTAGTGGCGCCGAAGATGGGGACGTACGTGTGGAAGCGCGGCCTGCACGAGATCAACATCGGGGGCGTGGATGAGACCACCTTCCGCTTCGAGGTGCGCATGCTCCACGGCCTGTACCAGAACCTCACCAGACGCGGCTTCCTGGTAGGGCCGGCCCGCACACATAACGCCCGTGCTTACTCTCCTCTCTCTCCTCTCTCCTCTATCTCCTCTCTCTCCTCTCTCTTCTCACTCTCCTCTCTCTCCTCTCTCCTGTATTTCCTCTCTCTCCTCTCTGTCCTCTCTTTCCTCTCTCCTCTCTCTCCTCTCTTCATCTCTCTCCTCTCTCTCTCCTCTCTCTCCTCTCTCTCCTCTCTCTCCTCTATCTCCTCTATATCCTATCTCTCCTCTCTCTCCTCTCTCTCCTCTATCCATTCTCTTATCAGCTCTTCCCTCATGCATGTCCTCTCTTCTATCCCTACGGACATTCACTACGTTGTAGACGCTCGTTTCTTCAGCCGATTGACATCCCGTGACGTGGCGGAGCGGGTATTATTCATTTGGCCCTACTTCCTGGATTCCATGTGCGTGGACACGGTGTTCCCCGAGCGCGGCGGCGCGAAGGACAAGTCCTCGTTCCACATCATCCTCGAAAACAGTGACGAGCTGCAGGTAGGAACAACACAATCATGCCAATGCTCGTCACATCATCACATCATTCACGGCATTCGACGCCTCTCGTTTCTTCAGTATATAAGCGACGCTCTGCACCAGACTAGAGTGAGGAGCAGACCGGAGCCTTGGTCACTATCTAGATACAGGCTGTACTGATCGTACTGCCGATGTTACGTACTGATCGTACTGCCGATGTTATTCGTTACATGTCATCGTCCCATCCGATGACTCAGCGAGCACGAGCATGATTTGGCTTGGCCCTTGCCGCAGATCCCCCTCAACGTGCCCTTCCGGGAGCCGTTCCAGCGCTCCCTGGAGCTGGACTACTTCCTGTGCACGCCGGCCAACATGGACCCGTCGTGCCGGTACATATACCCGCAGCTCACCCTGGACTACAACAGCACACTGGCCAGCGAGTGGAAGGCGTACATCAAACAGATCGAGATCGACGCCGCTGTGGGGGACGAGATAACGGTGATAGACGACGGGGTAGTGGTGGAGATGACGGTAGGGACGACCATGTTGTGCTCGCCGCGTCATCCATCACGTTTCTAACCCTCGGTATCTCGGCAGTACGATTAGTACAGTCTGTAACTAGACTGGGAGTTTTATGCACCAGTCTGCTTCTGATTCTCTCGACACTTGACAGCTGGATCAGAGCGTCGCCTCGATACTTTGGTAACATACCTTCCTATGACGCTTCGTGCATTACCAATTGGACCCTGGCTGACGGATGACGTGATTATAGAGGAGAACGGGGAGATGCACGTTCCGGATGTCACAGAACAGCAAGATGACATCTACGTCCAAGACTTTTGGACACAGGGCCGGCCGCTTCTGGCCGTAGATTATCTCCCGTTCTTCTCCAGTTGCCGCGGGTTTGACTCCCACATCTACTTCTACTACCTGACGGAGACGTCGTGGACGGAGATCCAGGACTTTGTGAACTACGGGGAGTGCACTTTGGTGCCGGTGAACGAGACGATCTTCATCGATCAGTGGGCGCCGCAAATCGCCATGGCCGTGGCCGACGCGTGCGCCATCGAGATCTCCTGCTTCTACGAGGTAGGGAGGCTGTTGAGCTTTTGGAAAGAAGCACTCGGCCGAACCCAAATTTCCTCCTGCTCCTCCGCGTATTCCGCGCGTCTGTATGAGCAGTCAGCAGTCTCCCTGCAGGTAAGACATGCTCTGATCTCGGTAAAGTGCTTGTTCTGGATGACCCTGCTACGAGGAGAACTACAAGGACGCGGCGGCCAGTACGCGGTGGTTCGAGGTGGAGGGCGACACGCTCTTCCACATCACGCTGGAGGCCGAGGGCCGCGACGATCTGTTCCAGGCCTCCGTGCTGGCCAACGACCAGTCCTCGCCCGAAGTAGGGCGTTGCAGCTTGAACCGATGAAACCTGCGTTGAAAGCGCCTGGAAGCTGGAACTAAGCGCTTGAAATCAAAATATGATAAACTGCTTTCAAACATTGCTTGCAAATTCAACATGCGGCGCTACACCTAGGTGAACTTCGGCACGTACGTCACCGCTGTAGAGGCGCAGGAAACCATCCCGGTGTCCTTCGGGCCCGACGGCGGCACGGAGGTCACCAAGGGGATCATCCCAACGGAGATCGCCATCGCCATGAGCTACTTCCAGTTCTCCCCACGCGACAAGCGCATGATCTCAGCCGAGGTAAGGCGGTGCAAGTCGAAACCAGTCGCGCCCCGTGTTGAAAGCGCCCAATGTGGCATTCTTTGACACTGAACTATGATCAACTGCATTCGATTTTTGCTTGCAAATTCAACTTGCGCCACTACATCGAGGGCGTGTTTGCTGAGTACGTGAGCGCCAAGAAGCACGACGGCACGTACCTGCTGGAGATCGAGACGGCCGCGCTCGGCTGGTTCGACCTCCTCAACTTCTTCGCCTTCGACTACATCTTCTACATCGGCCTGTTCCACGCGCTAGGTAGGGCGGTGCAGGTTGAACCGACGAAAACCATGCTGAAAGTGCCTCGAATAAAGCGTTTGGAAACTAGTACATGATGAACCTACACAGATCGGCCCTCTGCCCCAGCTCATAACTAGAAAGGTGGGAAAGATACCCACCTCTTTTTTTCGTTTTTCCAGGATTAACACGTGTGATCACGTGTTTGATCACTGGGCAACCATTCCCTCGGGGATTTCGAACGTTTGCAATTTCGAAGATCTTCATAAATCACGTGCGAATCGCCTCGCTAGGAGGGGAAATATCGCACGTGTTAGTGATAAGCTGGGGCAGAGGGCCGATCTGTGTAGACCGCTTTCAAACTTTGCTTTCAAATGCAACTTGCGGCGCTACCCCTGGGCATCATTTCTGTGATGATCGTCGTGGGGTTCTGGGTGGTGACCCGCGCAATGACCACGCTTAAGGTGGGGCCGGGCCGAGTCAATCATGCGCCTGCCAGCTGCCTTGTCATCCACCACATTTGGGTGTTCCAGGGTTTAGAGACTAAACCCTAAAACCTACACCCAAACTTGTATAAACCTGAACCCAAAAACTAAACCCTCGTCTTTTGAGTTATTGTGTTACACCGTGCGCGGCATCCTTTGACGCGGCGAGCATGATAGACTGGGCCCTGGGTGAAGGACCCGCCGCGGTTCCGCTTCATGCCCTACCTGCGAATCATGACGCAAGGCCCGTCACAAGGTAGGGCGGTGCAGGTTGACACTATCACAACCGTATTCAAAGTGCCCATGGTTTCTGCGCGTGTAGCTACAATATGATGAAGCGCCCATGGTTTCTGCGCGTGAAGCTACAATATGATGGAACGCTTTCAAACTTTGCTTTCAGCATTAACGTGTGCCGCTACAGCAAGGTATTTTCCTGGCGATGTTGCCATTCTTCATGGCGCAGACGGGTGTGCGGATGATCATCGAGTCCGTCAGCTTCTTCACGCAGTTCCCCATCTCCATCGACAACTTCGGCCGCGAGATCGACCCCCTCGTGGTAGCCAAGGCAACAAACGGGCGGATGGCGCTTTGTTTCCTGACGGTGTCGTGCTACCTCATGACGTGCACCGCCGAGATCCTCATCCCGCGCGTGCAGACGGAGAACGAGGTAGGGTGGTGCAGGTTGACCCCAAGTTGATCTCAGGTTGACCCAGGCTTGACCGCGCCTGATTTCTGCGCCTGAAGCTGAACTGGGATGAACCGTCTTCAGACATTCCTTTCAATTTCGACTTGCGGCGCTACAACGAGGACGAGGAGGAGGAGAACGACTCGTTTAAGCCCGAGTTGTGGAAGCGCAGCCACTTCATCCTGGTAGGGCGCTGCAGGTAAAACCGGTGAAACCCATGTTGAAAGCGCCTTGAATCAAGCGCTCGAAACTATAATACGATGAACCACCTTCAAACTTTGCTTTCAAATTCAACTTGCGCCACTACATCATGGCCAATGTGCTGGTCAACGTGACCAACGTGGCGCTCATGGAGTTCTCTTTCACGGACACCTACGGGCTGTACTTCTTCACCGTCTTCCTGCTCATGAAGGTAGGGCCTGGCGGATAATGCCCGCCACGTCATCCAACGCACTTGGAACACTCGTCTCTTGAATTAAACGGCACCCTATGGCGCGGCAGGGCCAGGCGGACATTGCACGCCATGTCATCCAGTGCAATTTGAATCCTCGTCTCTTGACTCAAACGATACTCTATGACGTGGCGAGCAATATGCGCAAGGCCCTGTCATCCAACGCACTTCGAACCCTCGTCTCTTGAAATAAATGGCGCCCTATGACGTGTCGAGCAACATCCGCAAGGCCCTACACTCCGGTGTTCCACCTGGTGCTGGAGATGAACACCGAGGCGTTCCTTGGCGAGGTGCTACTCCTGACCCCAATCAGTGTATCCATCTCCTTGACCGCCGGCCTGGTCACCATCGCCGCCGACGATTTCACGGACTTCACCATGGGGTACTACCTGGAGCTCATCATCGGGATGATCGAGTACGTGTACCTGGTAGGGCGGTGCAGGTGGACCCTATCAAACCCACATTGGAAGCACCTGGATCTAAGCTCTTTGAAACTAGAACAGGAGAAACTGGTTTCAAACTTTGCTTTCAAACTCAACTTGCGCCGCTACAACCTGGACTCGTTCATCAACTTCGTGACGGTGCGGGTGATGCCGCGCGTGAAGATGGCGATGCAGCGCGCGTTCCGCCGCCTGCGCCGCCGCACCATCAGCGAGCAGCTGCTGGAGGGCGCGGTTGCGGAGGAGGACAGCGTGGCAGGGAGGTCATTGATAACAAGCACTGCACTGACGTTGAATCGCCTCCTCCTCCTCCGCCCCCTCCTCCTCCTCCGCCTCCTCCGCCTCCTCCGCCTCCTCCTCCTCCAAGCGTACGTATGGACGTTCACCCTGAAATTAAGTCATGCTCCCATCTCGGTCGAGTGCATGTTCTCAATGACCCTGCCGCGTGGTGGAGGACCTCATGGGCTTCCTCACCGCGTATGGCACCACCACTGCGGGCCTGTACATGACGCCGTTCTTCCTGTACTTCTACTGGGACTTCAACGATCAGGCAGGGGGGTTACTGAGAACAAGCACTCGACCGATGTTGAATCGACAAGCCGAGTCCTAAACCCTAAACCCTAACCCTAAACCCTAAAACCTAAACCCTATGTTCTAAACCCTAAACCCTAAACCCTATGTTCTAAACCCTAAACCTTAAACCCTGGATCCTCGCGTCTGTATGAGCTTCCACCCTGCATGTAAGTCATGCTCTGATCTCGCTTTGAGTGCTAGCTCTCAATGACCCTACTGCCAGTTGCAGCTCTCGTTCTTGTTCGGCTTCCGCAAGAAGGATCTTCTCATCTACCTTCTCTTCGCCCTGGTGATTATTCCGTTCCAGATCATCATGGACATCTTCACCTTCAACATCCAGGCAGGGAGGTTATTGAGAACAAGCACTTGACGGACGTTGCATCTCCTCTTCCTCCTCCTCCTCCTCCTTCCCTCCTCCTACTCCTCCTCCTCCTCCTCCTGCTCCTCCTCCTTCTACTCCTCCTCCTCCTCCTCCTCCTCCTCCGTGTGTTTGTACGAACATTCACCCTAAAGTAAGTCACGCTCCGATCTCGGTTCGAATGCTTGTTCTCAATGACCCTTCTGCCAGGAGCTGTTCCACGGGTGGAAGGTGTACGAGTACATGAAGTACGCGCGCTACCGCTACGTTAATCGCACGGCGCGCTGGAAGGGGCTCGAGAAGGTGTACGACGAGTCCATCGACTACAGTCTGCGAACGGTGGACCAGATGTGCTTCAGCAGCCAGTTCTACTTCATCCTGGGCCTGGCAAGGGGGTTATTGGGAAGAAGCACTTGACCGACGTCCAATGTCCTCCTCCTCCTCCGCCTCCGCCTCCTCCTCCTCCTCCTCCTCCTCCTCCTCCTTCTCCCCCTCCTCCTCCTCCTCCTCCGCGCTTATGTATGAGCATTCAAGCTGAGGGTAAGTCATGTCTCGATCTCGTTTCGAGTGCTTGTTCCCAATGACCCTGCTCCCTGGGCGGCTCCGGCTCCTTCCTGTTCGTGCTGTCGCTGGCCATGATGCTGCGCGCGGAGTACAACATGTTCGAGGACATCCTGTTCGGCCTCGTGGTGGGCGTCATCCTGGGCCTGTGCGTCATGACGCGCCGCGCCTCGCTGCTCTTCGCCGACGTCATCGGCCTCTGGAAGGTAAGGCCGCGGCCGAGTCAAGAATGCCCCTGCCGCATCATCCATCACATGTTAATCCTCTGAGTTGAATTTCATCATATGATGTTGCGAGCATGTTTTTCTGACCCTACTGGAAGATCTCCGCCGCGCAGATGGACGACGGCATGATCGGCGAGGAGGACCTTCCCACGGACTTCCACGCGTTCCAAACCGCGAAAGAGACCGATCGCAGCAAGAGCGAGGGCGGCCGCGGCGAGTTCACGATGGCGGACCTCACCACGGACGCGTTCCGCCGCAAGTTCCTGGAGCACAACCGCATGTGGCTGCTTGACCAGCTGTCCGAGCTGTTGACGCCGCGCACGCTGAAGAAGTTCCGCAAGATGGGCGGCAAGTTCGCGGGCCTGGGCAGCAGGGGCTTACACTCGTCCACTTCTCAGCTTAACCTGAGCCGTTTTGGTCAGTGAGCCGTCTTTTGTCCAGTTTGTGACGAGTCACGACCCATCTGTCTAATGAAGGTACCCAACGTATCCCATACAAAGTGCTTACGTTGAGCTGAAAAGTGGACGAGTGTAAGCCCCTGCTGGGCGGCGGCGGCGGCTCCATGAGCGACAGCGACAGCGACGACGGCGAGGGCCAGCGGTTCAGCGGCGAGGTGGAGCTCAGCGAGTCGAGCTTGTACATCATGCGGCAGTGGCGCCACGAGGCGTCGAAGCGCGCGATTGGGAAGTTCGGGAGGCAGGTCGGGGGGTTGTCGGAGACATCAGACAGCGACATGGACGGCGGCGGGCGGCGGGACAGGTTTGGGCCGGTGCGGCTGACGCCGGCCGCGTCGGCGCTCATGAAGGTAGGGCGGTGCAGGTTGGACCGATGAAACCCCCGTTGAAAGCGCCTGAAACGAAGCGTTTGAAACTGAAATATGATGAACCGCTTTCAAACTTTGCTTTCAAATTTGACTTGCGCCGCTTCATGAAGGGGTGGCTGGCGGCGATGCGGGCGATGCGGGCGACGCGGCGGCAGGGCGACACGCGCGCGGGGCTCAGCTCCTCGTCGGGGCTGTCGTCGGACGACACCGACACGGAGCGCAGCAGCTCCACCCGCACCTGGGGCACCCCCGTGCTGCACATCCCGTCGCAGCGCCTCCTCATCGACTGGCTCGCCCGCGCGCGCGAGATACTCGCCGCTCGTGTCTCCAACGCCCGCTTACGCCGCACCTTCGCCGAGATCCCTCACGGCGACACCGCCGCGCAGCGCCGCGCGCTCATCGTCAGCTCCAGCGACGACACCAGCAGCGGCGACGGCGGGTCGGACGACGGCGGGCGGCCGGCCATGGTGCACGTGCAACCGGCGTCGGGGCGCATCATGCGGCACTGGCTGGCGGCGGTGCGGGCGCGGCGCGCGGCGCGCCTGGGGCGCGGCATGGACCCGTTGGACCGCGACCCCGCGATCATGCAGCAGCAGCGGCGGATGCAGCGGGCGCAGCGCGCCGCCATCAGCAGCAGCAGCGACAGCGACGGCGGCGACAGTCCGGGGGGCGGCAACGGCGGCGCGTTCGACGCATCGATGCCGGTGTCGGTCACGGCGTCCTCGCAGCGCGTGGTGCTGTGGTGGCTGCAGCAGCGGCGGCGGCTGCGGGCAGGGGCTTACACTCGTTCACTTTAGAGCTCAACTTGAGCACTTCCAAGACACGTTCATGAGCTAAGTCGGGTCATACGGTGGTCAGAAGAGCTGAAGTTGAGCTGAATTGTTAACCAATGTAAGTCCCTGGCTGCGGGAGGAAGAGCGCGCGGATGAGCAACGCCTGGCGGCGGCGCGCCAGCGCCAGCAGCGCGAAATGGACGCCGACGATGACGACGACGACGACAGCGGTGATAGCAGCTCTCCGGGGTACAATCCCGGCGGCGGCGGAGGCGGCGGAGGCGGAAGCGGTCCCAGCGGCGGCGGAGGCAGCAACGGGAGCGGCCGGATGAGCACGGCGCCAACGACCCAGGGGAACACCACCAGCGACCAGCGGTTCCGCTCAGGCACCGACGAGGACAGCAGCCTCGGCTCCAGCGACTAGCTCTTCAATTAGCTCTAGTGAGGAGCGACAACATCGTGGGCAGAGTCGGAAACGACCCCCTGATTGTTAAAATTCGAACAATGAACTGTTAGCACATAGCTCTAGCTAGATACATAGTGGGCCTCGCGCGGAACCCGGCTCCTTGCGTTAACATTCATGCTGCAAAGGTGTAGCGCGGTGGCACAGCGGTTTAGCACTAATTAGCACGTTCAATGTTAAAATGTTCACAATCGATGAGAGGTGTCATACTGACAACCACGAAAACCAATGTTTTTAGACCACCGCCACTGGGTGACCAACTGCATGAACAGCTGAACAACTTGGTGACGGAGAGCCACTGCACGGCGCGCGGGCGTGAAGGCGCCATGGCGATGGCGTACCAAACGTAGCAATACTCGTACTCGTACATTTCTGGGTTTCTGCGAGGGAGTGAATTCTGCCGTGTAGCGGCGGTAGCGGCAGCGGCGTGATGGGGGGGATCCGAAGGATGATAGATGGGACGAATACCTAGATGTCTTCCTAGACTATTTTGTTTACTAGAACTACAGGATACATAACCAACTCCTCGTGCCCTCGCCGCGATCAAGCATCCTTCGCTGACTTCGGGTGCACGCGATTATTACCGAAGCCGCCGCCGCCGCCACCGCCGCCGGGTTCCGGATCATCTTGCGACCCGCCTCCGCGCCCGCTCCCCCCCTCCCCGTCTTTGCTTCCGCTCCCCGCCGCCGTCGCCTGCCACGCCACTCGCTCGTTGCCGATGACGGCCTCCCCGCGCGTGATGAGCCGATCGATGTTCTCGACGCCCGCCTTCTCGACGTCCGTGAGGGTCTCCCACCACGTCAGCAACAACTTGACCTGCTGCACGGCGCCGTTGTAGCGCTGCACCTTGCTCGACATGTCGCTGAACTCACACCAGCTCGTCAGCGCGCTCGCCGCCGCCGTCACCAGGACGACTAGTTCCAGGTATCCCAGGTAGGCGAGCAAGGACGACCCCGCCGCTAGCAGGAGGAGCAGAACCTTGAAGGCGCCCTGTCGGCGGCCGTACGCCGGGATCCTGCGCTTGTAAAAGGCGACGGCCTTCTCGAGCCGCAGCTCGATGAACTTGTCGGGGGTCACCGGCGAGTGGTGGTCGTCGCGCTGCAGCGGCGGGCTTTGGCTCTGGAGAGCGGCGGCGGCGGCGCGGTCGGGTCCCGGTCCGGCCGGGGGTCCGACCGGCTCCGGGTCCAGCTGGTGGTGCGTGTAGATCCATGACGGGTAGGCCCTCTCGAGGGTGGTGCTGTTGAGGTTGGCGCCGCTCACCAGCTGCTCCATCCACGCGCTGAGCGTCGCCTGCATCACGCGCTCGGGGGAGGAGGACCCCTGGTCGCCAAAGGCGGAGACGGCGAAGGGTCCCGACCGCGCGCGGAACTGCCAGATGATGCTCTCCAGCGCGCCGGCGCTGGAGCGCAGCTGCCGCCACCTCGGCTTGGCTTCGAGATAGCCCGAGAAGGAGATGAGAAGGGAGGTGATCATGGAGAGGGTGAAGGTGACAGTGGTGAGCCTCTCCTTGTTCGTCCCCCCCTCGATGAGCGCGTTGCGATAGACGATGACGCAGACAACGGAGAAGGCCACAGCCAGCTCAGCCGCGAACAAAAGCTTGCCCCACAGCTTGAACTGGCCGCTGAGGTGCACGCAGACGTCGTACTCGGACCACGCGCGGCGCAGGAGCAGCAGCGCCTCGAGCGGGTTCTCCTTGGGCAGCCGGTCCAGCTTGACGAGCGAGCTCACCAGGCGGTCCGCCGCCGCCGGGTGCGTCAGGTTGAGGTGGTGGAAGTTGGCGTCGGAAAACAGCGATCGCATCTGCACCGTCATGCAGTCAATCTCCGCGGCGAACTGCTCCGCCCAGTCTTCGCTCGTCACCTTGTCGGGCGGGAGCAGGCTGTGCGCGTCGCGGAAGTACCGCTCGGCGACGAACGCCGCCGTGTGGTGGACCTGGTCGGCCGTCGCGCGGGGCACGGCGTCAGGGTCGGCGTCGGCGTCAGCGATGTCGACGCCGCCCCCCCCGCGCTCGACTTTCATCCGCGCAGACTTGACGGCGCGCCAGAGGGGCACGAGACACTTGCGAGACCCGGCGTCGGCGCGCTCTGCCCCCGGCATCGTGTCCTCGGTGCTCATGTCGCCGTCGCCGTTGAGCGCCTCGTTGAAAAACGCCACCGTGCACACGTCGAGCCACGCCATACGGCCCTGCGCGAGGAGGTCGTCCGCGAGGATGGAGAAGGTGCGCTTGCCCTCCTCGATGATCGCCGCGCGACGGGACACCCCGCTCACGGCGTCGCCCGAAGCAGCCTCGACGACGACGGCTCCGCCGCCGCCGCCGCTGCCGCCGGCGTTGGCGCCGGCGCCCGGAGAGTTGGACGGAACCACCAGGTTCGGGCGGTCGTACACGTCGACGAAGACGAGGGGCGAGCCCGAGTGCATCGCCTGTATGCACGCCCCCAGGGACGACGTCCCGCTCAGCGTTTCCGCGAGCGATGTCTTATCCGAGTTGCCCGTCTTGAGCGTGATGGACGGAACCGTGGATGCCAAATACCGCACCAGCGCCGTCTTGAGGGCGTTCCCCGGCGCGCGCTCGCCGATGGTGTCTCGCTTCTCGTCCACGCTGTCGACGATGATGTGGCACATGCCATTGTGAAGCGGCGCAAGTGGAAGTTGAAGGCACAGTTTGAAAGCGGAACATCACATCGTAGCTTCATCAAGCGTTGAAACCAAGCTCGGTCAACCCGGGGTCAACCTGGGGTCAGCCTGGGGTCAACCTGGGTCAACCTGGGGTCAACCTGGGGTCAACCTGGGGTCAACCTGGGGTCAACCTGGGTTCAACCTGGGGTCAACCTGGGGTCAACCTGGGGTCAACCCGGGGTCAAACATGGCCTACCGTTTGGGTCGAGGTCCCAGGCTTGCTTCATCTCTCCCTCGCTCGAGTTGGCGTGCACGAGCTCCACCAGCCTCCTGTCGCGCTGCCGCCACGCTTTAGACGCCTTCCGCACGGCGCGCCACTCCGCGTCGAGGTTCGAGTTCCAATAGAAGGAGGTGCCCTCCACCAGGGGCATACACTCGTTCACGTTAGGGCTGAACTTGAGCAAATGCAGGACACATTCCTGAGTTAATTTGGGCTAGACTGTGGACAGGGGAGCTCAAGTTGAGCTGAAATGGGAACGAGTGTAAGCCCCTGCCCTCCACCTCGAAGTTGATGATGCTGAAGGGGAGCTCTGAGGCCCATTTGGTGCGCATGAGGCCCGTCATGCGGAGCAAACTGCGGGCGAGCGCGCAGTTCTGCGGCCCGCCCGCCGCGAGGATCACGGCGTTGGTCTTCACCGCCAGCGGGATGATGGTGTCCGCCATGAACGCGTCCAGTCTGTCGAGCGCCGAACGCTCCGATTTGGAGGAGACGCCGAACGCACCGCCGGGACCGCGGACCAGGGGCTTACACTGGCGCCTATGTCAGCTCAACTTGAGCTGTTTTTCTCCCCTTCTTAAGCCAACTACACCCGTGGATGTGTTCTGAAGGTGCTCAAGTTGAGCGGAAATAGGAACGAGTGTAAGCCCCTGCCGCGGACCATGCCGAGGTCCTCGCCGTCCTTGGCCCCTTCCCACGCGGCCCCAGCGTCCGTGTACTCGCTGAAGCCTTGCGATTCGAGCATGTTGATGATGAGCTTGGGCCTTGGCAGCTCGAGGGCGTCGAGGAGCTTGCGCACGGAGCCGTCGCTTCCCGCGAGGACGCTTGCCTGGGTGTTGGTGAGGAAGAGCAGCCGGCGGGACCCTCCGTGCGCGGTGGAGGAGGGCACCTCTTCCACCATCTGAAACATGGTGCGCGCCTTGATGAGCTGCAGCGCCTCGGCGGAGAGGGGCTCATCCTCCACCGCCGTGAACTCCGACGGCGCCGCCGCGCTGCCATCTCGCGGCATGCTCTGCTGCTGCTGCTGCTGCTCCTAACCCTCCACACGACAGGGCCAAAAAGGGAGTGAAGCGAATCTGGCGCGGGTTGAGCCACGGTCAGTGCGTGCTCCCCCCGCAAGAGTCGAGTGGGATTGGCAGTCGCCAACCACCCGAAACGACGCCGCGTGTGTGGAGTGCTGGCGTCAGGCCGCGTTCTCAACCACTTGCGCACGCTGATGCTGAGTTCTACCTGCCACGTGGCAAAATGATCGTGCCAGAAGTGGGCACCTCAGACCTGCAGGTCTGTTGCTGCCACGCCTCGATCCTGCGCGCCGCAGTACTCGCACGATGCTGCGGCTCCACACGCTGACGAATGCGCATGGCAGCCGCGTCTCCGGGGGGCCGCGCTGCGGCGTTGGCGTCGCGGGGCGGCACCTCTCTTCTCGCCTGACGACGACGCCATTTACACGACGAGCAGAATCACGGCGAGGACAACACGGCATCGGCAACACCGGCGTGACGGCCCACCTCGCCACGCAGCACGGCGCCGCGCTCGCCGACGCTGCGCGCCTGTTCGCGGCGCGCTTCCCTCCCGCCTCCGTCAAGCTCGCGCTCGCGGCAGGTCCTTCCACGAGTACTGCTCTCAGCTGGCAACACGAGTATCATACAAGCCCTGGTACACTTGAGCCCAAACATGCGGGGACCGAGTGGCCAAGCCAGGGAGCAGGACGCGGCGAGTGTGAACGGGTCAACCGGTGCATTACAAGCATACATTCAGGAACCAAGAGGCGGCCCCGACCCTGCCCCACGGAGACTCCGCTGGGGCGCGGCCTGGTGGCCACCGCGCCAGTGGCCGAGGGCGAGACGGTGCTCGCCGTGCCCTGGGCGCACGCCATCCACGTGTTCGAGGATGGCCACGACGTGGGCGACGACGGCGGGGAACAGCTGTACGAGTAGGTCCATAATGTAGTCGCTAAGTGTCATGTTGGCAACCCTTGTGTTTGTGTATCTTACTTCATTGCACGGTGGAGGACCCTTGGTGACGTGAGGCTGGCGCTGGAGCTGCTGCGGGTGCTCAACGCCGGTGACGCCGGCAGTGATGACGTTGGGAGTGAGGAGCGCGTGAGGGTGTGGCGCGAGTACCGTGCCATGCTGCCGCCGTCCACGGGCGCCGCGGCAGGGGCTTAGACTCCTCCACAACTCAGCTCAAACTAAGCCGTTTCTGACAGTCACAACATCCCCAAAACGCCTAAACACCCCATACACCCCCGCCATGAATACCCCCAAAACACCCCCCTAAACACCCGTTATCTCACAGAAAGCGCTTATGTTGAGCTGACAAGTGGACGAGTGTAAGCCCCTGCGCCGCGGCATTCTGGTCCGCGGACAACATCAGGGAGTTGCAGTTCGAGCCGGCGGTGGAGAAAACATTCGGGTTGCACCACCACTTCCGCGAACAAGCCACGCGACACGCCAGCGCCTCCTCCGGCGGAAGTGGACGTGGAAGTGGAGGTGGAGATGGAAGTGGAGGTGGAGATGGAAGTGGAGGTGGAGGTGG
>Ga0307489_10000948_pt1 | contig 18551 bp, 32 predicted proteins | sample SB12metaG_FD_202247 | JGI IMG/M metagenome (GOLD analysis project Ga0307489, IMG submission 202247) | Sea-ice brine microbial communities from Beaufort Sea near Barrow, Alaska, United States - SB 1.2 | ecosystem: Environmental > Aquatic > Marine > Coastal | place: USA: Alaska | collected...
GGAGGTGGAGGAGGAGGAGGAGGAGGAGGAAGAGGTGAAGGAGGAGGAGGAGGAGGAGGTGGAGCAGGAGGTGGAGGGAGGAGGAGGAGGAGGAGGAGGAGGAGGAGGAGGAGGAGGAGGTGCATCCCCAGGTCTGACCTGCATCGCCCTACCAAGTATGCCACCGACAAAGCCACGCCGACGACGCCTGCAGGTGGTGCGCGGGGGTATCTTTTGTCAAAAATATGATGGGCGATGCGAAGCATGTTGCTCCAAACAGTCTTTACTCGGGTGGACAGCGTTCTCTTACATTGTCGTTGTGTCGGGAGTGTGTGTCGCGGTGGTTGGCTTCAACGCCCATACGAGGTCGCGTGGAACGGCGCCCAACCGCGAGCTCGCGGCCTGAAGCGGCGTGCTTGCGACCGCCGACAGCGCAGAGTGCCAGTTCGGTGGGGATGACGTGTCAGAGGGGAGGGCTCAGCAGTGGACCGGTGACATCACAAACATCGTTCTCTTTTGGAGGGATGCTGTCTTGAAATAACAGAGCGCAACCCGCCTGTGATGCTAGCTGCGACGTATGCGTAGGTCTACTGGTACACTTCGGAGGTATAAACATAATGGCGGTGATGGTGGAAGGAGAGTTGTGTGGGGATGGGGACGGGGCATGGACAAATTGTGTGTTTACCCGTGACGAAACCTGGCAACGGTGTGCCTTTCACCATCACCGCGCCTTCATCCACGGCGTCAGCTAAGGAGACCGGATCCGGAGCGGGGGCGCGAGCAGTAGTGGGCGAGTTGTCGTCGTCTCCAACCGCGCGCATCGCCACCCGGCGGGACTGCGGCCGGGCACCCAGCGCGAGCGCAGAAGTTGAGCGCTGGCGATGGGCTGATGCTGATGCTGATGGTGGTTGAGCCGGGATGGCAGCAGTAGCGGTGGCGGTGGTAGTAGTCGTACGACGGGCGGCGGAGAGATGGGGCTTACCAACGGCGGCGGCAGAGATGGCGGACATGGCAATGTAAGTGGCGGTGGTTGGCAACTGTGTGGCCCAACAGAAGGCGGCGGGTGCGCGCCGAGGAATGGTCTGACGGTGGAAGACGCGGCCGTCTGTGAGAGCCGGAAAAAAACGGTCGGCACCCTTCCAATGGACGATGGTATCGAAACGTCTAAACCCTAACCATAAACCCTAACCGCCAGAAACCCTGAACCGCTAAAATTCGCGGTCTTTCGGAATTGTTCGAATTTGACGGCGGCCGCCGCCCAGAGGGTGTACTCGGCCCTCGGGTAGACGCCGGCGCTAGTTGTCCGGGAGCGATGAGTGCGATGAGTGCGACTCTGGCGTGGAGCGCGGCGGTGGGGGGAGCGGGGGCTCTGCGCCGCGGCGGCGGGAGAGATAATGGGGCGGCGGCGCGGCCGCCAACTGGGGCGGGGGGGGCTGGGGTTGTGGGAAGGAGGAGGGGGATCGACGCCGCCGCGGGGGTGCAGCACAGGCGAGGGAGCGACGCCAGGGGCGGAGCCGGTAGACATGCATCCGACGTGTCGGCGTCGTCATGGGGGATGCGGCGGCGGCGAGCGCGCTCGGACCCGCCCCCTCGGGCCATCGCCGACAACTCGGCACACACGATGGGCAACTCTTCCGTTGTGCCATTTCACAGAGCGCGGCGCGGCGACGGCGGGCAGGCGTTCCTGTCCGAGGCGGTCGCCGAACCTGACTATGTCGTTCCGCAGGCGCGGCCTCGCACTCGCTCCATTCGTAGCCTGATCTTATGCCGTTTGGCACCACTGACAGCTATTTTCGGAAATGCTAACCTCGCAGACTCAATCAGACGCTCAAGTTGAGCGACTAGGGACTGAGTGTGGGACCCTGTCCACTGGTGGTCCCCGCGGCGCCGGCGCCGGCGGCGGCGCAATCGGCCGACAGGGAGCCCGCCTCCGCCGTGTCGCGCAGCGGCGGGCCGGGGGGCGCGGGAGCCAAGTTGCGGTCGCTGCGGGCGTGCCCCGAAGGCTTGTTGGGGTGCTGCGTGAGCGCCCGTGAAGCGCGGGACGTCTCCGCCGCCGCGCTGCCGCGGCTGCAGCGCCTGGACAGTGTTGACCGCTTTCCGGTGCTGTTCTACGCACGCGAGATGGAAGACCTGGCAGGGCGGCGTAGATTGACCCCCGCGGTAGCTTCATGGGCTGTTAAGGGGGTGTTTTAAGGTATATTTTAACGGGTGATTAGCGGTTGTTTAGGCGGTGTTGAGGTGTGTTGAGGTGTGTAGAGGGAGTGTCTAAGGGTGGGTAGGGGGTGTTTAGGGGTGAAGCGCGGCGCAGGTTGGATCCCAAGTTGACCCAGATTGACCGCACTTCATTTCTGCACTGAAGCGAAAACGTGATGAACCGCCTTCAAACTTAGCCTTTGTTTTCAACTTGCGCCGCTACAACAAGGCGAAGAAGATTGCGGCGGAGTCCGTGCAGGGCGCCAACGTGGAGCTGGGCGACGTGGACTGGCGGAGCTTTCCAGACGGGTTCCCCGACCTCTTTGTGAACGACGCGTACGGCGTGAGGTGAGGCCCGTTTTGATCCTCGGGTTGCTCTACGTGTAACCACTCGATACGTTCACTACACGAAACATAAGACTTGGTGTCACTTCATCTGCGTGAGTATGGTCGCTTCACCTGACTCAATACGATGGTCACTTTACCGATGGCCTCCATTTGTGATACCGGACCGTACACTGAGGGACCGGCACGTCGCATTCCTGGCCTCCTTCCATTCGCCGGAGGTGATCTTCGAGCAGATCAGCGTGATCTACTCCCTGCCCAAGATGTTCGTTGCGTCCTTCACGCTCATCCTGCCCTTCTTCCCGACGGGCACATCGGAGCGTGTGGAGCAGGAGGTAGGGACTGATGGGCAGTGCTCGCCACCTCGTCAATCGCATTTTGAACACATGGATGTCGAGTTAAATGGCATCCTATGACGTGGCGAGCACTATCCATCAGTCCCTAGCAGGAGGGGGAGGTCGCCACAGCGGTGACGCTTGCCCGGATCCTCAGCAACATCCCACCGTCGCGCGGTGGGCCCTGCAGCACCCTCATCTTCGACATCCATGCACTGCAGGAGCGGTTTTATTTTGGCGACCAGATCCTGCCGTGCTTTGAGAGCGGCATCCCGCTTCTGCTCAACCGGCTGGCGGCAGGGGCCGCCCCGCCACATGTCACGCCCCGCCACCTGGCACTCCCCCACTGCCCCCCCCGCCTCGTGTCACGCCCAAAGAGGCCGCCCCGCCACTTGTGACCCCCCACTGCTCACCCTCGTCCACTTGTAGATCAACCTGAGACGCTCTTTGGTCGCAGAAACACTGAAATGACAAAGCGTTATCCGCGGAAGGTGCACGAGTGTAGGCCCCTGTCTGGGGGAGCTGGAGGACGCGGACAACGTGGTGATCGCGTACCCGGACGAGGGCGCCTGGAAGCGCTTCCACGGGTTCTTCAAGGGCATGGACGAGGTGGTGTGCACCAAGGCAGGGGGGTGCAGATCGACCCTAGGCTGTCTCCGTGTTGACTTCGCTTGCTCCTGCGCCCACTGCAACACCGCCAGGTGTCCATCCTGAGCGGCCACGCGCCAGTCCGCCAGTCCCAAAGACAGTGGTGCTCCCGCATCCACCTCAACTTTGCTTTAATTTCAACTTGCGGCACTACACCACGATTCGGCAGGGGGATAAGCGCATCGTGAAGTTGAAGGAGGGGGACCCGGTTCGGCGGCACGTGGTGATCGTGGATGACCTGGTGCAGAGTGGCGGCACGCTCATCGAGTGCCAGCGCCTGCTCTCGCGCCTTGGAGCGGCAGGGCCTGGCAAATTCAGCTCACCACGCCATTGCGTGTTATCTCATTCGATGCACGAGGGTTTAACGTGCCTTGGATGATGTGGCGAGCAACATGTGCCAGGCCCTATCCAACGGCGAAAGTCAGCGCGTTCGTAACGCACGGGGTGTTTCCCAAAAACAGCTGGAAGCGGTTTACCGTCAGCGGCGCGGGGGGGCAGGGGTTCTCCAACTTCTGGATCACGGCAGGGCGTCCACTCGTCCACTTCTCAGCGAAACCTGAGCTGTTTATGTAACCTAGAGACTGACACCATCCAGGTCATCCCACAAAACGTGCTGACCGTTGAGCTGCAAAAATACACTCGTCCACTTTTCAGCTCAAACTGAGACGATTCTGTCAGTACAAGACTGACGCCGCCCAGTGTATCACTAAAACGGTGCGTAACATTGAGCCAAAATGTGGACGAGTGTAAGCCCCTGGCTCACGGACTCGTGCCCGCAGACGGCGAAGGCGGTGGATGGTATAGAGCCATTCGAGATTCTGTCGCTCGCGCGGCCAATTGCGGAAGCGCTGCACATCTGACGACGACAAATCAAACCTGACTGATCACATTTTTTCTGTTACTACCGTTCATCGAGGCCCAAGGCGCTTCTCATGGTATTACATGTTTGGACGCGTTGCATGCTGTTATCAACCGAGCTTATATCGGCTGCCTATTAATACAGTAGCATCTTACCTTCTGCGCTAGTAATGGGTCGCTGAGCCCCGCTCAGCTCGAGCGCTTACGAGTACCGTGCTTATCATCCCCATTCCCCCGAACCGCCCGCCGGACTTTCTCTTCACCCGAAACACCCTCCCCGCCCTGGCCCCGAGTGCCCCCCCGAGCCCGCCCCCCGCCCCCGCCCCTGCCTCCGCCCCCACCCCCGCCGCCAAACAAGCTATCCACGTTGAGTCTATCCACGGTCGACTGCATGCTCTCCAACCGCTCATCCAACCACTTGTTGCACCTCTCCAACGTCTCCACCATACCCTAGGGACTGATGGATAGTTTTTTCCACGACATAGGATGCCATGTAAGACAAGAAACGATGGTTAACATTGCATTTCTTGACGTGGCGAGCATTATCTGTAAGAGCCCTACCATCCCCTCCAAATAGTCCTTCACATGGGCCAGCCGATCGACTGCTATGATTCCCAGGCTCTCCAACAGCCCGTACTGTGGCCAGTCCGAGCGGGCGCCACCGCGCGTGTTATCCTCGCCGTCGGCAGGGTCGTGCCGGCTACCGCCGCTTCCGCTGCCGCTACGGCTCCCTCCCGCTCCCGTACCAGCACCAGCATTGTTACCTTCCTTCGCACCGCTGCTGGGATCCCACGGGGTGTTGGGTGTCGGCGTCCCGCGCGGTGTCGAAGGGGGAGATTCGCGTCCTGTAGCGGCGACGAGGATCCCCGTCACGAAGCACAGTGCGAGGAGCACGTAGGTGACCGTCGTGCAGCAGTCAGTGGTTGGAGCTGTCTTGCTGTGCGCCCGCGTCCCCCCGGCGTTGGTGCCATCTGTTAGAACTTCCAACGACGAGGATGGGGCTGGGGCTTCGCTGCCAGCGCCCCCACCTCCGCTCTGCCAGATGGCGCGACGTCGAAGGCTGTCACGTGCCATCGTCAAAAGACGGTGTCGACGCAAATGCGCGGGGATGCACGTGTCCGTGACCGTGCGCCGACGGGTGGCAGCGGGTGCGCCGTACACAGTCACTGCCCCGAATCCTATCCTAACCCTAAACCCCAAAGCGAGAAGAAACCCTGAAGCGAGACGACCGCGCGAAGCCGTTCGCTCTATCTCCTCCGCCACCGCCAGACCCACCCGCCCCGACGGCGACACCGCTGCCGCCTCCAGCGTTGGGCGAAGGGTTTCATTTTGCCTCGTCCCTGCCCCCCCCACCGCCACCCTCGCTCTCTGCGGCGATGGCGCGGCAGCAGGCGGCCAAGCCCGACGAGGCGCGGACACCGATGCTCGCCTCCACCAGCGGCAACGGCGTCGGCACCGGCACCGGGGTCGCTGCCGGGGGCTTTAACAACGCCGGGAGTGGCGGCAGCAGCGGCGAAGCCGGCAGCACCCACGCCGAGGTAGGGGTGTCGAGGTTGAGTTTCATTTGAACCCGTCTTGAATGGCGCCTGGTAGACCTAGTGTCAGCGCTTGAAGCAAACATAAGATGAAATGCTTTCACGTTGGCTTTTATGTTCAACTTGCGCCGCTACACCGAGGGTAGCACCGGCGCGCCGTACCTGCAACAGCAACAGCAGCACGCGACGCCCGTGGCACACGCGAACATTGCGAGAGACGACGAGGGAGAGAGACGCTTCCGCGAGTACCAGTCCGCGTATCCCGGTGGTATAAACTACTCGGGACCGAGCCCCCATGTGACCGCTGCCTACGCCCCAGGGGCGACCGGCGCGCAGCAGGGCGTGACGTGGTAGGGCCTGGACAGTGCTCGTCACGACACAGGCTAGCATTTGACTCAAAAACCGAGGGCTCAAAGTGGGCCGGGTGACGTGACGAGCATGCTCGCCACGTCATACGATGACAATTCACTCAAGAAACGAGGGTTCAAAGTGCGTTGGGTGACGTGGCGGGCATTACCTGGCAGGCCCTGAGACGTGGTGCGAGAGGCACGGCGCCCCCGTGGGCATCGCTGTGTGGATAGCCTTCATCACCGCCGTGGGTTATGCGGTGCCACTGCCGGTAGGGCCTGACAGATGATGCTCGCCACGCCATGTGATTCCATTCAACCGAAGAAGCCAGGGTTTACAACGTGGAGGAAGACGCAGCAGGCATACTGTGTCAGGCCCTACCGACCCATGTCATGTAATGATTCCATTCAACTCAAGCAACACGGGTCTACAATGTGGTGTATGACGTGGCAGGCATATATTTCAGGCCCTAGCTGCCGGGCATCCACGCCTCGCCCTCGCTCCTGCTCGCGGTGGCTGCACTCTTCCTCCTTACCGAACTCATGCTGTTGCTCACCAACTGCTTAGACCCGGTAGGGCCTGACAGATAATGCCTGCCTCGTCATCCTTCACATTGTCACATTGTCGACCCTGATGTCTTGAGTTTGATGGAATCACATGACGAAGCGAGCATTATCTGTCCGGCCCTAAAACCGGGGAATCATCGCGCCGAGCAGCACCGAGGACCCGGTGGTGGCACGCTTGGTAAAGGCTTACACTCGTCCACTTCTCAGCTCAACCCGTGCCATGTCTGTCAATGAAAGCCTGCAAACACGAATCACATGACCGAAGTATCCAACGTACCCAACAAGCAGTGCTCATGTCAAGCTGGAAAGTGGACGAGTGTAAGCCTCTGGCGCTTGGATGAGAAGGAGAGGCTGGAGAGGGAAAGGCAGGTAGCAGCAGGAGGAGGAGGAGGAGAGTTGTACGTCGACGGGGGCGGCGGCGCAGAGAGCGGGGGTACTGGCGGCATCCGGTAGGGACTGATGGATAGTGCTCGCCAATTCATCATGCGCATTGTGAACCCTCGTCTCTTCATGAGCTTCAGCATGTCCTCACCGACCGGGCCGCGGGTCAGACTCCGCATAACGTGTTTGCGACTGTTTTTGTTACGCGTGAATATGCGCGATCTGCCGCGCATGACCTCGCGTAACGAAGAAAGTCGCAAAAACGGTACGCGGAGTCCGACCCGCGGCCCGGTCAGTGAGGACATGCAGAAGCTCATCTTCAGTTGTATGGCATTCTATGACGTGGTGAGCACTATTCATCAGTCCTTGGCATCAGGAAGGACGCCATGGGGCAGTGGATGCGGCCGAGCGCCCAAGCGGTGGCGGCTGGGGCCGCTGGACTGGACGTTGAGAGCGGGGGCGCTGGAGGGGCGACGTGGGGCGGCGATAACGAGTGGGATGTGTCCAACTGCGACCGCTACTGCCGCACATGCCGGGCAGGGGATTCCTCTCGTCCACTACTCAGCTCAACCTCAGCCACTTTCGTCGGTGAGATGTTTTGTGTCCAGATTGTGACGAAGTATGACTCATCGATCCTGTTACACGCTGTTACGCCTCCTCGATCCTGTTACACCACCCAACGTTTCCCACAGAAAGTTTTGACGTTGAGCTGAGACGTGGATGAGTGTAAGTCCCTGGTGTCAGATATGGCGGCCGCCGCGCGCGGCGCACTGCTCGGAGTGTGGGTACTGCATACGCCGCTTCGACCATCACTGCGGCGCCGTCGGCAACTGCGTCGGGCAGTACAACAACCGCTTCTTTGTCCTGTTTTTGTGCTTTGGCTCCGCCCTAGCGCTGACTCTCTTCACCGCCACAATACTGCACTTCCAGCGCATCGGGTGGCCGATGGACAGGGCTTCGTGGACTGGAGCACAGGGCAGGGAAGAAGCACTCCTTCACTTTCCAGCTCAACGTACCAGTTAAGATTTTTAGGGTGGGATGCGCTGGGTGGCGTTCTGCAGATTGAGCAAAAAGTGGACATTTTTTGTTAACCAGCTAAATCGTACACAACAATTACAGCAGAAGGATTTATTTTGTGGGATAAGCTGGATGGCGTCAGTCTCTGAATCGCGGTGACAAAATCGGCTGAGATTGAGCTGAAAGTAGACGAGTGTAAGTCCCTGGCGCCAGGCTACCTCCTCATCGCCTGCGCCTTTCTCTACGGCTACCCCAGCTGCCTCTCCTGCTTCGCGGTGTCGCACTGCTGGATCTTTCTCTGTGATGTCACGACAAAAGAGTTGGTGCGGGGTAGTGGGGGAGGCAGCGGTGGCGGTGCCGGCAGCGGCCGCCGTGCCAGAGGAGGAGTTGGAGGTAGATACGGTGTCGGAGGCCGAGCCGGCGGTGGTGGCGGAGGCGAAGGCGTAGACGGCGGGGTTCGGGGGCGAGACGGGGGTGGGGCGGAAGGCGGAATTGGGGTCGCCGCGGTCCCTGACTCTTCCGGTGTGGACGGCGGCGGCGGAGGTGGCGGCGGAGGTGGAGGCCTAGGCGGGGGTGGTGGTGGAGTTAGTATAGGCTGGGTTAGTGGCGGCGCAAGTGGCGGGGCTGCGACGAGCGCTGCCACGCGCAAGGCCGCCGCTCGCGCCGCTGCATGGAGAGCACTATGCGGGTGCGGACGGCTGGTCGACGGTGGGCCGTGGCGCGCGTGGCGTAATTTGGTGGACGTCGTCTTTTGCGCCAGGTGCCAGCTCAAGAGTGGCGTGGAGCGCCGCATCAAAACTAGACTGGAGCAGCAACGCTAGCATAGCATGGAGTCGGATTAGAATCAAGAGTTGCTCGGATTCAAAACTTAGACTCCCCCATTCCATCGCCGATCCTCACGGGTCTTTGTGATTCTTGCATTCAAAGCGTTCATTCTCGCATTCAAACCCAACCCTCCCGGCCTCCCCCGTCTCGCTCGCTCATTCTCGCACGTCGGATCGAAATTCTCCGGGCCTTCTTGTGTGTCTCGCTCATTCTCGCTCGTTCACCCGTCCCTCCGAACCTTCCTCGTGTGTCTATATCATTCCATCATGCAAAGCACCCCCTCCGAGCCTCTCTCGTGTCACTCTCGTTCAAACCCGAACCCCCGTGAGCCTCCGTCTTCTCCCTTTGTTTCTCGCTCTCGCACCCTCGAGCATGCAAACGTCTCTACCCTGAGTGGTTCTGGATCACGAGGAGGGGCAGCCGTTGTCGAGGGCCCACTGGAGCACGTCCTGGTGTCCGGCCCCGGTGGCCTCCTCAACGGTATATACATCCCACGGGCAGCCGTTCTCCTGCAGCGATATCAATGCCTCCAGTTGCCGACCGGCAGCGGCGGCTCCGCATGCCGATTCATCCCATGGGCAGTCGTGCGCCCGCGCCCAACTCATAACATCTATGTGCCCGTCCATAGCGGCCCACTCAAACACAGTCTCGTCCCACTCGCAGCCGTGCTCCCGCGCCCACTGTAACACCAGAAGGAACCCACCCTTAGCGGCGAGTGCACACGTCCTTTCACCCCACTCGCATTCGTGCTCCCGCGCCCACTGTAATACCGCAAGGTGCCCGCCCAAAGCGGCGTTGTTGCACGTCTCTTCGTTCCAATCACAGCCGTGCTCCCATGCCCACTGTAACACCTCCAGGTGCCCTCCCATAGCGGCGAATGCACACGTCCATTCATCCCACTCGCAGTGGTGCTCCCGCGCCCACTGCAGCACCTCCAGGTGACCACCCCCAGCGGCCTGTGCACACGTCCCCATATCCCAAGGGCAGCCGTGCTCCCGCGCCCATTTCAGCACATCCAGGTGCCCTTTTTTAGCGGCGTACCAACAAGTATCCTCATCCCACTCGCAGCCATGCTCCCGTGCCCACCGCAACACCTCCAGGTGCCCGCCCATAGCGGCGCGTGCACATGTCCACTCGTCCCACCCGCAGCAGCGCTCTCGCGCCCACTGCAGCACCTCCAGGTGACCGCCCCCAGCGCCCGGTGCACACGTCCCCATATCCCAAGGGCAGCCGTGCTCCCGCGCCCACTGCAACGCCTCCAAGCGCCCGTGAGAAGCCGCGCCTGCACATGTGTCCTCGTCCCACGGACAGTCGTGCGTCCGCGCCCACTGCAGCACCTCCAGCTGCCCGTCCCGCGCGGCGACCATGCACACCCTCGCCGTCCAAGGGCACCCGTTCTCCCGGGCCCAAGCCAGCATCTGGACGGACCCGATAGACTCCTCGACCAAGAGCTTCATCCCAACGGTCCGACCCGCGCAAGGGAGCTCGGGGCACCGAAGCACCGCGTCGCGGCACGCCTGACCGCTCCGCCCGAACAGCGCGCGCGTGGTGGGGTCCAGCAGCGGCAGCACCTTCGCGTCGAACACGTGGGACCACTCCTCCCGCAGCGGCCCCAGGAGCGGCGAGTCGGAGAGGGCGGCGGCCCCGCGGAGGCCTCCATGGCCGCGATCGCGCCCCCGGGGCCGCAGGTTGTACCGCCCCGCGGCGTTGGAGGAGCGTCCCGCCATAACCCAAGCGGTGCCACGCAGAAGTGGTGCCACGTGTTCCCGCTGCGCAGGAGAGTCCACCCAAGACCGAGCGAGCGGAGCCCTCTAGATTCGATCCTACTTTGAATCCAACCCTAAAACCCCTCAACAGCTGGCGGGCAATTTCACTCGGCGAGACGCTCAGTTCCCAGGGATGAGCAGCCAGGTCTTGACAGCGACGTCGTTCTCGCCCGCGAAGTGCTATTGGCTCGGCAACCCTGCGTAGTTGGTAGCGCTGGTAGCTGGTAGCTGGTAACGCGCGCGGGTAGTGACGCCACTGTGGACTCGGAAGAACAGAAAATGACTGGCCGGTCGCTGGTATCGAAACTCCACTGGTTGAAAAATGACAGCTGACACTGTGAGGACACATCCAGGCGTCACTACGTGCGGGGGGCGCCAAGGGTGTGGAGGAGCAGCCTCTTGCTCCGACCCTAGGCGGGCACCCACGTAGCAGAGCAGAGAACCTCACCACCCTGTAGACTAGTCCAGACTAGTAGAGCCCGGCACGGCGTTATTTTATTCGCGACATTCTGTTTGGCCCACGGAGAGCCACACGCACACAACACGTCACCGAGCGTGCGGCCACATGGAGGAGCTGCCGTATGAGCACCTGGTGGCGCTGCTGGCGCGCCTGCCCCGCTCCTCTCTCTGCGTCGTGAGCCAGGTCAGCCGCACCTTACTCGAGGCAGCGTCGGACGAGCGGCTGTGGCGCGAAAAACATGGGCACGTTTATGACGAGGTGGGGTGGGCACCCTGAGGAACGGCACAACCGAGTTCCAAGGTTCGGACGTTTGGATGTGCGGTGCTGCCCCCTCGAGCCCCTTCACCTCCCCGGTTTCCTCTGCTGAAGGGAGTTCCTTCCATCACCTGGATCCCTCCCGGGACACTCTCCGTGGTGCTGTGGGGTCTCCCACACTCATCCACTCCACTGCGTCACAGCCTCATGAGATTTCTGTGACGTCGTTTGACGTGGCGAGCGGTATCTGGTACTTGACCCCGTTCGAGGTGGGCACCCGAGTGGTGGGTGGGTTGTTGGAGCAAGGGGGGCTACGCGGCACGGCGGGGGCGGGGGCAGGGGGCGGAAGCGGCGATGGTGTTCTCCGCGCGACGGTGGCGCGATGGGTGGCTGACTTGCTGCGCGTCCCATGGCAAAGCGTCGTCTCGCTCGTGCGGTTCGAGCACGGCTCCCGGTTCCACCTCCGAATCTCGTTGCACCCTCTCAGAGCCGCGCTGGCGACTGCCGAGGTCCTCGCTGCTGACGACGAGGCGGACGCGGACGGCGGACGGGAGCAGGTGGCTCAAGGTACGGGCGAGCCGTGGCAGCCAGCGCACGAGCGCCGTGGCGGTGATGGAGGCGGCGGCGGGGTCCGGGAGCAGAGCCCGGAGGACTTCTGGCTTCTGAGTTTAGGCGGCGAGACACCGAGTGCCACGCTGGCGATGGCGGAGGCGGCGGCGGGGCGCGCGATGAGCGCGGTGGAGGACTTGGAGAGCGCAGGGAATCGGCTCGCGGAGCTGCTAGAGGAACGCGTGGAGCAGGCGCGAGCGCGCATCAGGGTGGCGGAGCCGGGAGACGCTCGCGGCGGCAGCGGCGGGGCGGGGGTTGGGGACGGGGATGGAGATACCATCCGCCTGCGCCGCCGGTGGCACCGCGTTGCCGCCGCCGTGGAATCTGTCCGGCCCGAGAAGGGTTGCATCCGCCTTCGCTTAGCGCCGCGCCTCATCGTGGCCGCCGCACTCCTCGCCGCCGAGAATTCCCCCACCACCACCATCTACGACCCCAATGCCCCCTTCACATCCACAACATCCACAACCACTAGAACAACCGCAACAGCCTCATCAACCTCAACTACCGCAACACCCTCGACCTCAACCCCAACCGCCGTTACTGCCGTCACCGCCGGCACCGTCGTGGTGCGCGCGCCGCAGCCTCGGACCCCGTGGTCGTGCCTCCGTGCCCAGCTCGTCGGCGCAGCGCTGCATGCACTACACGACGTCGACGCGGACGCAGCACACGCCGGCACGGGGCGGGATCAACGCGCACCACCACCGCCGCCGCGGGTGCGGGCGTGGGGGCTGGCGGTGCGGGCTGTGTTGGTGGCCGCGCAAGGAGGCACGGGCATGGCAGACACCAACGGAGGGGGGGTGGAGGAATTCGCGGCGGAAGGTCGGGCGGGCAATGCGTGGCCGGCGCTGGTGAGGGAGCCAGGCAGCGGTGGGAGGGGCGCGGAGTGCCGGTCGGGGTCGGGGTGGCGGTCGGCGGGGTCACTGGTGGTGGGTGGGTGCAAGTGCATGGCAGGGTCTTCCACCTGTCCACTTCTCATCTCATACTAAGCCGTTCTTGTCACTGAAACATTGAAACCACCCGGCGTATATCACACAAGGTGCTTATGTTCATCCAAAAAAGTGGACATGTGTACGCCCCTGCTACCCACCACCGAACCCAACCAGCAGGGTCTTACACTCGTGCACTTCTCTGCTCAACCTGAGCCGTTGTTGTCACTGGTATCCACTGAAGCCACTCAACGCATTCCACAAAAGGTGCTCACGTTGAGCTGAGGTGTGGACGAGTGTAAGCCCCTGGTGATCGGACAGCGTGGCGCACGCTGTCGCCGCCGCCACTCCGGGCTTCGGGCGAGACAGCGGGGGCTTACACCCGCCACTTTTCACCTCAACCTGAGCTGTCTTGTCGCTGAACCCGCCCAACTGACCCAACGTATCCCGCGAAAAGTGCTTACGTTAAGCTGTAAAGTGGACGAGTGTAAGCCCTTTGTCGACGGCGGCGGCGACGGGGACGACGACGGCGACGAGAAAACAATGCCGGCGAGCACCCTCGACCGTCTGCAACGCATGTACCCGGTGGCGTCGAGCACCGACTGGGCCGACCAGGACCCTGAGGCCGCGCGCTGCGAGGGCGCCGCGGCGGTGGCGTTGGCGTTGCTCTCCTTCGCCCCCCGTGCGCACGAGTGCGTGCTGGAGCCACCGCACCGCTGGCGGCAGGGGCTTGGGTTGATTGATGTGTCCAGGTCGGCTCATCTGGGTAGATTGACTTGTCCAGATTGGCTGATCTGGAATCATTGGTGTGTCCAGATTGGCTGATTTGGGTTGATTGGTGTGTCCACGTTTCAGATGATTTGGGTTGATTGGTGTGAGGCCCTCGCTGGTGACGGCATCTGACCGACGCCATATCCACGCTCAATCGGCTGCGCGTCCTCTCCCGGCTGCCACCCGAGGCGGAGGAGAAGGAGGCGCTGGACGAGGAGGAGGCGACTGCGTCAGGAGCGGAGGAAGATTGGATGGAGGCGGGGTTAGCGGCGATGGATGCAACGGACGGCAGGGTAAAACATTCGTCCATCAACTACGGCCTGACGTGAGCACTTTTTGTGGGATATGTCCAATACATCCAGTGGTTTCGGTAACAAAAACGGTTGTGGCTAAGCTGAGAAGTGGACGGGAGTTAGGCCCTGAGGGACGCGGAGCTTGGCGTGTGGCTGGAGGAATGCACCAGCCGCGTGTGCGAGGCGCGCGAGCAGTGGGAGCCGAGGGATACGGCGGACGGGGCGATTGGGCTCGCCGCTGCCGCCACGGCGGTTGCCCGAAAGAACCACGGCGGCGGCGGCGGCGGCGGCGGCGGGGGGGGGGATGGCAGTGGCGGCGGGGGTGGCGGCGGCGGGGGGGGCGGCGTGAGCGGGTTGTTCGGATCAATAGTCGGAGGTAGTTCGGGCGAACGCCGCGGCTGCGGGCGGGGGGCGCCGGAGACGTCGGTTGCGGGGCGCGTGAGGCGGCGGATGGCGCTGTGCACCCGCGACGTGCTGGCGCGCACCCTCAAGGCGATTGGCATCCTGGAGGCACCGGAGGAATGACGATTGGCATCCTGGAGGTGTTGGAGGCGCGCACCCTCGCGGCGAACGGCATCCTGGAGTCACCGGAGCAATGAACCTCGCGGCGATTGGCATCTTGTTGGCGCTGGAGGGTTGAAAGCGTCCAAGGTTGCCTATCAACCGTGGATTGAACGGCGTTTAGCTTGCTGCTTTTAGAAGGTTAGATAGCTTTTACGGTGCTGATCAGTTGAAGTGGTAGGATATAGTGTGTGTATGAGCTGAGTGTGAGATTCGGCGCCTGCCGCCGTTTCGTTAATGCTCAGACTATGGTGCGAGCTGATAAAGGCATAGCGGAAACGAAGTACGGGTACGTCGAGACGCGGCGGATCCTGAAGGTCGTCGACAGATAGGGGACGAGAACGCGGCCAATAAACACGGTCATGAACACGGTCATGTCATATACTTCCAGTTATTCCACTGCTATGTTGACATGTCAACACGTCCTACGTCCTGCTGAGCTTAGAAGCGGAGACGTTACTGGTCGACAGCTGTGTCGCTGTGCCGTGGTCGTGTTCCAATTATACAAGTGCTCTGTTTACATGTCAACACGTCCTACGTACGCCTAACCGCCAATGTACGAAATTCATCGAGGTTGTCGATTGTATTATGCTCCCCCTCTTGCAACCAGTGTGCCACGCTGGTCAGGACGTCTGGGGGAATGTCATGACCCTCTGTAACCCCAGCTGACGTGGTGACCCCAACAGCCCCCCCCACGCGCCCAACCTCGCGGGCGTAAGGCTGATCTATGTACATGAGTTGGGCGAGTAACAAGCACGAGTCGGTGTGGCCGTTCTCAGCGGCCTTGCGCATCCACTGCACCGCCCGCTGCTTGCTCCGCGTGACGCCGCGGTATAGGGCCCGGCAGATATTGCTCCACGTCACGTGTTGCCACTTAACTCAAGAAACGAGCTCAAGAAACGAGGAACTAAGATGGCGGATGATGTGGCAGACGTGGCTACGGGGTGTTTAGAGTGTGTAGGGTGTTTTCTTGCGTCGGACACGGCTCAAGTTGAGCTGAGAAGTGGACGAGTGTAAGCCCCTGGCGACGGAGAGGCGCAGTGGAGCTGGGGCTTCCAGCTAACGAGTGAGGCGAATGGGCTTACGGGGACACCCCCGGGCGCGGCTAGCACATCGCCAAACGCGGATGTAGGGTTAGCACGGCACACCGCCCGGTTCCCTGTCGCTCACCAAACTGCAACGCGTCGACGCGGTCGCCTGACGACCAAAGGATCTATGTGCGGTTGTGCCAACCCTACTTTCCACCTAGAGGTTTCGAGTGTCTCACCGGACAGAGGCGCGTCGATGCGGTCACGGGAGGACGACAACAATATTTACTTGCGGGTGCCAACCCGAAGCGGAGGAGGGCATCGCGCTTTTGGAGCGGGCGGCAGGGCAAGGGCACGCGTACGCTATGCACGCGTTGGGATGGCTTCACTTGAAGAGGAAGGATTTTATCCTTACCGTGGAGTGGTTCACCAAGGGCGCCGAGGCCAGGTTGCCGCAAGCGATGCATATGCTCGGTCACTGTCTCGACGTGCAGAGCGTCGCGGACTACCCAGCGGCGGCGGGCTGGTACAGGCGCGCGGCCGACGCTGGAGACGCGGACTCGGCGAATAATCTATCAGCTATGTATTCTGTCGGTCGCGGTAGGGGCCTTGGCAAACAAAGCCTGCCACGTCGACCGCCACATCTTAGTCCCTCGTTTCTTGAGATAAGTGGCAACACGTGACGCGGCGAGTGAGATCTACCGGGCCCTAGGCCGCGGCGTCACGCGGAGCAAGCGGCGGGCGGTGCGTTGGATGCGAAAGGCCGCCGATAATGGGCAGACCGATGCGTGTTGGAAACTCGCCCAACTCATGTACTTAGATCAACCCTACGCCCGCGAGATTGGGCAAGTGGGGGAGAACGCCGGGGTCGCCTCGACGGCTGGGGTCGTAGAGGGCCACGACATCCCCCCGGAAGTCTTGACCAGCGTGGCGCATTGGCTGCGGAAGTGGTGCGTGACAGGTCAACATAATCTTCTCGGACGAACTCGATGTGCTTCGTAGAAGAGCGGTAGAGGGGGCCGCGTATTGCCGCAACGAGGGTTGCGAGGTGGTGGGTCATCTGAATGACTTCAAGGTGTGCCCGCAGTGCAAGTCCGCCCGGTACTGCGGCGCCGCGTGTCAGAAAGCCGACTGGAAAACAGGTGGGCACAAGGAGAGGTGTGGCACGGCCGAATGGTAATGTCTGTGCTCCCGCATGATTGGGCTCAACCGGGTGTAGGATGTGTTGACATGTAACAGAGCACTCAAATAACTGGAAGTATCGCACGACCGCGCTCAAGTCCTTTGTGTGTTCCTGACCTTCAGGTTCCGCCGTGTATCGGTCCAGTCGCCACCCGGGTTCACGTTCACGTGTAAGTTCGCGAGCGCGGCCGCAGCTCCCTCGGCTCCCCCGGCTCCCCCGGCTTCCCCGGCTGCCCCGGCTCCCCCGGCTCCCGCGGCTCCGACCTGACCTGGCGCGCGCTTGGCGGCAACCCGCTCCGCTTTGCGACGTTCCTGCCGAGAAGGCATCGACCTAGACTCGGGACGCTGCCCAACCTTCACCAACGATTCGTTTCAGTGAGCGACGGGCGTGACGATACGCAGAGGACCGCGCACACGTCGTGATTTTCCGTCGAGGATTTCCGTCGCGGAGCGCGTCGGTCGTCGCCGCGGGGGCGAGGCGCGGGTGGATTGTGCGGGGCCACATCCGGCTGGTGAAAAAACGCGTTCACTCCTTCAGCTCAACATAAGCGCTGTTTGTAGTACATGGGGTTGCGTTGGGGTTGTTCAGGGGGTGTCTATGGGGTGCAATGGGGTATTAGTTGGTGTTTAGGGTGTGCTTTTGTGTCAGTCACGGCTTAGGTTGAGCTGAGAAGTGGACGAGTGTAAGCCCCTGCCCGACGTTAAACATCGCCATGGGCAACCCGGCCTCAGCTCCCTTGGTGAACCAATGCAAAGCTTGCTCGTACTCGTCCCTCCCACCGTGAATATTTCCCACCTTATTCATAGCGAACGCGTGCCCTTGAACTGCCGCCTTTTCCAAAAGCACCCTGCCCTCCTGCGTCTAGGGTTGGCACCCGCACATATTATGGTAAGCATTCAGGTGACCTCATTGACCCGCTCGGTCCGGGGAGCGTTCGACAAACTGTGCGGTGCAAAGTGCAAACCCTACATCCAACTTTTGCAATCTCTCCGCCGCGCTCAGCTCGCTCCCCGCAGTCTCATCCGCTTCACTCACCAACCGGCAGCCCAGGCTAAACCGCGCCTCCCTGTCGCCTCCCCGGCGGCCATCGCCAGCCTTCTGATTCACCCACTCGGCCCCGCGCGACTCAAACAACATGTCGGGGTCTCCTATTTGCGTGGACCAGTCGCCGGCGTTGATGCGCACGTTGATGTCTACGAGAGCGGCGGCATAGATTGCCTTCGCGCCCGTGGCTCTTGGGGCTCCCGCCTGACCTGGCGCGCGCTTGGCGGCATCGCGCTCCGCTTTGCGACGTTCCTGTCGAGAAGGCATCCCTAAACCTGACGTAGAACGGTAACCTTCACGCACCCAACTTCGCCTCAGTGGGCGTTGGGCGTGCCGATACGTAGAGGTTGTCGCAACCTCGTGCTGTCTCGTCGCGGAGCGCGTCAGTCGTCGTCGCGTGCGGGGCGCCCAACGAATGACGCTGAGGCGTGAGGGCATTTGCAGCCGAGGTAAAAGCGAGCCTGCGTACGCGTCGGCCGTGCGGACACCAGTTCGGGCGGTCGATGTCTCGATGACGTGGCGATGGCGCGCCACGCGCCGATAAAATATCAAATTCAGGTGTCACGTGTCCGCGGCACGAGCATGACGGGTACAAGGGTACAAGCACGGCGCGAATGGACGAATG